>Ga0187856_1002199_pt1 | contig 14602 bp, 11 predicted proteins | sample June2016WEW_8_40_FD_132443 | JGI IMG/M metagenome (GOLD analysis project Ga0187856, IMG submission 132443) | Peatland microbial communities from SPRUCE experiment site at the Marcell Experimental Forest, Minnesota, USA - June2016WEW_8_40 | ecosystem: Environmental > Terrestrial > Soil > Wetlands...
ACGTGGGTAGGTCGAATTCCTGACTCCTCAAGGCGATTAAACTGCGCATCTATCTCCAGTTCAATCTGCTGGAGAAGATTGTAGTTTACACACAGCCACGCCTTTATCGGGCTTTTTTTGAAGAAACCATCAGCGTCAGTGAGATCGAGGATTTGAGTAGACGGTAGGACAGCCCGGCCATCACAGAGGGTAACATGAAGTCCCACAGAGAGCTGCCTTCGCTCCCGGGTCATCTGGACAGCCTCGTGAAAAGCGGTCCCTCCCGCCATAAGGCTTGCTGCGGTGACGATCCCCTTGTCATACGCCTCGGCAATTGCCCCATTGACGGAAGAAGAACAGCCAAAATCATCAGCAACAGTGACCAGAAGCCGTCCGTTCGGATGAAAGATGCCCTGTCTCATCGCTCAGCAACCGCCTCTTTTCGTTTCGCCATGAAAGAGAAAAACTCTTTTCCCTCTCTGATGCGGCGCCTGAATTCGTCTCTGTCCTGAAGCATTTCCTTCAGGATTCTCAAAATGGGTCGCGGCCTCAGGTAGAAGCGCCGGTAAAAGTTCTCCACTGCTGCAAAAATCTCTTCTGGCGAAAGCCCATCATAAGAGATTGCGGCATTCTGTATTCCTTCCCTCACCAACTTGTCACCTTCTTGGACGATCCAGCCCTCTGCAATTCCCCGAGCATACATCTCGGTACCGGGGTAAGGAGCCACGAGGGATACCTGTATACTGTAAGGGTCCAAGTCGAGCGCGTAACGCATGGTCTCTTCCATCGTCTCTGCCGTCTCTCCGGGCAGACCGAGGATGAATGCTCCGTGGACGAGTATGCCTAACTCTTTGGTAGCTCTGACAAACTCTCGCGCCTGCTCGAGGCGAATGCCCTTTTTGATGTTATTGAGGATTTTCTGATTGCCCGATTCAAACCCCACGGTAAGCAAACGCAATCCACATTCTTTCAGAATCTTGAGGGTCTCTTTCGGGACAGTCGCCCTAGCGTTGCAGGACCAGGTGATTCCCAGGTGCTTGATCCTCCGGGCGATCTCCTCGGCACGATTCGGATTGTCGGTAAAGGTGTCATCGTCGAAAAAAAACTCCTTTACTTGAGGGAAAAGGCTCTTCGCCAGACTCATTTCCTCGACGACATTGTCGACGCTCCTCACCCGGTAGACATGCCCTGAGATTGTCTGAGGCCAGAGACAAAAAATACACCTCGCACGGCACCCCCGACCCGTGTAAAAGGATACGTAGGGATGTTTGAGATAACCGTTATAATAATTTTCGATCTTCAGATCCCGCGCATATATCCTGGTGGCGAAGGGAAGCGCGTCAAGATTCTCTATCGGTGGTCTGTCGGAAGTGCGATGCATCTTTCCTTTTGAGCGGAAAACGACTCCATCCACATTGACAAGCGGAACGCCTCGCGCGATTTCCGCCACTGCATAATCAAATTCCCCAGTTGTTACGAAATCTATGGCCGTGGAGCATGCAAGCGTCTGCTCTGGTTGAACCATAGTATGCGGTCCGACAAATCCGATTCTGACCGCCGGGTAGTGGTCTTTCAGCAATTCCGCCAGTCTCGCATCGTGAGCGACAGTCGGGGTGCTCGTACTTATGACGATGAGGTCATAATCACGGGCCTCTCGTATCACCGCGCTGACATCCATATCACCAGGTGGGGCATCGAGGAGGCGACTGTCCGGTACCAGCCCGGCCGGATAAGCTAACCACGTGGGATACCAGAAGGAACGGATTTCCCGTCGAGCCTGATACCGCGCACCGGCTCCACCGTCAAATCCTTCATAAGAAGGAGGGTTTAGAAATAGTGTATGCATTTTCCTCTTCGTAAAAAGCTTTTTTTCTTAGTGAGACAAGACTGATTCAGTTCGAAGGAATAAAGAAGCTCGATGCTCATCCCCTCCTTGGTACTATGTTATATTACGCACCTTTCGTTTTGCAACAGGAAGAGGCATCGCATGAAAGTCTGAAATCACGCCGTAGAGGCAAGTGTCACTCCGCGGGAATGCTTATCGCCAGTCATCGCGAAACAAATTCCGGTCACCCTTAGCCCCGAAAAAACCGATTCAGGCTGATCGCATACCTCTCACCCCCCTTCGAAAGTTCAGGCAGAGCCGCCGGCAGAATGAGAGTGTAGATCAGATCATAAAAGCCGAGGCAACTCAGTGGACGGGCATCCCCATGTTCTCGATTGCCCTGGGCTGAAAAGGAAATGCTACTGCTCCTGAAGGACCCGGGTGGGGATGGTGGGCGACTAGGGATCACTAAAATAGAGCTTCTGGAATTAACATAACTATCCGATCTAGCACGGAAAAAGCCCTATTCCCCGGACAAATCTTCTTTCTCAGGACATGAGTAGATACGTTATTGCTCTTTGATTCTACCCCCCTTCGTGATCTCGAAGCATCTTCCTCTCCAAAAGACCTTTCGACCGGAAAAACTCCACAACCAAATCCCAAAACTCAAGAGATCTTTAACGGGAATAAGCACCAGCCATCTCAGCCATTTCTTCGTGCGTATGGCCTTTCTGTACAAAACGATGGCTATGCAGAGCCTCAAAGCAAGAACTCCGCATAGGATTGAGAGAGAAAATAACGTCGGGCTTTGCAGCATGAGAAGGAAGACAGAATACGGGAGCATGTGCGTAATGCCGTAACCAAGAAAACCCTTCGGCCTGCATGCCCTATACGTTCTCGCCCACCTGATTTGATGAGTAAGATAATCAGTCAGGCTCATCCTTCCAACGACATCTTCCATTACATAGTCAGAAAGGACAATCGTGTAACCCTTTTTCCACAATTTGTTGCCGATCTGGTAATCGTCCGCAAGATAATCGGCTACTGATGAGAGACCACCGATCTCCTCAAGTGCTTCTTTTGAAAGCAGCATGGAGGCGCCAAGTCCGAAGGTGACGCCCTCCAACCGTTTCGCCACAAGCACGGAAGGAATGAAATCGAGCGCTATGCTGAGGGACTCAAGAGCAGCTCCGAGAGATGCCGGATTCGGAATCGTGTAAAGAGACGTAACAAGGCCGACTTTCTCGCCGCTTTGATATTCTCTTACGATGGATTTGAGATAGGAGGGAGTCACTCTCATGTCGCCGTCGCTTATCGCTACCATGGGATACCTCGCGGCCCGGATAAGCCCCTTGAGGTTTGACACCTTCGGATTAGCTCCCTGATCGCTCTGGTTTATTACCGTGCGGATATCACAATCTCGCCTCGAAGCGGCAACTTCCTTTGCCAAAGTGATCGCATCATCGTTTGGATCCACAAATCCAAGGAGAATCTCGTAGTCCGGGTAGTCCTGGCTGCAAAAGCTCTGAAGATTCTCGCGAAGTCCGGGATCAGCGCCCTTGAGGGGTTTTATTATTGAGACCGGGAGAGTTGGCGTTTCTTGCCCCCCCTGCCTCTTCTGTCTGAAGAATTCGACGCTACACAGAAGAGAAACGAGGCTGTACAGAGCCCCTGATAGAATAAGCAGCGTCACTATTATCGTTATGCATTCACCGAACGTCATCAGCATGTGTGTCTAACGGATCTTCAGCGTGCGCATGAAACTACGGTCAGCAACCCCATATACACATTCACAATCCGCTTTGATGTGCCTTCTCAGAAAGAGCTGATATAATATATCCAGTGTCTTCTTACGGTAGGATACCATGAGAATAGCTGTATTTTCAGCATTTCCACAGGAACTCAGGCTGATTGCCAAAAACTTCGGAGCAACGCAGCCTTCGAGGAAGTGCTCTTTCACCATTTTTTCTGCCCGATTCGCTTGCCATGAAATTCTTCTGGTACAAATCGGCATTGGACCCCGGAACGCTGAATCGGCGATAAACTACATCGTCAAAGAATTCAGTCCGAACTATGTGGTGTCGGTGGGATTTGGCGGTGCTCTTTACGAAGGCGCGGTGATCGGTGAACTCACGTGGGCTCCCCGGGTTCTCTCCCTCAAGGAGAGCGGCATGGAGACCCTCGAAATACCTGATGCAGGAACGACAGCGGGAAGGCTTACCGGTAAAATTTCCTTGCATGAGAAATGCGTTTTAACTCTTGACAGGTGGATGACAAAATCGGAGATTAAGAAGATTCTCCCGGTGGGCGTCTCTCCGACGGTTTGCGATATGGAGACGTTCCCCCTCGCAAAATTCTCCATTCAACGAGGGCTACCTTTTTTTTCGATCCGTTCGATCACTGACCGTGCCCATGAAGAGGTCCCGCAGGAACTTCTCGCCGTATGCGATGAGTCAGGGCATTACAGTCTTCTCTGCGCTTTCCGACTCATTGGCCGCAAACCTGAACTTATACCGTCGATCATAAGACTTGGCAGGAACTCTTATCGAGCATCCAAAAATCTCTCGCTGGCAGTGAGATCTTTGATCGAGATCCTATGATTCCCGCGGGTGAGAGATACTCGATGTGAACATATCTGATGCTTCAGCCAATCATAGCGGAAATTGAAGAGATAGAGGCCACTGAATTATCCATCAGGTCCTCTATCACCTTTCTGAATCCCTTCAGGAAAGATGCTCATACTTTTGGGGTTGCTCACTTTCTGTGGAAGCGGCATTTTCTGGTACTTACATGTCTGTCCAAAGGAAAACATTTAAACAAAAAATTTCAAGCTATCCTAACAATACAATAAATTCTGATCTTGTGTTACCTTGGCGCGGCTTGCCGCCATCTGCAGGTTATAGAACTAAGATAAGGTCCCCTGGTCAAAAAAAAGGCGCCGAAACCCGGCGCGCTCTTTTCACGCTAAAACGGTCACCCACCACTGTTTTTTTTTATTGATCGTAGCAAGCGAACGCAAGCGTTGGGACGTCGATGTTAATAGCATCGGCAATAAGTTCGCCCTGTTCTTTGTGATATGTCAGTGTCACCTTTTCACCGATCCCAATGTCCCGAAAAGACTTATTCATGGTGCACATATTCACATTTGTCCCTTCGTCCGTGGCGAATGTAAATTCACGATCGCTCTCCCTGGATAAGGGATCGCTTGACTTTACGGTAAACGTATGTGCTATCTTGTCAACCGCTACAACCTCTCCTTTAAGGGTATGCGTGTTTTCCGGGGCCACGGCTGCGTAAGCGAAAGCTACGATGAATGACACCGCAACTACCGTCACGAAAACCGCTACCATAAGATCAGCCGTTTTAACCGACCTTTTACCACTACCACTTATGGTTTTTTCGCTGTTCATTGTCTGTACCCCCTCTCCCAACTAAATGCAGACTTACAATTCAATCACATACTCTATCTTGAGTATACGATACACTGTGTTGCATAGCTATGCAACTGTTAAACTTTCCGAAAACGCTCGCTTTCTGACCAAATCCCGTTTTTTCTTCCGGTAAAGTCGCTCTTTCTTAAAAAAGATCTTCTTTTTAGGCTCATCTTGTAAACCTTAATAGGAGGGAGGAATATGAAGAAATCGATCAATAGACCGTTTGATCATCTGTTTCACAGCATGATCAGAAAACCAGTAATCGCCTACATTCATTTTATCCCAAATTTACTCCCTGCTCTGAGACCTCCACAGTGGTGGGGATAGTGACAAGGTTAAGAGCAAATTGGTAAAAAAGAAGGCCTCTTTCGATGTCTTGAGTTGGGGGTGCCAGGAACGATTGAAGAGCGTTTAATCCAGGGAGAAATCTTGACCTCATTCACCTTAATAATAATGAGGAGCACAGGCCGACTGGCCGGAAGAAACTGTATTATCTATTTGATTTTGGAGACAACTGGATCTTTGAGATTCGCAAAGGACGAGGAGCAAAAAATCCGAAACACGGAGTTCAATATCCGAGATTTTAAATATGATATGAATTAGAATCGAAAACCCAATCCTAACAAAGGCGCCAAATAATATAACGACTAACAATCGATGCCAGGTAATAATGAAAAAGTCATAGGATACTTCGGCTATTTGCCACCAATCAACGTTGTGTACGATGGCAATGCACGTGTTACCTTTAGCGGGAAATGTTCTCCTATTCCTGGGGAATCATCCGGCTTTTGTGCGGTGCAGTTACCCTTAGCAGCTTCCCGCAACATGAACTACCCCGCAGCAAGCTGCGAGGTATCAGGATTCAAAAAGATCCAGTTGTTGCCAATGCAATTGTTTATATTCGGCCTCTTGGCCTTGCGCTCGGACATAATTCCGTATCGCATCTTCATTACCATGCTTGCCAACTGTATTTATAAAATATCCTTTTCTCCAAAACTCTCCTCCCCATAAGTTCTTCTTCACTTCTGGTACTCTTCTGAAAACCTCTCTTGCGGTTATGCTTTTCACTATCTGACTCAGACGGCTTGGACTGTACATCGGTACCGTCTGAATCAAGAAATGCACATGATCCTCATCCGTCCCTATCTCTATATAACTCATTTCGTATCTTCTGCCTACATCCTCAGTGAACACCACCCTCCGATATTTTGCGGGGCACACCAAATGATAGAGCAATACCGATACGTTGTGCTTCTTGTGAACATATACGCTCATCCATAAAGTTTAGCCATACTACAAAGCCGAAGCAAGCTTCGGGGAATTAGACCCATAGATTAAAAAGGCACCGAGGGTATCAGCCGATTGAATAAATCCTACTATTGCACTTTTGACAAACGATAGAAGTATGAGCACAGGGGAAAGTCTTCCAAGGATAGTCCAGGGATAGTGATTCTCCAGCATGATGAGGACCTATAATCAACAATGAACGCGAACCGTGAGACTGCTTCGCTTTTCTCATACTCATGGCACTTATTTCTCCCAGGACTGCCCGTTTTTCATACTCGTGGTCCTCGATATATGCTATTCCCAAAGCAGCCATGTTATAAATAGAATCTGACGAAAAGCCGTATCGATCTGACGCAAATCTGACGAAAGGCTATTCCTTGATGACATAGTGGGTTGACCTCCCGGCCCCTCTCTGCTCAATAAGCGCTAACTCCATAAGCCTCTTGAAATCCCGATTTGCCGTGTCTCTGGTTATTCCGAATTCCCTTGTGCATTCTTCGCTGGAGACTCGCGCATAATCGAGAATAAATTTGAGAATGTCTTTTTGTCTCTTCGTCAACTGGCTAAGCCTGTCTGAAGGGATTTCAAAGACAACATTCAGCTTGCTCGGATTGAGCTTAAGGATATCCTCAGGCCCGTAGAATGTGACCGTGAAATAACCGGATTCATAATCGACTGAAGGGGGCTTAAGGCCGTAATTCACCATCATGTCGTGCATCCTCTTAAATCCGCCGCCCCGCTCTTCCATAAACTTCGAGTCAAAAAGAGCGCTGGCTATAATCGAATTTCTGGATTTGGGCCGATATTTAAAAGCTCTTACCATTTCAAGGGTCAACGGCTCCGGCAAAAGACCGGGGCTTGCTATGACTATCCTATCAGTAAAAATCTGGATCATTATAGCCGCGCCTGATATGCCGTAATCCCTATGGGCGATGGCATTTATTACCGCCTCTCTTAAAGCTTCGATAGGGTATTCTGAAATCTGGACCCTTGAAAACCCCTCAATTCGAGCGGCGGTCTTCATGTTTTTGAGGAAGAATGCCTCAGCGCCCTTGATCAGATCAAAGAGGGCGCCCATAATCTCTTTCTGATCGATAGTGTTTCCGGGTTCAGTACCTTGAAAGGCATCTGCTTTAATCTTGCTTTGAGGGAGATATGATTGAGGATGCTTACCAAACAGAAGCAACCCGGCCACGGTCGGGACCAATAGATTTCTATGCGGCAAGAAATGGAGCATGCTCCTCTTTCTGAGGTGGTCTATCATCTCAGCCTTGCCCTTAAGCTTAAGCCCTGCCGCCTTGAAAAACGCTTCGGCATCTTTCAGCGAGATTTCATTCTTCGGCGCGTTTATTATTGGTTTCCTGTCGTAATTAGAGGAAGTCTTATCAGGCTCTACGGCGCTTTTTCCTGTCGGGATCTCAATGTCATGCTTCTTCTTGATATAATGACTCAGGCCTTTACGAGTCCAATCTTTCAACTCGATGTAATTTTCAAATCTCTTATAGCTGTATCCCCGGTGCCCCTTGAATTCTTTCAACAGGTCTTTCAACTTCTCGTCTCTTCCAGTGTCTGTTTTGCCTTTGAGGAACACAAGGATATATTTGTCATCGGCCTTTGCCTGTCTATATTCCCTTTCAGTCGGTGAAAGACCGTCCTCTTCGGGTGTCCCGTATTCATTTCCGAAAAGGCCGATGTAAATATCGCACTCCTTTAGTTTTTCCAGGTATGCTCTTCTTGAAGGCACTGCCATAGGAGGAAACCCTTCCCACATCTCGACATCGAAATAACGGTTCAAAAACTCATTATCTGTAATCGCCTCCTTAACAGCGAGGCGTTCATTCATGAGTTCCTTTAAGGCTGAGCTTATGAATATCTTGATTTTCTTCATGTTTCTGTTTGGTAAATTTAACAGATTTCAGCCAAAGTTTACAAACCCCAAGCGAGGATTCCATATGCACAGAAGGTATTGGTAAATACGGGAATTTCACCACCCAAAAGCGTAATATGGAGTTTACAGACTGTCAGACGTGATACCCTCGGCCGTCTTTAACAGGTCCCTACGCATTCGGCAGTCCCACACTGATAATTGACTTTATCAGCTATTTTCCTAAATAATTGCCAAGAGGGATGGGTCCTCAGAAAAACCGGCTCCGGCGCTCAACACAGGCAAGCCGTCACTTCAAAAACAAATGAAAGACACTACCAACTGCTGAAAATATGAAAGCAACGCTGGATTATCTTAGAATAATGCTATGAAACTCGCTTTTGTAAAGCACGCCCTTCAGGATCCTTCGTTCAAACTGCTCCAATCAAGTAACGTCGTTCTGATCATAGGATTTCTTGCGGAGCAATTCAAGAAAAAGAATCGCCCTTACATACCAAACGATGAACTGGTGAGCAGCCTGTCGGACTTTCTTTTCAATGTGCGCGAGGCTGGAGAAGAGGGACTGACTGCCGACTCACCCCAGAACTATCTTGACTCCTGGGCAACCAAAGGGTTTCTGCGCAAACGGTACCGGGAGGACAGCGACGAACCTGTCTTCGAACTCACATCCTCGACAGAGAGGGTACTGGAGTGGTTTCAGGAAATGCAGCACAGGGAGTTTATCGGAACCGAGTCTCGCCTGCGCAGGATATTCGAGATGCTCTATGAAATCGTTGCATTGGCCTCCGAGGATACTGAAGAGAGACTTACTTATTTGCAGAGGAAACGGGCCGAACTGGATGAACAGATTGAAAAGCTGAAGAAGGGGCTTACTGAGAGATTGAGCAGCACTCAGGCTAAGGAGAGCTATTACAACATTTCGGACACGGCACGGAAACTTCTATCAGACTTTAAACAGATTGAAGAGAACTTCAGGACCATCGACAGACAGGTTCGCCTGAAGCAGAAGGATGAGACTATGCCTAAGGGCAAGTTCCTGGACGAGGTGTTCGGTCTGCAACAGAACATGATCTGGGAAACTGACCAGGGCAGGAGCTTCAAGGCGTTTTGGGAGCACTTGATGACTCCGGGTAGGCAAGAAGAATTAAGCAGCCTTATTGTCGCAGTGGCCCGGATTCCGGATATAAGGGCCCTGACCGAAAACGATATGACACTCCGAAGGCTTCACATTAATCTTGTTGAGGCTGCGGACAACGTAAACAGAGTCAACCATAGGCTTATAGAGCAGCTACGCCGCTTCCTTGACGACAAACTCACTGTCGAGCGCAAAAGGATTGCCGACCTCATATCGGACATCAAAGGCCTGGCACTGGAATGTGCTGACTCGCCTATGCAAGATAAAGAATTCTTTCATCTTGATGGGCATGCCCTTATAGACATGACACTGGATAGATCCCTGTGGCTGCAGCAGGGTAAGTCAGCCTTGGACAGCACCCAATTTGAGACAGGTGATCAGGATACACTGAAAGGTGATTCACTGGATGCTCTTTACCAGACTCCCGAGATCGATGCCGAGGATCTCCGTCTCAGGATAGATGAACTTCTGGAGGATAGACAAGAGATCGGACTTGGAGAGGTTATAGCAGAACACCCTATTGAACATGGAGTGCTGGAGATCCTCTCTTACCTGCAGGTCGCACAAGAGGACCCTAAAAACAACGTTGAGGACTCTGAAGCTGAAAAACTTCGTTCTTTTAATAAGGAAACGCAATCCTTGCTGAATGTAACATCTCCAAAGGTGACATACAAGAAATGAGCCTTCAAATTAGACTGCTGCCATATGCGCCAGCAATTATCCGGCTACTTCAGGGAGTCCTGCATAGTGACGATAAAGAGGCATGGGCTCTTCTCATTTCCTACGAGTCTGATGTGAGACGGTTCTTTGATGGAATAGGCCTTGATGTCGTTCATTCGGAGGCTGACGGGTACGCATTTCTTCGGCATCAGACATTGCCGGAAGATAGCTTGCCAAAAATCCCAAGGCTTATCGAAAAAAGACATCTATCATACCCTGTGACGCTCCTTTGTGTGCTTCTTCTGGAGCGCCTCTACCGGCACGAGGCAGAGGGCGGAGACACCGGCAGGCTGATCCTGACAACAGACGATATTAAGGTCATCATGGCAGATTATCTGCCTGACAAACCAAATGCTGCCAAGCTGATAGACAGCATCGACACGCATATAAACAAACTCGTTACCGCAGGATTGATAAAGAGACTTTCAGGATCTGAGGAAGAGTTTGAGGTGAGGCAAGTTCTGAAGGCAAAGATCCCGGCAGAAGCACTGCAGGAGATAAAGGAAAAGCTGAAGGAGCATAAGATTGCGGACGCTTGATGTGGAATATGGCGAGCAGCAGGACGGCGCTCGCTTGCACCGCTTGGAGTTGCTGAACTGGGGAACTTTTCACCATGCCATCTGGAACTTGGCTCCCTCAGGAGAAAACGCACTTCTGACCGGCAATATCGGAGCAGGTAAATCAACCATCGTTGATGCTCTGCTTACGCTCCTGGTGCCTCCGCAGAAAATCATCTACAACAGGGCTGCAGGTGCTGAAGGCCGTGAACGGACTTCCACGTCCTATATCAGAGGCGCCTATAAGAAGCAGAAAGACGAACTCAGCAGCGATGCCAAGCCTGTCTATCTTAGAGATACGGATACCTATTCTGTGCTCCTTGCTTACTTCTACAACCGTGATTACAAGGAAGGGGTGACGCTCGCACAGTTCCTCTGGATGAAAGACAGCAAACCTGAGAAGTTATATGTTTTTTCGAAGCAGAATCTGAATATCGGGACGCACTTCTCCCTTGCCAGAGGTGGAGTTCCCGAACTCAAGAAGCAGCTGAGGGCCTTAGAGACAACTGTAGTGTTTGACAGTTTTGTTGATTACAGTTCGAAATTCCGTCAGGCGTTCGGGATACGGTCAGAAAAGGCATTGGATCTGTTCCAACAGACGGTATCGATGAAGTCTGTGGGAGATCTGAATACATTTGTTCGGCAGCATATGCTGCAACCGGCCGACGTCAAAGAGAAGATTGATGAACTGAAAAGGAACTACGAGAACCTCGACAGGGCATACAGGGCTGTACAGCAGGCCAAAGAGCAGGTGGTAAAGTTATCAGAGATAAGCCGGATATCAGACGAGGTGGAAACACACATTCAAAACATTCAGGATCTCTCCGATTGCCTCACAGCTCTACCGGCCTACATTGAAGATCTCAGGATCGGGTTGCTTGAGCATGAGATAAAGGTCTACACGAAGAAATCCGAAGAAGTTTCACGTAGAATCAGGTCTATTGAGGCAGATATAACCAGCCAGAAAGACAGACTTGAAATTGTTCAGAGTGATCTCGCCGCCAGTGCTGAGGCGAAGACACTGGATCAGCTTGATAAAGAGATCAATGAACTCAAGCAGATCCGGGGGAAAAAACAACAGAAACGTCAGGAATTAGACAGCCTTATGAGTAAGATCCGCCTTCCCAAGGTACTGAGCGACAAGGACTTTTACGCCGCACTAGAGCGTTGCGGAGAAATGTCACTGTCTCTGGAAAAGGAACGTCAGGAACTCGAAGGACAGAAGAGAGAGCTCCATAAAGAGGAAGGGGATATTACCAAGGGGATCAAGGGGACTGAGGCAGAACTCTTATCCCTGAAGAATCGAAAATCCCAAATTCCCGAAAGGAACATAGGACTCAGGCAACTGCTATGCGCTGGTATAGGAGTTGATGAAAATGACATCCCATTTGTCGGAGAACTTCTGAGAGTCAAGCCCGCTGAATCCGTCTGGGAAGGTGCGATCGAGAGGGTTCTGCACAACTTCGGCCTCAGCCTTCTTGTTGACAATTCGTATTACGGGAAAGTGAGCAGGTTCATCGACGAGCATAATCTAAGGGGACGAATCGTATATTTCCGTATCCAGGACAAGGGCGACCGTATTCCGCTGAAAATTGACCCAAAAGAACTGCCCGGGAAGATCGATATAAAGGCAGGCAACACTTTTCATACATGGCTTCATAACGAACTATGCAGGGGATATGAGTTTGTATGCTGCGATACTGTCGATCAGTTTCAAAAAGAGGTCAAGGCAGTTACGAAAAGCGGTCAGGTTAAGAGCAGCCAAAGCAGGCACGAGAAGGACGACCGGACTGATATTTCTGATAGGACAAGGTATATTCTTGGTTGGAGCAACACCGAAAAGGTCCTTGCTCTTCAGATGACGCTTAAGAATGCGCTGCAGAAAAAGGCCTCAGTTGATAACAAGATAGAGGCCTGCCGGGTTAGGGAAGAAGCCCTCATGAGTTCGACTCTGGCATTGCATGACATTCTGAAGTTTGAATCTTTTGAGGATATAGACTGGCGCAAGCAAACTGTTGATATAGAGGTCTGGGAGAAATACCGTGAGGAACTCGAAAAATCTTCAGACAAACGAATTGCTCTTCTGAACGAAATAAAGGACATTAAAGGCAAGATAGAGAAGCTTGATTCAGTTCTTTCACAACGCAATATGGAAAAAGGTGCTGTTGACAACCAGGTAGAACAGTACCGACAGCATTTGACAGAAGCTTTGGACATCTCAACTATGGTAAAGAGCGAAGAGAAAGACCGCTTCTACCCTAAGGTCGACACTTTTCGGGACAATAGAGAGATAACGCTTCAGAATGCGGCCAGAATCAGAGAGTCTATCAACACTGAAATGATGAAGCTCAAGAAGGAGGAGGAGACCAGGAAGGATAAGTCTGTGGGCATCCTCATGGGCAATATGACTTCATACAAACATGCATTCCCGGCCGACACGCTACACGTCGACGCCTCGGTCGAATCCATACCGGAATTCCGCCAGCTGCTGAAAAAGGTGCAGTACGAGGATCTGCCTCGTCACGAAGAGCGGTTCAAGAATATGCTCAACGAAGGCGTTATCAAGGACATGATCATGTTCAAGCAGACCTTGGATAAAGAGGCCGAGGAGATCAAGGACAGGGTCGCCTCAATCAACGATTCGCTCAGAACCATAACATATAACCCGGCAACATATATTGAATTGGGCCTTGCTGATGCTCAACATCAAGATATCAGGGACTTCAGGTCGCAGCTGAAAGAGAGCATCGAAGGAACGATAGGACAGAGTGAGATGTTCACCGAAGAAAAGTTCACTCGCATTAAAGTCCTTTTGGACAGGTTAAACAGCGGCGACCCGATAGATATGACCTGGGTTTCCAAGGTGACTGACGTGCGAAACTGGTTCGAGTTCTTTGCATCCGAAAAATACATCGAGGACGGCTCCGAGAAGGAATACTATAGCGATGCCTCAGGTAAATCCGGAGGAGAAAAGGAAAAGCTTGCCTATACGATTCTTGCCTCTGCCCTTGCCTATCAGTTCGGTCTCGGGCGAAGCAGCGCCAAATCCAGATCATTCCGCTTTGTCGTAATTGATGAAGCCTTTGGCCGGGGAAGCAACGAAAGCACGCGGTATGCGCTTGAACTTTTCGACAAGCTTAATCTCCAGCTGCTCGTAATAACACCTCTTCAAAAACTGCACATCATCGAAAATTATGTGAAAAGCGTCCATTATGTCTTCAGGGGCGAAGGCACGAACTCAGTGCTGAGGAACCTCACGATTGAGCAATACCGGGAGGAAAAAAGGGCGAGCCTTGCAAAGAGGGAGAGCATCTCCTGATTATCCCGGAAGACATCCGCAAACAAGCGCAGAGGCTTTATCCTGATGTTTTGCGAAGTCAAATCACGCGGGAAAACTTCTTCCCCAGGGAGATCCGCTTCGGCAAGTTGAATGGACCAAAGCTTGCCGCCGCTCCAACCGACCTTCACGAGGCCATAAAACTGCTCAGAGCTGATTCTAAGCAGGCAAAAGGACACGGTTACGTTATCGAATTCAGAGAGACGAATACCAGAATGCTCGGCAAACAGGAGTTGCCGGCTGCTATCACTTTTCAAAGCAGAGAAGATTACCTTAAGTACCTGGACAAAGAAAAAGAATTTGTGAAGTTTCAGGAGGTGAGCGACAAAATCCTTTCGGAGTTTCCACAACTTAGAGACTGGATGCTGCTGACACCGGTGAGCGTTATTGAGAATTTCCACGTATGGGACAGCTTATTAAAGGTGTGTCGCTATTTTGTTGCT
>Ga0187856_1002201_pt1 | contig 14595 bp, 13 predicted proteins | sample June2016WEW_8_40_FD_132443 | JGI IMG/M metagenome (GOLD analysis project Ga0187856, IMG submission 132443) | Peatland microbial communities from SPRUCE experiment site at the Marcell Experimental Forest, Minnesota, USA - June2016WEW_8_40 | ecosystem: Environmental > Terrestrial > Soil > Wetlands...
AAAAGTGTCCTGTGGCACTCGTTCATGTGCACGCAATGGTTAGCCTTTATGTTATCCATAAACAGAATTAATAAGAAAGAAACTTCAGTTCATTATTTTTGCTGAAATCTGGTGTTTTGTCATCCAGAGAATGAGCATATTTTTTCCATGGTTCGGCCTTGTGTGACACAATGTCCAATATATCGATTAGCCTTGACGCATCGATTATTTCCAATTTTTCAATACAAATTGATTCAGCTTTAGTCGCGGCTTCTTGCGCTTTATTTGAAAACTTGGATGCACTAGACACAAAAAAGCCAACTCTCTTTTGCGAGAGCATCATTGCTCCCACAAATTCGCGTATTGACGAGACAGGCTCTGATTTATTTGGATCTATTCTTTGTTTAACCTGAACTACTGCCGGATTTTCGCTCATTATAAGAAGTAAATCGAAACCACCATCCCCGGGGCCGCCCACGCGAATAACTTCACACGAAAAATAATCTTCAAAAATACTCCCAACGAGATGTTCAAGTTTTTTTGGCGAAATGCGATTCAAATCCTTTGGGTGCTTGCGAAAATGGGAACGAAGAGCATCAAGGGGAGCTTCATCATCGAAAATTGCAAACTCTCTTAGACAAGCCCTTCTCAAAAGGGTATAAGAATCATATGACCGACCTAGACCAGTTCTTAAGTGTGCAGTATTCTCGGACTCCCACCAGCCACATTTTGGACAGGCTCTAACCTTTACATGAGGTATCGTATGTTTGCCACGTTCATCCCGTACCATGTGAGTAGGTGATTTACAAACATAGCAGACCGACCCCATCCAGTCTGTAAGGGCGCGATGTATGCTACTATCAGACGGAGATATTGAAATGTCTTCAATTGAATTAAACAAAGTTATTCTTGCCTCTATTAAAGAAGATAATTCACTTTTCCCAAGATGCTTCATTAGAATACTACTCAAAGAGGATGGAATAACTTTGGAAACGTTCTTAAATTGACTGAGTAGTCGTGGAGCTACATTTTCAAAATCCAAATCGGATGGGAAATAGGGATATGCTGTTGAATCGGCTTCTCTTGCAACAACTTCAACATATTTAGAATAATCAAAAATCATTACCATTTGATAATCTGTAAGGGGCGTTCGGCGGACTCACAGCGTCCGACTACGCCCCACAAGATATGTCTCAGAGGAGGCGACACTTGTAAAAGCGCTCACTCAGCACCTCCAGCAGCGGTCTTCCCTCTGCGATATCCGCGAGATGTTCGTTCTCAACAGCCACAATGGCCCGGCCATCAGCCAATGCTTGGCGGATCTCCACCATAGCGTCTTTGGTCAGCTGACTCGTCGTGATGATAAAGCCACCTCTGAGCCCCTTCGTCTGGAGCTTCACACGAAAGTCGCGGATTGTCCGCGCATCAACCGCCTCCGTGCGGTTCTTGCACTCGACAATGAATGGATCCCCGATCTGACGCCAGAAGCCATCTCCGTAATTGCTGACCGCAAGGTCAATCTCCTCTGCGAGCGTGCGAAGATTGCGAGCGATCGTATTCAGCCCCGGTACGGACAAGAACATGTACTCTACGAGGTCCTCCAGCGCCCTTCCTTTCTCGGCGGCAGACGTGTACGCAAGTGACAACTGATAGAGGGCTCGAAAGCGTACCTGATCGAATGCGTGTGCTGTCTCCGGCGTTGGCGTTGCGGTACGTACCTCGTTGGCCGGTTCCCGCGGAAGCCGCGCAAGTATCCATTCATCCTGAATACCGAGCTCGGCCAACGCCGTCGCTGCCCGCCATCGGCTTGAGCCGGTTCGCATCGTCAGCGCCTTGACGAGGACTGGCACAGCCGCTTCCGCTTCGGAGGAGAAACAGCCGAGCAGCTCGATCGTGCGGCTGGCAAGAAGGTCATCCGCAGCGTCAACACAGCCGACAAGACCTCGGGCGACCTCTCCAGCCACAGGGGAACCCGCGAGCAGCTGAATCGTAGCCTGAAGATCTTGGACAACAGCCTCGTCTGTCGACCGTGCCCACCAGTAGAGCAGATTCTCAAGCACTGTTGTTCGAACGGCCGGTGCAGTGCTGACATCGTCTGCAAGCAGGCGACAGAGTGCCGGCAATCGACTGGGGAGTATGCGATCAGCCTCGGGCTGCATTCAGCAACTCCTCTGCCGCGTGCACAACGAAGTCGGCTCCACCGCGCACATCAATCCAGGCGAGTGCAAGTCGGATCGTTTCTTCGTACTCAGGATCGTAGAAGTGAGAAGTGATAAAGGCCAGGGCCTCACTCGCGTTCATCCAGGCCAGTGCCTTCGCAGCGAAAAACTCCCGAAACGAGAGATGCAAGAACGCAAAGCGGCCCGGTGCCGATTCCACCAAGAGCCCTGACCGCTGTGCTATTTCGTGAAGGACTTCCGCAAGCTCCTGCTCGGGCATTTCGAGCCTTGGCATCGTCGCGCTCTCAAGCGGTAGTACATCCGCAACCGAGGCCATATGAAGACCACGTACGGTCATTCCGAAGGCAAAGGTCGCGAGGAGGTGGTCGACCTCTGTCTCCTTGAATCCACGAGGTAGCGTGTGGGAGAGGCTCCGAGCTCTATCCCATGAACCGGTCATCGTTCGAACGAGGGTGTCGTACAACTCAACACGCCGTGCCGGTAGACGATACCCCTGACGGTGGAGAAAGCAAAGCAGCGTTAGGAAAAGAGGGCTTCTCGCGAGCTCGCGCAGTCCGCTGTTCGTCGTGACGATGTGGAGGAGCTCTTCAGCCTTCGCGGGTGGCTTGGCGGCGGACCCGAGCTCCTCGGTAAAGGCCGCAGACCAACGCTGCACAAAGGCGGCGATCTGCTCGTCGTTCCAGGGAAGGATCTCGTAGGCCGGTAAGGCCGGAATGTGGTCAGTCCCAGTTGGTCTCGTAGTTACGAGAACTCGAACCTCGGGATGTCGCTGGCAGAAGGCGTCCACGCTACTCGCGATGGAACTCCGGAGATCCGGCGAAGCAACCTCGTCCAGCCCGTCTAACAAGACTAGCGCTCGACCGGAGCGGAGGGCCTCATGAATGGTCATGTCAAATCGGGGTTCAGCCCGCGAGCTGATGAACTCGCGGATAAGATGTTCGAGACTGGGCAATCCGGGTGTCCTGCTGACACTTGCTGCCACTGATGCCAGAGGGACCAGTATCGGCAAGATCCTCTCTAGGCCGGCGAGGGACAGGCAGCCTTGTGCCGCACTGAACGCGAGGGACTTGAGAAGAGTCGTCTTGCCCGAACCAGGACCGCATACTAATATGACTTGCCTGCGTGACGAGAGCAGGGTTTCGACGTCAAGCTCTTCTGATGGCTGGCCGTCGTGCTTTGGAATCGATCGAAACCTCGGGCTTACGAAGACGCCAGGAAAGCTGACCACGAGACCTGAGGGAGTTTGCGCCAGCCCCGCGAAAGACATGCTGCCATAAAGAGCTGAAACATATGAGCGATAAGCATCCTCACTTGTCGTTGACTGTGGCTGTGCGCTGGTTACAAACCGAGAACACAGGAGTGCAATGAGATCCTCTTTTATCCAGTCCTCAAGGTCCGAAAGCGTACGGAACCGCGGACGGCGAAAGTACCCGCCTTCGAAGTCATCGGCACGGCTCAAGAAGCTGGCCTGCCGGTTCTCGGTCTGGGTTTCGTCTTTCACGTAGACAAGGATGTCCTTTCCTGCCTCGCGCGCCTCCAAGAACTCCATCTCGGTCACTGATACCGGCTGTCCCGGTGGCACGTACCCGTATCTTCCGCCGTAGATGCCGATGAACACGTCACTATCACGGACCATCTGTCGGCAGGTTTCCGCAGGTGTGTCCGGGCGGGATCCGAGCGTTTCCGCGCGAAGCGCTTCGAGCTTGAGAGCTTCGATGGCGCGGGCAGCCATCTCACGCTCGGGAGCGAGATCCTTGACTGTGCTGCTGATGAAGATCTTAAGGGATTTCTTCATGCTCACTTCTTCATAGGCTCGACGATCCCTTGCCGCCTAACCAGTAATTAGACTGTTAATGGTACTAACAATGGAAATCCGATGTTAGCCATCCTGTTATTAGACGGAACCCGCCCCGATAATATCGGAACTTGTATATTGGTCTGGTCAGGCGGACTTTCCCCATACTTGATTACCGATAATAACTTATACTATTTTCATTTTTTTGAAAAGCACTGATTTTAGGAAAGAGTCGAAAATCCTATCAGAGCCTGGCTGAAGAGGGCAATTTAGCCTTTTGCACAAGGAGTTCAGGGCGTAACATAAAAAGTGGCTTGTCGCCATCAACTCTTATCTTTTCTTCCTTGAAGTTCGCACCTGTGGTATACTCGACAAGAATGCTTCTTTCGAAAACAACGAACAAAGGCTCTACTGCACCAAGAAAGAAATTACGCCGCGAAACACTCGTCATCCCAGTACTCATGCAGAAAGAATAAACTCGGATACCGCGATCTCAAGTACACCGACTAATGCGCGCGGTTCAAATTGTCGTAACAGTGAAGATTTCGAGAGAAGTCGGCGGTAACGGAAATGGGGTCTGCACCTTGACTGCAGAACTCCGTGGTTATGTTTCTGCTTCGGATTTGCTATGATAGTGATATACCAAGCTTAAAAGCTTCTTTCCAAAAGTCGATATTTGAAAGGAAAGGGGTGCTTCGAATTCCTCATTATAAGCCTCAATGAAATCTCTATATCTCTCCTTCTCATCCATTTAGTGAATGAAGAGGAAGCCGTGCTTGGCAGGATTAGCTCATGGACAAGTGGAAGTCCTGAGGAAACGTAACGGAAAAAAGCAACTCAGACCAAGAATGAGCTTACAGATGAACTTAAAAGACTGTACGATATGCTTAAAGCACAAGATAATCAGGAGCCATAACAATGCCATGAACCGAATGGGAATAGCCTCTGGTGCTTTTCATTCCAGCCTCTGTGGCCAGGTCGGCTTAGGCCAGCATTATGTGAACATGACAATAAGCGAAGGGCTTTCAAATGTCTGTGGAATCGTTCGACTTTGAGAACAACAATTTAAGAATCCAACTTGGGAAACGTCGTCACTACGGTCAGCCAGACGAGTATGACACTTTTTATGTTGACAATGATCTTATACAGCAACTTCCCGCTTACGATGAAAAAAGTGAAGATGATTGGCTCGCATCGGCTGGTAGTGGTGAATCCACCGTACCGGATTTATCAACGGATTCGGTATGGTTCCCTTTTGCAAAATGTTATGTGAAGTTCGTTAGTGTATTTGTTCGGAATTATCACTCACGGGGGCCGGGCGATGGGCACGAATACATCCATGGGCCATTTCGTGTAAACGGCCCCCCTCCACCTTCAGTCTCTTTCCTTTCAGACAGTGATTTAAATCGGTTACGCATTTCGCTTATCAATGCTAATAATGAACTGCTGGAAACAATTCGTTGTGGCTCTCGTTCACTTGACGCTCTTTCCAGCAGGGAGTTTGAAGAACTTGTAGCCGCTATATTACGCAACCATGGTTATAAAGTCGAGCTAACCAAGCGCACACAGGATGGTGGCTACGACGTGTTTGCTCTTGCCGAAAATCCCTTTGGTCTCGATCTCAGGCTCATTGTCGAATGTAAACGATATAATCGAGAAACGCCCGTGGGAATTTCCGTCGTTCGACAATTGTGGGGTACTATGAACACACCGGGCATTCATGCCGATAGAGGAATCATTGCGACAACTTCAAGATTATCTCAGGATGCAGCGGTGCTGCTAAATAGCATATGGAATCTTTCAGCTTGGGAAAGCGTTGACATCTTGCGATTTGCTGGGTTCAAAGAAGCAAAAGGTGGCCTGTGGAGGTCAACCGTTCAACCGATGATATATAGAGACGTATAGAGTGAATTTTAGGCAATGGAAAGAATCGAGAAAATATTGTTAGGAAAACCCTTGTTGTATTCAAAAACCATATGAGCGTTAGCATCAATGCGATATGCTTCGATGGTTGAAGAATTTGTTGGGAATGTATCAAATGGTTTGCCAAGATAATTTTGTACTGCGTTTTTTAGCTGTAGCAATCTAAATCTATTAAGGTCTGTCTGAATGTCAACAGCTTCAAGTGAAAGGGGAATAAGTAGCAAGGCCAAAATTAGTATTAATTTGTATATCCCTTTAATCATATTTTTCCATAACGTCGATTTGAGCGAACCATATAGAGACTATGCGCTCGTTCTTCGCACAACAGTTGTAGATATATATGATCCTATACGAAATTCATCGAACGCACCTGACTTAATGGCATTATGTAGAGCACTAAGAGCTGATTCTCCTGTTGCTTTTAATTGCTGGTCTACTGTTGTTATGTTATTCTCCACCGCGGCATCAACGTTATCAAAGCCAGTTACCAGTATCTTATTAGATAGACCCAGTTGATTAAGTCTTTTTAAAACACCAACAGCCGTAAAGTCTGCAAGAGTTATGATAGCGTCAGTTTTCGGGTTTCTTTCCATTATTCGATCAACAACTTCAAGACCCTCTTCGTTTGTGTATTCAGTAATCTTGAAAAGCTGTCTGTCTCTTTTAAACTTTAGGCCATTGGCTTTAATGGTGTTCTCAATAATTGACAATTTATCTTGACGAATCTGATGATTATCTGGCGAGACCATGACAACTGAAGGGTTTTGTACCCCACGTTCGGAAATTAATATATTAACGATCTCTGCGAGACCATCCAGACGAGGCCGAATATATGAAACTACACTGTACCCCTTTGCCTTATTCTCACCTATATTATCGTGAAGAAGAACAACAGGCAAATCCAATGCAGCACATTCATCAAGCCACGTGGACCCTTCCACCTGACAAGTGATAAATACTATCCCATTTACTGTCGGCAGTTGAGGGAAGTGAGATACTAGTTGTCTTTTATGAGAGGGATCATTTAAAGGGACAAGTAAAAGCTCATAACCATGATTAATTGCCTGTCGCCATATTGCAGAGATCAGGTCTATATAAAAGACTTTGCTCGCACCAAACATTGGGCATACTGCCGCTATGCACTTGCGCTGAGGCACATTTATAGGCGTGGGAACATTTGCTCTGACAGTTCTGTGCGGCAGACTTTCCGGCTTCAGATGTGAGACTATCTGTGGCCACGCATCCTGGAATTCTTTATCATCTCTAACCGTCAAATAACGTAGGATGCGCAACGCAGGCGGAATTTCAGGGCAATCCTTCAGAAGAAGCGGCAGAATTGATCCTTGCCTACCGCCTGGTGAGCGAAATATAGTAACGCACCTTTCTAAGTCTCCCCATTCAGATTTCACGGCATACGGTGTCATAACGAATATTAGATGCTGACTCTCATCGAGTCCTTGCTCAATTGCAGTAGGAATGTTTCCACCCCAGGGGATATCTTTCTCATCAAAAAAAGTTCTTATTCCGACAGAACGAAGCATCTTATCAAGGCGGCGAACAAAGACCTTATCGTTTGAGGAATGGCTAAGGAATACATCATATTTGTATGATTTTCTGTTCATTGTCAGTTCTTATTCTTCACTTAACACAAAAATCAGCCGCGAGTGCGACGAGTCGGCTGGATTGTCTTATTGGGCACATTATTTCCCCTAACTTGGAAGTATATTTTTATTTTCAGTCCATGTTGTAGTCCCTTCAAAGATCGATTTATTTTTATAGCTTGCCGCGAAAACAGTCTCTACTTCTTTAATTCTTATAAACCTAAAGTGCGCCAAGATTTCCACAAGTGCAAAAAGATAGCCTATTAGGATGAATATCAAACCGCTTAGTATCCGATCTGAAGCAACATAATTGGAGATAACTGTGGTCGTTACTAATAAGAAAGCAAATAATAACGCGTAAAACATTCCAGAGATATACCGAGTTAAGGACTCAGCTGCATAAATTTCTGCCGCAGCTTTTTCATCACTGGTACTGATTATAATCTTGACAAAATTGAAGAACTGTTTATTTTGTTTTTCCAATCTTCTGCTTCCCCAAGTTTTATTGTAAAAACTATGGGCTTCTGGGGGCAAATATAATTTACATGTTTCCCCGATCCAACCAATATATGGGAAATTATCAATAGCCCATAGTCTTGTCTCGTGCTTATGTTCCTTGCGAGCGAAGATTTTAAGCCATGAACTAGATAATTTATCGGGTAAATCAGTACGAAGCAAACGCAGAAGAACACCTAGCAAGTATCCAAAACTAATGGCCATGACAAGAGAATATACAGGACTTGCAGCGACATTAACAATGAGGTTTTTAGTCTCATTATCAGTGAATGGCAGCAAATAAACGACCATACCTAGATTAAGAAGTATAAATATACCTGGCACAAAAATTTCAAATATTCCTCTTGCCCCACCAATTGTTGGTACATTCATTTAAATGCTCCTCACTTTACTACACTGGTACTTCTTTGCTGTTATCAATTCTCGCTGTGCTCAACCATACAATACGCCCTTCCTGTTTTGTTGGATCATGGTCAAAATATAGCACAAAACAGAAGGGTAATAGGGAAAATATTTCAATAAAATCAATGGGGCGAATTTTTGCCATTTCGTATTTCGTGATATTATGGACTAAAAGCGAATTTCATACGCGGTTATTCCCTTGCTGCAGATTAGCATGTTTCTTTTGGAAAAACTGATCCGTTCAGCAAGCTGACTTTGCGGATCAGTCGGTGTACTTGCCGTCTAGCCCTGACAATACGGGCTCACTTCTTTTGGGGCCAGTTCCGATGAAGGTTACTTTCCGAACTTCACACGAGCGGTACTGGGGCGCCAGGTTCTCGCAATGCAAGTTTTTCAACTCCGGCTTCTCGTACCCTCGCAAAGTACGGGACAAAATCCTTGGCAACGAAAATATGAGGCTGGTGAGAGTTACTGTGAGTTAGTCGCGCTGAGATGTCCACCCAGCTATACGAACCTTGACAATTTCGCCGGAGGTGTTAAGTTCCAAAAAAACCCGTCACATACGAGTGGATCTTCTAAGCGCCGCCATGAAAATCTTTATGGAAAAGTGGTGTTTTGAAGAGTACGTTTGGTTTCGGCTCATAAGAATTTTCTGCATAATTCCTACATCACATCTACAAATGCACAAAAGTTGGGTATTAAATCTACTTCGCACGTTGCCGTTGGACCTCCAGTATTTTTTGCAACGATAATATCCCAATTTACCTTGCCATTGTGCTTTTCACTCCAATTTACTCTAACTCGAGGACATAAAAACAAAACTACATCCGCCTCTGTTTTTATATCGCCAAACGGATCTAAGTCACTCATTATGGGCGCTGGTCTGCGCGGTGTCGCTAACTGAAGCGTAGCTATTATAGGGGCGTGTAAGTGCCGAGAAAGTAATCTAACTCCATAGCCTACCCTCCCTTCTTCACCTGATACGTAATTAAGTCCGTCTATGATCACAAGAGACATTTTATGATTTTTCTGGAATATCTCTGCTTGATTTGTCAAGTCTTGTAACGTCATTTCCGTATTATCGTCAATAAATATGGGGGCCTCGCCAATCATCGAAGCAGCGCTAGTTATTTTATGCCAATCATCTTTTCTCAACCGTCCTCTTTTTAGGGAATCTACATCCACTTCTGACGCATTACTCAACAATTTTTCCATAATTTCACGTTTTCTAGACCGCATACTGAAATAAAGAATTGGAACTGCATTAAAGATTGCAGTATTTTTTACCACGGTAAGCAGCAAAGATGTTTTACCAGAAGCTGTATCACCTGCAACGAGAATGAAATTTCTTTCTTCTATCTCTCCCACGATATCATCAAGAGCTTCCAATCCAAAGTTTAATTTCGATTTTTTTCCATCATATTTCTCTTCCACTTTTTCAAAAATATCCTTTAACAGGATTCTGCTATCGGTCGGATCGCTCAGCATGCGGCTGGTAACGATTCCAACATCCACGACGGCAGATTTAATCATATTCTTGGAAAGCCACCCGTTTATATGTTCGTGAAGCAACTTCCTAAAATCCTCTTGTGTTTCATAATCTTTATAGAGAGCCATATTCTTTATTGACTCTTTGACCTCAAAAAGCTTCACAAGCTCTTCTGCATCTACTTTATTCTTCGGCACTGAGGGCTTCCTGAAATATATCTTTATCGATGGCTTTCCCGTTGCCCGAAAGTTATCAGATGCGACAAAAAATTCCTCCATAGTCCCAGAAGGAAAGTTCTTCGTCGGAGCCCCGATCTTATTCCAAAAAACTATAATTACTAATTCAGCATCTTCCAGTAGTCTATTGATTATATCCTGCGGATTTCCCGTTTCTGGATATGCATAGCTTTCCCACTTAACCGGCTCCAAATAAAAATCCTCTAATGTTCCTCTACTCCTATTAATTGATTCAACAACTTCAGTATATATCCGCCTTTCTTCACTTGTATCATCAGGTGAGGCCATAAAAAGCTTTATTCTTTTCATTGCTTCTCCTTATTCATGCGACGACCGCACGACTTTAAAATCTTTTCTTTGTGCATCAGAAGCCTCTGCTAGGCACGCAATCAATAAGCTGCATTAATCACAATCTCCATGTTCACTACCGGCAGCGTTTTGCACGTGAAATTATGATAAATTACAACAATAAGGTTCTTCGGCGCTATAGTCTTTTTGTTGATGAGATATTCCTATGATCCGCGTGGGAGGTGGCCAAAGCATATTCGGATCGGCGTTGACTTTGTGGTGATGCTGGCCATACTTTCAATACTCATCACGATAGCGACAAAGCTATATCCAAACATAATCAATTAAACGCCGAGGGCAGCACACAAACAACACCTGATACCCCCCAGATATTGGGCGATCTAATCTGTTACGGATTTCCGAGCCTAACCTTCAGAGGGTACCCGAGCGGTTCAATCTTTAGTCTTAATACTTGATTTAATATTCCCCTGTATGAAGCGTTGAATTTTCTGATATTCATAATCATCGTAAAACATTGTATACTTTGTACCTATAAATTTAGCATACTTTGCACCAACTTTTTTTGTATAAGGTTCGGATACAGGACTACAACGATGAAAAATTATTTGAGCTATTCTTACCCCTGGATAAAGAGGTAAGGGCAGTTTACCCATATTGTTCAGTTCAAATGTTAAAGTTCCCTCAAAGCCGGGATCTACAAGACCAGCGGTTGAGTGCACTTGAAGTCCGACCCTTCCCCAAGTGCTTCGACCCTCTAGTCGTCCTGCAATGTCACGAGGGAGCACTAAATATTCAAGAGTAGAAGCAAGCGCAAATTCATTAGGATGAAGGAAAAAAGGTTGCATAGGTTCCACATGAACGACTTCGGTATACTCTCTCACTTGTTCCTCAATTTGTTCCGTTGGTACCGAAAGGTCAAAATGAGTTTGCTTAACGATACGAATAAGCTTAAATTCAGTACCAAGTCTTAGGTCAACCGATGAACTCCCAATCTGTTTTGCGGAATTTATAAGAGGGGTTATGATTATGTCCTCATTTAGCAGCGCCTGAACTATTTCATAATCAGACAAAACCACTTGTTATTCCTCCTCGAACAGTGCTTGAATCTCTGACGCTTCGATTGACTTTAGCAGTAGCCTATCCATCCCCTCAAGATCTTCTCCCCATTTTTCAATCTTGTCCTCAATTGTTAATTCATTAGTGGAGAAAAAAATGTCAAATGACTGAGGATAAACCTTTTTAACTTTGTAAAGCCATCCAGCGTTTACAATTTCCCAAGGTAACACTCTTGATTCTTGAATTGCACCTTTAACTTCCTCTAATTTCTTGGCTGTTATATTTTGCTCTAAATCCTTTTTCATCGAATTTATCTTATCTGGATCAGGAGAAGCCCCAATCAGGATTCCTTTTTCTAACCTGCCGGCCAAACTATCTACTCGAGCAAAGTCTTTAATGGTAAGCTGTTGATTAAGAGAAATTATCTTGTCCACTTCCTCACAGATTATGTCAACGCATTCTCCTAATCGTAATTTTGACGGCTTTTTCACACTTAAATGCATATATTTTCTATCTAGTTTGGTTCGTTCCTCAATCATATTAAAGAAAAGTGATGACAGATCATCAAAACCTAATACGGGATCTGACAAAACGATTTTTAGATTACTATTCTTAAGAACTTCATGAATAATGGAAATTCGAAAGATATCAGCAGGATGAGTCAAAGATGCAACCTCGCTTCCCCCTGCTCCTGCAGATAAAAGAGCAAACGTTACAAATGATGTCAGATATGCCGGCCCAAGTATTTTGGTAGCAAAAAGATCACAATAAATTTCCATGAACCATTTAGAAAAGAGCTCCTTGATTGCAGGAGTTTCATAAGCAGCTGCAATTGTAGGAGTTTCGAGGAGATTTGTTATGCCTTGATGATCGACGTGTCCGCATTCATGAACCAAAATTGACCAGTTTAATGGATTGTCTCTTTCAATCTTAGGCAAAAAAATAGATGGGCTTTGGCCTTCACCCTTAAGGTTCCCCCGAATATCCGCCAAACTTAAAATATCTTCATAAAGATCGACCTCCGCAAAAGAATAGGAGTTCGATAAAATAATGTTGACCTTTTCGGGTCGTCTGTCCTCCGGTATAAAGTCGAGAACGTTCTTGAGAAACACTCGTGTTTCTGGCATCACCCATCTTCCATATATGAATTCCATGCAAGAATGTAATCCTTCTATAGACTTAAAAATATCGGACAGGCGCCTTATGAGTGCTTGCTTTTCCCATTCATCAAGGACAATTTCTTCCTCAGTAGCCGTATCTTTGAATGAAAGCCTCTGTATAACTGCATTTAGATTGTCTATGATTCCATCTATCGCCTTTAAAAAGACGCCAACAACTTCAGCCCCCTGTCTTTTAGAGTCATATGGCTCAGAGCTCAAAAATCTCTGTAGTCTGGAGATCTTCTCTATGATCTCAATACACAATACTTTTTCCAAATAGTTATACACTTACAATATGACCGCGCTTCAATCTTTTCTCTCTGAATTCACTTATGCGATTTTGCCACATTGGCATAGTCACTGCTATAAAAAAAGCTTGTATCTCTTCAATTTGTCTTTTCGTATAAGCAGACCGCTCGGCTATTAGCCTACTAATCATTGATTTCATCCGAGAAACCTTCTCCCTAGTGACACCGCTCTCAGATAAAACCTCCCTATCTTTGATGGCACCTGGAGAAGTTAATTGGTTTAGCTGTCCTCCGTGCTCCAAATCTTCAAGCAGATCCATAAAATAATCACAGAGTTCATCTCCTTCTTCGAGTTGTTTTATATTTGCCATATATCCTTTCTTTATCAAAGACAGAGCGATTACAAAGTTATCAGCCAGTTTTACTGGATTAAATCGGGCGGGATCTTCATCATAACGTCTCATCGTTGTCACTCCTTCCTCAGGTAATTATAAAAAGAATAATACACATGGTCTTCCTCGGGTTCCTTATATTCAATAATGAAGTACTTCCCAGCGAGTGAGTCAAGAGCATAGACAACATCCTTTACAAGTGCGCCAGTGGCATTGACGATTTGCGTCGTCGTTGCGTTCTTTAAATTGTTTACAGCATCAAGAACAATGTGCTCTTGTCCACTAAAATCGCCTATAAAATCAATAGCCTCATTATCTTCTATTATTAGTTTAGTACTCATCCGGTGTGAAACGAATTCCTCTTCAGAAGTCTTACGTGGAATATCATGTTTGAAATGTTTCAAGACTCCCTGAAAAAAAGCGAGTTTCTGGACTTCAAGCATCTTAAAGATTACATATTTGCTCCCCCATTTCTTATCGATAAAATCTTCGAATATCGGACCGAAAGCAGGTTCACAAAAAGCAGTATGCATTACTACACCTCTAAGGTCAATCAGGATTAAAGTGTAATCAGAAATTATATTTAACTGTCGTCTGATTTCCTCGCAAGTTTCCTTTCCTCTATATTCGCCCATCGCATAGTTCGAATTCAAAACACCCATGATATTTAGATCCACTTTCTTGAATTCTAAGCTTCCCATCTACCCGCTCCGTTATCAATTCTGTCCATGCACGGGACGAAGAAATTAATTTGTGTTCCTGGAAACCAAGGGACACTTGAGATGCTCCAGTTCTCAACACCAGGTTTATCGCCAGGTTTCTTTCTGAATAAAGAACTACCACTTCTTAATTCGATGTTTCCTTTTCTTTGTAAAACAAACTCTTCAACTACGTTTAAACCTCTTCCATTGCCCCCCACCTTAGAGCTATTTCCTTCCTTAAGTGCCCATTTAATGGCTACAGTATCAGTTTCAAAGACATCATACTCTTTCCTCGCTTTTGGAGATGAATTAACGCTACCCTTCATTCCCACACCAATATCACAATAGCTTACGATAGTCCCACTTCTGGGATTTGCATGGATTGAGGCTATACCCCAGGAGCGGCTATGCTCAAAAACATTTACAAACAGCTCGCCGTTTGCTTCCTTAAATTGATATATATCACCATCGTAAAAATTAAAATGTACCGATGAGAACAATTTTCTAAAGGTAGGATATATTTCGTTTATAAACTGCAAACATGCCTGTTCAAAGATGTGATCCCTCTCCGCTGCACCTTTTTGTGGAATAGTCCTCATAGGTAAAAC
>Ga0187856_1002205_pt1 | contig 14577 bp, 11 predicted proteins | sample June2016WEW_8_40_FD_132443 | JGI IMG/M metagenome (GOLD analysis project Ga0187856, IMG submission 132443) | Peatland microbial communities from SPRUCE experiment site at the Marcell Experimental Forest, Minnesota, USA - June2016WEW_8_40 | ecosystem: Environmental > Terrestrial > Soil > Wetlands...
TCAAGCGCTATCTGCAAATCAACAATGACCATCCTAAACCCTTCGTCTGGACCAAAACCGCTGACCAAATCCTCGACTCCGTTGCCCGATTTTGTCAACGAACTTCTGAAACAGGACACTAGCGCCGGGAATTGAGAAGGTTGCGGTTTATGGAGAAGCGAAAGATTTAGATGCCCGGTCAATGCACGTGGCTCGACAAGAAGCCTCCGGAATCTGGAAGAGCAAGCTCGGCAGGTTTGAAGACATAGAACATGAAACGCCGGAAGAGCTTTGCGGTGATGGCATTAACGAATATGGAGTTATAGTTCAGTTCCTACAACGGGAACGACCAACATGAAAGCAAAATCAAAGGACGTTTGCGAAGGCGCTTCCGCCTTTAATAATTTTCAGCGACTTATTCGCGGTATCGTCGCTGTGCCGAAAAAGGAAATCGAAGTTGAAGAGACACGCTGGCGCGCAAATCGAGCGTTGAAGAAGAAACCCGCTCCCTGACTCGCCCGCGTTTACCGCGTTGCTGGCGCCTCTTTCAGACCGGAGCGGTTTCGTTCTTGCCAGTTAGCTTCTGGTAGGTCAGCCGCCGTCCGGTCAGGCCGTTCAACACTTCAAGAAATCGCCCGCCGTCATCGTTCTTGCGCTCATTATACCGAAACGCCTGCTCGTCCAAATACCGGAACAGGTGGAAAGGCTCGACTGCGATATACGTTCCCTTGAGTCCGCGCTTTAACAGACTCCAGAAATTCTCAATCGTGTTGGTGTGGACGTTGCCCTGAACGTAGCTTTCGGCGTGGTCGATAACTTGATGCACGTAATCAGCAGACAAGCCGTTATAGGAGCGCCACGCATCGCTGAAAACATACGATCCGCCTTCAACGTACTCGCGCACAAAACCTTGAAGTGTCGGGCCGCTCGTATCGGGGATGTGCCGCAGTCGAATTTTTTTCGTCTTGCGATCCAAGAGGCCCATCACGACTGCTTTACCGGCTCCGCCTGTGCCCGTGATCTTGGCCTTTTTGTCTTTGTGCATGAATCGGGCGGAGCCGCCGATAAAAGATTCGTCAACCTCAAACTCGCCTGCAACTTTCTCGAACGTGCCGCTCTGCATCGCCAGCCGGATGCGATGGTCCATGAACCACGCCGTTTTCTGTGTCACTTTCAGGGCGCGATGAATCTCGTATGAGCTGACACCGTTCTTGCAGTTAGCGACCAGCCACGCTGCCGTAAACCATTTGTCCAGCCCAATAGGCGAGTCCTCAAACACCGTCCCGACCTTCACGCTGAACTGGCGCTTGGGATGCTTGGCTTTGCATTCCCATAAGCGCCGATTGGCGCGAAACGCGACCTGATCGCTTCCGCAAGTCGGGCATTTTACGATGCCATCTGGCCAACGTGATTTGACCATCAAAGCGAGACAGCGATCAGGATCGGAGAAGTAGAGGATCGCTTCCTGTAGAGTGTTCGGCGTGTCCATACTTTAAAGATAGCGCATGAGGACGAGGAGTCAAGTATATTAGTGCCCTCACGAGGTTTCAGACTTCCCTTATGTAAAGATGCGGGCTTCGCCCTGTGAAACATCATGATGATTGACACTTGCGATATCACCCGCCCGCGTTGTGAATGTCATCCTGAACGAAGTTAGGGCTCTCGCGCGGTCCTCCCCGCGCCATCCATCATTTCGGGATTTTGGCGGTGAATCAGCGGACCTGGAGGTATCGGATGATTGCGTGCAGGCATGCGCAATGAAAAAAGAAGCCGCGCGCCATATCGGATGACGCGCGGCGATTCAGCCGAAATTCAAGCCTGCGGAAACGCCCGGCGCCTATGCGCGCAGCAGTGCGGCCTCGTCCTGGGCGAGCGTCGCGTAAACTTCGCGATCGATTTCGCGATAGCGCTTGAGGATTTCGTCGGCCTTGCCTTCGCTGCCTTCCTCGCGCGCGATTTCCCGCATCTTCTTCTCGATCCACGACAGATGCCAGGTCTCGTCCTCGGTCACGCTTTTGAGCACTTCGAGCGTAGCCTCGTCGACGTTGGGCAGTGCCGCATGCGCCATGTACCGGCTCTGCGCTCGCTCCTCGACCACCACCGTCAGCCCGAGTACCTCAACGATTCCCCGTGGGACGCCGATCCGCATCCCGAGCCGCCGCTGATAGCCGTCCGGCACGAACACCGGCGATCCTCCAAGGTCGGCGATGCGCCGCGTCCACAGCCATGCGTGGCGCGTTTCGTCCGACAGATGTTTGGTCATTTTTAATTGGGAATCGCCGTCCTTGAGATGGCTGATTATGTTGAAAAGCAGACGCGCTCCGCGTAATTCGGCGTCGCGATAAAAACTGAAAATCAGGATCTGCTTCTCGTTCGCGGATAGCCGACTCAGGTCTATCGCGCTTCGATCCCCACCACCCGCTATGGATTCGTTGGTCAGGTCCATCATCCTCTATTTATTGAGTTGCAAGAGATTGATTAGCCGTTTGGCCGATCAGGCAGTAGCGTCTTAAATATGTGATTCGAAACTGCTGGTCAAGATTAGCACGATTTGCAATCGCAAGCATGCCGCGCTTGCGTCATTCACAACTTATTGTACATATACCCGAGTTCGCTAGCGCGGTCTGTATCGTGGCCAAGGCCCAAGATATGACGAGTGATTCTACCCGGCAGGTCGGGTTCAGCGGCCGATTAAGCGGTTCGCGTTGAAGATGGCACGACCCACTCCAGACGCATATTGGCTAGCTTTGCGACGCGTGCGCGGCGTCGGCCCGCGGATTTCCCGCCTGCTGCTCGAGCGCTTTGAGTCGCCCGAACGAATCTTCGGCGCCAGCGATAATGAACTTGTGCAGACCGGCATCCCCCGGCCGACCGCCCGCAACATCGTCACCTTCGCCGATTTTGAGCCGCTTGAAAAGGAGCTTTGCGAATTACCCCCTCTCGGCGCGCGCCTGGTGCGCTGGAGCGACCCGGACTACCCGGTCAATTTGCGCCAAATCGCGGATCCGCCGCCCTATTTCTTTATCCGCGGAAGTCTCAAGACCGACGATTCCCACTGCATCGCGGTGGTCGGCGCGCGCGCTGCCAGCGACGCCGGCCGCCGGATGGCGCAGCGGCTCGGCCTCGAATTGGCCGCCAAGGGCTTCACGGTCGTGAGCGGCCTCGCCCGCGGAATCGACTCCGAGGCTCATCAGGGGGCGCTCGATGGGGGCGGTCGCACGGCAGCGGTGATGGGTTGTGGAATCGACGTCATCTATCCGCCTGAAAATCGCAAACTCGCCACGGCGATTATCGAGGGGGGCGGCGCGATCATCTCGGAATTGCCGATCGGGACGCCGCCGATTGCCGAGAACTTTCCGACCCGCAACCGCCTCATCTCCGGGCTTTGCCTCGGGGTCGTAATCGTCGAGGCGGCCGAGAAAAGCGGCTCTCTGATCACCGCCCGCATGGCGCTCGAACAGGATCGGCAGGTCTTTGCCGTGCCGGGCAGTCCCTTGACCGGACGCACCCGCGGCAGCAATCGTTTGCTGAAGGAAGGCGCCCGGCTGGTGGACTGCGTGGAAGACGTGCTAGAGGAACTCGCCCCACAACTCGGGGAGGTCTCCAGCGCCCGACGCGAGGCTCAAACGGAGGCGGAGGCGGACGAAAAGGGCTCAGTGGGTACGGTGGTCCCTGGGCCAAGTGAAGCTGATATCATCTTAAACCAGCTAAAAGGGTCCGAGAAGCTCCACCTTGACTCAATCATCGAGGGATCAGGACTCAGCGTTCAAACAGTGCTTAAATTACTGCTGGAACTCGAGCTCAACGGTCTCGTCACCCAGCATCCCGGCAAACTCTTCTCGTTGAATTAGATACGGAGGGCGCACGGATCTAACAAAGGGGCTGAAGATTGGCAAAGAACCTGATCATCGTCGAATCGCCGGCCAAGGCGAAGACTATCAAGCGCTATCTCGGAGCGGATTTCCAGGTCACGCCCTCGGTAGGGCATGTAGTCGATCTGCCGAAGAGCAAGCTCGGCGTCGACGTCAAAGATGACTTCAAGCCCGAATACCACGTGATCGCCGGCAAGGCGAAAGTAATCGAGGGTATCAAGGCCGCCGCGAAGAATAAAAAGAACATCTATCTCGCGACCGATCCCGACCGTGAGGGCGAGGCGATCGCGTGGCATATCGCCGACCGGCTGGGCAAGGTTGACGCCGCGGTCCATCGGGTGCTCCTGCACGAAATTACCGAGAAGGCGATCAAGGCCGCGATCGCCAATCCGAGTGAGCTCAATCACGACCTCTTCGACGCGCAGCAGGCGCGCCGCGTGCTCGATCGCCTGGTCGGCTACAAGGTGAGCCCGCTGCTGTGGGAAAAGGTCAAGCGCGGCATCAGCGCGGGGCGCGTGCAGTCGGTGGCGCTGCGCATAATCGTCGAGCGCGAGAAGGAGCGCGAGGCCTTCCGTCCCGAGGAGTATTGGACCCTCGACGCCAATCTCGCGGCCAAAAATCCGCCGCCCTTCAAGGCCCGCATCTACAGCTTCAAGGACCATCGGATCGACAATAAGGCCTACAAGCTGCCCGAGGCCGAAGCGCGCGAGATTGTCGCTGAATGCGAGAGCAAGCCTTTCGTCGTCCGCAAGGTCGAGCGCAAGGAGGTCCGTCGCAGCGCGGCGCCCCCGTTCATCACCTCGCGCCTGCAGCAGGAGGCTTCGCGCAAGCTCTACTTCCAGCCCTCGCGCACGATGAAGGTGGCGCAACGCCTCTACGAAGGTATGGAGCTGGGCGAAGAGGGCGCTACCGGTCTCATCACCTATATGCGTACCGATTCGCCGCGGGTGTCCGACGACGCGCTGGCGGAGGTTCGCGGCCATATCGGCGAGCGTTACGGCAAGCAATACGTGCCCGAGCGGCCCAACTTCTATCGCTCGGGCAAATCCGCCCAGGACGCCCACGAGGCGATTCGCCCGACCTCGGTGGAACGCACCCCGGAATCGCTCGCGCGCTACCTCGCGAAGGACGAACTCGCGCTCTATACGCTTATTTACAACCGCTTCGTTTCGAGCCAGATGAACCCGGCCGTCTATGATCGCACGACGGTCGATATCGAGTCCGGCGCGGCGCTCTTTCGCGCGAGCGGCCAGGTGATGAAGTTCGACGGCTTCATGCGCGTTTACCTCGAAGGGCAGGACGAGGCCGCCGACGATGACGACGTCGCGACGCTGCCGGCCATGACCGAGGGCGAGCGCCTCACGCTGGTCAAGCCGTTGGCGCCGACCAAGACGGATCCGCAATCCATCGGGTTCGACCTCGAGCAGCATTTCACGCAGCCGCCGCCGCGCTTTACGCAGGCGACCCTGATCAAGGAACTCGAGGACAAGGGCATCGGCCGCCCCTCGACCTACGCCTCGATCATGGCGAGCATTTTGAACCGCGAATACGTCGAGGAGGACGAGAGCAAGCGGATGCGCCCGACCTCGCTCGGCCGCGTGGTCTGCGACTTGCTGGTCACCGCCTTTCCCGACATCCTAGAGGTTGGCTTCACGGCGTCGCTCGAGCGCGAACTCGATGAAGTCGAAGAGGGGCGCGAGAACTGGGTCAAAACGCTCAAGCGCTTTTACGGCCCGTTTGAAAAACGCCTGGGCGCGGCCAAAAAGCTGATGCCCGAGGTCAAGCGCAAGGGCCTCGAAACCGACCTCAAGTGCGAGCTCGACGGCGGCGACATGGTAATCAAGTGGGGCCGCAACGGCGAATTCCTGGCCTGCTCGAACTATCCCAAGTGCACCAACACCAGCGAGTTCAAGCGCGATGATCAGGGTAAAATAATACCGCAGGAAGCGACCGCGCCGGCCGTCACCGACGAGGTCTGCGAGAAGTGCGGCAAGCCGATGGTGCGGCGGCGCTCGCGCTTCGGCGAATTTCTGGGCTGCTCCGGCTACCCCGATTGCGACGGCATCAAGCGTACCCGCGCGGAGCCGGTGAGCACGGGCGTTGCGTGCCCGGATTGCAAGGAAGGCGCGGTCCTCGAACGGCGTAGCCGGCGCGGGAAAATTTTCTTCGGCTGCGGCCGCTATCCGAAATGCAAGTTCGCGAGCTGGGATCGCGTCGTGCTCCATCCGTGTCCGGATTGCGGCTCGACTTATCTGGTCGAGAAGACCACCAAGCGCGACGGCACTCGATGGCAATGCCCGAATAAGGAATGCGGCTATCAGCGGCCGCCCGCCGAGGTGTCCGCGCCGGTCGTGATTCACGAGCCGCCGGCCCCAACGATCGCATAGCTCGGTCATGTTGCTGCGCCGCCACCCGAAACACGCGCTCGCCTAAGTTGAATCCCCCCTTCCCTTTTAGGGAAGGGGTTTGGGGTTAGGTTTCTTAAAGCGCCGGTGCGGGCCAACCGCGTGACAATCAGTGTCCGCCTCACGCTCGGCCTGATCGCCGATTCAGCCGGCCGATCGCTCGGCGCGTTCGTGTAGTTCGACTTCGGCCAGGCGGCGTCGCAAGAATCGCTGTTGCGGTTCGTCGGTGACCAGCGCGAGCGCATGGTCGTAGGCCTCGCGCGCGTCACGCCAGCGGCCGAGGCGCCGCAGCAGGTCGGCGCGTGCCGCCCACAATAGATGATAGTCGCGCAGTTGGCCCTGCGCCTCGATCGCGTCGATGAGGATGAGGCCGTATTCGGGACCCTCGGCCATCGCGACCGCGACTGCCCGATTCAGCTCGACCACCGGCGACGGCTGGATGCGCGTGAGCACCGTGTACAGCGCGGCGATCTCGCGCCAATCGGTATTTGCGGCTGCCTCGGACCGTGCGTGCGCCGCCGCGATTGCGCACTGAATCGCATAAGGGCCTGGAGCGGCGGAACTCAGCGCGGCTGAGGCCAGCATGAGGCCCTCGCGAATCTGTGCGGGGTTCCAAAGCGCGCGATCCTGCTCCCCCAAAAGCACCAGGTCGCCGTCGGCGTCGAGACGCGCGGCGCGGCGAGCGTCGTGCAGCAGCATCAAGGCGAGCAGTCCGCGGGCTTCCGGGTTTTCCGGAATCAGTTCAGTCAGGATACGTCCGAGGCGAATCGCTTCCGTGCACAGATCGCCACGCACCAGCGCCGCACCCGAGGTCGCCGAGTAGCCCTCGTTGAAAATCAGGTAGATGACGGCCATCACCGCTTCGAGGCGCTCGGGCAACAGGTCGTCGGGCGGGACTTCGTATGGAATGCCCGCAGCGCGAATCTTGCGCTTGGCGCGGACCAGCCGCTGCGCCATGGTCGCGCCGGGTACGATAAACGCGCGGGCAATTTCCTCGGTGGTCAGGCCGCATAATGTGCGCAATGACAGCGCCACCTGGGCCTCCAGCGCGAGCGCCGGATGGCAACAGGTGAAGATCAGTCGCAGGCGATCGTCGGGCACCGAGTCGCCGATACCGTCGTCGCCGGCCCCATCGACGCTGGCATCCTGCCAAGAGAGCGGCAACGATAGTGCCGAAATCTCGCGCAGCTTGTCGTCGAGGCGGCCGCGCCGCCGTATGCGATCGATAGCCTTGTGGCGGGAGGCGCCGATAATCCATGCCCGAGGATTGGCCGGGGCGCCCTCGCGCGGCCATTGTTCGAGCGCGGCCGCGAAGGCGTCGTGAATCGCCTCCTCGGCGAGGTCGAAGTCGCCGACCAGCCGAATCAGAGCCGCGACGATGCGGCCGTAATCCTCACGATAAAGCTGTTCGAGAGCCGCGTTTTCCATCGCAAGCCGCCCGGGGTCACGTTACTCCACCGGGCGGCCGCGATTCCATTGGCACCGTGTCACATCTTCATGACAGGACGGACTTCGATCGAACCGTTGCGCGCGCCCGGGATGCGCGCCGCGATCGCGACCGCCTGGTCAAGATTTTCCGCCTCGACCAGGTAGTAGCCGCCGAGCTGTTCCTTGGTTTCGGCGAAGGGGCCGTCAACCGTCAGCGTCTTGCCGTCGCGCACACGGACAGTGGTTGCGGTGCTGGTCGGCTGCAGCGGAGCACCGGCCTGGAAATTACCCGACTTGATGATGCCCTGGGTAAAAGCGCCGTATTCCTCGAACATCTTGTTGCGTTCATCGGCCGGGAGTTGGTTTTTCTCGTTGCCGTAAATCAAAAGCATGTACTGCATTGGAGCCTCCATCGAACCTCGAATGGGTTACGTCTATTAGTCGAACGGTACCGTCGCGGATCGACATCATGCAAAATTCTTTTTTCCGCGCCGAACCTCCCGCTTACGCACCCGCGGAAGGTCTCAACGGTACCGCCCGCAAGACCATCATCCCGGTTGACTGTGGGAAGTGTGAAACCTTTCAAAGGTTTCACCGCCTTTTCCCACTTACCGCTCCGTATCCGTCCTGCTGATCAATTAAGCCGCTCCGGGCGCGGTTTACACCGCCTTGCAAACCCGTCACGATTTAGAGGCGCCGCAGCGCCGGCGTGCAGGGTCCGTTCACAAAATGAATCAAGGCTTGGTCAACGTAATCGGCGCCGGCTTGGCCGGCAGCGAAGCGGCATGGCAGATCGCCCGACGCGGCGTGCGTGTGCGGCTCCATGAGATGCGGCCGCTGCGAATGACCGAGGCGCATCAGACCGGCATGTTCGGCGAGCTGGTCTGTTCCAATTCCCTGCGTAACGACTCGATGGAGACCGCAGTCGGGGTCTTGAAGGAGGAGATGCGGCGGCTGGGCTCGCTGATTATCGCGACCGCCGATCGGGTCCGCGTGCCCGCTGGGTCGGCGCTGGCGGTGGATCGCGAAGAGTTCGCGCGCATCCTCACGGAGACTCTCGCGGCGCATCCGCTCGTACAGATCGTGCGGGAAGAGGCAACGGCGGTGCCGCCGGGGACCACTATCGTTGCGACCGGACCGCTTACCAGTCCGGCATTCGGCGACGCGCTCAACCAAATCGTCGGCGAGCGCAATCTCTATTTCTACGATGCCATCGCACCGATCGTGACCGCGTCGTCGATCGATATGAATGTCGCTTACATGGCATCGCGCTGGGCCAAGGGCGGCGAGGACTATATCAATTGTCCGCTCGATGAGGCCTGCTACACGGCTTTCGTCGCGGCGCTGATGGCGGCTGAAAAAGTTGCGGCGCATTCGTTCGAGAAACAGATTTATTTCGAGGGCTGCATGCCGATCGAGGAGATCGCCCGCCGCGGTCCGATGACGCTCGCGTTCGGGCCGATGCGGCCGGTGGGACTGGCCCATCCGCGCAGCGGCGAGAGGCCGTTCGCGGTGGTGCAATTGCGCCAGGACGACGGCGCTGCGCGCCTGTTCAATATGGTCGGCTTTCAGACCAAAATGACCTATCCCGAGCAGCGCCGCGTGTTGCGCATGATCCCGGGGCTCGGGCGCGCGGAATTTGTGCGGCTGGGCTCGCTCCATCGCAATACCTTTATCGATTCGCCGCGGCTGCTGCGCCCCACGCTGCAATTTCGCGGGCGCGACGACCTCTTCCTGGCCGGCCAGATGATCGGTGTCGAAGGCTACGTCGAGTCGGCGGCGGCGGGTATGCTAGCGGCCGTCAACGCCGCCCGTATGGTCACCGGCGATGAATTGGTGGTGCCGCCGCCCGAGACCGCGCTCGGCTCGCTGGTCGCGTATGTCACCGACGCCAGGCGCCGCGACTTTCAGCCGATGAACGCGAATTACGGGTTGATGCCCGACCTCAAGAGCCGAGCGCGCGGACGCGAAAAGAAAATTGAAATGGGGACGCGCGCAATCGCCGCGTTCGAGCATTGGATCGATCGCAACCGGCTCGAGGCGGCCGCGCCGGATAGCGGCGGCGGCGCGGCGAGCATTCGCGCGTAGCCTCGCGCATCGGTGAAATCGTGAAACTGGCTACACTCGACGTCGGCACCAACACCGTACTGATGCTGATCGCAGAGCGCGACGCGAACGGCGCGGTGCACACGATCGCGGACCTCGCGCGGATTACACGGCTCGGCCGCGGCGTCGATTCCAGCGGACGGCTCGATCCTGAGTCGGCGGCGCAAACGCTGGCGGCGATCTCCGAATTTGCGCAAAGGGCCCGATCCCTCGGTGTCGAGAAAATCATTGGCGTTGCGACCGCCGCCATGCGTGACGCCAAGGACGGCGCCGATTTTATCGCGCAGGTGAAGGCGCGGGCCGGCGTTGACCTCGAGATCATCACGGGCGAGGCGGAGGCCGAGCTTTCCTGGCTCGCGGTATCGAAAGGACTGGCGCTCGACCCGGCCGCCAAAGTGCTGATCGTCGACATCGGCGGGGGTTCGACCGAGCTGATTCGCGCGGAGCCGGGCCGCAAACTCGAACTGGTGAGCCTGCAACTCGGCTCGGTGCGCCTGACGGAGCGCTTCGTGCATCACGATCCGCCCACTGCGCGCGAGGCGGCCGATTTGCGGCTCGCCGTTGACGAAGCCCTGCAAAATCTCGGATGGGATTTTACGCCCGATGTGATGATTGGAATCGCGGGAACCGTGACGACGGTCTGCGCGGTGGCGCTCGAGATGACAACATACGATCCGAAGATCGTGCACGGCCACCGCCTGTCGCAGGAGGACGTCATGGCCGCAATCACAAAGTTCGGCGCGCTGCCGCTGGCCGAGCGTAAGCACCTGCCCGGACTCGAAGCCGGTCGCGCCGATGTGATCTTCGCCGGCGCCGCGATCCTCGAACGAATCATGGGCCACTTCCGTCTGACCGAGGTTGTCGTGAGCGACCAAGGTGTGCGCTGGGGCCTGCTCTGGCGAACCCTCGATCAATCGCCGACTTCCGCGAACTGAGCGACGGCGCAGGCGGCCAGCCTCCTCCAATCAAGATTGGCCGCGCCAGTTCCACCATCGATGCAGCGCATTCGTGATGCGATCCGCCCCGCGCAGAGGCCGCTGCTTGCGCCGATCAGTGCACCGCGCTACGCAAATGCTAGACCGGAGGGCTGGCAGATGACCAAGGCGGAGTTGATCGAAACGCTCGCCCGCGCCACGCGGCAGCAGAAGAAGATCGTGGCGACGACCGTTGAAATGACCTTCGATCTTATCGCGCGCGCGATCCGCCGGGACAAGCGTTTCTGGATGCCGGGTTTCGGCACCTTCTCGGTGCGCCGCCGCAAGCCCCGCGCCGGATTCAATCCGCGCACCAAAACCGCGATGACGATTCCGGCGGCGCGCACGGTCGGCTTTCGCCCCGCGCCCAAACTCAAGAAGGGTCTGTGAGCGCCGGCCCGAGTCTCAATCCCGCCGCGTCGGGGACCTTCGCTGGACCGCCCTCCGAAGAGCGCCGCAAATCTCCCGCGGTGGATCGCTCCGCGCTCGTGATACTCGCGATCGCGCTGATTGTGGGCGGCGGCCTGCGCTTTGCCGACCTCGGTGCTCGCGAGATGTCGGCCGACGAAGGCGCGTCCTGGGCCGCCGCCTCGGCACCGACCATTCGCGCCGTGCTCAATGCGCAGCGCTCTCTGAATCCCGGAAAGGCCGGCCTGCACGACCTCGCGCTTCATCTCTGGATGCGCGCGTTCGGCGACCAACTCCTCGCGATGCGCGCACTCTCCGCGACGATCGGTACGCTGGCGATCCTGCTGCTCTTCGGTGCGGCGCGCGAGATCTTTGCCGCGAGCCTCGAATCCGCCGCCGGCGAGAGCCCCGGCGCAGGCCAGCGAGACGAGGCCGCCGCGATCGCGGCGCTGATTTTCGCGGTGAACCTCGTCACCATCAAATACTCGCGCGAGGCGCGCATGTACCCGTTCGTCATCGCGGCCGTCGTCGCGCAGGCCTGGTGTTTTTTTCGCGCGATCCGCCGTGGAGGATTAGCCGCGTATGCCGGTATCGCGATTTTCACCGCGATGGCGCTCGCGGCGCATCTGATGGCCGTGCTCTCCTTTACCGGCGAAGGTCTCTGGCTGCTTTATGTGATCGCGCGAAGTCGCTTCGACCTCGCGACGGCGCAAGTGCGTCGCGCACTCGCGATCGTGATCGCGCTTGCCGCCGGCGCCGCGATCCTCGCGCCAATCGCCCCCACCATAATTGCCGGTGCGGCGCATGCCGCCGACATTGGCGCTATCGAATGGATCAAGCGTCCGCCGCTGTGGGCCCCGTTCGCGTTGTTCAACAAGGCCACCGGCAGCATCGCGTATCCCCTGATGGCGGCGCTCGCCGCGTGGGGTGTCGTGCGCGGATGGCACCGCTGGCGCGACGCCATCGTCTTCGCGCTCCTCTGGATGTGGACGCCGCCGATCGTCCTGATGATCGTCTCCTTCGCGATTCGTCCGGCCTTCGTCGAGCGTTATCTGATTTCGTGTTTCGTGCCCTTCTTTATTCTGATCGCGATCGGAATCGTCGAACTCCGCGCGTACTCCGTGCGCATCGGTGCGATCGCATTGACGGTTGCACTGGCCATCGGTCACGTCGTCGCGTGGGATCGCAAACCCCATGACTCCCAATGGCGCGAGGCCGTGCGCGTCGCCGTTACTTCGATCGCTTCTCGAAATTCCGTCTCTGAAAGTTCGGCCTCGAGCGACGCCACGATTGCGGTGGCTCCGCGTTACGCCGCCAGTGTTGTGCGGTATTACTTGCGGGCGAATCCCGCCGCGCACCCGGCGCATCCGGTGAATCCGAGCGCGAGCGATCCTGCGCCCGTGGTCATCATCGGCGATCAGGGTGTCGCGCCCGCGACGGCCGCTGCGCTCGATCGCGAATATCCGCGCGTGCTGGCGAATCTGCGCGGCGTCGTGGTACGGGGACGATAGGCGATACCGGGAATCTCGCGAACGTCGTGAAGTCGCGATGAACGGTAGCGTTGCAACCTTTGCAACATCTGAATCGCGCGCGCCGAAAACAATTCAGGGGAGAATATGAGCGATAATAAAGTTGACATGCAGCAGTTGAAGATTGAACAGCGCCGCGACTGGGATGCCGCCGCTGCCGGATGGAAAAAATGGTGGCCGATCTTCGAGCGTTCGGCGCAACATGTCAGCGACCGCCTCGTCGAATTGGCCGGCATTAAAGCCGGAGCGCGCGTGCTCGATGTCGCGACCGGCAATGGCGAACCCGCGCTGACCGCCGCGCGCCGCGCCGGAGCGGGCGGTCGAGTCATCGCGACCGATCAGTCGGACGGGATGCTCGCGATCGCGCGCGAGCGTGCGACCGCACTCGGCATCGCCAACGTCGAGTTCCGGCAGACCGACGGCGAAACCCTCGCGATCGCCGAGCGCGACTTCGACGCGATCGTTTGCCGCTGGGGCCTTATGTTCATGCCCGACATCAAGGGCGCGTTGCGCGAAATGCACGGGCACTTGCGCGCGGGCGGGCGCTTGGCAACTTCGGTGTGGGCCGCGGCCGACAAGGTTCCCATGATCAGTATCGGCGCCGAGGCCGTGCGACGCATCGCCGGAATGCCGCCGCCGCCTCCCGATGCGCTCGGACCGCTGCGCCTAGCCGACGAATCGATCATGCGCGCCGCGCTCGCCGAGGCCGGCTTCAGGGACGTTACGGTCGAGCGTATCCCCGTCACATTCGATCTCGATTCGGCCGCTGACTTCGTGCAATTCCGCTGCGACGTGTCAGCCCAATTCCGCATGTTGCTCGATCGTCAGCCGCCCGATCTTCGCGCGAAAATCATAGCGGCGGTGTCCGACGGCGCACGCGCATTCGCCGATGCGAACGGTCGCGTTCGCACCGTCAACGAAACCATCTGTTATGCGGCTACGCGCTGAAGCGCACCGCGCGATTCGACGGGGCGCACACCGACATCGGTAGTGCGTTCCCGCCTTTTAATTCGCTCGTCAATCGCTGGGCGCATGTGCTGCCATAGCGCCGACATCTTGGTATCTTTGGCGCGGAGGGGAGGTGCGCGATGGTGCTGGTGGTTCCTGAATTTCCCGGTCGCGTTTGAACCCGTTTGAGTATTCCGGCCCACGAAACGGATGCAGCGTCGGCGCCTCAGCTTGCGTCGAGCGCATCGACGCCGGCGCGCCCGTCGCTGCTGCATTACGCGCCCGCGATGGTGCTGTTATTGATCGTCGTTGCGGACTCAGCGCAGCTACCCGACCCCGACCTGTGGGGTCATCTGCGCTTCGGGCAGGCCGCCCTGGCGAGCGGCCACGTGATCGCGCGCGACACCTATTCCTACAGCGCAGCGGGCGGCGTCTGGCGCAATCACGAATGGCTGACCGAAATTATCATGGCGGTCTTCTACAACAGCCTCGGCGTGGCCGGGCTGAAGTTGTGGAAGTTCGCCTGTGTCGCGACGACGATGCTACTGATGGCGTTGGGGTTGGCGGAGACCGGCGCGTCGCCGGCGATCCAGATGAATACGCTGGGGCTGGCGGCGCTGGCGATGGTGCCGCAGAACCAGTTTCGGCCGCAACTGTTTACCTTCATGCTGCTGGCCGCGACGCTCGCGTTGCTGGCACGGGACAACTATCGGGGCCGCGCGCCGCTATGGCTGCTAATTCCGCTCATGATGTTGTGGGGCAACCTGCACGGGGGCTTCATCATCGGCATCGCGGTGCTGGCGACTTACACTGGCGTGGTCGCAGTGCAGGATTTGATCGCGGGGCGCGGGCTCGCGCGCGCGTTGCGGCTCGGCCTGATCGCGCTGGCCGGAACCCTTGCGACGCTCGTCTCGCCCTACGGTATCGA
>Ga0187856_1002206_pt1 | contig 14577 bp, 10 predicted proteins | sample June2016WEW_8_40_FD_132443 | JGI IMG/M metagenome (GOLD analysis project Ga0187856, IMG submission 132443) | Peatland microbial communities from SPRUCE experiment site at the Marcell Experimental Forest, Minnesota, USA - June2016WEW_8_40 | ecosystem: Environmental > Terrestrial > Soil > Wetlands...
TAGCGGCTGTCTTGCGTCCATCACATTGGCTCGACAGGAGCTTCGAGAGATAGAGATGGCACTTTCGGCTGTTATGAGGGTACCAAGAAACGAGGTAAACCGTGAGTAGACCGTTTTTTAGCGAATTTAAAACGGCGAACGACTTGGTCCAGATCAGTCACGGGGAAGGCCTGATCGGGCAGCAACTCGAGAAAGAACGAAGCCGACTGGAACAGCAGGACGGCATCGCCAAGCATCAGACCCATTGCGCCGAAAGGAGAGGGCGCAGCCTGCCGCGATGGGCTTCGCCGGGTTGGAGGGGGGCCGCGTATGATGCGCGCCAGCCGATTGCAATTTTGATTTCTGCTTCGGTATTGAGCTTCTGCGGAAATCTTCAGGCTCAAACACCGGAGGGGCCACGCGAGCAGACTGCTGGTTCCTACATCGCGGCATGCCGGACTCCCGCACACGTCAGGAACAGCAAGCCGGAGGTCTTCCACGGTATCGTGGATCAAGTGGTTGAGTTCCTCAAGTCGAATCGGATTGTCCTGGTCAGCGACCCTTCGCGCAAAATGATTCAATCCGAGGACGTAATCTCCCGGGAGACTTTGTTGAATGTGACAAAAGACGTGGGCGCTTCTCATCTCTTGTATCTCATTGTCGACCGGCCAACCACCCAATGGGCCAAAATTACACTGCAGTGCTTTGAGGTTTCCGGCAAGCTCGTTTGGGAGGAAAGCGGCGGCTCGGGAATGGGCGCGGTGTCAGGAAAAAAGGGAGTGTCAAGAGCCCTCGAAAAACTGGAGAAGCAACTTATGCCCAGGATGGGCCAGCCTGGGCTCCCTCAAGCCAAGGATACTGCGCGGCGATTGTCCGGCCTCCCGGCCTGTTCGTATCTCGCTGGACACTCACACCCTCATGTCATGCTGCGGGCCTCCCGGAAGACCCAAGTCAGGCATCAAGGGTAAGAACCGAATGAGGAGACGAAATCCTATGACTCTCTCAAGAAAGATCATTTGCGCATTCTTCACCCTCACGTTAGGGATATGCCCCAGCGCCTCACTTGCACAGAGTCCGACTCCCCAACAACCGAGTCCGCCCGTCCCCCCAGTCAAGGGTCCGTCGGCACAGTCCCCCGCCATATTCATCCTGAAAGAAGGCACAGAGGTCAACTTAAAATTAGCTCAAAGGCTGACGTCGAGAGGCGCGGTGGTGGGTGAGCCGGTAGAACTAGTTCTGGCCGATGATCTGAAAGTCGGGGATGCAATAGTCGTGAAGAAGGGGGCGAGGGTTCTGGGGACGATTTTGGAAGGGAGAGAATCAGAGAAAAAAAGAGTTGAAGCCCACCAACTCAAGATTCGAGCGGACTTCTTGAAAGCCGGCGATGTCAGAATCAAGCTGCGAGGCGAAGAGGCAGCCGCGGGCAAGCGCAACAAGAAGGCCATGGCGGCTGGCGCGGCTGCGTTGGGCGTGTGTGGATTATTGCTGGCCTCGCAGAAACGATACGTCTTCGAAGAGGGTACGCCGGTCAAAGCCTACGTGGACGAGGATGTCGAGGTTGCGGGTGGGAGTTCGAACGCGACGTTCGATGGCCTCGGCCTCGCGCTCAAGCGTAAAGGCGACCTGGACGGCGGAATTGCCGAATCGCACGAAGCGATTCGCCTGAATCCGGACCTTGCCGGAGAGCACTACAACCTGGGCTTGGAACTCGCCACTAAAGGCGATTGGGACGGCGCGATCGTGGAGTTTCGCAAGGCACTGCACCTGAACCCGAATCTCGTCGAGGCGCACGGCAACCTCGGAATCGCGCTCGGACAGAAGCTCGATTGGGACGGCGCGATCGTGGAGTTTCGCGAGGTGCTGCGCCTGAACCCGAATCTTGCAGAGGCGCACTTCGGCCTGGGCACCGCGCTCGAGAATGAAGAACACTGGCACGACGCGATTGCGGAATTCCGCAAGGCGATTCTCTTGAAGCCGAATTACTCCGAAGCGCACAGCAACCTTGGCTTGACGCTCCAAATGAAGGGCGACCTGGACGGCGCGATTGCCGAATCGCGCGAAGCGGTTCGACTGAAGCCGGACAATGCCGACGCCCATCGGGGCCTGGGCGGAGGGCTCAGTATCAAGGGCGACATCGATGGAGCGATTGCGGAATACCGCGAGGCGATCCGTCTGAAGCCCGATGACGTCTGGGCGCATTATAACCTCGGCAGCACACTCGAGCAGAAAGGCGACCGCCAAGGGGCGCTGGAAGAGTACGAGGCCGCACTCAAACTCGCGCCCGATAACCCCGGCCTCAAAGCCAATTGCGAAAGGCTGCACGCGGGGTTGAATGGAGCCGCTCTTGCGGCAACCGCGCAGTCGAGGGGATCGCTGCCCGGCGAGCTCAGTGGAGGCACCCTTGCAGCGCCCGCGCAGTCGCGAGAGTCGCTGCCCAGCGAGCTCAGTCAGGCCGAAACAGCCATCGAAGCAGCGGAGGCATATGAAGAATTTACATCTGACGAGGACGAGCCGCCGCTCCCCAAGAAAGACGCGGCAGAAAAGGAGCCGCAGCTCCGGATAGGACTGAGTAGCGCGGATGCTGACTTGACGCGTTACATCAAGAAAAAACCTAGGGACGTGCGCGCTTTGCTGCTTCAGGTCTGCCTTGACGAGGTCAAGGGACAGGTCTTCCCTCTAGGATACGCGGGGAGGAAAATCACGCGGGCCGGGATGCCCGCCCCGGAACGCGATCCGCAAGAGACCCTCGATCTAATTTTGCAGATTGATCCGCAAAATGCCGAAGCCTACTACCGGGAGGCCCGCTATTGGGGGATGTTAAGGGTGAATCTTACTCCAAATCACTCGTTTATGCGGCAGGCGGATTTCGCAAAAGCCTCCCGATTCACCCGGATGGCGGCTGAAAGGGCCCCAGAAAATGTGGAGTATCGGGAGACGCTGGCGACCTACCTCAATGCCCAGGGAAAAGCGGCGGAAGCCATGGAGGCGCTCAAGACCATCCAGGGCGCAAACGACCCCAGGTACCGCTTGCTGATCGGCGAAACCAAGATTTCCGTCCCCGAAGGCTCGGCCTTCGATACTGATCAGGTAGAGCAGATACTCCCATTGGCGCAGGAAGAGAATTTAGATTTTCCCGCACTGCGCCTGAGAGCATTCCTCTACCCCGGGCCGCTGTCGAAGGTGCAGGAGTTCTACCAACAACGCTGGAAGGACTTTCGATTGCAACAGGCGCCGGGGGGAGACGCCAATAACAGCAAATTTGCCATCTTTGAATGGCAGGGCGACACTTTGCAATTCTCACCGCAACCGGTGACCGAAGCGAATACTAAAAAGGCTCAGTTCTTGCTCGTCGTGGGGGAGTTGACAAACCTGACGAAGGAAGCGAAAGGCCGGCTTTTCTGGAAGGAACTCCTGGGCGAGAATCCGAGTGACGTTGCTTGCTTCATATTCATGGTCAACCGCCGGAGGTTCTAAACGCCACTGTGTGACGATAACCTTGGGGAAGACCAGGTTGTGCATGCGCCTCTGAGGAACTTCGGAAGTTCATGCCGAAGTGTGGCGGGAGTGAGAAGGCGCTTTCTGCATCCATGGATTTGTACCGTCTGAAATGGTGCTGGGTATGGATTCAATTGTTTTAGAAACTAGCCTATTAGCGTTTTTCTGGCCGCGGCGCTGGCGAGCGCTGGCTACCCTCGCCTGCGCGCTGCTCGCGGTGTTGTCGAACACCGGATGTGCGGTAAAGAGGATCGCCGTCAACAAGTTGGGCAACGCCATCGCCAGCGGTGGAAACGCTTACGCCAGCGACGATGATCCCGAGCTGGTTCGGAGTGCAGTTCCTTTCAGCTTGAAGCTGATGGAAAGCCTGCTGGAGGAAAGCCCGAAGCATCGCGGTCTGCTCTTGGCCGCCTGCAAAGGTTTCACGGAGTATAGCTATGCCTTTGTCCAGGAAGATGCCGACGAACTCGAGAGCAAGAACCTTGCCGAGGCCACCCGGCTGCGCGCACGGGCGCGACGCCTTGATCTGCGCGCCCGCGATTACGGGCTCAGAGGACTCGAAGTGCGCCACCCAGGATTCGGCAAAGCCGTTCGCAATAACCCACCAGCCGCCGTGCGGCGCATCACCTCAGCCAAAGAAGTACCTTTGCTTTATTGGACGGCAGCGAGCTGGGGCGAAGCCATTTCGCTCTCCAAGGATAACCCTGACCTCATTGCTGACCAGCCGATCGTGGAGGCACTGATCGACCGCGCTTACAAGCTGGACCCCGACTTTGGAACCGGCGCCATCGACGGCTTCCTGATCACCTACGAACCGAGCCGGCAAGGGGCCAAAGGCGATCCTTTGGCGCGCTCGCGAGAGCACTTTGCGCGGGCTGTTGCGTTGTCCCACGGCCAGCTTGCGGGGCCCTACGTGTCTTTGGCTGAGACAGTATCAGTCCAGAAGCAAGATCGGGCCGAGTTCCAGTCGCTGCTCAGCCGGGCGCTGGCCATCGATCCCGACGCCAGACCCGAGTGGCGACTCGAGAACCTGTTGATGCAGCGCCGCGCCCGCTGGCTGCTGGCACGGGTGGATGAGCTGTTTGTGGAGTGAGACGAGCGTCAGGATATCCCAAGGGGACAAAGGAAAATGGTTGCTCGATGTCGCACCTTGTCGCTTGCATGTCGGGTGCTTGCACTCTTATGGTCGCGGACGGGGACCACGAAAGGAGGGGCAAAACAATGCATGACAGAATGAAAGGATTAGTGAACCCCTTGCTTGCCAAAAAGAGCAAGAAAATGGCTATCGCGAAAGTTCTCATGTCCTTGGTGGCGGTTTTGTTCCTTGGCGGCTGCCGCCCTGTGGATTCGCTCAATCCCTTGTATACGCAAAAAGATCTGGTCTACGACCCGGCATTGCTTGGGACCTGGTGCCTCAAAGACGATAACGACACCTACACATTGCAACGGTCCGGCTCTGCGACTTATAAGCTTGAGCTTCGAGGTTCGGATAAAGATACGAACGAGGAATACCAAGGCGTATGGGACGCGCGCTTGCTGCGATTGGGGAAGTTCCTTTTCTTGGACGTTGTTTTTGAAGAGTCGTTGCGCCCCGTGAGGCACAGCATAAGGCCGGAGTCACACCATCTGCGCGCCGTTCGCTCTGAAAAGGACGGCACAAAGCAAACCCGATTCGAACCTCATCGCCTGCGTATCGCGAGGGGTTTCTCTTTGGAGTTGGTTCCTGGGGGCAAGGGAGATGATTTCCTGGACCTCTATCTGCTTACAAGGCCGCGCGTGAGGGTCGACACCGTGAAAATCGAGATAGCAGACAAAGCGGAGGCAGGAGGATTGTCCTCTTCCCCTCATCTATTTCCGATCGAAGACTGGCTCTTTTATCTTGACCTAAGAGTGCCCGGAGGGTCGGCCCCCATGAATTCCTTTGAACTCCATGTCATCCCAGTTCACTGGTTTTTCAAAATGTCGATTGATAATGACGTCTTGCGTCTCGCTTACCTCGACGACGACTGGGTTATCAACATGACCGAAGAGAAGAAGGTTTCCATCGAACACGAGCGAGTTGGCGAATGCCAGAAGGGCATCGTCCTGGCAGCTTCCACAGAGGGTCTCCAGCACTTTGTCCTGGAGCACGCCGACGACGAAAAAGCTTTTTCCGAAGACCACACGCTGGAATTCCACCGCCAGAGGTGAGGGGGGTAAGATGTCTGTAGGAAAAATCGCAGCTGACTCTGACGTTCGACTCCGGGCCCACGCGACCCGCTGGGGGCTGGCCCCGATTCGCAGTCGGGCAAGCGCGGCTTGGGACAGGGGCCACCGGTGGGCGACGTCCCTTCGGCTGCGGCTGAAGCCGAAATCCTCCCTGGCCACAGGGAGCGTCCTCGTCCTTTTGACACTCTATCTGCCAACAACGGTAACTAGCTGCGGTGGCCCGAAGAAAGGGTATCAGCTCCTACTGGGTCAGTATGACACATTTTGGCCTGGCCTCTGGACACTCGACATTCAGGCACCAGGCCGCATCTTCTACGCATTAAACCTAGCTCTGGCAGGCCTCACGCTGTGCCTTGTTCTATCCGCAGTATATCGCGGCGGGATCCTGCGAAAGCCCCTCGCCGTCCGGTGTTTGTTCCCGATTGCAGGAACCATTTCCCTGTTCGTGTTATCGGATTTCTCCACGCTTGGATTTTTCTTCCTGCGCGGGCCTAATAGCCCGCTTTGGGCTGCCGTGCTCGGCCTTCCCCTCTTGCTTATTCTTGTGTCTTTCCTTCGTCCTGAATTCTGGCGAATGCGAGGCTTTTTCTCCTGGGCCCTTGTTATCGGAGCGGCCCTTTTCCTTTTCTTCGGGTTGGACTCGCTCTTCTTTTTGGGTTTTGGGAACGAGACTTACCTTGGTTCGCTCGTTCCAGGCATTCTCTACACGGTTATTCCGCTGGGCGTTTGGTACCGGTTTGGTCTTTCACAGCGAAAGGAACGGCACGCTCGATGGGAGGAAATACGTCCCCGGATGCAGGCTCTTTACACATTGGAGATATTATTTGCTTGCTTCTTCCTCGTCGCCTTCGGACTTGCGGGCTCGGACTTGTGGGGCTTGCTGGCGTACTTTGTAGGAATACACCTGATCTCCCTGGGGTACATGCAACTTTGGCGAGAGGCGAACCCCCTTCTCTCCCACGGACAAGTTTTGAATGAATATGAGGAGCAATAAAAATGACGAAATCGCTCAGCCGAACAGAAAGTGAAACGTTATGGGTGGGCATTCTTGCAGTCTTCCTAGTTCTCCTGGGCGCATCGGGAACGCGCGCGGCCGGACCGCCGGCGCCGGTGCGAATCAAGCTGGGCACGTTGATCCCAAGAGGCACGCCACCCTATGAAGTCCTCTTGGAGATGAGGGAGAAGTGGCGCCAGGCGCCGGAGGGCGGAGTTGAAGTCATTGTCTATCCCGACGGCACCATGGGCGGCGAGGCGGACATGGTCCGCCGGATGCGTGTAGGGCAGATCCAGGCGGCGCTGCTGAGCATGACAGGCATCTCAGAAATCGATAAGTCGGTGAACGCGCTCCAGGACATGCCGATGATGTTCTGGTCGCTCGACGAAGTCGAGTACGTCAGGGAGAGAATGCGACCGATGCTGGAGAAGCGCCTTGCCGACCGGGGCTTCGTCGCCCTCTTCTGGGGCGATATCGGATGGGTAAGGTTTTTCTCCAAAGACGCGGCCGTGCACCCTGCTCAGTTCATGCGCATGAAGCTCTTCACCTGGGCCGGGGATAACGAGCAGCTTGACATCATGAAAGCGCTGGGATTCAACGCCGTGCCGCTCGAGACCAACGACATCCTCCCCGGCCTCCAAACCGGACTCATTAACGCCGTTGACACAGCTCCTCTGTATGCGCTGGCCGGGCAGTTCTACGGCCCCTGCCCGCACATGCTGGACCTCAACTACGCTCCGCTGGGCGGAGCCGCGGTCATCACCAAGAAAGCCTGGGAATCGATTCCCCCGGGCACCCGGCAGGCGGTGCTTAAGGCGGCAGCCGAGGCGGGCGGCGAGATCACCAAGAGGAGCCGGGTAGAAAGCGACCAGGCCGTGGAAGCCATGCACAAGCGCGGACTGGAGGTCCACCACGTGACCCCGGAGATCGAGGCCGAATGGCGGACCATGGCGGAAGGAATCTACCCAAAGATCCGCGGAGGCATGGTTCCGGCGGACGAGTTTGACGAAGTGGAGCGCCTGCTCCGGGAATACCGGACATCGGCGGCGACCAACCGAGGCGGCGCAGGAAGCAAGTTGAAATGACCACGAACGTCCCGTTAGCCACACCCGTAGAACTGTTAGCGGAGAGCCTGGAGAAGCAGGAGTCGAAAGGGCGCCGCTACTTTCGCCACGGCGAGAATGCTGCCGTGACGCTGGCCCTGGCGGGGTTGGTCTTGCTGCCTCTGACGGAGAGCGTGCTGCGGAAAACGCTCCACCTTGGCATCTCCGGCTCGACGGCCCTCGTCCAGCATCTCACTCTGATTCTCGGCATGATTGGAGGCGTGATTGCCGCGCGCGAAAACCGGCTGCTGCCGCTTTCCACTCTCGGAGCGCTGCTGAAGGGTAAGAAGAAAAGTGCAGCGTTTATCTTCTGTGGCGCGTGTTCGGCCGCTGTCGGTGCTCTGCTCTGCTGGGCGAGCTTTCAGTTTGTGCTTTCCGAAAGACGTGCGGGGAAGATCCTCGCCTATGGGATTCCCATCTGGTTCGTGCAATTGGTCATGCCCTTCGGCTTTGCCTTGCTGACGGTTTACCTGCTGTGGCACGCCTCAGGAAGTTGGGTTGGGCGAGTGACGTGTGGCGCAATCTCGGGAGCCATAATTCTATTTTGCGCTCGATCTCCGCTGCCCGTGGAACAACTCATGGTTCCGGCCCTGATTGTGCTTCTGGTGGCCACCCTGCTAGGCGTTCCAGTTTTCGTGACTGTGGGTGGCGCTGCCCTGCTGTTCTTTTGGAAGCTGCACGAACCGATCGCTTCCATTCCCATCGACCTTTATTCGCTGGTCACGAATCCGTCTTTGCCGACCATGCCCCTCTTTACGCTGGCGGGCTACTTCCTGGCGGAAGGCGGAGCCTCAAAGCGCTTGATGCGCGTCTTCCAGGCGCTTTTCGGATCGTTCCGCGGCGGTCCGGCCGTCGTCACTGTCCTCGTGTGTGCCTTCTTCACATCGTTCACCGGAGCTTCGGGTGTGACGATTCTCGCCCTCGGAGGGCTGCTGATGCCCATGCTCGTGGCAGCGCGATTCAAGGAGAAAGACGCGCTGGGCCTAGTGACGGGCGCAGGCTCATTGGGCCTCTTGTTCCCGCCGTGCCTTCCGTTGATTCTATACGCCATCGTCGCCAAAATTCCCATCAAGGACGTTTTCCTGGGCGGAGTAGGGCCCGGCATCGTGATGCTGGCGATGACCGCGGCGTGGGGCATCATGGTGGGGCGCAGAGGTACCGCCCCAATCCAGCGTTTAAGCTGGGCGGAAGTCCAAGCCTCTGTCTGGGAGGCTAAGTGGGAGCTGCTTCTTCCCGCTGTCGCCTTTCTGGCGCTCTTCGGTGGATTTGCCACACCGGTCGAAGCGGCCGCCGTCACCGCTCTCTATGCCTTCTTCGTCGAGACGGTCATCTACCGCGACCTCAGTATCATTAAGGACATTCCGCGCGCCATGACCGATTGTGGCTTGCTGATTGGCGGCGTACTCCTGATCTGGGGCGTGGCATTGGGCGTCACTGATTACATGGTGGATACGGAGTTGGTGGTTCGCGCCGTGGATTGGACAACCCACAGCATCCAATCGCCGTGGGTTTTCCTGCTGCTGCTCAACCTGTTTCTCCTCATTGTCGGCTGCGTGATGGACATGTACGCCGCGATTGTGATCGAGGTGCCGCTCCTCGTCCCGCTCGGTGTCGCCTATCACATCAATCCCATCCACCTCGGCATCGTCTTTCTGGCCAACATGGAACTGGGGTACCTGACGCCACCGGTAGGACTGAACGCTTTGCTCTCCTCTTACCGCTTTAAGAAGCCCCTGAGCGAGGTCCTACTCTCCGTGCTTCCCATAGACCTCGTGCTGTTTATCGGCGTAATGCTTATTACTTATGTTCCAGCACTGACCACTTGGTTGCCGGCCTGGCTCGCCCACTGAAAGACTCTCGAGCTGGGAACGGCGCCGTGGTCAGCGATCCATGGGCGCGTCAAAGCTCGATATTGACCGAATGTCCGACCTTGTCGCTTGAATGTCGCACTACGGCTTGTTTAGAGTTGCAGCCGGGTCGCACCAAAGTTGCACAAAACCGGGCCCAGGAAGTGACAAAGCAGAGGCTCCGGAGCGACTCCGACTGGTGAACGTGTTTTGCAAGGGCGGGAATCCGCGCGATACGAGGAGGGAGAAGATGGAAATCCTACTGAAGTTGACGAAACCGACGTTCAGCTGGCTCGCTTGCTCCGCATCGCTGTGGCTCTTGCCCGCGGTTGCCCTTTTCTCCGTCCTCCTAACGTCCTGCGGAGGCGCTCTCACCCAGGCCCGGGCAAACGCACCATAAAGCATACATCTGTCCAGAACCTTCGGCGCAGATCATAAGCTGCCATTCGAGGGATGGCAGCCTGCTCCGTCACAGGCTGTAGTCGAGTTAGCGGCGAATCGACACCCTATTACCAATTTGCCGGACAAGGTGCTCTATACTCGTGGATGATCTGACATGGAGGATGCGATGGCTACTGTGTTCATCTCGCACGTCCGAGAGGATTCAGATACGGTCGCACGGTTGGCGGAAGACCTATCCAGCTTCGGCATCACCGTTTGGCTAGACCGAGACAGCATCAAACCAGGAACGCGATGGAAGGATGCGATCAGAGACGGCATTAATCAGGGAGCGTTCTTTATCGCCTGTATTTCGCGGGCGTACTTGGAGCGTTCCAAGACCTGCATGAACGAGGAGTTGGCACTGGTGATCGAAGAGGTCCGCCAACGTCCTACCGATCAAGCTTGGTTCATTCCGGTGGGGCTCGACGACTGCCAAGTGCCAGGCTGGGTCCAGCACGTGCCACTGTTTAGCGACTGGGCGAATGGAATCCGTCAAATTGTTGCCGTAATCCAGCCGTCTTCCGATGCACGAAGAGAGTCGGTAGCGGCTCTCATCCAAACGCTAGCTGAACAGCCCGCGTCCGAACATCCGTTCGAAACGAGCGATCCGCGTGCGACTGCCGCTAAGGCGCTGGGCTCATTTGGCGACCCCATCGCGGTGCCTGCATTGGTGGAAGCTCTCATGGATTCGAACTACGTTTGCGTTTGCGCAGCCAAGGCTCTCGCACAAATCAAACATCCCGATGCGATCGATCCTCTGATCGCGGTACTCGAAGATACGAACAAGTTTTGGGTGCCACGGGGTGCGGCGGCAGTCGCGCTCGGCCAGTTGGGAGAGATTGCCCGCCCCGCGCTACCAGCTCTGCAGAGAGCACTTCAATACGATTGTGATGGCGTCGGTGGAACGTGGGATTTACGGGCACGTCAAGCAGTCGAAGATGCGATTATGCACATCACAGATCCAACATCTCCATGCTCTCTGAAGGGAAGAGGGTACCGATTTGAGATGTGGGGGATCTATTAACGTTGCAAGCTGAAGTTCACCCTTTTGCTCAATGTTGGTTCCAGTCGATGGGCAGCAACCCCGAACTTGGGGGACTGCGAAACGGAGTTGTGATAAATGTCTCCTGACTTGGCGCTCACAGCTTACCAATATCTGTCGGTAACAGAGCAACCCACCGCTTAAGACGGATTCGGAACGAGAAACGCCCTTCTATGATAGTGGGGAACGGCACGATCGCCTTGGTCACTTGGACGTATAGTCGTACCCGGACAAGTGCTGAGGACCATCCACGCCAAACATGGCGCATCGGCTCCCGCGAAACGGGGTTCTGGGAAGGTGCCATAGCACATCAAGCCCAAAACAGCTTAAGTTAGCGCTTATGGGCCGTTGGCCTGGGCTGGGCTAGGTCGCCCCTTGGGGGCTGAAAGCGTGCATCCCAGGAAGCGCGACACACCTTCATATTCGTCGGATTTGCGGATGAGGTGGCTGCCTCTAATACTTGGCCTGGGTGATGCGCCCCTCGGTTTCGCCTCGCAACCAGACGTAAAGCGGGGCGCGTGGGGAGGGAGGCGGCCACGGCAAGTCGATTTTCAAGGTCTGTTCCTGGGGATCTCCGGCAATGGGGGTGGGGATTCCCTGCACTGGATATCCAGTCTTGCCATCCCAGCCCGTCTTCTCGATGGTCTGCAACTCCTGGCCGTTGAGGCTTCCAATGTAGAGATGGCCACCTTCCTTCTCATCCGAGAGCAGAAATCTCTCAATATGCGGCAGGCGAATGACCCGGCCCAGAGTGTAAGGATCGGAGGCGCCGGTCTCCTCGAGGGTTGCCGTCGCCACTAACTGGCAACCGGATTGACCCACTGATCCGGGATCGAGGGACAGAAACAGGATGCCTTCACCGGCAAAATCCAGTTGCGCTGATCCGTTCCGCTCTCCCGGATGGAGAGCGAGAGGGCGCTTCACGTCGCCCGCATTGGTGCAGGTCAGGGCAACGGTGGGGTGAGCCCCGGCATTTTCAGTTTCGAGCGCAAAGCTCACGGCCGTCCCGGCGGCGATTTCCCCCTGGCGCAGTGCCACGTCCATGGCTTGAGATGCAGACTCACTCGCCCGGATGATTTTCGGCCGCGGTCCCACCACCTCGAGGGCATCGGGCGCCTTGAGCGGACTGTGAAGCCCCGAGACTTTCATGCTCAGGTCAAGCCTTTCTCCTTTGTTCACCTGTGCTATCAATTTGAGCGTAGCCTTCCGTTCATGAAGATTCCGGGCATCCGCTGGGGCAGGAGTCAAAACCCACGTTGCGCCCTCACTGCTAAGCCCCTCGATCCGCTCCAGCCCAGTCCCCTCGAGTGTAACGGCTTGTTGCGGTTCCCCGAGGTTCGCCCGCAAGGGGAGATTGGATAGGGTGGGGTTTGGAGGGTGGATTACAATCCCGAGGTCATGGGTCGATCCGTTGGTCTGAGTCAGCTTCAGGAAATAGGGACCAGCGCGCAACCCGGAGGTGTCGATTTCCACTTCCATGGTCGTCTGCTCCCCGCTGCCGTTGCCCTTGGGTAAAGTGATGGGCAGTTCCCTGGGTGTCGCCTTACTGTCTCCTGAAGGCAAGATTGTAACCTTGTTGACGAACTCGAAATCCGCGCCCGTCAGTTGAATCCTCATCAGGCCAGTACCTTCCGCGAGGCGGTCTTCCGAATCCGCGCCGACCTTCGCGCTGGAAAAATCCGCGAAGGGACGCAAGCTGATGGCGCCCTGCACTTCAACCGGGTCCCAATCCCATTTGGCGGCCAGGCGGTACAGCCCTTGCGGAAGTTTTGTGTGGCTGAGGTCCAGCTCGAGAGTGTCATCCGAAGTTCCTACCGTGACGGTCACGGGGACTTCAGCCGAGTGGGCGGAGGAGACCAGTTGCCAGTCCCGGACGCGCGGAAGAATTTTGAGCTGGTTGGGGTTTGCGCACGCAACTTTAAGGGTAGATTTCCAGCCCAGTGGAAGGCACATGGTCTCAGGCAGTGAAGCCGTGGGCGCTCCCACATCCGGAACGCGCAGTACCCAGAGATACGCAGGTCTGGTGCGTGGTTTCACCTTCAGGTCCTTGGTACAAAGCGCCAGCCCGTCAGTGCCCGTGGACTGCGTGAACGCGGTGTGGAAATCGGTGTCAGGAAACATCATGATGCGGAGGTTTACAAAGAGCGCTGCGCCTCCGGCCGCCAGACCAACGGGCGTTCCGAAGAAGAGGGCCGCCACAGAGGACGCCAACCCCGCGGACTGCTGCACGAGCGCCGACCGGTCCGAGGTAAGCGGGTCGTAGGTGGACAGTGAGGGAAGTACAGCCCGAAGCAATTGAGCCGCCTGCTGGTCCGTGGGAACTGTAGGATCGAGTTTTGGGACAAGCACACCATATTCAGCGGAAAAGCCACTCAAAGCCGCATTCAGATCCTTTCCGGGAGTAGGTGATTCCTCAACTCTCGAGAGCGTCTGAACCAGCGCCTCCACCGTGGCCGTCTGCTGCGCATAATCCGCGAGCTGCGGGATCAGGTCTTGGTTCTTTTCCACCAGTGAGCTCACCTTCTTCACATCCAGCCCGTGCGGGCCGAAAACTACGCCCACGATGGACGCTCGCGCTGGAATTACCCACTGCGCAGGGCTCTTCGCAGGCTGTGCTTCCAGCACGACGATGTCCTTCTGGTTGTCTTTGCCTTTCTCCTCGCCCCCTTTTTCGCTTGATGGCTTGGCGACGGGCACGAGCAAGATCGCGACCTGCGCCTTGTCCTTAATGGGACCAGGCACGTGGATCGGTTCATATTTCAACTTCTCACCCGGCCCAATGATGTTGACGGAGCTTAGTGGTAATGCGGGGCCTTTCCCTTCCGGTTGGAGTAGCAGCCGAAAAGTGCTGACTGACACACCTCCAAGACAAGGGGGTAAAGTGGCGGCGAGAACCTTTGATAGGGAGAGTGCGATGATAGCCAACAGGCAGAGGAGTTGTTTCATTCCAAATTTGCCCCTATAAGAGTCTTAGACAACTAAAACTATACACCCGTCTGCTTCGATGTCAGGCGCTCTCATTGGGTTTCCCATTTCGGCTAATTGGTGATTGGTGATTTGCAATTGGTGATTGGCGATTGGCGATTGGTGATTGACCCGCTACGGCGGGCTGATTGCCGATTGAAGAACTGGTATTGCAACATCCTCCGCCATCAACCAGCAACCGCAATCCCAGCCATCCTGGGCCAAGCGATGATCGTGGAAAATCTTCCCCGCACGAGAAGAAGATGACTGCTGGTGCTACAACGCGGCACGGCCGCAACCAAAAGCAGATTCTTCGCTCCGCTCAGAATGACATGCCATACGCTGCGCTCCGCTCTCCTGAAAATCACCCCATGCCTGTCATTCCCGCGAAAGCGGGAATCCAGCCGTATGTGGACTGAACTGGACCCCCGCTTACGCGGGGGTGACAACACCGGCGATTTTCATCTCCTTGGGTGGGCCGCAGGCCCATGAATACTCTCCAGA
>Ga0187856_1002208_pt1 | contig 14557 bp, 15 predicted proteins | sample June2016WEW_8_40_FD_132443 | JGI IMG/M metagenome (GOLD analysis project Ga0187856, IMG submission 132443) | Peatland microbial communities from SPRUCE experiment site at the Marcell Experimental Forest, Minnesota, USA - June2016WEW_8_40 | ecosystem: Environmental > Terrestrial > Soil > Wetlands...
CGACGCCGTGCGCGCCAAGCTCAAACAAGCCATCCTCTATGTCGAACGCAATCCCAAAACCGTAAAATCCATCACGTCCTTTCCCTACATCGTCAAATCATTCTGATCTGGAAACGGTATAAGAGCCAAAAACTGGAATTGGCGAAGCGCGCAAAAGTAAAAACTTTAGCCCCCGATGACGAAACGAAAACTCTTGCGGAAATCGCGTCAACGAATGGATATGTAACAGGGGAAGGTATAGATGAAGATGGCAAACCTGTCCTCGAATCCACAAAAGCTCATCCAAAAACTGTCACGGTTGAGGTTGAGGGCGCAAGCTCTATTGGAACATTCTTCTCAACAATTAGGCGTTTTTAGCTACTGGAAGAATCAAGCTAATACGATTCAGAAGTATTGGATATTGTATGGAGGTTTCCGTGCTTTTTTTAAGTCACCTTATCTATATCTCGCGCTCGCACTCACTATCATCTCTGTTTGGTTCTGGGCAGAAAATGACCATAAAGAATATCTCGTCAAGGCATCGGACCTTGCCATTTCAATTATTCCGAACCTATTAGGCTTTACGGTTGGCGCGCTCGCTATCGTTCTCGCCTTTTCATCCGCTGACATATTCAAACTTCTTGCTGAGGAAGGGGACCCGCGATCATATTTTATGAAACTAACAGCCGCTCTTGTGCATTTCATTATGGTTCAGGTTTTGACCGTGATTTGCGCTATCATCGCAAAAATTACTGACAGTCGAATATTGGACATATTGACGTTGTTCTGTTTGTTTTATGCAGTGCTAGTAACGTTCGCAGCGGCCCTTCAACTGTTTCTCACTGCGCAGCTTTATAATGCTCATGCGAGCTTAGGTGATGACGATAAAGGACAAAATTGATGTCACGCGGTAAATATCTTAGGAATTACCGTGACACCTTACTATTTCCCTATTTAACCCCGTCGGCCCTTCCGGCAAGCTGCTCGATCTCATGATGGCTGCGATGGGGCTCGGTCGCACGGGCGCCTATAATTCTGCACAAAAGCCAGACCGTTGACGGACAAGGACTTTTTCTGTGCATAAATGACCTGCAAAAGTCCGGAGCGTTTTGGCCTGCCCGCAATCGCCTGTCTGTGGTAGAATGCCGTTATGGACAAGCAGGACATCTTAGCCAGGTTGCGCGCAAACGAAGCCGCCCTGAAGGCGTCTGGCGTGAGCCACGCCGCCTTGTTCGGGTCCCGCGCGCGCGGCGACAATCGCCCCGACAGCGATATCGACATCATGGTCGAGATTGCTTCCGATGTGCGCATGGGCGTTTTCCAGTACGTCGGCATCGTGCACAGCATCGAGGATATGTTTCCGGTGCCGGTCGATGTGTCGAACCGCATTGCCATGAAGTCCCACGTTCGGCCGGCGGCCGAGCGCGACGCCGTCTATGCCTTCTGAATCGCTCAAATCCGCGCTGGACGATATCCGCGACAACATCTTGCTGGCGCAGCACTTTGTCGAGGGCCTCACGTTCGACGATTTCAAAAGCTCGCGGCTGCATGTTTACGCCACTACCCGCGCGCTGGAGATTGTCTCGCATTACGGTGACAGTGCATTTAATTGACATGTCAGCCGAGCGCTGCCATTATCTGGCATGGCCCGCCTCGCTCGCGTCGTCATCCCCGGCCATCCGCACCACGTCACGCAACGCGGCAACGGTCGCGCGCGCACGTTCTTTGGCGACGCCGACTACGCGCTGTACCGCGACCTCCTCGGCCAGCATTGCCGGGCGGCCGATGTCGAGGTGTGGGCGTGGTGCCTGATGCCCAACCACGTGCATCTGATCCTGGTGCCGTCCGATCCTGACGGATTGCGCCGGGCGCTGGCGGCGGTGCATCGCCGTTACGCCGGCATCATTCACGCGCGGCGCCGGCGCACCGGCCATTTCTGGCAGGGTCGCTTCGGCGCGGCGGTGATGGACGAGGAGCATCTCGCGGCGGCGTTGCGTTACGTGTCGCTCAATCCGGTGCGGGCGCGGCTGGTCGAGCGGGCGCAGGACTGGCGCTGGTCGAGCACGCGCGCGCATCTTGGCGGCAAGGACGACGGCATCACCGCGCGCGCCCCCATCAAGGAGCGCATCCCAGACTTTGCCGATTTGCTCGCCAGCGCGCCCAACGCGGATTTATTCTCCCGCTTGCGCGCTGCCGAAAGCATCGGCCGGCCGCTCGGCGATGATCGCTTTCTCGCTCGCATCGAGCGGCTGACCAAGCGCCGGCTAACACCGGGCAAACGTGGGCCAAAATCCAAGCAGCGGAAAGGCAATTAAATGCACTGTCAACGTAATTCGCGACCCAGCAGCAGAGCAAATAAATGCACTGTCACCGTAATACCACGGCATCCGCAGTTGCCGTGGCGCGCGATCCGCGACGTGGGCAACTTCTACCGGCATCGGTACGATAACGTGACGGAATCCTATGTGTGGGAGACGGTGCGCGCGGATGTCGTTCCGTTGCTGGCCGTCATCCTCGATGAAATTCGGACACTGGAGGGCAAGCCGTGATTTACGGCTGCGCTCGCGTTAGCGTAGCCCGGATTGAGTGAAACGAAATCCGGGGCAGCCTCGGCAGCCTCGGATTGTAAAGTCGAGGAAGGGCGCGGTGGCTTGGGCCATGCGGTGTTATGGCGACCATCCAAGCTAATCAGAACCAGTCCTTCAGCTTGAACCAAATGAGCGGCAAGAGCGCCGTAATGACGACCAGAGCCAAGGCGTAGGGATAGCCCCAGGTCCAATCGAGTTCCGGCATGTGCTTGAAATTCATTCCGTAGATACCGACGACCACGACGGGCGGAATTCCCACGACCGAGGCGATGGTCAAAACCTTCATCACGTCGTTCTGGTCGATATTGATGATTCCGCTCGCGGCGTCCTGGAGAAGCTGCACGCGGCTGATGAGGCCTTCCACGAACTGGACGAGGGAGACGATGTCCGACGACACCGTGCGCAGCCGGTTGGCCATGTCCTGCGCAATCCATTCGCCGGCCCGATCAACCGTGAACTTCGCCATCCGGTCGAGGCACACCAAAGTGTAGTGGATGCGCGACATCCGCTCGCTGATTTGGCCGGTTCGGATCATCAGCCGGCGCAACTGGGCCGTTTCGTGTGACAACCTCGTCCGCTGCGGATCATCCTGCCGGAAGATGACGTGAGAGGCATCGTCCAAGTCGCGGCTGCTCGCTTCGAGCAGGTCGGCCATGCCGTCGACCAGCTCTTCGAGGAGGCGCACGAATGCGAGCGCCGGCGCGAATTTTTCCGCCGCACCCAGTTCCTTGATCACCGTGTCGAAGGCGGCCGATTTCGCAAAGCGCACCGTCATCAAGACAGTTTTGGCAAGCACAAACCCGGTCGGGGCCAGGACCCACGGCTTGTTTTCCGCGGCATGGCTCAGTGGTGCGGTCAAATAGAGCGCGCCTTGCTCGACGCGGAGCCGGCTCGTGGCCTCGATTTCGGTCAGCTCCTCTTTCGTCGGCACGCGCAGGCCGAATGCCTTCTCGAAGGCCGACCTTTCCGCGTCGGTTGGATCGACGAGGTCAACCCAGCTGGAGCTTGATAGCGAACTGCCGCCAGTTCGATTGGTTGGATAGGCGCCGAGCATCGGGAATCATCCTCCCCCGCGCAGCGTAGCGTAGCGGGGGAGGATCAAGAAGAAATCAGCCGTGCACCAGCGGGCAGCCTCCGTCCTTGAGCGGCCTGAAGGCCTGCTCGGCCGGAATGGTCGCCAGGATCTTGAAATAGTCGAAGGGGTATTTCGATTCCGCGGGCGACTTCACCTCTTCGAGATACATATCGCGCATCACCCGGCCATCCTCGCGAAGCCAGCCGTCCTTGGTCATGAAATCGTTGATTTTCATCTTGCGCAGTTGCGCGACAACCTTATCGGCATCGTCGGTGCCGGCGGCCTGGATCGCTTTGAGGTACTGCGCCACTTCGGTATAGACGCCGGCCTGGACGTAGGTCGGCGGCAAGCCGTTGTGGTTCCTCGCCATGAATCGCTTGGCGAAGGCGCGGGACGCATCGTCCTTGTCCCAATACCAGGCCGACGTAATGGTCAGGCCCTGCGCGGTCTTCAAACCCAGCGAGTGGATATCGGTCAGGAAGACGAGCAGTCCCGCAAGCTTCTGACCGCCGGCCACAATGCCGAATTCGCCGGCTTGCTTGATCGAGTTGATGGTGTCGCCGCCGGCATTGGCGAGCCCGATCACCTTCGCCTTGGAGGTCTGGGCCTGCAGCAGGAACGAAGAGAAGTCCTGGGTGTTGAGCGGAGCGTTCACCGAACCAAGCACCTTGCCGCCCGCAGCCTTGACGGCATCGCCCGTATCGCGCTCCAGGGCATGGCCGAAGGCGTAATCGGCGGTGATGAAAAACCACGAGTCGGCGCCTTGTTTGACCAGAGCGCCTCCGGTGCCGTGGGCGAGCGCGTAGGTGTCGTAAGTCCAGTGGATGCCGTAGGGCGAGCAGGCCTTGCCGGTCAGGTCCGAAGATGCCGGCCCCGACATCAGGAAAAGCCGCTTCTTGTCGCGCGTGACCTCTTGGATCGCCAACGCCACCGACGAATTCGGCACATCGACGATGGCGTCGACATGGTCGGTATCGATCCATTGGCGCGCGATGCCGGCGCCGACATCGGGCTTGTTCTGATGGTCGCCGCCGACGATCTCGATCGGTGCGCCCAACACCTTGCCGCCAAAGTCCTCGGCCGCCATCTGCGCGGCGAGGACGCCGCCCTTGCCGGAGACATCGGCGTAGAGGCTCGACATGTCGTTGAGCACGCCGAGCTTGACGACCCCGTCCGAGACCTGAGCCCAGGCTGCTCCGCAGGAAAGCATACTCGCCGCGATCGTCAGGCCAAATAAGCGCTTCATGTGTTCCTCCCACGTGACGGGACCGAGATGATCCGGCCCGATATTGGCGTCCCAATGCACTCATTTCGGCGCTTAAGTCCAGCGCCTCCGACGGCGAATGTCACGGCCGCGGCTTCAATCGTGCAGTGAGGACAAAAAACGCCCAGGCTGCTCGCCATAACCTTCTGGAATCATTGGAAAAGCCGTTAAGCCGACGTTAAACGCGCGGCCTTATTCTGTGCCTCTCTCTGGGGTGAGGCACCGGCGCATTGCCGCCGTCTCAGCGTGCGGTTGGCGGGAATGTGGCGTCGGTTGAGTTCAATCATGGCGTGCGGTTGCAGCATCCGCAAGGCGTTGGCGCCCGGCCTCATCCTTTTAGCTGTCGGGTTTGTGGCGCCGGCCTCGTCCACGGCCGATCCGTTCAAGGCCGTGGTCAATGTCGACGTCAGCGGCGGCTACGCCAGGCTGGTCTTTGCCATGAGCGAAGACGTCGATGCCAGCGTGCGCACCGCCGGCAACGTATTGATCGTCAGCTTCAACAAGCCGGTCCTTGTTTCCGTCGACCGCCTCGCCGCGCAAGCGCCGGACTATATCGGCGCGGCACGGCGCGATCCCAACGGCCAGGCCGTCCGCTTGGCGCTGGCGCGCAAGGTGACGGTCAATTCCATGAGTGCGGGCGAGAAATTTTTCGTCGATTTGTTACCGGACACATGGAGCGGTGCGCCGCCCGGCCTGCCGCAGCAAGTGATCGAGGAGCTGGCGCGCCGCGCGCGCGCGGCCGAGCGGCTCGCGCGCCTCGAGCACGGGAGCGGGCAGCAAAAGAAGCTCGCGCCGGTGCGCGTGCACGTGGCGAGCCAGCCGACTTTTGTGCGCTACGTGTTCGATGTTCCGGATCAGACCGCGGTGTCCGCCGATCGCGCCAAGGACCGGCTGACGCTGACGTTCGACGCGCCCTTCACGTTCGACCTCGCCGATGCCGAGGCGGCGCTGCCGGCGGCGGTCGCGGCGATCGAATCCGAGGTTACACAGGATTCGGCGCTGGTCCGCTTCAGCTTCCTCGGCAAGATCGATGTGCGCACCTTCCGCGACGACAAGGGCTATGTCGTCGATATTGTCGATGCCGATACCATACCGGCTGAGCACGGCGAAGCCGCCCAGAAAGCCCCGGCGAATCCGGCCCTCGAAACCGGACCGTCCGAAAGGGCGGTCAGCGAGGGCGCAGCACCAAGCGCCGTCGAAACGCCGGCGGCACCAGCGGCACCGGCGGCGCCGGCGGAAAAGCCGAACGTCGCGGCGCCGGCGACAATTGTGGCGCGCGCCCCGGCCGCGGCGGCGAAAGTCGAACCGGCGGCAAGCGCGCCACAACCGCCAGCGCCTGCAGCTGCCGTTGCCACGCCCGACGGTGCTGCCGGGCCCGCTCGCGGCACGCCCCGCGACCGCAAGGCCGGCGACACGGTCGCCGTCGAGCTGTCCCGTCAGGGCGCCAACCTGAAATTGTCGTTTCCATTCATGACGCCCACGGCCGCTTCCGTCTTCCATCGCGCCGACACGCTCTGGATCGTGTTCGATTCGAAATCCGCCATCGACCTCTCTGCCCTCGAGGGCGAGGCGAGCCGCACGATCCGCGGCGCCGAGCTCATCCGCACGCCCGACGCCGACATCGTGCGCATCCGGCTCGATCACCCGCATTTGTCGAGCGTCGCGACCGAGGGGCCGGCATGGACCGTGACCATCGGCGATACCGTCTTCGATCCCACCCGCGCGCTCGACATCGTCCGCAACATGATCGGTCCCAATCGCGCGAGCGTGACGATCCCATTCGAGGAACCGCATCAACTGCACCGGATCGGCGATCCGCAGGTCGGCGACCAGCTCTTGGTCGTCACCGGCTTTGCGCCGGCCCGCGGCTTCATCAATGAGCAGGATTTCGTCGAATTTCACGCGCTCGCCTCGACCCAGGGCGTGGTGGTCGAGCCGCTCGCCGACGACGTGAATGTGGAGCTTGCCGCCGACAAAATCGTCATCAGCCGTCCCGGCGGCTTGACGCTGTCGTCATCGCTGCACAGCGTGCTGCGCGGCAGCGCCTTGCGGCCGGTGATGTTCGATTCACAGCTCTGGGGGTCCGACCGGCAGTCGACCTACAGTGAACAGCAATCGCGCCTCATTGACGCCGCCGCCGTCGCGCCGTCGCGCCAGCGCTTGAAGCCGCGTCTCGATCTGGCGCGCTTCTATATCGCCCGCGACATGTATGCCGAGGCCAAAGGCGTGCTCGACGTGGCGCTGGCGGAGAATCGTTCGGCGGTGGAGGACATTGCCGCCAACGTCCTGCGCGCCGTCGCCGAGGTGATGATGAACCGGCCGGACGACGCACTCAAGGATCTCGCCAGTCCCGCAATTGGCGAGCAGCACGACGCGCCGCTGTGGCGCGCGCTCGCCTATGCGTGTCAGGGCAAATGGGCGCAAGCGCGCGACGGCTTCAAGAGCGTCGAAGCGGCGATCGCCACCTTGCCGATCGAGCTGCAACGCGTTGCGCTCCAGAATGAGATGCGCGCGGCGATCGAGGTCGGCGATTTCGCCGGCGCCGCCGACCAGCTCAACGACCTCGAGACGATCGGTTTGCCGCGCGAGCTGCAGCCGGCGATCTCGGTGCTCATCGGACGGTTGTCCGAGGGGATGGGGCGCAGCGAGGACGCGCTCTCGGCCTACCGTACCGCGGCGGATTCATGGGACCGTCCGGCCGCGGCGCAGGGGCGGCTGCGCGAGGTCGTGCTGCGCTATGCGCTCGGCGACCTCAAGCGCGAGGATGTCGTTTCCGAACTCGAAACGCTCACCACCATTTGGCGCGGCGACGAAACCGAAGTCGAGGCGCTGCAAATCCTGGCGCGGCTCTACACCGATGCGGGCCGCTATCGCGATTCGTTCTACGTGATGCGCAGCGCCATGGCGGCACATCCGAATTCGGACATGACGCGCCGCATCCAGGAGGCGGCCGCGGTGACGTTCGAAGCGCTGTTTCTCGCCGGCAAGGGCGACGCGCTCCCGGCCGTCGACGCGCTCGCTTTGTTCTACGACTTTCGCGAGCTGACCCCAATCGGCCGCCGCGGCGACGAGATGATCCGACGCCTCGCCGATCGACTGGTGTCCGTGGACTTGCTCGACCAGGCCGCCGATCTGTTGCAGTACCAGGTCGATCACCGCCTGCAGGGCGCGGCGCGCGCGCAAGTGGCGACGCGCCTTGCCGTCATCTACCTCATGAACCGCAAGGCCGATCGCGCGCTGGCGACGCTGCGGGCGACCCGCACCGCCGACGTTGCCACTGAGCTGCGCAACCAGCGCCTGCTGCTCGAGGCGCGCGCGCTCTCGGATCTCAGCCGGCACGATCTGGCCCTCGAAGTGGTCGCCAATATCGAGGGACGCGAGGCCATACGGCTGCGTTCCGATATATTGTGGGCGGCGCGGCGCTGGGGCCAATCGGCCGAGCAGATCGAGCTCCTTTACGGCGAGCGCTGGAAGGAATGGCAGCCTTTGAACGAGGTCGAGCGCGCGGACATTTTGCGCGCGGCGATCGGTTACGCGCTCGGCGAGGATGCGCTGGGATTGAGCCGCTTGCGCGAGAAATACGCGGCGAAGATGGCGCCAACGCCGGATGCGCGCGCCTTCGAGATCGTTGCCGCGCCGCTCGGTACCAGCGGAGCGGAATTCCGCGACATCGCCCGCGCTGCGGCTTCCGTCGATACGCTCGAAGGTTTCTTGCGCGACATGCAGGCGCGCTATCCGGAGGCGAGCGCTATCCCGCCCGCCGCACCGGCCGCGGCGCCAGCCACTCCGGGCGGCGCGCCGATTTCTTCCGCTGCGCCCGAGACTCGTCCCGCGGCGCCCGCGCCAGTTTCTGCGCCGGTGCCGCCGCGCGCGAGCGGACACACCGCGCAACGCTGAGCTTATCGGGTATCAGGTATCAGGTATCAGGTATCAGGTATCAGGTATCAGGTATCAGGTATCAGGTATCAGGTATCAGGATTTTTGATTCCTGATTCCTGATTCCTGTCCTCCTCACGTCCCGTAGCTCTGAACGAGCGAGCCGGCGACCAGCGTCCAGCCGTCGACCAAGACGAAGAAGATGAGCTTGAACGGCAGCGACACCACGACCGGCGGCAGCATCATCATGCCCATCGACATCAGCACCGAGGCGACCACGAGGTCGATGATGAGGAACGGCAGGAACAGCAAAAAGCCGATCTCGAACGCGCGTTTGAGCTCGGAGATCATGAAGGCGGGGATGAGGATGCGCATCGACAAGTCTTCCGGCTTCTGCGGCTGTTTTTCGCCCGACATGTCGACGAACAATTGCAGATCCTTGTCGCGGACATTCTTTTCCATGAAACCGCGCAGCGGCCCGGACGCCCGCTCGAACGCCTCGTTGACGTTGATCTCGTTGGCGACGAGCGGCTTGACGCCGACGTCGTAGACGCGCGTGAGCACCGGCCCCATCACGAAGGCGGTGAGGAACAAAGCAAGCGAGATGACGACCGAGTTGGGCGGCGAGGCCGCCGTGCCGAGCGCGGTGCGCAGCAGCGAAAGCACCACCACGATGCGCGTGAACGACGTCATCATCACCAGGATCGACGGGGCGAGCGAGAGCACCGTCAACAACGCGACCAGCTGGATGATGCGCTCGTTGAGGCCGCCGGCGGCGCCTTGGCCCAAATTGATGCTGATGTCCTGGGCGGCGAGCGGCGTCGCCGAAACGATGAGGGCCGCTACTGAGGCCGCCACCGTTTGCACACGGACGCGGCGGCCCCATGCTGATGCCATCAGGTCTTGCCTGCCGGACGGCCCAACAAACTCGCCATCTCCTGCTCGAGACTGTCGTAGAGCGCTTTGCCTTCCTTCGCCTTGGCTTCCGCAGGCACAGGTTTCGCTTCGGCCGGGCGCGCGGCGCGCAGCGGCGGCGACGGGGGAGGCGGCGGAGGTGGCGGGGGTGCGGCCTCGACCTCTGCAGCGTGTTCAGGCGGCGGTGCCGCGCGTGCGGCCGCTGCGGGGGCGTGCGCCTCGCGCGCGTCCACCGCCTTCGGCTTGCGCAACGCCGCTTCGAGGCGGTGCGCCATGTCCGCGAGGTTTTGATCGGCCGCCGAGGTGGCCTCCGCATTGGCAGGCTGCACCGGCATGCGCGGTTCGGCACGCGGTTCGGCACGAGGTTCGGTACGTGGCTCCGGGCGCGGCTCGACCGGATGCAGTCGCCCCGCCGCTGCCGGGCGATTGCGCGGCGCGACCGGTGGGACCGGTGCGACCGGTGGGATCGGGTGGGCCGCAAGGTCGTCGGCGAGCGCGGCCAGGGTGTCACGCTGCGGGCGAGGCGGTGTTTCGGTGTGCTGCTGCAGCGGCCAGCTTCCCGCTTCCTCAGGCATCGGTTCGATCCGCGGCGCCCGACGCGGCGGCGGCGCCGCCGCCGGCTCCGGCTGCAGCGGCCATGATCCGTTGCCGTTGTCCGGCAAGGGAATGGCCCGCGGCAATGTTTCCGCCGGGGCGGGGGGACGCGGCAGCGTCACCTCGCGCGAGGCCGGCATTGCGCGCACGATGTTGGGCTCCACGACCACGTCGGTCGGCCCGCCGATCATCAATAAGTGCTCGACATTGTCGCGGCGGACGAGAATAAGCCGCCGGCGTGCATCGACGCTGGCGTAATCGATCACCGCGAGCCGCGGCTGGCGCCCGCGCATGCCCGCGCCGCCGAGCCGGCCGCTGCCGAACCTGCGCACCGCCCATGCGGTGGCTCCGATCAGCCCCAGCACGATAAGGAATGCCAAGAAGAAGCGTACGGCGAGTGGCATTTCCGCGCCGAACAAAGTCTCGAACATCCGCACTCTCCCCGTATCGTCGCGGCGGCCATTGGATACCAATGGTTAACAGCGCCGGTAACATTTGCCGCCGCGAATACTAACAAAGAATTAAGGCCGATGAGCGATTTCGCACCCCGCGGCCATGGCTGAAGCATTCGCATGGTAAACGGCGGTTTAATGGCAAATCGGCGTCAAAGCCGTTTTTAACCCGCCGTTAACCATACGCCCGGCAAAGTCTGCCCAGTGCAATGCGGGTGGGGCCGATGCCGATTTCCGATATCCCGATCCTTTCGATGCTGCGCACGCGCATGCAGTGGCATCAGGAGCGCCAGCGCGTTCTCGCCGAGAACGTCGCCAATGCCGATACTCCCAACTACCGCGCGCGCGACCTCGCTCCACCCAAATTCGAACAGGTGCTGACCAGCGCTGCGCTCGCGCTCGCGCGTACCGACCCCAATCACATCGTCGGCGCGGCCGGCGCCGGCTCGCAATTCGCCGAGGACGGCGATCTCCACTACGAGGTGCGTCCGCGCGGCAACGCGGTCAGCCACGAAGATGAAATGCTCAAACTCGCCGGCAACCAGATGGATTATGACGCGGTGACCTCGCTCTACACGCACAGCCTCGCGTTGATCAAAACGGCGATCGGCAAAGCCTAAAACCAGATGCTAGAGCATTTTCAGGAAAAGTGGATACCGGTTTTCCGTAGAAAATGCGACCAAACAAAGAATCTAGAGCATGATCAGTTTCCATCGAAACTGAACATGCTCTAACGGCAGGCGGAGACCACGACCGGTGATGGACTTCATCAAATCGATCGCCATCGCCGCCACCGGGATGCGCGCGCAGGCCGGCCGCATGCGCGTCATCTCCGAGAACATCGCCAATGCCGATTCGACGGCGCTGGCGCCCGGCGGCGATCCCTACCGGCGCCGCATCGTGACTTTTCGCTCCGAGCTCGATCGCGAGCTGGGCGCGCAGGTGGTCACGCTCGGTCGCGTCGCCACCGACGGTTCGGACTTCCGCGTCAAGCACGAGCCCGACAATCCGATGGCCGACGCCAAGGGCGACGTCAAATATCCGAACGTGAACTCGCTGGTCGAGATGACCGACCTGCGCGACGCGCAGCGCTCCTACGAAGCCAACCTCAACGTCATTACCGCCACGCGCCGCATGCTCCAGCGCACCCTCGATATCCTCAAGAGCTAGGTGAACCATGCCGACACCGGCCGCCGCCGCCAACGCCTATGCCGCCCTCGCGCGGTTGCGCGAGCAAACTGCAAGCCTTGGCCGCGACACGGGCGCGCAGGAGACCGGACCGAATTTCGGGTCGGTCCTCAAAGACGTGATGGAGGCCGTCGCCGACGTCGGCCGCAAGTCGGACACGCAGACGCAGGCGGTGGCGATGGGCAAGGCCAATATGATCGATGTCGTCACCGCGGTTGCGGAAAGCGAGACGGCGATCCAGGCGCTGGTTTCCGTGCGCGACAGGGTGATCGCGGCCTACGAGGATATTTTGAAGATGCCGATATGAACAAATCACCTCTCCCGTCCGCGGGAGAGGTCGCGAGCGAAAGCGAGCGGGTGAGGGCTGTTGCCGCAATCTCAGCCCAGCGGAGAGTGCCCCTCACCCCACCCTCTCCCCGCAAGCGGGGAGAGGGAGTGCGACGCCGAGAGAGAGCAGAAGGGAGACCCAATGACCGGACCGGAAGTGTTGGACGTGGCGCGCGATGCGATCGTGACGCTCATTCTCGTCGCCGCGCCCTTGATGCTGGTCGGACTGATCGTCGGCGTCGCCATCTCGCTCCTCCAGGCGCTCACGCAAATCCAGGAGACGACGCTGGTCTTCGTCCCAAAAATCCTGGCGATCTTCCTCGCGCTGCTGATTGCCCTGCCATTCATGGCCGACGTGCTGCAGGCAAACTTTCTGCGGATTGCCGCGCACATCACCAACGGCTGAGCGGGCCAATGCGGAATTCGATCCGATCGAGGTGGCTCTCTTTATCCGCTCGTCCCCGCGAAAGCGGGGACCCAGGCGATTCACCGCAATATCGGCACGCTCCATCTGGATTCCCGCTGGCGCGGGAATGAGCGGGAAGGGGAGCCGTGCACATCGATCTGTCCTTCCTGCCGGCTCTTGGCGCCGCCTTCCTCTTGGTGTTCGCGCGCACCGGGACGATGCTGATGCTGCTGCCGGGGCTCGGCGAGCAGAACGTGTCGGCGCGTCTGCGGCTGACATTTGCGCTCATCCTCGCCGCCGTGCTGCTGCCGCTCCATCGCAGCGCCTATCACATCGATCCGGGAGCGCTCGGGCCGGCTTTGGTCATGCTCGTCGAGGAGATTCTGATCGGCGCGATGCTCGGCCTCACCGCTCGGCTCACCATTTCCGCGCTCGAGGTCGCGGGCTCGGTCATCGCCCAGCAGCTGGGCTTGGGCTTCGTCACCGCGGTCGACCCGACCCAGGGCGAGCAGGGCGCGATCATCGGCAATTTCCTCACCATGCTCGGCATCACGCTTTTCTTCGCCACCGACATGCATCACCTGGTCATTGCCGCGCTCAACGATAGTTACAATCTGTTCCAGCCGGGCGAAGTGCCTGCCACCGGCGATGCGGCGGCGCTCATCACCAGGACGGTCTCCGGCGCTTTCCGCATCGGCATCCAGCTTTCCGCGCCGTTTCTCGTGTTCGGACTTTTGTTCAATATCGGGCTCGGCGTGCTGTCGCGGTTGATGCCGCAAATGCAGGTCTTCTTCGTCGCCTTGCCGCTGTCGATCCTGCTCGGGCTATTGTTCCTGGTGCTGGTGCTCGGCGCGATGATGGGATTGTTCCTCGACTATGCCGGCGGCGTGCTGCACGCGCTCGCCCCGCACGCGTGAGCGCCGGCGATGGCCGACGAACACGACGACAGCGAACGCACAGAAGACCCGACCCCGAAACGGCTCGAGGAAGCGCTCAAGCGCGGCGACGTCGCCAAGAGCCCGGAAGTGAACACCTGGTTCATGATCGCCGGCGGGACGCTGATGATCATGGTGTTCGCGACGCCGATGGCCGCAAGCCTCGAAGCCACGTTCCGCGGCCTGCTCGCCAAATCCTATCAAATCCCCACTGACGGTCCCGCGCTCGCGGCGCTGGCGAAGACTTTGGCAACCGAGATCGCCGCCGCTTTCGGCATTCCGCTCTTGCTGCTCAGCCTTGCCGCGCTTGCCGGCAACGTCATTCAGCACCGCATCGTCTTCTCGGCCGAGCCGATCAAACCGCAGCTGTCGAGGATTTCGCCGGCCGCCGGCCTCGCCCGGCTGTTCTCGCGCCAAGCGCTCGCCAATTTCGCCAAGGGGCTCGCCAAGCTGGCGCTCGTCGGCGCCATCATGGCGGCGCTATTGTGGCCGCAGCGCTACCGTTTGAGCGGCCTCGTCGCCACCGATCCGGCCGTCATCCTGCCTTTTACGCGCGCTCTCGCCATGCAGATGCTCGGCACGGTGGTGGCGATTCTCGCCATCATCGCCACGGCCGACTACCTGTTCCAGTACCGGCAATGGTACGAGCGGCAGAAAATGTCGCTGCGGGAAATGAAGGAGGAGTTCCGCCAGACCGAGGGCGATCCGACCGTCAAGGGCAAGCTGAGGCAGTTGCGCCAGACGCGCATGCGCAAGCGCATCATGGCGGCGGTGCCGAAGGCCTCCGTCGTTATCACCAATCCGATCCATTTCGCCGTGGCGCTGAAATACGAGCGCGGCATGAATGCGCCGGTTTGCGTCGCCAAGGGCGTCGACCTGATCGCCCGCAAAATCCGCGAGGTGGCGGAGATGCACGACATTCCCGTGGTCGAGAACCCGCCGCTCGCCCGTGCGCTGC
>Ga0187856_1002211_pt1 | contig 14542 bp, 8 predicted proteins | sample June2016WEW_8_40_FD_132443 | JGI IMG/M metagenome (GOLD analysis project Ga0187856, IMG submission 132443) | Peatland microbial communities from SPRUCE experiment site at the Marcell Experimental Forest, Minnesota, USA - June2016WEW_8_40 | ecosystem: Environmental > Terrestrial > Soil > Wetlands...
AGTTGCTTCTTTGAGCGCCAGATGCCGCCGCGGATGACCTCCCGGCTGAAGATGTTGAACCAGATCTCCACCTGATTGAGCCAGGAGGCATAGGTGGGCGTAAAATGTATCGTTAGTCGACGACGCTTCGCAGCCCAGGCTGTAACTTCCCGGTGCTTGTGGGTCGCCAGATTGTCCATGATGACATGCAAGTGCTTGCCGGGGTATTTGCGATAAAGATATTTAAGGAACCCCAGGAACTCTTGATGGGTATTTCGATCCACACAACGGCCTGCCACCTCTCCTTCATGGACCGCCAGGGCGGCCAAGAGACAGGTAGTGCCGTGGCGAGTATAGGTGGCGGTCTGTCGGCGAGGCCGTCCGGGCGAAAGAGGCAGCATGGGTTGGGTGCGGTCCAGGGCCTGGATGCCGGTCTTCTCATCCACCGACAGCACCAAGGCATTGTCCGGCGGGTCCAGGTAGAGCCCCAAGATGGCGGCTTGCTTTTCCTCAAACTCCGGGTCAGGACTCTTGCCGCACCAATACTCCACCTTATGGGGTTTCAACTGTCCTTCGTTCAAGATGCGGTGGACGCTGGTGCTGCCGATACCCACGGACCGGCTCAGTTTGCGAATGGTCCAGGCGTTGCTGCCATCCTGGGGCTTGGCGCAAGCCAGGGCCATGACCCGATGGCGCACCTCCGGTGTTATGCCGAGGGAGCGGCCAGTGCGAGGTCGGTCTTGGAGTCCCGGAAGCCGTTCCGCCGCAAAGCGGCTTCGCCACTTGGAGCAATTTTGACGACTCAGCCCACTTTGGAGGCTCACCTCCGGCAAATTCAGCCCCTGAGCCGAAAGCAGCACAATTTTAGCCCTTTGAACAAGTCGCTGCTCGCTAGTACTCGCTTTCATCCACATGATCAAGGTCTGCTTTTCTTCTGGGGTCAACGCTATGCGCACTGTCAGGCCTCTTCCCATGGCACACCTCCTGGGAAGAGATTATATCATATTAATTAAGGAACGCTACACTAGCAAGGGGAGAGCATGTAACTAAGGTTCAGCTCACGGAGGAACAGGTAATAAAAAACTACCCTTGGGACTATGATGAGTTAATAAAAAGGATGAAGGACCGTTACAAGGATTTCAAAATGGTAAAAAAATTTCACGACCTGAGGAAAGCCGTCCTCGGAGATACGCGATATGTCTATCGAAGGTATTTAGACCCCGCCAAGCCTCAAAGTGGAAAAAAAGACTTTTACAACCCGAATATCATTCAGTACTTTGACAAGCATTATTCAAAATAAAAACGGAATTATGCGATTGCCACTCGTACGCTGAGCAAGCTGGAGGTTTAACCGACGGAATATTGCTTACGCCGTTATCAATCGTGATGAGAAGAAAAAAGGGGAGCAACGGCGTCCATTATGAGGTTTTCGCTGATTATTGCTAATCAGCGCCTACTCTCGCAGGTTTAGAAAGTTAGGTTTTGTAGGCTTGGAATCTTATTTTTTCTTATATTTTAATCTCAGGTTTTCTCAGGTTTTAAATGTCATGTTTTGTCAGGTTTTTATTTAAAGTTTTTAAAGTTTTCTGAGGCTCCCAAAACTCTACCAAACTCTATTTTCCAAGACAAACCAAAGGAAAATTTAATTTCCAAACTTAATATTTCTTAATATTTTTTGGTTTTGTTAGGTTTTCCCCAACATCAAGGGAAAAGGCCATGAATCAGGCACAGAAACAGCTAAAGTGTAAGCCCCGTGGCAAGCCCTGGCCTCTCGGAATATCCGGCAACCTTGCAGGCCGCCCTAAAGGTGCCTTGAACAAATTCTCCCTGGCAGTGAAAGGCGAGCCGTTAGTTGTTAATAGACAGGCAGAGCTTGAGCAAGCTCCTCTCCCGGAGCCGGAAAGGTATGACCCCAGGCGACCCCATGCTCACACTTCACACAAGAGCGGGGGGACCTGGCGGCGGACCGTGGAGCAGGACGGTCGGATTTTTGACCGGGATAGCGGGGAGATACTGAATATCAATATTTATCAATAATTGAAAATGCCTGTTAAACAGACAAGAACAGACAAAGGGCGCTGACTGTTTACTGGCTGTTTATCAGCCAAAAAAAGGAGAGCAAAGACCAGATACATACATTTTGATATGCAAATAATTATCAAAAAGAAGGGTGCCTCAGACGGCCCAGAATGAGAGATAATGCCAGGACCCTTACCTTACCATTCATCCGAAATGATCGTGCGGAAATGGCTATCTACACAAGGCCCTATGGCGAAATTGGGACATTGTGGAGAAAAGTATCACCCCGCCAGGCCACAGGGAAGCGGAGTCTTTCAGAGGTGGCCCGGGCGGGTAGCGTTTTAATACCACCACAATAACCGGGAAACCCACCCCGGCGTGGGCTTGAAGGCAAGAGGCAATTAAACGGTTAAAATTGTCCGAAAACCCCAACCCCAAATCCCGGAATCTCGCACCCCACAAGGGTGGCAAGGGAAAGGGCAATTCGGACTAAATTAACCCCATCAGCGAAAATCCCCCGTATTTTACGCAAAAGGCGGGTGAAAATGCCTGATGATGACCTGCTTTTCAGGGTGAAATGACGAGCGGAAATTTCAGAAACCGGAAATGAATAGTTATCCCCAAAGGGTGGGGGTTTTAGATTTTATTGCACCATACTTCAGGACTCGGAGAACTCATAATGGCTCAGATAACCCCAAAACAGTTAGAGGCTAACCGACAAAACGCCGTAAAAAGTACCGGCCCCAAGACCCCGGAAGGCAAGGCACTGGAGGCCCTGAATCCTATAAAACATGGGCTTTTATCAAAAGAGGTTTTGCTTGCCCATGAAGACGAAAATTCCCTAGTGGAGTTAGGCAAACGGTTGAGGCATCAATTGGCCCCTGTGGGGGAATTGGAAATTATGTTAGTGGATCGGGTCATTGCGGCGTTTTGGAGGTTGCGGCGGATTCTCAGGATTGAAAAGGACCTGGTGGATAAAAAAGTATCTGAAGAAATTGGCAAAAAGGCCATGGTGGTATGGGGGCGCAAGAAAAATAAAGATTCCAGCCCCCCTCCCCCGGTGAATATGTATGAGGCTCTTGAATATAAATTTAGATATTTTGAGACCTTCCAAAGATATGAAGCCTATATAGAACGGGGTATGTATAAGGCCCTTCATGAATTGCAGAGGTTACAGGCGGCCCGGAGCGGCAAGCCTGTCCCTGTGCCCGCGGTCGTTGATGTGGAAATATCCGGCCAGGGAATTGAGGCCCCATAAATGGGTTTGCTTGGCAAAAAGCAACCGATTATACGCTATTTTATGGTTATTTAATGGCTTAAAAACTGCAATTTGCTTCTAAAAAACCGGGAAATGGTGCAGAAAATCAGGGAAATTTGAGGGTTTTTAGACAATTCTGCCAATATTGAAAAACAATGAAAACCCGCATGGTTCTTGAATAATCGGTAATTTCGATGAAAGAAAATCCTTAATGATTTAGGAAATATCGGGGCAATATTCATGGGAAGGTGGAACAAAAAGGACACGGTGGAAGATCACCACGGGCTTAACGTGCGCTATCTACACCGGGAAGGGATACTTACTTTCGGCTTTCATTCAATAAGCTGGACTCGTGGGGAAAGGAAAACGGGGAGCATAGGATATTGTGGCGGGGAGGATTCTATAACCCTTGATTACCGTCATTGCAAAACCGGGAGCGATGATTGGGAGGATGTTAAGCAAACCGTTTCCCTGTCCTGGACCTCTTGTCACTTTGGCGGGCGGCGGCCCTGGTTTATTTGTGGATACTGTGGCCGGCGAGTGGCGGTTCTCTATGGGGCGGGCAAATATTTTGCCTGTAGGCATTGCTACGATCTGACTTACCGGAGTTGCCAGGAATCTGATAGCCGGTTTAGCCGGTATTTGCGGAATTATGAAAATTTTGGCGGGTGGGAGAATATGCCCATGTGGGCATTAAAGGGGCTTTTAAGCCGATCTCGGAAAGAAGAGGACCGGCTTCAAAAGCAGATGAATAAGAGGCGGCGGGGGCGGCCACGGAAGCAAAAATTAGGTGCTTGAATATAAGCTTTTATTAAAGTTCTTTGGGTTAAGGTGAGTACCTCGCATACCCCTTATTGGCGAATTCTAGCCCAAAATATTGCCTGAAAGAGCATATAAAAGTCAACATTTCTCAACATTCGGTAGTGGGTCAATTTGACCGGAGGGCGGCGAAATGAATTTTGAGAGAAGCGATCTTGACAAGAAATTCCATTCATGGGAACGTGGAGTTTATGAAAGATTGGCCTTTCTGGGGCTGGATAGCTTATGGGTGCCTAGCTATTTCCGCATATGGAATTGCATTTGCGAAGTTTGCTGCGGAATACCCAGCCATGTATGATTGGTTGCCATTGCAAATTAGATGGTATTTGGGATATGTTCCGGCCACACTGGTTTCTATTGCTACGATAATTCTCATAATTCAATGGGTAAAGGCTGGAAAGGCAATAGAAATAAATAAATCTACAACGGTGCCCCCACCTAGTTCAGTTTCACCATCTTCACCTATATTAGCCAAGCCAAAAAAGTTCTACTCACAACGCAACAAGAGCGACCTTGCCAATGCTCTTACGGATTTATTAGAAATATTTAATCGGGACGGTTCCGAATTGATCCCAAAGGCACAACATATTATAGAAGAATGGAGACCGCTGGGTATTCAGGACAGAATCAGAGGGAAAAAACCACCAGACATCTCGATTTCAATTGATCAATTAAATGAAATAAGCAATTTAGCTGCGACTCTTTACCAACAGCTTTTTGAGGACAATGGGTTTATAAAAAAATATCTGGCTTATAGTGATGAATTATGCCCAATTTTGCAAGTTCATGAAAAGCCATCCAATACACCAAATCAGCCGCTTATAGAATTACAAGGTGGAATAAATTATTTCAGAAATATGCTAACCCCGATAAAGCTTGCTGAAAAATATAATGATCTAAACCTAACAACTTGGATGATGACCAATACCTCCTCAACTTTTAATAATTTTCAACATAAAGTTAATGCATTCAGAACCTGGATTGATAATACCAAGAAACAAATTGCTGCTTTCCGTAATGCTCATTTAAGCTAAGTTCGCAATTTCCTCCAAGCTCCAAACATGATCGGTCCCTCCCGCTTCCATCGCCGGGGTCACTCTCAGGCTCTTATGGATTCTCCCGAAGTTATAGAACATGAAATGTGGGATACCGCGTGGGCCAGGTTGCCCAAGTTTTCAGGGTTCCCCATATCGCTAATTTTCTCTTGATTTCTATAGTCCTTTCCGCATAGTGGTTAAGGAGAACCCCACGGCAAAAGCTTTCATTAGCATTCATGGCCATAAATATTTAAGGAATTGGGAAGAAGACCATGGCAGAGGAAAAGAGGACCAGGAAGCGGCCCATTGAGCAGTATGACCACAAGGGAAAGCTTAGGGTGAATAATCCGCCGGTGGGGTTAGTGACGCCGGAGCGAGATCAGGACTTGGGCAAGAAAACATATGCCTATGACCCCCATATTGACCCGGCCTTGCAGTTCGATTCCCAGGGGGCAGAGGTCGAGGCCCTGATTGATGAGGGATTGGCGGCCCCAGACCTGAGGGAAGTTAAGGGAGTGTTGGAAGAATTAAAGCGGAGACGGGAGCCTTACCTTAATTGGGCGGGGAAGGCGGAGCACACCAGTTTCGAAGTGGATACGGTGTCCCTGCACGTGCATGAGCGCCTGGACCCCCGCACCATTATTGAGGCGGTGCGGCGGCGGAACGGCATTAGCTATAAGGAACGGCAACCCTCTCTGTTTGAATGCCGGGAGGAAAACCCGCCCTTGCGAGAGGCGGTGCAATTCTATAAGCACAAGCACGACTGGTCAAACCGGCTGATTGCCGGGGACAGCCTCCAGGTAATGAACTCCCTTTTGGAGAAAGAGGGCCTGGCCGGGCAGGTGCAGATGATCTATATTGACCCGCCTTATGGGATCAAGTACGGCAGCAACTTTCAACCCTTTGTGAACCGGCGGGAGGTGAAAGACGGCAAAGACGAGGACTTAACCCAGGAGCCGGAGATGATCAAGGCGTTCCGGGATACTTGGGAATTGGGGATTCATTCATATTTAACCTACCTGAGTGATAGGTTGCTAATGGGTAGGGAATTGCTTGCTGAGAGCGGAAGTATTTTTATCCAGATAGGGGATGAGAACCTGCATCATGTTAGAGAAATAATGGATGAAGTATTTGGGCAAGAAAACTTCTGTGCCTTAATCTCATTCAAAAAAACGGGTGGCCAAAGCAGTAGTATTTTGCCAGGTGTCTGTGATTACTTAGTTTGGTATGCCAAAGAAAAGGAAAAAGTGCGATATAGAAAGGTATTTTTTTATAAAAAACCAGGCGATGATGGAGCAAAACAATATAATTGGCTTGAGATGGCTGATGGAACAAGAAGGCCAATGACTAAAGATGAATTGGGTGAAGAGGGCATAATGCCAGAAGGGGCAATAATTTTTCAACCCTATCCACTTGTTTCAATTGGTTCTTCTTCAAGTAACAGGCCATTCGTATGGCAAGGACGGGCGTATATTCCTTCTCCAAATTCACATTGGAAAGTTACCAATGAGGGATTAGAAAATATTGTAAGAGCAAATCGCCTTATGGCTATAGGCAATACATTAAGATTTGTTAACTATCTTAAAGATTATCCAGTAACACCATATACAAATCTTTGGACTGATACACAAACAAGTGGATTTGCAGCAGATAAAATTTATGTAGTGCAGACCCTTCAAAGGGTTATCGAACGCTGCCTTCTAATGACCACCGATCCCGGTGATCTGATTCTGGACCCCACTTGTGGTTCAGGAACTACCGCCTATTGTGCGGAAAAATGGGGCCGTCGTTGGATCACCTGTGACACGTCCAGGGTGGCCGTAACCCTGGCCAAGCAGCGCCTTCTCACCGCGGCGTATGATTATTACGAATTGGCCCACTCGGAAGAGGGGGTGGGGAGCGGATTTAGATTTAAAACAGTCCCTCACATTACCCTTAAAGCTATTGCCAATAACCCGGAGATTCGGGAAGGCATGACACGAGCCGAAATTGAGGCAGCCATTGATAGGTATGCGGATCAGGAAACTTTAAATGACCAGCCTATCATTGACCGGGCCAAGGTACGGGTGAGTGGCCCCTTTACAGTAGAGGCAGTACCCGCGCCGGTGGTGAAGCCCCTGGCGGAGATAGAAACAGAACCGGCGGCGGATGACTCTTTGGCCCGTTCCGGGGAGACGTTGCGGCAAGCGCAATGGCGGGATGAACTTTTGAGAACCGGCATTAGAACTAAGGGGGGCCAGAGATTAGGGTTTTCCCGTCTGGAAACGCTACCCGGTACGCGTTGGCTACAGGCGGAGGGGGAAACCAAGGAAGAGCAACCGCAACGGGTGGTAGTGTCCTTCGGCCCGGAATATGCCCCCTTGGAGCAGAGACAGGTCGAATTGGCTTTGGATGAGGTGGAAAGACTCCGGCCCACTCCGAAACTCATAGTCTTTGCCTCTTTCCAATTTGATCCGGAGGCGGCCAAGAATATAGACGAAACCGAATGGGCGGGGGTGACGCTGCTCAAGGCCCAGATGAACACCGATTTATTTACTGAGGACCTGAAAAAGAAGCGAGCCGGCAATGAGAGCTTTTGGCTCATCGGCCAGCCGGACGTGCGCCTGGAGAAGATCCCCGAAACGGGCAAATACCGCGTGGAGGTCCTGGGGTTTGATTATTACAATCCCAAAACCGGCACGGTGGAATCAGGGGGCACGGAGCAAATCGCCCTGTGGCTCCTGGATACGGATTATGACGGCAGGAGCCTTTACCCCCGGCAGGTGTTCTTTCCCATGGCGGATGAAAAAGGGGGCTGGGCACGGCTGGCCCGAAACCTGAAAGCAGAAATTGACACGGAACTTATTGAGGCATACAGAGGCACGGTGTCTCTGCCATTTGAGGCGGGAGAACATGGGCAGGTGGGCGTTAAGATTGTGGATGACCGGGGCATTGAGAGCCTGAAGATTATCCGGGTGGAATGATGGCAAAGTCTGGCATAGACAAGCTCATTATCAATTCCCCTTATGAAGAACCGTGGGAATATTGGAGCTATAACCGGGAAACCCGGCTTTTTGCCAGGAAAGCCGGGCGGCGTCCGGCGGGGTATGTCATTGCGTCCGAGCGGTCGCAATCTTTTGATGATCCAGGGATTTTCATTGAGATTCCTTTGGTGAATCAGATTCGGGAGCGGGTGAAAGCTTGGCGGGATGATCGTGACAATCCCTATGCCGGAGTTACCGGGATCACCCGGCGCTTGCTAGCGCACTGGCAGGATTCGGAGTTATGGCAGGACCGGCGGTTTTTTTTCTGTCAATTGGAGGCCATGGAAACCCTGATTTGGCTGGCAGAGGCTCCGGAAGCGGAGAAGGTGGGGATAGAGATTCCCCCGGACGGCGGCTCCTTTGGGCGGTTATGCTGCAAGATGGCTACGGGCACGGGCAAGACCATTGTGATGGCCATGCTCATTGCCTGGCAAGCCTTAAACAAAATCAGCTATCCCCAAGACTCCCGATTCTCCCGAAATTTTCTGGTGATTGCGCCAGGGCTAACAGTCAAGAAACGGCTGCAAGTGCTGGTGCCCGCGGGACCGGGAAATTATTACGAGGCGTTTAACATTGTCCCCCCGTCCCTTCTGGAACGGCTACGGCCCCCCCAGGCACGGGTGCTGATCCATAACTGGCATAAACTGGGTTGGGAAACGCAAGAACAGATTGCCAAAAAGAAGGGGGTGGATAAACGGGGGGCCAAGAGCAATGAAGCCTATATCAAGGACATGCTCAAGGGTTTGGAGGACGCCCGGAACTTGGTGGTGATCAATGATGAGGCCCACCATGCCTGGCGGATTCCGGCGGAATCGAAAATCAAAGGAGTGAAAAAAGAAGACCTGGAAGAGGCCACCAAATGGGTAGGGGGCCTGGATCGGATTCACGCCGGGCGGGGGATACTTTCCTGTAACGACTTTTCGGCTACGCCGTTTGCACCTTCCGGGAAGCAGACCACAGAAGAAGCATTGTTTGGCTGGATTGTTAGCGATTTCGGGTTAAATGACGCCATTGAATCCGGATTAGTGAAGACCCCCAGGGTGGTGATTAGGGATAATGGGCGTTTGACCAAGGAAAACCGGGCGCGGTTTTATCATCTTTATCGGGACCCGGAGGTACAAGACAACATCAACCGTAAGGCCCTGGAGCAAGAACCCCTGCCTGACTTAGTGATCAACGGTTATTATTTCTTAGGTCAAGATTGGCTGGAAACTGAAAAAGCTTGGAAAGAGGCCAAATACCCCACCCCGCCGGTGATGATTTCCGTGGCTAACCGGGTGGAAACCGCGGCCCGGATCAGATATGCCTTTGAACATAAAAAGATTCTTATTGAGGAACTGTGTGATCCAGAGAAGATATTACACATAGATTCAAAAGTGTTGAACATGGCGGAATCCCAGGAAGAAGAAACATCTTTTAGCTCAGAGGAAAAGGAAGAGCAGGAGGAAGCCCCCGCGCGCAAGCTGTCTAAGGCGGATTTGGCGGAAAAACTAAGGCAGACCGTGGATACCGTGGGGCAGGCGGGAAAACCGGGGGAGCAGATTCAAAAAGTGATCTCGGTGGGGATGCTGTCTGAGGGGTGGGACGCTAAAACCGTAACCCATATCATGGGGCTAAGGGCTTTCTCCAGTCAATTGCTCTGTGAACAAGTTGTGGGCCGGGGCCTGAGGAGAACCTCTTATGAGATTGAGAAGGGCAAGAAATTATTTGATCCGGAGTATGTGAATATTTTTGGAGTGCCCTTTACTTTCCTGCCCCATGAGGCCCATGAAGAGGGGCCACTGCCGCCCCCGCCGCCTCCCAAGTTCCCCATTGAGCCGGTGAAGGAAAAACAGCAGCACGAAATCAAGTGGCCCAATGTCATAAGAATAGACCACGTATTCCGCCCCAGGCTGACATTGAATTTAGAGGAAGCCAAGGTTTTGGAGCTTAATGCTTACGAAACTCCCACCCGAGCGGAGTTAGCGCCGATTATTGACGGCATTCCCGATATAACTAAGCTGTCTCAGATTGAGCTTGAGGCATTGGCTAAAAGATTTCGCCTGCAAAAGATAATCTTTGAAACGGCCAGGGATATTTTTGACCAGATGAAACCTACCTGGAAAGGGAATAAGGAAGTTCTTTTGGCCCAATTGATCAGGTTAATTGAGGAATTTATTGCTTCGGGGAAAATCCAGATTACCCCGCCTCTATTCAATCAGGAAGATACCAGACGCCGGATAATCATTACCCTCAACATGGGCAAGGTGGTACAGCATATTTGGGGAGCCATTTGGGATAAAAATGCAGAATCCATAACGCCGGTTTTTGATAGAGATTACCCGGTGCGGGGCACGGGGGATATGCGCACCTGGTATGTCAGCGCCAGTCGGCCCAGGGAATACGCCCAAAAATCGCATATCAATTGCTGCGTGTTTGATAGCACCTGGGAGGCCAGCACTGCCTTTGAATTAGACCGTAATCCTCTGGTGGAAGCCTGGGCCAAGAATGACCACTTGGGCTTTGAAATCTCCTATATTTTTCAGGGAGTAGTTCGCAAATACCGGCCAGATTTCCTTATTCGCCTAATCGATGGAACTCATTTGATCTTGGAGATTAAAGGCCAGGAAACTCAACAGGACAGGACAAAATGGGAATTTCTGGCGGAATGGGTTAAGGGAGTAAATGAACATGGGGGCTTTGGTAAATGGAGGTGGGCGGTATCAAAGAACCCGGCGGATTTGGTGGGGGTTTTGGCGGGGAATTAATGAAATAAGGTAGTTATGCTCAGAATTTTAATGATCTGAACACGTTAATCAACTTTTCCAGGGCACTTTTTCTTACTTCTCCTGAATTTTCCCAAACTGCCAAAATTGCAGGAGCAAGACTGTTTTCAAGACGATCATAATCTTCCTTGGAAACCTGCCCAATTTCCCAAAAGTCAGATAAGATGCTGTTGAGAATGGAGATTAAAATAAAGAAAGTTATGGGATCATTATCGAAATTATCTTCGCAAAGCTGAATAAGCTGGTCGATTTCCTCTTGATAAAGTCCTTTTTGGAGAATTTCCTTCACAGGCTTCAATATCAAACTCCTTAAGTTGGGATAGGGTAAATATGGCGTCCAGATCAGCCCATTTCCTAATTTCCTCTGCCCCTCCTTGTTCCTGCCGATCTACCAACACAATCACTTTTAAAATTTCAAGGCCGAATTCTCGGGCTGCTTTGATGGCGTCTATGACAGAATTTCCAGTGGTGATAACATCATCAACAATGACCACCCGTTCCTGTGTCCGTATTTCCCCTTCGATACGCTTGCCGGTTCCATGTTCTTTGGCGGTTTTCCGCACAGAGAAGGACTTTATGGGCTTTCCCTTCTGAAAACTTATTAAGGAAGTGGCTATGGCAATGGGGTCTGCCCCCATGGTGAGGCCGCCGATTGCGTCCACCTCAATTTCTTTGACTATATCAAAGACGATTTCCCCGATAAGGGTCTTCCCCTCGGGATCGTGCATAGTTGGTTTACTGTCGATGTAATAAGGACTTTTCTTTCCGGAAGCCAACGTAAATTGAGGGTCAGTGCGGAATTGATACGATTTTTGATGCAGCAGGCGGAGAAGCTTTTTTCTCTTTCTCTCCATATAATCCTGCTCTTGTGAGGAATTTGTCAACTTATACCTCTTTCCTGACGAATAGTCAATTTTTATCTGAAAAAAGGTTTTTTTCAACCCTTAAATTGTTCTGCAAACTGATTTTCCGCTTGACAAAATGTAATCAATGAATACAATAACAAGAAATGAACCCAAACGAACTAAAAAACTGGCGGAAGAAGTGGGGATTATCCCAGGAAAAATTAGCTCTACGCTTGGGGTCTCACCGGGTAAGCATCGCCCAATGGGAAACGGGGCGGCGGCGAATACCATCATTTTTGCCCCTGGCCTTAGAGGCCCTGGAGCACAGGATGAAGGAGGATAAATAAATGGCTTGCATCAGTAAACGACGTGGCCGCTGGGTCCTGGATTTCTATGACCAGCACGGCAAGAGGCAAAGGCTGGCCTTGCCGGAGGGAACCAATAAGGGCCAGGCCAAGGAAGAATTAAGAGCCATTGAAGAGATGGTGGCAAAAGGGATTTTTCTGCCGCGGGTGGAGGTCCCCTTGTTCTCTAAATTGTCAAGAGATTGGATTGAATACAAGCGGCCCAAACTCCGGGAAACCACCTGGGAAGTTTATGAGGGTCACGTGAGAAACCACTTTCACGATCTGGACGGCTTAAGAATCAACCGGGTCACCGTGGCCACTATAGAGAAATTTATCACGGCCCGGCAAGTGGAAGGGATGAACCTGGGGACCCTGAGAAAGATTCTGGTGACCCTGGGGCAGATTTTGAGCTATACTGTAAGGCACAAGTACCTTGACCACAACCCCTTGAGAGAGGCAGAGCGGCCCAGGGGCCAGGGGCAATTACAGGATGATAATGAAGCCTGCCAGGATTTGCGGATTCTAACCCCTGCCCAAATAAACGCCTTTCTTGCCCAGGTAGACGAGCCCAAATATCGCACTCTCTTCATGCTGGCGGTCTTTAGCGGAGCACGGCAGGGAGAATTATTGGGGCTGAGGTGGGGCGATCTGGATTGGGAGACTTGCCAAATAGCCGTACAACGCACCTTCAACAATGGGCGGCTGTTCACCCCCAAGACTCAAACCTCTAAAAGGAAAATCGACCTTGGTCCTGCGGTCATGAAGGAATTAAAGAAATGGCGGCTGGCCTGCCCGAAAAATGATCTGGACCTGGTATTCCCCAACGAGGCCGGGAACCATATCAACAACAAGAATATGCTCAGGCGCAACTTCCGGCCCGCTCTGAAGGCCGCTGGCTGCCCTTCCATCAGGTTTCACGACCTGCGTCACACTTACGCCAGCCTGTTAATCGCCCAGGGTGAGAACATCAAATACATTCAAAACCAGCTTGGCCATGCCAGCCCCACCATCACCCTGAACGTCTATGCCCACCTGATGAAACCCACCAATCAGGAAGCAGCCTGCCGGTTAGAAAATGCGGTTTTTGGAGCTACCGGTCACTAAATGGTCACAAAAAGCCAAAAAGGGTTACGGCCTAAAACCGTAACCCTTTGAATTTCTTGGTAGGCACGCGGGGATTTGAACCCCGGACCCCTACCGCGTCAAGGTAGTGCTCTCCCCCTGAGCTACGTGCCTATGTTTTTCATATAACCCCTGGCCGGGGCGCCGTCAAGAGGATTATTGGCCGACTGCCCCGGCCTAGCCCCTAACCTTTGAGGCGGACGGCGAAAAGACGCCCTTACAAACAGTCCCTCATGGTGCGCAGTGCGCACCCTACACGGCGGGCACGGAGGCCCGCCCCACCGAAACTTTCTCTCGCCAGCCGCTTTAGTCCGCAAGGCGGGACGCCTGTGCCACCAATTCCAGAAACCTTTCGGGAGGACAAAAAAGGCAAAACAAGAACAAAAAGACCAAAATGGGAAACCGGGCAAAAAGCCGCCCGCCTGGGGCCATCCTTGACAACCTGGGGCTAAATTGGTAAATTCGTCGGATATTTGCACTCCGGGAGGGGGCCGCATGACTTTTCAGGAACTGCTCATGACCCTGCAGCGTTTCTGGGCTGACCAGGGTTGCCTCATCGGGCAGCCCTACGACATCGAAGTTGGGGCCGGCACCTTCAACCCGGCCACCCTGCTCCGGGCCCTGGGGCCCGAACCCTGGAACGCGGCCTACGTGGAGCCCAGCCGGCGGCCCACCGACGGGCGCTATGGCGAAAACCCCAACCGCCTGCAGCACTATTACCAGTACCAGGTGATCATGAAGCCCTCCCCCAAGAATATCCAGGAACTCTACCTGGGAAGCCTCAAGGCCCTGGGCCTCGACCCCCTGGACCACGATATCCGCTTCGTGGAGGACGACTGGGAATCTCCCACCCTGGGGGCCTGGGGCCTGGGTTGGGAGGTATGGCTGGACGGCATGGAGATCACCCAGTTCACCTACTTTCAGCAGGCCGGGGGCATCGACCTCCATCCGGTGAGCGTGGAGCTTACCTACGGCCCGGAGCGCATCGCCATGTACCTCCAGGGGGTGGAAAACGTCTATGACCTGCAATGGACCAAAGGGGTCACTTACGGCGACGTGCACCACCGTGGCGAGGTGGAATACTCCATCTATAATTTTGAGCAGGCCGACGTGGATATGCTCTTCCGCCTCTTTTCCACGTACGAGGCGGAGTCAAGCCGCATCGCCGCCCTGGGGCTGGTCCTGCCCGCTTACGACTACTGCCTGAAGTGTTCCCATACCTTCAACCTCCTGAACGCCCGGGGGGCCATCAGCGTGGCGGAACGCAACAGCCTCATCGGCCGGGTGCGGAACCTGGCCCGCCTGTGCGCCGAAGGCTACCTGAAACA
>Ga0187856_1002216_pt1 | contig 14535 bp, 8 predicted proteins | sample June2016WEW_8_40_FD_132443 | JGI IMG/M metagenome (GOLD analysis project Ga0187856, IMG submission 132443) | Peatland microbial communities from SPRUCE experiment site at the Marcell Experimental Forest, Minnesota, USA - June2016WEW_8_40 | ecosystem: Environmental > Terrestrial > Soil > Wetlands...
AAGGTCGGCTCCCGGGCGCCACACATCTCTCAAGGGCCGCGCGGCCGGGATCAAGAGGCGCGCCCAACCCTGGCGGGCCAGCTGATCCTCGAGTGCCTTGCTGTAGGCCGCGCCAGCCGCTTGGAGGATGGCGGCGACAAAAGAGTTCTCGCGCGGATCGCCAACAGCCACGCGAAAGTCCGGCAAGTTCGAGTCTCCCAGCAGGGCGCCGTACCTGTTGCGATCCGCCTCGGTGCAGGTGGACGTAACCCCTTTTTGGATCAGGGCGACCAGTAACCGGCGAGCCCAGGGTGCCGCCCCGGCGCCGACGGGAACGATCACTTCGGCCACCCCCACCCCGCGACGGTGGTAGGGACGGCCCGCCTCGACCGCTTCCACGAGGAGTGTGGTGCTTAGCCCGAACCACTCCGCCGCAGGGTTGTCGAGGGTCCACGGAGCTTCCGCCGCGTCCACGTCAATGAGGCCGAAGCCCCTCGCAACAACGGCGTCTCCGACAGCCGAAACAGGCGTTCCGCCAGCGAGAGTGGTCGGGAACCGGAGCCGGAGCAGGTGGTCCTCGACACGCCAGTCGTGGATCTCGGTCCGCAGTTCCATGCGCCGAATCCCGTTCCAAAGAGTTGCCACCTGGCGGTAGCGGAACCCCCCTAACGAGCCGTCTACGACCAGTCGTTCGCCGAGCACGGAACGCTCACGATGCACGGCTGCGCTCTGCTCGCCCGACCGAACGGGCGGGCCAGCCGGAAGGAGGTTCCAAGGGCCCTCGGCGAAGCGGGGATGGCCGTCGTACTCCGGATAGACCAGCAGCTCATTGCCAATCTCTCCGTCAGGCAACAGCTCGAAGCCGCTCACGCGATCGGTGATCCGGCTCAGCCCTCCGCCCCGACCGGGGTCGGCGGCAATGCCGAGGTGCTCATTGGCGATCTCATATCCAGGGACCTCGACCCAACCGAACGTTTCGGCCGTCTCGGCTTCGCGGTGACGGAACCGATACGTGTGGTAGCCGACTCCGGGCACGTTCTCGGACAAGAAGCTGACGCGGAGCGAACCGGGCAGCGCGCCCGGCTCACTGAGCACCGGGACCGCCCGACCAGCCCCATCGTCAACCTCGAGGACACGCCCCGCCCGCGGAGCAGGCACCTCGGTCACCACCAGGTCGGAGCGGTCCCAGCCGAGGGTGTTGACGACCACGCCGGCCTGGCCATCGCCGCTGGTGTCGATGGCGTCAAGGAGGTGCCCTGTGGAGACGTCGGCCACCTCGCAGGCCAGCTCGTGCGCCTCTCTCCAGCCACCGAGGAGGTCCAGGTAGACCTGGTCAGATTCGGACCCCGTGATCCCATCGTGATGCGCGCCGAAGACCAGCTGACGCCATGCTTTGTCCAATGCCCTGTGAGGTAGAGGTGCGCCCAGGATCCCGGCCACTGTGGCGAGCGTTTCGGCATCCGCAAGGTTCGTCTCGGCAAGGCGCTGCGCCTGCTTGGTATCGATGAAGGAGACGTCCTTGCCGGTGTAGATCGGGTTCATGTCACGAGTCTGCGGCGACGGTGCCCGCCTTTGGCGCGACAGCTCGGACCGCACGGCATCGAAGAACTCCCGGGCCACTGACACCTCGAAGCGGGGCCATACGTAGCGTCGTGCCCAGGTTTTCGCGACCTCGGTCACCCAGCGACTCGGTGGCGTGTAGTCAGTGCCCACGGGCAGGAGCGTGACCTTCGTCGCCGATACCTGGGCTAGGTCTTCGAGCAGCTCGTACGCCCGCCACATGGCCCCGTGGAGCGTTGTCGCCCGCTCGAGCTCCCAGCCTGCCGAGTAGTGATCGGGCATGTAGCTCGTGAGAAGGCCCCGACCGTTCGGGGCGACCCATTCGAACTCGGAGGGAAACTGCATCCAGGCAGTTGTCCCGGTCTCGGTCTTCGGCCCCCACTGGTGGAACGGGCCTCGCGCCCATGCTGCGGAGTCGATCCCGCAGTCGGCCATGATCCCCGGGAACTGGGGGTCATGGCCGAACACGTCCAGCTGCCAAGCGCTCCTTGGATCAGCGCCCATCACGTCCCGCTGGAAGCCGATGCCGTACACAGCCGACCGGATGGCAGTCTCTGCGCCGGTCAAGTTCGTGTTCGGTTCGTTGTACGTACCGCCGACGATCTCGACGCGGCCTGCCTGGATCAGGGACCTGAGCTCTTCGCGGCGGTCGGGGTAGAGGTCCCAGTAGGGCTTGAGGTAGTCCACCTCGGCGAAAACCACCTTGTAGAGAGGATCGACCCGTGCCTTCTCGAGATGGGCCTCGACCAGCGCCAGCCCACTGTGTTGGAAGGACTCCCGGCGATCCTGGGCCCAGACCAGCTCGTCCCAGCCGGACGTGTAGCCGGCCTGAGTGTTCCACCAAACCGGGTCGTAGTGGAAATGGGGAACCATGAGCATCCGCCAACCTGGCTCCCGGACCACCACCCTACCCTCGGCCACGGCCCGAGCCTCGCCGGACTGCACGACGGCCTGAAGGGCAACGACACTGCCCGCGGGCAGCGCCGGGTCGAACAGGACCGGGACCTCCACCACGACCCCATCGGGCAGGTCGGGGGCGGACGTGAAGCGGGCTGGTGTGACAAGCCCAGCGTCGGCGCCGGGAGCCCAAGCGGGACCGTCCGCTCTGCCGGCCCACGTCGGATCGAGGCACCCCTGCCAGGACTCAGCCCACAGGAGGCCGTCGCCAAGCAGCGTGACCTCTGCAGGCTCGGTGGGCGTGGCGTCCGCGACTACAACCCGGATGACCTGGGCCAGCTGCTCCCCCTTCGCGACGAAACAGTAGGTGGAACGGACCGAACTGACGCGCATGGGTGCGTTGTCCCTTCTCGTTGCTTACTGTGGAGAAAGCCAGGCGCCCCACGAGTGGTCCCGACCGTCGTTCATCGCTCAGGCTCACAGCCGTCGGCCGTTGTGGCCTCCCACGGTGTTTCCTCTCGCTCACCAAGGCCCCGCCACGCCACCGCCGCGGCGCCCACCAGGGGCGCCCTCGCGCCCAGGCCCGCCGGGACCACTTGCGTTTGCCTGGTGTAGTCCTGCGTGGCGTAGTCGTGCAGCGCACTCACCGCGGCTCGGAAGAACGGGGCGCCGAAACCTAGGGCAACCGAGCCAGCTACGACCACCAGGTCGAGGTCGCACAGGGTGGCCACCGAAGCCAGGGCCTGGCCCACTAGCTGACCGGTGTGCTCGATCACCTCGGAGGTAGCTTCGCGAGGGGGCCGCCCGGTGATGACGGCGATCGCCCAGCCTGAGGCCTCTGCCTCCAGACAACCCCTGCCCCCGCACGAACATGGCCTGCCCTCTGGACAAACTACGACATGGCCCACATGCCCAGCGTTACCCGTGCGGCCCTCGACCAGCCTCCCGTCCAGGACCAATCCCCCTCCGATGCCCGTGGAGACGACCATGGCCAGGTAGTTGCGCCTACCCCGCGCCGCGCCCGTCCAGCCCTCGGCCAGCGCTAGGGCCTTGGTGTCAAGCTCGACAAACGTCGCCAGGCCATAGCGGTCCTCGAGGCGCCGCCGCAGAGGAAAGCCCCGCCAGGCCGGGATGTTGAGCGGGCTCACTTCGGAACGGTCCTTCACCGGCCCCGGACTGCCCACGCCCAGGGCCAACGGACTCTCCACCTCACTTTCCAATAGTCCGTCCAGGAGGTTCGTCACCTCCGAGAACAGCATCTCCGGATCGCATCCCTAGGGCGTATGTCTCTTCGCGCTGCACCGGATGTCACCCCGGCGGTCCACCAGTGCTGCTCCGAGCTTCGTGGCCCCGATGTCCAGCGCAAGACAGAGGCTCGAGGTCACCCGAGTCCGCCCCACGAGACCGAGGCCGAAGTCGACCATGGCGCGTCGGCATCCGCAACTCCGTCGGCAACAGGGGACCTATCGCTGTCAGCACCGAACAGAGAATGGGAATGCACGGGTCATTTCTCCGGTGACAGCCGCAGCGTGACGATCTGGAAAGGCCTCAGCTGCAGCGAGACAACGCTGCCGGGCCCGACGACGAGGTCGACCAATGGACGCTCCAGCAGGTCGGTCAACGAAGCGTGACGAACCGCGAAGTTCGCTTTCACCGTCGTCGTGGCCCTGCCCCCTAAAGACTCATAGCAACGCACGACCACGTCTCCCGAACGGTCGTCGGCAGCCTTGACCGCCTCGACCACCACCGCATCGTTGTTCAGCGTTATCAGCGGCTCCACCTCCCGCTCGGCCATGGCTGCTCGAAGCGGGAAGTTGAAGTAGTAGCCGTGGTGCACAGCGTCGGCGATCGTCGCCCCCGGCACAATCCCATAGCGGAAGTTGTGCACTCCGTTTTCTCCGCGGGGATCAGGAAAACTCGGGCTGCGAACGATGGACAGCCGGGCCAAGGTGGCCCTTCCGCCGCCAGCTCTTTCCATGGCCGCTACCTCGTGGCCGTATATTCCATCATTCACCACCGCGACGCCGTAACCAGGCTCTCCCACGTGCACAAAACGGTGTGCCACGAACTCAAAACGGGCAGCGTCCCAGGAGGTGTTGTCATGAGTGGGCCGTTGGATGTGCCCGAACTGGATCTCCGATGACGACCGGTCCGTGTGGACGTCGATGGGGAGGGCCACCTTGAGCAGGCGGTCATGCTCTCGCCAGTCAAGCTCGATGTCCACCACCAAGGCCCTGCTGTCGGCCGCCAGCCGCAAGGTCTGCACGGCCCGCGAGGAGCCGAAACGGTACTCGACCCGGACGGCAGCCTCTTCAGGTCCACTCGACAAGACGGTGATGCTCTGAGGCGAGCCCAGGTCCTGGCGGACATTGCGGTAAAAGGCGTCGACATCCCAAGCGGGCCAGTTGTTCGGAATGTCCGGGTGGAGCTGGAGCACGTTGCCGAGGGCGCCGGGTGGAATGACCTCCCGCCCGGCATGAAGGTCGAACAATGAGGCGACATGGCCATCAGCGTCGAGCTCCACCCTGATGAGGTCGTTCTCGAGGATGGTTCCACCGACCACCCTGGCCGCGCCAGTCGCCAGTGACACCGTGCCGGCGGAAAGGGCCGGGATCCCGTGGCGCTCATGCGGCGCAGCGTTGAAAGCCACGGGCACATCGCCGTTGCCGCACAGCGCCGAGATCGCTCTTTCGACGATGTCCTCGAGCCGCCGGGCACTGTTGGCACAACTGGCGATTGCCTCGTCGTTGACCATGGCGATCGATGAGCCCGGGAGGATGTCATGGAACTGATTCAGCAGGATGTCCCGCCAGATCTCTTCCAGCTCTTCGTATGGGTAGGCCGAGCGCCCGGCTACCAGGGCTGCGGTCGACCAGAGCTCCGCTTCCCGCATCAAGTTCTCGCAGCGACGATTGCCTTGTTTGATCTCGACTTGGCTCGTGAGGGTCCCGCGGTGTCCTTCGAGGTAGAGCTCGCCTGACCAGACCGGCGCAAGGGGGTACTCGTCCTGGGCGGCGGCAAAGAACTTCGGCGGGGCCTCCACGACCACCTTGGGCGACCCGTCCAGGTCGGCGAGACGACGCGCCCTCTCCATCATCTCCCGCGTGGGCCCCCCGCCGCCGTCGCCGTAACCGAAGGGGACCAACGACCGGGTCCCGAAGCCGCGTTCGGCATAGTTGTCCGCCGCGTGAGCCAGTTCGGACGGCAGGAGCTCGGCGTTATAGGTGTCGACGGGGGGAAAATGGGTGAATACCCGGCTCCCGTCGATGCCCTCCCACCAGAACGTGTGGTGGGGGAACTTGTTGGTGTCGTTCCACGAGAGCTTTTGCGTGAGGAACCAGCGTGACCCAGAGAGGAGGATGAGCTGAGGAAGCGCAGCCGAGTAGCCGAAGCAATCAGGTAGCCACACCTCCTCGGTCTCCACGCCCAGCTCGGAGAGAAAGAAGCGCTTGCCGAACACGAGCTGGCGGACGAGGGACTCCCCACCGGTCACGTTGGTGTCAGACTCCACCCACATGCCACCCACGGGAACGACCTGGCCCTTTTCGACCTGCGCTTTCATGCGCTCATAGATCACCGGGTAGTGCTGTTTCATCCACCACCACTGTTGAGCCTGAGAACACGCAAAGACGAGCTCCGGGTACTCGTCACCCAACGCCGCCACGTTGGAGAAAGTCCGGGCGCACTTGCGGATGGTCTCCCGAACTGGCCATAGCCACGCTGAATCGATGTGGGCATGGCCGACGGCGGAGATCTTGTGCGCGGTACGGCTGGCCGGTGCCGACATCACACCCCTGAGGGCCTCGCGAGCCGCGGCCGGATCGCCGTCCAGGTCGTAGGCGTCCAAGCAGCGTTCCAGGGCGCGCAATACCTCGTGGCGGCGTGGATCTCTGACGGGCAGGCCCCCCATCAGCCCCAGCAGGACCTCGACGTCGAGCGCAAGAGCCAGAGCCGCCTCGTCGACTACCACGAGATCGGCGCCCCCGAGCACGTAGAGGGGTTTGGACCCCGAAGTGCCGACGTCACCCAGCTCGGTCGGTTGGCACCGGTCGTCGGTACCACCCATGATGGCCGGCATCGCTACCGCTTCCACGAAGCACGTCCAGCTGCCAGACCCGCCGTCGTCGACAGGGAGCCAGTTGTTCCGGGGTAACACCGCCTTGATCGGGCTGCCATCTACGCCGAACGCCAGACCCTCGGCCTGAAACCCAGGGCTCCGGTCACTGAACCCGAGGTCGAACACCGCCTCGACCCTCCGGCCGGCCCATTCAGCCGGCACTCTGCCGGAAATCCGGAACCAGGTCGTCGACCACGGCGCTCCCCAGGGCGCGCCGCGCTCAACGGAGACATAAGCCGCGGCGAGCGCGACTGACACACTTACCGGGTCCCCGCAGGAAAAGGACGAGACCTCGCACGGTTCACGTGCTTCGAAGACCCGAGGACGCAACCGCATGTCCAAGGCCCGCCTGATCCGGGCGGTGGTCCTGCTCTGGTCCTCATGCATGGTGTGAGTCAGCCTTTCACTGCGCCTGCGAAGGTGAACGTGCCTTTCAAGAAGCGTCCGGCCACAACCCACAGCCCTACCGCAGGCAACGTGTACAGAATCGAGAACGCCGCCAGCTGCCCGTAGTCGACCAGCCCATACTGCGAAAAGAACGTATAGATGCTGACTGAAGCCGGGAACTTGCTTTGCGTCTCGAGCAGAATAAACGGGACGAAGAAGTTGCCCCACTGGCTGACGAAAGTGAAGATCGTAATGACCATTATGCCGGGCAACATCAACGGCGCAACTATCCGCCTCAACGACCCCAGCCACGTCGCCCCATCGACCCACGCCGCCTGTTCCAGCTCGAGAGGCACACCATCCATGAAGCCCTTCATGAGCCAGATCCCAAACGGAAGCGACGTTGCCGTCATGAACAAGATCACGGCCGAGATATTGTCGACCAGGTTGAAGCGTGCGAACATCGAGTACACGGGCACCAGGATCGCCGTGATCGGGAGCCCCGTGGAGAACACAACCGTGTACAGGAACGGCTTGCGAAAGCGCATCTGATAGCGCGAGAGCGGGTAAGCGGCAAACAGCGAAGCAACAACAGTTATGATCGCCGTCGACCCCGACAAGATCGCCGAGTTTATGAGCGGCTTGTACGTCGTTGTCCAGTTGAGGATCTTCGCGAAGTTACTGAACGACAGCGCGAGCGGTGCTGCGGACCCCACGCTGGCAGCGGGTTCGAACGCGGAAAGGACAAGCCAAAGGAGCGGGGCTATGAAGAAGACAGCTATCAGAGCCAAAACGCCGTACGCGCTCACGCGCGCCGCCATTATCCGCGGTGACGTGATGCGGAAGCGGCTACGTGGGCGCGCGTTTGAACGGGCTGCTCTTCTTTCGCCCGAACTCAGGACTCCGATCATCCCACTTCCTCCACCCGGATCAACTTGATATAGACCACAGAGAAGAGGGCGCCTATCAAAAGGAGCACTATGCACATCGCGGTCCCATAACTTATGTCGTATAGCTGGAGAGCTTGCTGGTAGATGTATAGCGGCGTGGTCTGGCTGGCTTCTCCGGGGCCGCCGGCGGTCAGCACAAATATAAGAGTGAAGCTGGCCAGTGTCTGCAGGGTTATGAGCATCAAGTTCGTCACTATCGAGCGCCGTAGCAGAGGGATGATCACCAGGCGTAGGAGCGAGAGCTGGCTGGCGCCGTCGACCTTGGCCGCCTCGAGCAGCTCGGCCGGCACGTCGGAGAGGCCCGCCGAATACACAAGCATTGAGAATGCGGTCCCGCGCCAGATGTTGGCGATAATGATGGCAAGCATCGGCGTCGTGTACAGCCAGTCCTGGCTTAGTCCGAAGTGCTGCAGGAAAGTATCAAGCGTTCCGCCCTGGTAGAGGAACGCGTACCAGCAGAAGCCGGCGACGATCTCGGGCATGACCCAGGCGGCGATGATGAACGTGTTGAGAGCTCTGGTTACGAAACTGTTCTTGCCTCTTTCGAGGAGGGCGATGAGGAACCCGAGAGTGTTCTGTCCGATGATCGCCGAGCCGATGACGAAGATGGCAGTGAGGACAAGGGAGTGGATGAACAACGGGTCCTGGAACATCTGGGTGAAATTGGCGAAGCCCACCCATTTCGCATGAGCGGCCCCCACCCCCGTCAGCGCCTTGTTGGTGAAGGCGATGTAGACGCTCCAGATGATCGGGCCCGCAAAGAACAGGCCCATGATGCCGAGGGCCGGGGCCATGGGGCCGAGCCACCGCCAGGTCGGCGTCCTGCGGCGGGAGATTCTGAGTGCCAATCTAACCCTCCAAGGGGCGGCCAAACCCTCAAGGGTTTGGCCGCCCCGTTTCAACGGACAGGCAGCTGATTAAAGCCTAGTTGGGTTCAGGCACGTCCTGGCCAGAGCCCATTTGTAGCATTTCAGATTACGCCGGTGCAGCCTCGACGTTCTTCGCTCCAACCGTCGCGATGAGGTACTTGTTGTACGCCGCCGCACCCTGGGCAGGGGTTGCCTGGCCGGTCATCAGTTCTCCGGTGATTTCCTGTATCTCAGTGGAGAGCTTGGGGTACGCGGTGAATGCCGGGCGGAAGTGAGTAAAGGGCACGAACGAGGAGAACGCAGCCGCCACGTGGCCTTGCGCCTTGTAGGTGGGCGCTGAGGCGACGTCGGCACGGCTGGCGATCTGCGAAGCGTGGATGTCGTAGTACAGCGAGTTCTGCTGGTTCAGGGCGATTGTGATGAAATTGAACGCCATCTGCTTGTTCGTGGAGCGCGAGCCCACAGACAGAAGCCATCCTCCGGACATGCTCACCTTTCCGGGTGCCTGCCCGTTTTCCGTAGGCATGGCAGCTATACCCATTGCGCTTTGCCACTGGGGCCATGGCTTGGGTCCGGTGGGCAAGTAGGTGCCGCCAACCCAGCTCCCGTCGAGGTCGATTCCCAGTTTGCCCACGGGCATCAGGGACTGCTGCACGACCTGCCAGCCCAGGGCGCTGAGGGCGGTCTGCACGCTGGGGCCGAGGTTGTCCGTCTTGTAGATCGTCTTGTAGATCCCGAGCGCGGCCTTGAAGCCGGCTCCAGCCTCTTCCCACTTGCCGGTGCTGTAGTCAAACAGCGGGTTGTTGGTCCCGTACAGGAACATCTCGAACCCCTGCATCGTGGTCCCTTCGCCCGCGGCCGTCCCGCCGTAGACGTTCATCGGAGTGACGCCCGGCTCAGTCGCCTTGATCTTCTCGGCTACCGCTAGCACGTCAGCCCAGGTCTTGGGCTGCCAGGGGAGCGCAACCCCCGCCTTGGCGAGCACAGCCTTGTTGTACCAGAGCCCACGGGTATCGGTCCCCATGGACACCCCGTAGATGTGACCGTCGGCGCCCCGGGCGGCTGCTTGGGCAGCCTTGGAGAACTCTTTCCAACCTGACCAGGTGGCGAGGTAGGAGTCCAGAGGGGACAGATAGCCAGCGGCAACGTCGCTGTTGACCAGGAAGGTGTCCTCGTACATGACGTCCGGCGCAGTTGACGCAGACTGGTTCATCAGGTCGAGCTTGGTGTAGTAGTTGTTCTCCTCAGGACTGGTGATCGGCTCGAGGTCAACCGTCCAGCCCGGGTAGGCCTTTTGGAACTCAGTCGCCGCGGTGTGCATGAGGGCCGTCAGGGCGGGGTTAGCTTGAATCTGAAAGACTACTTTGATCGTGCCCCCTGAGCTGGCGGACACCGCCGAAGCCGCAGTCAGGGCCAACCCGCTAGTCAGCGCCAACGCTGCTACCGCGGTCACGAGTATTCTTCGCCGCATAACGCTTCCTCCTCAGCCCGGTGCCCCACCAGCCGTCCTGGATACCTTCGGCCCGGTCATTCAGGGTGATGCTAAATCATCCTGACTTATGGAGTCAAGGTGTCTAGTCCAGTCGCTCCGACGACGGAGAGTAGGTGGGCCTCGGGATCAGCTGCTGCGAAAGCCACCTTAGGTTTCGTCAGTTCAGCGGGGATCTGGCAGGTCAACGGGACAGGCCTCGCGGAAGCGTGCCGGAGGAGGCCCATCCGCCAGGTTGGCTTAGAGTTCGACGTCGGTCGCGCCATTCTCTCTGGGAATGAGCTTAGAACATCCATCTGACTTAGTTGACTGAATCTGTTAGAGTCCGCTAGCGGGTGGACCGGCACTTCGGCCTCCGATGAGAAGAACCAGCCCATAAATATGTAGCTAGGCGGTCGACAAGAGACCAAACATGTTCAGTGGAACGAATCTGCCGAGGGTGGGCAGTTACAACATCAACGTTGTGATCAGCGCGATCCAGTCATCGGACGGGACCAGCCGCGTCGAGGTCGCCAAGCAGACGGGGCTCACCGCTCAGACGGTGTCGGTCATAGTCCGCCGGTTGATCAAAGAGGGGATCGTGCAGGAGAGCGGTTCTGTACCGTCAACAGGCGGTAAGCCAAGAAAAACCTTGCGCATCAACCCCACCTCCGGTTATGCGGTCGGCATCAACTTCGACCCCCTCGGGGTGTCCATCGTCGTGGTGGACATGATGGGGCAGACATTGGCCCGCTCGAGCCAGGAGATCTCTCCCGGGTTCGACCCCGAAGCGCTGATCGTCCAGGCCGCCCAGTCCGCGCTCTCCCTCCTGGCCGATCTGGGCATACCTCGCGAACGACTCCTCGGAATCGGCGCTGGTTGCCCCGGACCGATAGATCAAAGCCAGGGACTCGTCATATCTCCGCCCCGGCATGACCGCTGGACAGAAGTGCCCATCAAGCGGATCCTCGAGGAAAACATCGGATTTCAAGTCATCATCGACAATGACGCAAATGCTTCCGCCATCGGCGAGCGCTGGTTTGGGCATGGGCGTAACACTTCTGACTTCGCATTCTTGTACATGGGGACTGGGATTGGGGGCGGGATGTTCCTGTCAAACCACATATATCGGGGCATTTCGTTGAATGCAGGAGAGTTCGGACACATCGTGGTCGAGCCGAACGCCACCCCTTGTTACTGTGGCAATCGCGGTTGCGTAGAAGCGATGTGTAGCCCGGCGGCCATCGTGAAAGACGTCCACGCAGAGCTGGCCCTGGGCAGGGCGAGCAGGCTCGCCGTTCTGTACCAGGAGGATCCGGCGTTAGTAGATCACACCGCCATCTGCCTAGCCGCGATTGAACATGACCTCGTTGCCCGGCGCGTTATAGACAGGGTCGCGGAATACCTGGCTGATTGCGCGGTTATCATCGCGAACTTACTGGACGTGGAACTGCTGATAATCGGCGGGCGAGCTATAGCTCATGTCGCTGAGATTTACAGGGACAAGATGAACGAGTACCTGCAGACGCGTCCGCTGGCCCGCAAGACCCACACGATGCGGGTGGCCATTTCGGACATAGCCAACGACGTCGCCGCGCTCGGTGCTGCATCATTGGTACTTCACGCCACTTACGCCCCGGACACGGCCCACCTAACGGGCGTCTAGACCGCGAAGGTGGTCGCGTTGTCAAGTTCAGTCGAACAGGACACGTACCCATGTGACTCGATCACGCCCTTCGCGATTGCGACGCGTGCCAGCGCTTACTTCGGCTCGTGCAGGCACTGGGCCAATCGAGAGCGAGAGAGGACGACGGGATGATCAACGTCGGAATCATCGGTACCGGCGCCATCGGCACCAACCATTTGCGGTGGCTGTCGACGAGGGTCTCGGGTGCGCGCGTCGCTGTACTTTTCGATGTCGATGCGAAACGTGCTGCTGCGCTGGCCGAAGGCTCGGGAACGACCCTTGGGGCCAGCGCAAAGGACGTGATCGAGAATCCGGCTGTCGACGCCGTCTTGATCGCATCGCCTGGCGACACCCACGCCGAGCTCACGCTCGCCTGCATTCGAGCGAGCAAGCCGGTGCTGTGTGAGAAGCCGTTAGCACCGACGTCCGATGAGTGCCGCAAGGTCCTCGAGGCAGAGGTTGCCCATGGTTCGCGGCTCACACAGGTTGGCTTCATGCGCCGCTATGACGCTGGTTATCGCACCGTCAAGCAGGCGATCGATGCTGGCAGCATCGGCGAGGTCCTCGTGGTGCACTGTGTGCACCGCAACGTCTCCTCGGTACCGTCGTATACGAGCGACATGTCCTTCACCGACTCGGCAATCCACGAGATCGACACCGCGAGGTGGCTCGTTGCCGATGAGATCGTCGCCACGACCGTCATCGGAGTACGGCGCAGTTCGCTCGCGCCGAGCCATCTACGTGACCCTCAGCTCGTGCTGCTCGAGTTTCGGTCAGGCGTCGTTGTTGAGGTCGAGATCTTCGTGAACTGCCAATACGGCTACGACGTGCGTTGCGAAGTCGTTGGCTCCACCGGCGTCGCCTCCCTCGACAACCCCACGACCGGTGCCCTGACGCGCTCCGGCGCGCGGAGCGAGCCGGTTCCCGCGGACTGGCAGGTGCGATTTGGCGACGCCTACCTCGTTGAGCTGCAGGACTGGATCAACGGTCTCGAAAAGGGTGCGGTACGCGGCCCCAGCGCGTGGGACGGTTACGCGGCCACGGCGGTCGCCGAAAGTTGCGTCGCGTCACTCCGGAGCGGGCTGAAGACCACCGTCTCGCTCATCGAGCGACCTGCACTGTATGCCTGAGAGGCGATTCCGCTGCCCACAGGCAAGCCACAGTACGAGACCACCGTCGAAACGCCGGGAGAGGTAAGCATTTCGGCAGCGTCGTCGCGCTCGTGTCCATCAACGTCGGCTTCCGGATCGGAGGAGGAGCTGGCGCACTGCATCCTGCAGGGCAAGCTCGTTGAAACAGGGCTGGGCTCCGAAACCATCGGTACCGCAACGCTTCGAGTCCTCGGGACCGAGCAGAACCCTATGATGTTTCACGATCGCAGAGGCGCCCGATCTAATAGGAGGTTCCTCGGTGCCCGGCGAGGGCGAGGTACCGACAGACACTGCGGGCGGGTGTAAGGAGCAACTGAGAACGGCGAGAGACATGGAAACGAGCGTCGGCGCCCGGCGTTCAATCGGCATCGGCCTAGTCGGCGTCGGCTGGATGGGGAGACTTCATTCGAAGTCCTACCACCAGGTGAACTACCACTATCCACAACTCGGTGTCCGTCCGCGACTCGTCGTCGCGGCGGACACCGCCCCTGATCGCGTCCGGTTCGCAATCGACGAGCTCGGCTACCTCGAAGGTACCGACGACTGGCGCTCGGTGATCGCGCACCCGGCTGTGGAGGCGGTGAATATCGCGGCACCGAACTACCTGCACCGGGAGATCGCGACCCTGGCTGCCGAGCAAGGTAAGCACTTCTGGATCGAAAAGCCGGTTGGGCGCAACGTCGACGAGACGGAGGACATCGCCCGTGCCGCCAGAGCCGCTGGCATCGTCACGGCAGTCGGCTTCTGTTATCGCCATGCACCGGCGGTCCAGCATGCTCGTGAGCTCGTTTGTTCTGGCGGTATCGGAAAGGTTGTTCATGTGCGCGGAGTCTTCCTGAACGACTACGCAGCGGAGCCCAGGGCCGCGCTCAGCTGGCGCTTCCAGCGGAGCCTGGCCGGCTTGGGGGTCGTGGGAGACCTCATGTCACACACGATCGACCTCCTGCAGCACCTCGTCGGGCCAATCGCCGAGACCAGCGCGCTGACGAAGATCGTGATCCCAATGCGACCGGTGCTGCCAATGGGCGTAGGCGACCACTTCGCCGTCGTAGAGGGCGGCAAGATGGGTGCTGTCGAGAACGAGGACTATGCCGGAGCCCTGCTCCGTTTCGGAGACGGCGCGGTGGGCACCTGCGAGGTGAGCAGGGTCACGGTTGGCCCAAGGTGTCAGATTGCCCTCGACGTCTTCGGCACCGACGGTGCGCTTTCCTGGGATTTCGAGAGGATGAACGAACTCCGGGTCTGCCTCGGACGGTCGGGCGCCGACCATGGCTACACGACGGTTCTCGCCGGGCCTGATCACGGGGACTACGCGCACTTCCAGCCGGGACCGGCGATCAGCATGAGCTACGACGACCTGAAGGTCATCGAGGCGGCACTTTTCCCCCAGTCGATCTCCGAAGGCAAGCAACTCGGAGCGGCGGTGGCCGATGCGGCCGCGACGGCACGGGTACTCGCGGCGGTAGCGCG
>Ga0187856_1002218_pt1 | contig 14519 bp, 8 predicted proteins | sample June2016WEW_8_40_FD_132443 | JGI IMG/M metagenome (GOLD analysis project Ga0187856, IMG submission 132443) | Peatland microbial communities from SPRUCE experiment site at the Marcell Experimental Forest, Minnesota, USA - June2016WEW_8_40 | ecosystem: Environmental > Terrestrial > Soil > Wetlands...
ACCAACGGCACGCGGACCTTCCTCCAGACATGTAATGCATCTTGGCAATCTGGTTAACCACCTCATCCATGGCGTAAAAGAGGAAGTCGCCGTACTGGACGTCCGCCACAGGCCGCAAGCCCATGATGGCCGCGCCCAGCGCCAGCCCGAAGAATCCGCCCTCCGAGATCGGCGTGTCGATGATGCGCTCTCGGAAGTCCTTCTCCAGTCCCAGCGTGACCGTAAATGCTCCGCCCCAGCCTCCTCGCACCCCAATATCCTCACCGATGCAAAAGACCCGCTCATCGCGCACCATCTCTTCGCGCAGTCCTTGGCGAAGCGCCTCCGCAATTGTCATGTGAGCCATATCTCCCTCGCTTTTTCAGATAAAGACATCTTCCAACGCCGCTTCCGGTTTCGGGTCCGGCGCTGCCATGGCCGATTCGACGGCGCGTTCGATTTCAGCGTTGACCTCCGCGCGAATCCCCTCAAGTCCAGCCTCGTCAATAAACCCGCCCGTCAGCAGATACTCAGTAAACCGCCGAAGGGGTTCCTTCTTGAGGGCCTCCTTCCGCTCTTCTTCGGGTTGGTAGTTGCAGGGATCACGGCGTGAGTGGCCGGTGATCCGATAGGTCATGCATTCGACAAGCGTCGGGCCCTCCCCGCCGCGGGCGCGTTCAATAGCCTTGCGCGCGGTCTCGTAAACTTCGAGGACATCGTTCCCGTCCACCGTGACACCCGGTATGCCGTAGCCTGCCGCGCGATCGGAAAGCCTCTTCAGTCGCACCATCTCGAAGATGGGCGTGGAGGCGGAGTAGAGATTATTCTCCACCACATAGACCACCGGAAGCGACCAGATCGCGCCCATGTTCACAGCTTCGTGAAACGCTCCCTCATTGACGGCGCCGTCACCCATGAAGGAGACGGCCACGCGCGGTTCCTTCCTATACTTGAAGGCCAAAGCTATCCCCGTTGCAACCGGCACTCCGCCGGCCACGATCGCAATCGCCGGCACCATCCCCTTCTCCAGGTCTCCTACGTGCATCGAGCCACCTTTGCCGTGACAGCAACCCGTGGTCTTTCCGAACAGCTCGTGCATCAGGGATTCCACCGTTAGTCCTTTGGCAATCGCGTGACCGTGCGGACGATGCGTGCTGGTGATGACATCGTCGGAGTTCAGCGCACTGCATACGCCCACGGCGATAGCCTCCTGCCCCTGATATTGGTGAATGGTGCCCGGCATCGCCCCTTCCAGAAACAGGTATTTGACCCGTTCCTCGAACTGCCGGATCAGCAGCATCTTTCGGTACAGCGAAATGAGAAACTTCCTGTCGTACCCCATAGCTTTACTCCTCCAACAGGCTGATGAAAAAACTTAGGCAACTGTCATTCTGAGCCCGTTCGCTGTCATCCTGAGCGTAGCGAAGGATCCCTGCGTTTCGCTCAGTGTAAACTCCGCGGAGAATTTATGTTCCTGATTGGCAACCAGAGCGAGATTCCTCGCTTCGCTCGGAATGACAGCGTGGACAAACGTTTTTCAGCACTAGAATATCTCCCCCGACTCGATGACATCTTTAACCTTGCTCAGGAACGCCGCCGCCGTCCGCCCATTGATGAGGCGATGATCGGCAGCAAGTTTTACGGTAACGAGGGGGCGAGCTTTAACCTCACCCTCCAGAATCACGGGCTTCAGTTGAATCGCGCCCAGCGTCAGGATGGTGCTGTGTTCGGGGAAGATGATGGCGTCGAAAGCTTCGATCGGGTACATGCCCAGATTACTGAGGGCCATGCTTCCACCGCTCATCTGCTCGGCCCTCAGGGTGCGTGCTTTGACCTTCGCCACGAGGTCGGCAACCTCCTTCTGCAAACTTACCAGATCCTTTTTCTCAACATCCCGCACCACCGGCAGGTGAAGTTCATTGTCAAGGCCGATGGCCAGCGCGATATGGATACCCTGCGGCGGGATGATTCGCTCCCCCTCCAACTTCGCCGCAACCAGAGGCAGGGCTTCCGCAGCCCGCGCCATGGCTTTCAGAAAAATCGCGTCGTAGCTAAGACGCGCGCCGTTGACATCACTCTCGGCCCGCATCTGCTGCGCCGAAGTCATGTCAATGGAAGCAGTGATGCTGAGGTGAGGGATCTCCCTCCAGCTCTTCTGCACGGCGCGCGCTACGGCGACCTGAGCGCGCGGCAGCGGCTCTCCGGGAGGAGTTGTTTCTAGCGCCGGCGCGGCCCGTTCATGGCTGGCGCACTGCACGTCCTGGCGCGTGATGACCCCTCCCGCGCCCGTCCCCTTCACACGGCTAAGATCAACGCCCAGTTTCGCAGCGAGGTTCCGCACGATTGGCGCGACGCGGACGGATTGGCCGCCTTCGAGGTCAGCGGTAGGCGCCACGGGTGCCGCTGTTCCGTGAAGGAGAGCGGCGGCAGGGGCTGTCATAGCCTTAGCTTGAACAGCGACGGACTCGCCCGGCTTGCCCACATAGGCGAGGATATCTCCGGTCCGCGCCAAGTCTCCCTCCTTCACTACGACCTGTAACAGCACTCCTTCCCCAGTCGATTCCAGCTCTGCTACCGCTTTGTCGGTTTCGATATCAGCCAGGACATCGCCGCGCTTGACAGCTTCGCCTTCCTTGATCCTCCAGGATAGGACTTTACACTCCTCCACATTCGTACCCATGTCGGGTAACCTGATTGCCACCGCCATTGCTGCCTTCCTCCTGTTTCCATTCCCGCCTTGCAGTTGGTTGAAAAACCTGTTCAAGTGCGTCGCAGGGGCGGGGTGGAACCTGTCTCGACCCGCCCTCCAACCCGGCGCCGCACCTTCCTCAACAAGCTCTTAGAAAGGGGGCGCTTGCTCGACTGGGTAGGCCTCTCGGCGAGGGACGACCTCGAGACTGCCGGCGCTTAATTCCAAAGCCGAGTGCTCCAGAAGCCCTAACCCGGGATTTCCATCTTACTCCCGATTCCGAACGAGAATACACCCAATTGCCTCGGGTTGCTCCTTTCCTATAGATTCTTAATGAGAGTCAACGGAATCGAGACTGTGCGCGGGGTCGGCGAGTGGACAAGTGTAAGGTTCGAGCCCGGCAGCGCAGGGAATTCTGTCGAGGTTCAATAAAGTCTCGACCCAGCATTCAACAACCATCGAAAGTAAAGCTGAACCGCGAGAAACTCGACATCTCAAACGCCTTGACGCCCGCCCCATCGGTTACATTGATCAGGTTTCGAGGAGAGTTTCCGATGTGCTTAGACCTTTCAACCAGTGCGGCGTCCCGGGAACAACAGAGGGCAGCCCGGGGGCAGCGGCGGGGCGAAACCATACCAGCCGCCCGCTACTTAGCAGGCGGGGGCGCGGCCACCGTCATGCCATGGCGCCGGAAGACGTCCATCATCTTCGCGCGGTCGGGCGGGCCGCCGGCGGCGGCAGCGATTACTTCGGCAGCTTCGCGGAAGTACGCGGGGCCCATTATCGCAGGGGTTATGACGGCGAGCTGTTTCACATCCTCGCTGCCGAGGTTATCGAAGCGGTGCACCGCGCCTCGGGGGATGCACAGCGCCTGCCCGGGACCAACCTCGATGGGCGTGCCGTCAACCGTCCAGGTAAGGACACCCTCGATACCGTAGAGGATCTCCTCGTAGGCGTCGTTCTTGTGGGCCGGCGCCGCCAGCTTCTGCCCGACGGGGACGAGAACCTCAAACACTGACACGCTGCCGTTGGAATCATCGCCCGTGAGGAGGAACCGGATCCCTAGCGGACCAATCTTGATGGTCTCTTCCGAAGGATTGACTCTGGTCGTACGCTGCTGCATAATTGCCCCCCTTTGAGTAAAGTTAACCAGAATTTCCGTTTTCAGTTTTCGCCCGGCGAGTAATGTACACCCGAGCGCCTCTGAATTCAAGGTCCCCGCCCAAAAAACTTCTTGACAAACCTAAACTTATTGCGTTAGATTAACGTCGTTTTTGAAATACTTTCAGCTTTCCTATTGCGATTCAAGGCAGCGTGTGATGCTGAAGTGGATCGCGCTGCACGTCTGAAGATGCGTCGGGTCGTCTTTTCCGAGAGAACATGTACCGCACCGAAGTCAACCGGTGCGGGGGGATCAGTTTGAGGACTGTTGCGTGAGTCCCACCACATTCTTGTCGTGCACCCGGGGGGATCCCTCTTAGAGGGTCAGCGTCTGGCTCGTAACTGGCGTCAGGATTAGTGAAAGCATAGCAACGCCACCGTACGATGCGTGATCGCTGAGAGTCCTTTGCCTAAGTGCTTCAAAGCGTGGGCCTTGGGTTTATTCTCCTTGTCCCTCCACTCAGGGGAGACAAGTCAAACCTTAGGAGGAAATTGGTAATGATGAACACAATCAAACAGCGTTTGGTTTTTCTGATTCTTGCGGTGGCATCATTCGCCGTAGTGGGATGGTGCCAGTCAAATCTCGGAGGCATCACGGGGCGCGTCACCGATCCATCCGGGGCGGCCATTCCGGAAGCCGGGGTGGTGCTGACGGGCCTCGACAACGGGACAACACTCACGGCGGGCACCAGCGGGGCCGGGATCTTCTCGGTCTCGGGTGTGGCCCCCGGACGTTATCGTATCAACGTAACCAAGGCCGGCTTCAAAATGTTTACACAGGAGCCGATCATCATCAGCACGGAAACCGTAATGAATCTCGACGTCAGTCTGACCGTAGGCGTCGTGACCGAGACGGTTAGCGTCACCGCGCAGGCAGCGGCCCTGCAAACCACTTCGGCGGAAGTCGGCACGGTCATGCCGACGCAGTCCGTGATGGATCTGCCGCAATCCCTGGGCGGTACCCTCACCATCGGCGCGTCGGGGCGGCGGCAAATCGAGGATTTCACCTTCCTCACCCCCGGGGTGCAGGGAAACCAGTGGGAAAAGAATGTCAACGGTGCGCCTGGCATGTCCCAGGAGATCCTCGTTGATGGCTTTAGCATGTCGCAAATGGGCGCCCCGGGCTTTGTCGCCTCGGATACCCCACCCTATGAGTCAATCTCCGAATTCAAGATGGAAAATACGCTTTACCCGGCAGAGTACGGGCAGGGGTTGGGAATTGAGAACTTCACGCTGAAATCGGGCGGCAGCAAATACCACGGCGACGCGTTCGATTTCCTCCGCAATCAGTTGCAGGACGCCAGGGGATTCTTCTCCGCAACCAAGGCCATCCTTCGGCAGAACGAGTTCGGCGGCACCATCGGCGGACCGCTGACTATTCCCAAACTCTACAGCAGCAAAGGAAGGACCTTCTTCTTCGGCTCGTATTCCGGCTTCCGGTTGAGGGGAGGCACGCCGTATACAGTCCTGGATACTCTCCCCACCGCGCAAGAACGGGGGGGCGACTTCTCCGACTATCCCTACCCTATTTTTGACCCCGTGTGCGACAGGGGCACGGCCTCTGCCCATCCGTGTAGCGCCTCTGAAACCCGGCAGCAGTTTAGCTATAATGGCGTCCTCAACGTCATTCCTCCGTCCCTGCTTAGCGCCGTCGCCCTGCGCGCTACGGCGTTGCTCCCGCCAAACGATCTTCCGGGATATGTAAACAATTATGTGGATCGATCATACCAGCCGACTAGTGAAAACGTCGAAGAGGTCAAGATCGATCACACGATCAACGAGAAGCAGCACCTCTCGGGGGCTTTATGGGAGGTTCGAGGGAACACCCAAATCAACGGAGGTATTGCTGGTCCCCTGGACCCGGGCTTCCGCAACACTCCCACGGTAGCCGGGGATGTCCGGATTAACCACACCTACACCATCTCACCGACGCTCCTGAACCACGCCGGATTCGGGTACTCTACGACCCAACCCACGTGGTCTCACTGGACTACGGACCCGCGCCATGGAAACGAGGCCCTGCAAATCCCTGGTATTCCTTCGGCTTCCAATGGCTACCCTGAACTCGACTTTTTGGGTGCCGGCGGTTATTACGGGATGCTGGGGAACGCCGACAACAACGGCGTCGCTCCCACCGTGATGCAGCACTATAGCTGGGGCGACGACGTGACCTGGGTTAAGGGCAAGCACCAGTTGAAGTTCGGGGCCAACTACTCCCTCCGAAAGTTTGAAAGCGGGGACGACCGTGATGAGGCTGGCGATTTTCAGTTCCCATCGGCGTATACCTCGCAACCGAATAACGCGGCCGAGTTCGGCACCTGGGGGAACTCCTATGCTAGTTTCCTGCTGGGAGGAGTCAGTTACGCCACGCGCACAATAACTCCGCCGGTGCGTTATTTCACGGACCAAATATTGGCCCTGTACGCGGAGGACTCCATCAAGGCAACCCCCAAACTGACCGTCACCCTGGGTCTCCGCTACGAACTCCCAGACTACGCTACGGAAAGGTATGGCAACATTTCTTACCTTAACATCGCTGAGCCCAATCCGGGAGCAGGCGGGCTACCCGGAGCGTTGCAGTTCCTGGGCACTGGCGCGGGGCGCACGGGAACCTTTAACTTGTTCGGCACCTATCACAAGAACTTCTCGCCGCGCGTGGGACTGGCCTATCAAATTAACAACAAAACCGTGCTGCGAATGGGGTACGGTATCTTCCGGTTCAACACCAGCGATGGGCGCTTGAATTCGACGTCATGGTGGGACAACGGGTTCGGTCTCTTTCCCTCGTTCACTTCACCTAACGGCGGAATTACTCCGGCGTTCAATCTTGACTCCGGGTTCCCCGCCACATCCGTCGCTGTACCGGATCTGGATCCGACCCTGCTCAACAATGCGAGCATAGTCTGGATCAACGAGAATGCCAACAAGCCTTCTCTTACTAACTCCTGGACGGTCGGTGTCCAGCGCGAGTTGCCGTACGGCATCCTGCTTGACGCCGCCTACGTTGGGCAAATGTCTACCAACCTATGGACTGGCATGGAGAGCCCAGACGCGGTTAACCCCAAATGGCTGAGCCTGGGCACCGAGCTCAATGATGATATTAGTTGCGTAGGGTTGGGAACCTGCCCCCTCGCCGCAGCCGCGGGCGTCCACTCGCCGTATACCGGCTTCACCGGCTCGGTAGCGCGCGCCCTATCGCCCTATCCGCAGTACACCGGAATCAACGACTTTTACCAGCCCACCGGGTACAACAGCTACAACTCCTTGCAGGTCCGCGTGCAGAAGAGATACTCCAACGGTCTTTCGTTCTTGGGCGCTTACACGTTCTCTAAGAACATCGGCGCCGCTGGAGGGGATACATTCGGCGATAACGCCGGCGGCGGCGGTTTCACTGCCATGAACCCTTACGATTACAGACTAGAAAAGTCTTTGCTTCCCCAGGACCAGACCCACTACTTCGTTTTCTCCTGGAGTTACGCTCTACCCGTCGGTCGGGGGAAGAAGTTCCTCTCGAACACGAACCCTGTGGTCAACCAACTGCTGGGCGGCTGGCAGGTCAACTCCATCGAGACTTACACTTCCGGCACCCCCATTAGCATCGGTGGCGGCCCTAGTAATATCATAGTCGGCAACCGACCCGACTGGAACCCGGCGGCTGGCAATGGCAGGTCCACGGTCAGCATGAGCACCTTCGATCCTGCCGTAGACCGGTATCTTAGCATTACTCCTTGGAGTCTACCGGCCCCCTTTACCTTCGGCAACGGTCCGCGCACCCAGCCGAACCTGAGAAATCCGGCGTATTACGACGAAGACTTCTCGGCCTTCAAGAATATCTTCCTCCACTCGGAAAGCAGGTATCTGCAGTTCCGCGCCGAGTTCTTCAACATCTTCAACCGGGTGGACTTCGGGGGCCCGGCCACGAACGTAAGTAATCCCCTCACCTTTGGGATCATCTCGGGTCAAGCCAACACCCCACGCATCATCCAGTTCGCGCTGAAGCTCATCTTCTAGCACCACGGCAGAGGCCTCCCGGAGCATGGCTCCGGGAGGCCACTCCAGTTGGGTACAGTCTGGAAGCAAGGAAGGCCTTGGATTGGAAGAGACCCTGCCTGACGAGTTCAGATCAGCAGTTGTGCGGTTTCAAGTTTAGCTGGCGTTGGGTCCTGGTTTATCCCCGCAAGAAAGTTTGCTGCCATATGCCAGTGCGGCTATGAGATGTCACCCGTGAAAGACCGCCCCGACGCCATAGACCTGCGGCTGCGTTTCCGCTTGGTCGCAGGGAGCGCCCAGGAGACCGGGGTCAGTCTCGATCTGGAATTTGGCAACTGGTCCACGCGCAACTACGTTCTGCTGCCGGGCGCCGTATATAACGGCCACCGATTTTGTTCGAGGCGCATAATGACAGTTGGGGAAACCAGCAAGTGGATGGAAGCTGGAAGGGTGCTAAGACGATTGCGCGCAGCATAATTGCCTGTGCACAGGGCGGAGGTAACTACTTACTGGAGATCGGCCCCAAGCCGGATCGCTCTATTCCGGAAGAGTCCATTCGCACCCTGGCGGTCGCGGCAAGCAGATGGAGAAAAACAGCCCGACGATCCACGAAACTGTGCGTTAGCGGGTCAAGAGTTCCTACTTTACGGCCTTCCCGCGTAAGGGCAACACGCTCTGCGCGCACGCACACTTCTGGTATGGGATCGTCGTGGCGCTTGGCGGGCTGCGCGACAAGGTGCAGAACGCCTACCTGTCAACCACCGGTCAGAAGGTGGACTTCAAAGTGATATGCGGCCATCCACCAGCCTGATGAGATCTGTAGCGCGTAACGCGGCTCGGTTCTTCATGTCCGCGTTTCGTCGAGGAGACAGCAAGCGGGTAGCGACCACAACCCATTCTGTGCTGACAAAGGGGACGAGATGAAGGATAAGAATGAGGAAAGGGAATCTGGCACACGCGGCTCGTCTGGTCCAATGCCCTTGGGTCGACGGGGGTTCCTTCAATGCTTGGGCGCAGTGCCGCTGTTAGCATCTGTCGGAGATGATATTTCAGAAGTCACGCCAACGGGTCCAGCTACCAAGTTCAAAAAGATTGACGACGCGATCCGCCAACCTTGGGGTAAGCTCTTCTGGATCGAGAGGAAAGCCGGAAGCTACCGCATGGGTGATGCTGCTAGCCACTTCAACGCGAATCGGGATTTCAAGCATCTGACGTTTGATATTGGTAACAACAAAGCGCTGGCGAATGTCGGCGTTCAGGGCGCAATTAAGAAAGTTACCATATATCGGGACGCGTACTGGGGCAATTGCAACCTCCCAGGGGTATGGACCGCAAAGGACAGCAGTTGCTTTGGGCCGTACTCCTACGTCGTCGAAATTGGTGGCCAAGCCCACGATTTGGCCACCGTCGATTGGGATTTTCGGACCGGACTCCTGGACAATATTTTCCCCATTACCGAACTGAGAGACCCGGAGGGGCGGTTCATAATTCGCCTGTTGACCTATGCGCCCCTGTCAGCGGATGGTTCGCAGCGGCTAAGAGGAGTGATCTACGGTTTGCACCTCGAGAACACTTCAGCCAGCCACGCCAAGGGTACTGTTCGTTTGCCGAGGCTCTTCGCCGATAACCGCGACCACCAAGACGGGTTTGACAAGATAGTCTGGGACGTGTTCGATCCTTACGAGTTCGAACTCGGTCTCGCAGATTCAGGCAACCCCCTTCAGCGGGAAGTCCCTTTCGACTTAGGAAAGGGTGAGACCGTCTGGGTTCCCACCATCCTATATATGCCCAATGATCCGACGGCCCGCGAGGTCAATGAACGGGGCACTCTTGTCTGGCTATCGGAAAGCTGGCAATACTACCGGCGGTTGCTGGGGCGGCTGGAAATGCCGGGCGACGTTTACATGGCGGAGTTTTTCGAACGGCAGATGATACAGGCTCTTCTGAGCATCGGCATGTCGGGCGGCGGCAAGCTGGCCGGAACCAATTGGGGGAGTTACCCGACCACTCGGCAAATCTGGGGCAAAGATGCCTACTACGCCTGTCTGCCGATCACGATGAAGGATCCTCTTCTTGCGCAGAAGATTATATTGTGGTTTGCCGAGTTTGGCGTGCGGCAACGGAGCGTCCTCATGCCGGGCGGAGTCAACCACTCGCTCAGTATTTCGCTCGCCAGCATCGTATTGGGCGGACTTTATTATGAGCAGAGCGGGGATAGAACCTTCTTTACCCAACACCCAGAGCTCAGGATGAAATGGGACTCCCTGCTGCAGGCGGTACTTTCCTCGCACCTCAAAGAAGACGTCTGGCTGTTCCCCAGCCGCTACGTTTCCGACGGCGCGCTGGAGTGCGATTACCACACCGGCACGAATGTCGTCGCATGGCGTGCCCTAAGAGATTACGGGCGACTGCTCAAGGAAGTTTACGGCGATCCAGAACGTGCCCGTGAATACACGCAGACAGCGGATAAGGTCCGTGCCGCAATCATGGAAAAGACCGTCATTGATGGCCCATTTGGGCGTCAGTTCATCGAGGGCACTTTTCAAGACAGCAGGATGCCCAGCATGGTAAGTGACGGGGAAGAATCGGATGCCACCTTAATGCCCTTCTATGGGTTTCTGTCCTACAATGACAGCACCTACCTCCACTTCATGCATTTCTCGATGACAACGTATAACGAGATCTACCAGCCAATGACATACGCAATTACCTGGGCAAATTCGCCTACCCAGCCTCCTCTCGATCAGCGGATTCCCTCGACTGCCCCCGGGTATGTGAAAGGACTTTGCAGTGGAATGGGTCGTCCTTCCCTATTCGGCGATCACGGGTACTATTCGGAGGTTCGCAGGATAACGGACGCGGATGGGTCGGTGTGGTGGTGGTCCTATGGCGACGCTCCAACCGGTTGGAAGTACGGCGAGCCGTTTCGAGGGGTACCGGGAAAGTCCGGGTGGTTCGCGGGAGTGCATTCGGCCGTGTTTGTTTCCCGATTCCTGGGTTTGACCTACGATGCTCCGAAGCGCACGCTTCGTTTCGCACCGTTCCCTCCTTCAAGCAATTTCTCGTGGACGGATTTCCCCATGGGTAATGACCGGTTCACCTTGAACTACGAGAGAACTGCCGATGTTGTTCGGACGACATTCAAGAACCAGAGCAGTCATTCTGTGCGGATCGAGACGTTGCTACCGATTGATGGGCTGGAGGGTCCGTTCGCAGTTTCGCTGAATGGAAATCTGGTCAAGAATGTTCGGACTGTGAGCTATCTGGGGGGGGAAACAGTTTCCATCTCGGCAGACGTAACAGCGAGTGGCGTAGTTCACCTGGAGATCACCCGGGCCGCGCCCGCGGGTACCAGCGGCACGGGGTGGGAGGCGACCGGAGGATCTGTATCCTTTATTTCTCACGCGCCGTGAAAAAGCGTTCGTCTACAGCAGGTGAAAGTCACGCCAGGGAGGCAGTTCGTTCCACCTGGTAGAATCAGAGCAGTAGCGGAGGCAAAACGAAACTGCTGATGCTGGATAAAGCATGTGGAACGAAGGGCACTCGCTTCTTGTGTAACCTCGAGGAAGGAGAGGATCAGTTAGTGGCGATGAGCCTGGCAAGGCCCATTAAGTTCCGGATGCTTCAGACAGATCATCCTAATTACAACAGGATCTTTTCACTGTGCTGCGGCACATGTTTCATGGATTTTGACAAACCCAACGCCGATGTCATAGGCTGAGTTCATTCCTGTAGAATGTTCATGCTAGGTTAATTATGTTGCATGTGGTTCACATCTGGCGTGGGGAGAGGTAGCGAGGCTCTGTCAGCTCTAAGGCGGGGGGTAGGACCGCGGTGTTGGCGCCCCCACACTCCAGGGGCGCGTCGGTCGCCACTCTTGATGACACTGAGCAACAGAACCATTACCAGTGAGAGGAGAGACATATGAGGCGCAGAGAATTCTTGCAGGTGGCGGGAGTGGCCGTCTCACCTGCAGTCTTGGCCAGACAGGACGTTGCGGGATTGACAAACGCCGTTCCCGCCAACACCGAGCAACAGATCATCACAATGGAAGTCCGTGCGGCGCTCGACAATACGCTTTACCCTGCCTTGCGCGAGCGCGTATACCCAGGCCACTACAGCGCGACGGCGGATGGCGCAAAGTACGGATCCGACATTACCTGGCCCGGCTTGGACGCTTGGCAAACGGCAGGGGCGTATCTTCTCCTGGGCAAGCACCGCGAGGTTCTTGATTGCTTCGATTTTGTCCAGGCTTCCCAACGCCCTGACGGCCACATCCCGATGGCTATTTTCCCGGCTGATACGCCGCCCCCCGCAGAAACGTACTCGGCCCTGCCGCTCAGATATCCCGAAGATGTGTATACGTACAAGCCCGTGGTGCGCCCGGGCCAGCCAAAATACAGCGATATGAGCGCGCGCAAATGGATTGGCCTTTTCACGCATTGGCAGGAAATAGCCAATCCCCTGGGCGTGCTGGCGCCGATATCCTTTATTCTGACCGGGCAGGAAATCTATGCTGCTACCAAATCCAGTTCCTGGCTGACAGAAAAACTGCCGGTTCTGGAGGCGGCGGGCCGGTACATCCTGACGCAGACCAGCCGCAACGGCTTGATTCGCGGTGCCGGTTTCTATATCGAATCGCCGCCCCGTAACCAATGGGATGGCATTACCCAGTGCTATGGCATTCGTGTGTTTCGCCAGTTAGCCGCCCTAAATGAGATCCTTGGCCGATGGGATGCTGGCACCACGTGGAACCGTCATGCGGAGGCTCTGCGCGCGCGCTTCCTCGAGGTCTTCTGGCAACGCGACCATTTCGCCGAGTATGTCCACCCGGAACATGGGCTGGTCGATTCGCACGGGCTGTCCGATGTCAACTGGGCTGCAATCGGATTGGAGGTTGCCACTGACAACCAGATCAAGCGTCTCTGGCCGATTCTCATGCACGAACCGATGTTCTGGCGGGGAGGGATGCCAACACATCTGGTCACCCGGCCCCACACTTATCAGAGGTGGGAGTTATCTGAACCGTTGCCCTTTGAATATGACAGTTGGACGTTTGACGTAGCGGCGATGGGACGTGTGTGGTATCTGGAAGTGCTGGCTTGCCTGCAAATGCACGAGAGCGGGCGTCTGCGCGAGTCCGTGTTGAAGGTTTGCGAAAGGGGCCAGAAAGATGGCGGGTTCTGGTATGAACGGTACCCTGGTGGTGAAGGAGACACCGTGAAACCCGGCGGAGCTTACCGCTACTGTGAATACGCCGCCATTCTGGTTCGCGCCGTGCTGGGTAATCCCGCAGTCTTTCCCGAAAGCAGGAATTTCGGATCTGAATCGAAGCAGACCTCCTGATCCGACCGCGCCCCGGGTGTTACCTCGGCAAAGGTCACCATGAAGGGCGGCGCTCCGTTCAAGCCAAGATAAAACGCGGCTGGAACCGAGCCACACATTACTGTGCCGACGCCACGCGCCCCAATTTTCTCCGCTTGGGCGCACGATGGGCAGCGGGTAACGTAATTGCGCCCTACCTTGCGGACCTTGCCGACGTGCTCAAGGATCTGGAATTCTTGCCGTCCGGAGTTGGAGGGCCGAGGTGCCGGGTCTATACGTGCAGCCAGATACCGGCTTCTTCCGCGCCATCGATCATGTGGATGCCTCCCTCAAGGAGAACAATCAGAGGCGGCTCGTGCTCAGTGTGCTCAACCCCACGGCCTTCGACGCCTCAGTTAAGGTGCTGGCGGAGAACGCCCCGGAGATGTCCCAGCCGTTGGGACAGAATTACCTGTGAAACTGTCGCCGGATTGAACTGCCGGCGGGCGCCACCCGAGACGTTGAATTCGGGAAGGCACCAGCTCCGAACCGCTGATCAACAGCTCGGAATGAAGAGAACAGAGATGGCCCGAAGCCACGCCGCTCGGTTGCACCATAGAACCGGCGCGCAATATATACCACTGGGAGAAGTCCGGCAGCGACGTTTGCTTCGGCCGGTCTTCGTGTTTGATGGAATAACGGACACGTGTTCGGCGCAGATGCTCGCGCGGCGGTTGTCCCGTCTTGGGATCGAGGAGACGGGAGGCAGAAATGCAGAAGAGTGAGAACCCTAAGGTCGCATCGCCCAAGCCGTTGCGATCCAGTTGTCGGATCAGCTAGAATCCACGGGGGGTTAGCCATAACACCGAAATTACTGGCACGAATTGCAGACTTCTTCGACCAGTTTTCGGTGTACTCGCCGAATCGTTGAGGGACCGAAATGCCTGCCATTTCATCGGGCGAACAACCCCACGCAGTTCCGAACGCGGCGATGCGAGCCCTCGCAGTCTCGGCTCTGCTCCGGCTTCTTCGACCGCTGGGATGGCTCATGTCTCTGCTCTTGCTGTGGATCGTCCTTCCCGCCAATGTCCTTGCAGCGTCCACTCAAGATAACAAAGGACTGCTTCCTCCGGCGAGCGCCGATCGAAGCCCACGCGTGGCTCAAATAAGAAGCGCCATCGCCGCGGCTGATCCCCTCGCAGTTCAGAAGAAGACCGAGGAGATGATCCGGGAGGAGCCGAAGAACTTCGAGGGCTATTTTTGGCGGGGTTTCCTTGAGCTGCAACGCGATAATGGTTACGAGGCTGTCCGGTTTCTCCGCCGCGCGGAGGCGCTGGACGCGAATCCTTACGTGTTGAAGCTCCTGGCGTTTTCCTACTACACCGTGCGCCAGTTC
>Ga0187856_1002221_pt1 | contig 14509 bp, 20 predicted proteins | sample June2016WEW_8_40_FD_132443 | JGI IMG/M metagenome (GOLD analysis project Ga0187856, IMG submission 132443) | Peatland microbial communities from SPRUCE experiment site at the Marcell Experimental Forest, Minnesota, USA - June2016WEW_8_40 | ecosystem: Environmental > Terrestrial > Soil > Wetlands...
CATGCGTACCCGCTGCCGTATCCCCCGCCCCAGTCGAGCACACTGCCTACCAACACATTGGTCCTATCGCGCCCCCAATGAAACCGACCAATGAATAGATTGCCAGCGTGGCGTCCTGCTCATCCGCTCGTGCCACCGCTCCTACGCCGGCTGTCAGCGCGCCTGAGTCGGCAGCGATGGCGACGTTATACGCAAGAATCCAGTGGTTTTTGGTTTCGCCGACTCCGCACCGATAATGCTGGCGGGGACGCCGACGAGCACGATCAGCATCCGACCATCGCGACAACTGCTTTAAAAGCCGCCATACCTTTTTGGGCCAGGCTAGCGTGCCATCATCGGCGCCGGTTAGACCGCTGCACGGTCCGCAATGGCAGATTCGAAGGCAGGGGACGGACGACCATTTCAGTTCGCCAACCTCCGTGCTGCCAAAATGCTTGCCGGGATCAGCAAAACTCGTTTTCTCCGTGACGTGCCGCGCTGAACATCAGTAGAACCCAAGTGACATCGAAGCCGTATTTTCGCCGCCAAGCCTGCGCCCGAGTGTGCTAACGGCGAAGCAGGCGGCAATGTGACATGACGCCCGCAGAGTTGGAGGACGTGAAGAAGTTCATCTACAACGCTGCGTGCCCAGGTGCCTTCACGGTTTGGGAGCAGGCGTGGCTTGGCAAAACACGGGTTCGGGAAAGGCTAAAGAACGCAGCATTCGACCTTAGGTAATGGAGGCTCAAAATGACCTAGACGATTTCCGTAAATCACTCGCCGAGGCCAAACCGCCCGCGGAACTCACACACGCCCTCGCCGGCCTATGGTGGGATGCCAAAGGCGAATGGACGCGGGCGCACGAATCCGCCCAGCAGGACGAAGGACCCGATGGTTCGTGGGTGCACGCGTACCTTCATCGCAAAGAAGGCGATCAGAGCAATGCCGCCTACTGGTATCGTCGCGCAGGTAAGCCCGTTTGCCGAGAATCACTCGATGCGGAATGGCTCGGCATCATTAGAGATTTGCTGGCATAGAGTGATCGCGTGCGCGGTAAGATGTGCTGCCAAGTATTCGAAGGCTGCCAAAGATGAAGTTTCTGTCAGCCCCGTAGCTTCCCGTTGAAACTCTCGCAGTAGCCGTTCTCCCACGGACTCCCCGGTTCAATGTACGGCGTCTTGGTACCCACTCCCTGCAGCCACTGCCGCAGTTTTGGGCAACGAACTCCGGCCATAGCACCACACGAAGGACGGAGCTCAGGTGGGAAGCGGGCGACATACGCACGCTGCCACGATGGATGCGAAATCAACGACATCTGCCCAGCTTGGGAAGCGGCACACCTTAACTTAGGAATTGACAGGTCCTGGGGTTGGCGCATAATCTCGCACCGAAACGAGCAACTCACGAATATGAAGATAGCGAGCGTCAGAATACAGAATTTCCGGTCGTTCAAGGACGAAACGGTTCATTTCGACGACTACACTTGTTTGGTTGGTCCGAATGGTTCGGGCAAATCGACTGTCCTAACGGCTCTGAATATTTTCTTCCGAGAAACGGAAAATTCATCCACTAATCTCGTTGAACTAGGCCGTGAAGATTTCCACCAGTACACGACCGACGAACCAGTGCAAATAACGGTCACTTTTACAGAGCTGAACCCCGAGGCGAAAGAAGATCTCAAGGATTATGTGCGCCAGGAGAAGCTCGTTGTGTCATCAGTCGCCAAATGGAATGAGAAGACGCAGGCTGCAGAAGTGTTGCAGTTTGGCGAGCGCTTGGGCATACAGGCGTTCCGCAAATATTTCGAAATGGAAAAAGCAGGGGCAAAGGCCCCGGTGCTACAAGAATTTTATGCGCAGCAGCTTCGCCCGCAGTTTGACGGGCTTCCGGCGGCGAAGACCAAGCCTCAGATGGAAGAGGCGATGCAGGCCTTCGAATCGGCGCACCTGGACATGTGTTCGTTAATTTCGAGCGAAGATCAATTTTACGGCGTGTCGCGAGGCGCCAACCGGATCGAAAAGTATTTGCAGTGGGTTTTTGTCCCAGCGGTCAAGGACGCTTCCATGGAGCAGTCCGAAACGAAAACGTCGGCGATCGGCAAGCTACTCGCGCGAAGGGTACATTCCCAGTTGTCGCTCGGCGAGCCCGTTCAGCAGATAGAAAATGAGGCCCGCGCCAAGTACAAGGAATTGCTCGCTTCGAACGAGGGTGCTCTCCAAGAGCTTACCAACTCCCTAAACAAACGCTTTCACGAATGGGCGCATGAGGATGCGTCTCTCAATCTCCAGTGGCAGGAGCAGGACAAGGCAGTAGCGATCGCGAAGCCGACCGCCGAGGTGAAAGCAATTGAGGGTCCCTTCAAGGGCGACCTGGCAAGATTCGGCCACGGCCTGCAGCGTTCGTTCATCTTCACCCTGTTGGAGGAGCTTGCGGAGCACAAGGACGAGGGCCCGACACTCGTTCTCGCATGCGAGGAGCCGGAGCTGTACCAGCATCCGCCGCAGGCGCGGCACCTCGCTACGGTTCTTCAGAAGCTGAGCACGCACAATGCCGAGGTGATGATCTGCACCCACAGCCCCTATTTCGTTACCGGGCAGAATTTTGAGAATGTGCGTCTGTTTTCGAAGAAGCCGGATGGGTCAATCGGCGTTGCGAGTGCAACTTACGACAAGATTTCGAAAGCAATCTCTTCTGTAACCGGCGACGCCATCGCGAAACCCGGCGGAATGGCGGCGAAAATTGACCAAGAGATGGAAAGCCCGATGAACGAAATGTTCTTCGTGGCTTACCGGGTTTTCGTGGAAGGGCTGGAAGATGCCGCCTACGTCAGCTCTTATTTGAGCCTTCACAACAAATGGGATGAGTTTCGTAGTCTTGGAGGCCACATCATCCCGGTTCAAGGCAAAAACCATCTCATTCACGCGTTGGCAATTGCCAACGAATTCGGTCTCGCGTACTTTGTGATGTTCGACTGCGATGGGGATACACCCGCAGACGACCCGAACGATCCTGCAGGACGCACCGGGCGGAGGGATCAGCACGAGAAAGAGAACAAGGCCATTTTCACGCTGGCGGGCATCAAAGATCCAGCGCCGTTTCCGGATGGTCCGGTATTCCAGCAAAATGCGGCGGCGTGGTCGACAAAGTTAAGCGACATCGTTAAGCAGGAGATTGGGGAAGCGCAGCTCAACCAAGCGAAGGACCGAGTCCGGGCGAAATATGGGATCAATGTGAAGGGCATGGAAAAGAACGGCCTTTTCATCGGCTACACAATGGCTGAAGCATGGGAACAAGGACAAAAATCTCACACCCTCTCTAAAGTATGTGAGGCAATTCTGCAAAAGGGACGTGCAGTGAAGTTGGTTGCTGAGAAAAAGAGTGCTGCGGCGGTGGCGTCATAGAACGAGCAAGCCAATGCAAGAACTCGATATTTCGCAAATCCTGAAAATTCTGAGTCAATTCATGCAACCACCCTTCCAGATCATTCAACGCGAGTTGAGCCATCGGTGGACTTTTGCAGTCACGCACGTACCATCCGAGCATATATCTGAAGATGAGCCACCTGTCCGGCTAGAGGAACGAGCGGATCGGATTGTTATCGACGGCCTTCTGGGCCAATATGATCCAGCAACCCAGAGCATCACAATCTTTCGTAAGGGGATTGATGGCGTGGCGAAGATTCTTAAGGCGCGCCCGGAGGACCTCGCGTTTGTCGTAAGGCTCCATGAGTGGGCTCACGCGTTACTTCACGTAGGATTCGAGGAAGGAGATCGTCTGACCGTCACGCGGGATGAGTCCGTCTGGCCAGAATATCTCGCACGGGCAACGGATTGTTTTCAGAGATTGGACCCAACGCTCCAAGAGCGCATCCCTCAACTCCTAACTCACCATGGCCTCCGGTCGCTACACAGCGATGCTACCCAATTGGAGGCGCGCGTTGCACTTGGCCGGATTACCCAGTCTTTTGAGGAACTGACGCGGCGCTTGTCCGCGGAGTACCAAATTAGAGACTATGTTGCTGTGCCGAAAGGTCGGCTTGTTAAGAGCATTGGACTCCTAAAGAACGGCACACTTATAGGCGCTGGAGCTTGGGAAACCGTAATAACGTGGTAGTCAGCCTTTCTGAATCGCTCGCACGGCAGTGCTCGTGTTGGTGGTTGCTATGATGGTGATTCTGTCCGTGAATCCGGGAGAGGTTCTACGCCAGAGCAGGTTTTCGTTGGGACGAGCAGAATCTGCGATGGGAAGGCGATTGCCGGAGTCGAGATTTCGATCGATCATCTCGAAGGCAAATGGAAAGTCAGGCAGAAGCGTTCCGAAGCTGACCGCCGGGGTGTTGCTGAAGGATTGTCCCAGAAAGATGGGAACAACGCGATGGCAGAACTTGTGGCTCGTTCACTCAACAAATGACAGCGGCCAGCCTACCGCTGCTGCCGGACAAATTCGGGTGAAAACGTGTTGAACACCTCGTACAGAGACGACACATGATCCCTCGCGCTATCGCTGTTGTACGATGACCGGAATTGGGTTTAGACCCCTCGAACCACCCCGCCGCACTGGAGCCCTGGCAGAGGGTCGCCGAGTCTGTAATCGCCCCTGGGGGTGCGGGCGGTAGGGGCGCTTTTGCCGTTTTTGACCGCGTTTTCTGTTGCTGGCATTGAGCAGCTACCGAAGCCCCGCTTTCGCCTGACCAAGCGCGGCAGTTTCCGCAAAGACAATGCTCAGGAAGCAATCGGCGGGCATAAGATGACTGGCGGGAGAATCTATGGCAAGCGGACAGTCCGGAGGCTTCCCGGCTTTAGCGCGTGGAAATCGCTGGCTGTCGGCAGCCGCCTCGCTGGCGGCGGGCGCGGCGTTCTTCGCGCTGTGGTTCTGGCTGTTGCCGGCGTGGCTAAGGTTCCATGTCGAGACGGCGCATTGGCGACGGCTGGCGGCGGTTCCGTCCGTGCTGGGGCTCGCAGTTGCGCTGCGGTGCGTTTGGGATTTCGGGTGGACGGGGCGCGGCACGCCTGCGCCGGTTGCCCCGCCGAAGCGGCTGGTCGTGGTGGGCTTCTACCGCCACGTGCGGAATCCCATGTACGTGGGCTTCGCGGTGGGATGGGTCGGACTGTGAGTCGTCTTCGGGCACGCCAGTTGGGTGGCGATTGTTGTCGCCATCGCAGTCGCAAGCGGCGTGCACTTGTTCGTGGTCTTCTACGAGGAGCCGGTTTTGCGCAAGAAGTTCGGCGCGGACTACGAAGAGTATTGCCGAAACGTAAGGCGCTGGCTGCCACGGCTGCGAGGGTGGAATAAGCCCGAATGAGCGATACGCATCCGCCGCTTTGGGACCAGTTCCCGGCAAGGCAGTCTTTGTTTGAATTAGGAGCCAGTGATGAATGCAATTGACCAGATCTTTGGCTGGCTGATGATTGCCTTCGGGGTAGCTCAGTCCGACCAACTGTTCACATCGAGCGAATTTGCTGCCATCGATCGCTGAGGTTACAACGTGATCCCGTTGGGAGTACGATAGGCTCGTCATTCAGCTACTTCGATTTGCAAGGGAGAACGCAATGCGCAAGTATTTCTTACTCTGCCTCATCGTCGCTTTTTGGCTTCCAGGTGTTGTAGCCCAGAATTCTGCCGCAACCGCGCCGCCGGCCCCCAATCTGGTGGCATTGCCCGCCCCCAACGTTTCTGGGGGAATGCCGTTGACCCAATCCTTGGCTACGCGAAGAACGGTGCGCACTTTTTCTCCGACCCCGCTGACCAAGGCCGAGTTGTCGCAGATCCTCTGGGCCGCACAGGGCATCACCGGCCCCGAGGAACGGCGGACCGCGCCGTCGGCAGGCAACCAGCATTACGTGCGTGTCTATGTCGCCTCAGCCGAGGGCTTTTTCCAGTACCTCTCCAACGGGCACCAGCTCCAGAAGATCTCCGGCGAGGATCTGCGCAGCAAGCTTTCCAGCCAGCCCGCCTTCAGCCAGGCACCCGTGGTCTTATTGCTCGCCGGCGATTATGAGCGTGCGGCAGTCAGGTATCCGGGGGAAAAGGCTCCCCGCTTCATTGCCATTGAAGCCGGCCATATTGCGCAGAACGTGCTGCTGCAAGTTACCGCCCTGGGATTGGCCGCTGTACCAGTTGGCGGGTTCGAGCCGAAGGATGTCCAGAAAGCGGCTTCCTTGCCGACACAACAGATGCCTGTTTACATGATTCCGTTTGGCCATCCGAAGTAGGAGTGCTCTCTCACTCAGACCGGATGATCAGAACAGCAATGGTTGGCCCTTATGCCTGTGAGCGAGGAGCTTTACGCCGAGTTGCGCCGCCATTTTTCCGAAGAACAACTGATCGAACTCGCCGAAGAACTTGCTCGAATACGCGAAAACCACATTGAAATTCCAATCGAGCGGACGCACGGGCATCACGATGCCAGAGGAGCAAGTATTTCAGGGACGCAAGTCCATTCCGTGCGGCTCCCGAGCTATGCAATCGGGTTTGAGACCATATTCGGTCTACCAGACGAGCGTCCCACGATTCGACACGACTCCGGTACCGGAGCGATGCCGTACGTCGGCGGAACGTTGTTGGCAGTTCGCAGGGTGATGACGACCACAGGGCTGGCGCGAGGACTCGACCGATTGCTTTTCGCATAATCGATCCTTCCGCTGTTCAAGTGCTGGAGGAATGGCCGTGCTCGTGCAACAGTTGCCAAGCGCCAAGCTCAACCAGTTCTGAGTTCAACCACGCACAAATGCAATGTTAACGGACTCTCCACCACGCAATGCAGACCGCGCAGGTTATCTGGAAAGTGATCGGATCAGGACGCTCGATCTGCCGCAGAATGGCTCTCTGCTCACCATTGCACATTCCATTGAATCGGCCATGAAGACTGAAAAAACAGCGGACGTTCGCCGTGCCTGCGCAGAGTTTCTGGCAAACGTATCAGCGTTCTTTCAGACCCCGGACTGCGGCATCCGAGTGCTTGCCGCCCGACCGCTCCGAGTCCGAGAGCAGTGGGTAACGGAATTGTTCGGGGATTACCATCCCGAGAGCATGCTGATCCGCTTGTGGATGCGAACGGCGGTGCGAAAGGAAGTCACGTCGTTTGGGACGTTTCTGAACACGCTCTGCCACGAGTTCTGCCATCATCTCGATTTTCACCGATTCGGTTTCTCCGACTCGTGGCACACACGGGGATTTTACGAGCGTACGGCTGCGCTTTACCATCATGCGAGAGGAACGCCGCCGAAGCGACTCTTCTGGGCTCCAGTGCCGGGCGGACGTTGGCGGATCGACTGGCCTCGGACGAATCGGGGGCGGTGAGCAGCCGCAAATGGCGAGTTCGGTCGCCGTGCCGCTCGGAAGAACTTGCGCCTTTGGAAGTTCCATTACCTTCGTAATTCGGGAAAATTGATTTGGCGGGTTTATGCTTTTACTGCATGCAAACAGGAACTTCAATTCCCGATCTGCCCTGCGAGGTTCAGTTTCCACTTCATCTTCCCATGACGGTTCATTATCGCGGCGAGGACTTTGCTGCGGAGTCGTTGAACCTCTCGTCCACGAGTAGTCTGTTCCGTATTGGTAAATCCATTCCCGCTGGCAGTTCGATCGAGTTCACCATCTCGATGCCGGGGAATGCATTACAAGCGCCCAATGATGTTCTGGTAAGTTGCAGCGGACGAGTGTCCCACTGCTCTGCGGCGGTCGAGGGCTACGAATTGAGTACCCTGATAGACGATTACTGCTTTAAGCGTTAGACGCAGTTGTTAGGGCGGTAGACAGCATCAACGCTCGGGCGGCTTCGTGCCGATTCCAGACAAGGTACTGGCTTTGGAGAGCCTCGATAACGTAGCCGGCTTCATCCAGATATTTCCCACGCATCTCGGATGCTCGTCCGCCCCTCGCTAAACGGTTCTTTTCGCCACACATGGAACAGGAACAGCGACAGCCTCCGTCCGAACGCCAGTTGCACTATTTTCCATTTCCACATGGCTGAGCCGAATCCAATGACCCCAAACAATATCACACGCTGGCTGCCTGTTCCTGCCTGCGTTCGAAAGAGAATATCTCTACAACCTAGTGCACTTTACTTTCTGCCCCAACCGCCTGCCGATTCTTCCCGATCACTCGTACCTCTTTGCCACAAAGCCCGGCGTACTTGACCGCCATCCCGAGGAGAGCGTATTCGTCTTCTCGGTAATCGGCGGCAAATGCGTCTTGGTGTAGCACCACCATGTCTGCGTCAGCCGCACAGGCTTTTACAAAATCGGGGAGGCTGCTTTGAATCCTACGGATAAGATTGGACTGCCGCTGCATGATTTCGTTTTCTGCCATGGTTCGTCTCCGGCCAGAGGAAACTCAGGGAGGATTGTAAACCTCCACGGCACCAGATTGGGCCGAAGGCGGGAGCCAGAGCCTGCTCAATGTGCTTCAGAATCTCGTCCTACACCCGCTTAATCAGCACGGCGGTTAGGTTCGGCATCTCGTTGTGCTCCCTACCGTCCAGAAGGCGGCTTAGTTTCCGTTTCCGTCCCGCTACGTGGGAGAACCAGAACGGTATGCTCTTCTTGGCGCAAACATCACGAACGTTTCGGGCCCAATCTGGATTCCAAGGTCTGGGCTCAATCAATCCGCAGCCTGTTTCACCGCTGGCTACGCACCAGCCGATGCCGTCGAGTTGGTTTTCAAGCTCGGGCATCAAATCTTCGAGCATCCCGAGGCTATCCGCATAGCGCAGGACACAAGGGATGCTCCGCAGATCGTCCAACCTGAAAAAATACCGTTTTAGCTCTACGGACGCTCCAAACCAGACATTGGGGTAACCGTTTCCCCAGTCGGGCGGCAAGTTGGCGGCGATCCTATCGGTGCGTTTCGTCTGTATCTGGTAAATGACATTTGGTGTGTTTTTTATCAGAGCCCAAGCGTCTGCTCGCCAAGAATCTGCTTCTTCCAAGAAAAAATCAGAATAGCCGCAAACGAAACAACTGACGTTTTTACCTGTTGCTTTGGCCTGTTTCTGTAGTCGATGGGGCTTGCGCCAAGTAGTCTTGCAGCGATAGATGTTGTGTGGATCGTGGATAGCCTGAAACCCAAAGTTCTTGAAGCGTTTCCCCTGTGTTAGAAACATTAAGCAGTTCTTACAGGCTGCGCTGACTTTTCGGCAGCCTAACCAAGGATTCCAATTTGCGTCATGTGGTTCTACCATCGCTTGTGCCATCGTGAATCTCCTTCCCAAACCATGAAATTCGCTCTGCGAGCGGTGCGCTTATCAAGGCGCACATTGCCTAATACTGCGTTTCGAAGTAGAGGGGCTCTCAGCCTTTTTCGGCGGACGGCCCAGTTACCACCAGATCACGGATTCGGTCCAGATTATCCCGCACCCACAGCAACCGCCAGAGGTCGGCGTGCCGTGGAGCCTGGGCGAGCGCGATCATCTCGTGAAAGTCATGCAATTCTGCGGGGGTCATCCTATTATCTAAGCAAGTGCGTGTTTATTTGGATGGCCGGGCCGTTTGGCGAGACGCTGATGGAATCAGGGTCAACGCAAACCATGACTTTGTCGTCATGACTGCCGAGATGAGATGCTTCGTGCTTGGCGACGAATGCTTTCAAGTCAGCCAGCGTGCCGAGATAGACGACGACATTGCCGTTGCGGATTTGCTTGTTGATGCTGGTGATGATTCTTTTTGTCTCCGAGTCCATGACTTTCTCCATTTACTTCGGTTAGGTGTTTGGTCGAGCCGTTTGGCCCGGTAAATTACTACCATGGATGGAAACGGTGCTGAAGCACACCGCCCATCAGAATGCTGGAACCGCAGCCGCCCTTTGATAAACCGCACATCGTCTGCGATTTTGTAGACGTGCTCGTGGAACCAGCGGGTATCGGTGCGGGCTGGGATGAGAAAGACGACCGTAGCCCCATTCGCCGCCGCTTCCCGCCCTTTAGCGAGCCACTTGCCAACAGCCCGACCATAGGGTGGGTTGCAGAATACTTGGCCATCCCACGCCTGTTGAAGCCCGTTGTCATCCTTGGTGTAATACCGGGCACACTTGTGGTTGGCCTCGCTGGCAGCAACATCGAGCGTGAAGCCAAACTCATCATTTAGTTCGTCAAAGATGGACTGGGGGGTAGCCCACTCATCGCCATTTGGTTTGCTTTCCGTTGTTGAGAAAAGCGCCTCTAATCTATTAGTCATGTCGGCTAATACGGACATTGTCCGTATTAGCTGCGGCTAGGCGACCGCTTCGCCGTTTTCATCGAACATATCGACCCATACGCCATCCACATACTTCTGAATGGCTACCCACTTCTCCTGCGGCACGGGCTTGGTGCTGCCCCACCATTGGAATGGATTGCCGCCGATTTTTCGCGCAACAACGATTAAGCCAGCATCCATGGCCACTGGCATATGCACTTCACGACAAAGCTGACTGTACGGCTTCAGATGTTTGGTGGAGACGCCGATACGGTAGACGCCAACTTCGTACTTGGCGTAGTCTTCAAGCTTGAGCAGCGGAATGTCCATATACGGAACGGTCGCAGACCAAAATGTCTTGCTACGGTACGAGGCCGGTTCCCAAACGGCATTTTCGCTGAAAAGCAACAGCCGCTTGTCGGACATATAGTCTTTTGAGTTACGCATTTCATCCGTTTCTTCGGGTGAATTCAAAGTATTAACTTCACACGGCGGCAACAGCTTGGCAGACTCCAAGATTTCGTTGATGTGGTTGTCGTAGCAGTAGTGCCAAGCGATGCGTGATTTGTTCTTTCTTCCCATTTAGAGTCGTTTTCTCCTTTGCCGCCGCCAGTTTTAGTCGAGATTCAATCAGCGGTCAGTCGATGTTTCGCATGGCTTTTTACAGTGGCTTCGTCTCCATGCCTGAAGTAAATCCGAGCTATTGGTAGTTACAAAACTCTCTCTTCGTCCCGACGCACCCGCATATACTCGCTGGCGAGGCACTTGGCATAGGTGATCTTGTCTCCCAAGACCGCCGCCGCCATCTTGTCGGCGTGTTCTAAGAGCAGGGCACTTGCGTCTTGCGGTCGTCCGCCATCTTTGTTGCTGTCGGGCTTGGGCGTCTCTTCTTCGAGCAACTCGATTGCTTCGTCAGCAGTGTGCGAGCGATAAAACCATTGCCGCACCGTGTCGGCATTTAGGCCCATCTTCGCCAACGTCTCGTAAAAGCCCGGCTTCTTGCGGAATGTCCGCTTCTTCAATGCTAGGAGCGCGGGCAGCAGGCGCTGGCGCAACTCTTTGTTCATTTGGTTGCGGTGAAAGCTGACGCAGCCTATCGAGTCCTGAATCTCTTTCAGCAGGTCTTCCAATGACAGCTTCGTGTAGTAGGCGTCATTCCGGTCTTCGGGGACGGCCTGAAACGCGACTGTCACGCTTCGCTTGAGTTTGCCTTGGTTCGTCCAGATGCATTCAACCCACTGTCGTCCGTTCGTGACTCCGAGGTTTGCAGCACTGGTCTGGACTTCTTTTGTATATGCAGGTTCGCCGAATGCTTCGACATAGAGCGGCTGATAGTATTCTGTAAACACCCACGGAAATTCCCCCGCTCGCAGGACTTCGATCAACTCAGTCGGGCAAATGTCATTAGGTGAATATGCGTCTAACTCAGCGTTGAGATACGGTGCATCGACAATGACAATGTCATTCGTGTCGGGCTTTTCCGCCTTCAGACAGTCAAACCAATCCAGACTTGTAATCCGAACGTTGCGTTCGTTCAGGAGCTTATGCGCAGCCCGAATGTGAGCTTGGTGTGATTCTGCCGTTCTGTGCCCGCCGTTTGTCCTACGGCTTCCATGTTTGTACACGGTTTCAAGTACACTCGCATCGCGATGCGAAACCGGAGCCAGAAACGGAAGCGCGAGCTCTTGATTTGGGGGTAGTTGTCTGGGACGAGGTGCCGCTGCAATGAGGGCCTTACGATTTGAAGCGTAAACAACGCAACATCCGACCCGTCCAGGGAGTATGTCATCTCAGAGCCCCCGATGCACACCATTGACGATATTGCGCACTTCCTCGGTCGTGTCATCGCCGATCGCTAAATACCGCAACGTCGTCTCAAGGTCTGAGTGCCCAAGCCATTTCTGGATCTTCCGTGCTGCCGCGCCGGCGTTGTGGCGGTCGGTAGCGAAGTTCTTGCGAAAACGATGCAGGATCCAATGCTTGCACACAGGGGCATCGGCGCACGAAACCTGCTTGCCATCCACGCTGCCCACACACTTGCCGCAGTTGAGTCCACCCTTCCATGCCACCGTCTTAAGCCGACGCAGCAGATGTCCATCCGGTTTACCATTGACGCCGAACAGCAATGAGCACGAACCCGATTTTGCCCGTGCGTCGATTGCGGCAATCAAATCGTCAGAAATTGGCACAGTCCGCTTTTCGCAGTCCTTGGGTTTGAAGCTGAACCAAGGCTTCTCGTCCACCCGAATGGACTTGGTGTCGTGGTTCAGCTTTTTTCTTTTAATGCTGGTTTTTGAGATCGGCCCGAATTACTCCGAACGAGCACTCTGTTTGGTCGCCACCTCTTAGATTCCAGACACTTTCGCCATCGGCACGCAGCGAACGTAGTCCTTCGCGCATCGTCCCATTCCAATGGTCCGGGAAGCTCGATGGGGCCCCGTGCGCTCGGATGCGGCCCCTACCTGAATGGAAAACGGCACAGGGAATCAACCAATGAAAGAAAGGAACGGAAGGCGGAAAGTTATCTCCGCAATCGCTTAGCTGAAGTTGCACTTGGAACGTTCGATGCGAGTGCCAATAAAGTTAACGTTGCCGAACTTGCGAAGGACTACTTTGCCGATCTCCGTGCTAACAATGCCAAGGATAGCCACCGCGTCGAACGCCGATGGAAGACCCATCTAGAGTCCCGGTTCGCCCATCTGAAGGCCTCACAACTCACAACGTCGTTGTTGCGTCGATATATAAAAGACCGTCAAGATGAGGGCGCAGCAAACGGCACCATCAACCGCGAACTAGCTGTTTTGCAGCGTATGTTTACCCTTGCTCGTGAGGAGAGCGATCCACCGAGGGTCCGCCACATCCCCTATTTTCCACGACTGAAGGAAAGTAATCCCCGCACCGGGTTCGTGCAGGCGGGACAATACGAGCTTATTGCTAATGAATGTTCGGCGGTAGGACTATGGCTGCGCGGGATTTTTGAAATTGGCTTCACTTACGGATGGCGGGACTCCGAGGTAACCAGACTCCGTGTCAGTCAAGTTGACCTCTTCAATAAAGGAATTCGGCTATGGAGGGGAGAGACAAAAAACAATGACGGTAGATTGGTCGAGATGACTACCGCTGTGTACGAACTGTTATGCCGCTGCGTTGCTGGCAAGTCCGGCGACGAGTATGTTTTTACACGTGACGACGGGACGCGGATACGCGATTTCCGGAAATCGTGGTGGCACGTTTGTGTTCGAGCGGGAGTCGGACATTTCATTTGTCAGGTGTGCTCGGAAAATTGCACTGGGAACAGGTGCAACTGCGGTGCTACTCTGAACGAGGCACAACTCAAGTATTCGGGGTTGCTGTTCCATGATCTTAGGCGAACTGCCATCAGGAACATGGTGCGGCGGGGTGTTTCGGAACCTGTGGCAATGATGATTACCGGGCACAAGACACGGGCGGTATTCGACCGCTACAATATCGTCAGTGAGAGTGACCTAAAGGACGCTGCTCGGAAGATTGAGCAGGGCGCTAAGGAGGAAAAAGCGAAGCTTGCTGAGTTTGACCAAAGTTTAGCCAAGGTTGCACAGAAAAAGGTGCAAAATGATCAACAATCTAACAAGGTTAATATAAATTAACATGTTTGTTTTCAATTAGTTACCTAAGTTACGGGCCTGTAGCTCAGCTGGTTAGAGCAGTGGACTCATAAATCTCGGAAGCGAAGCAACCCCGCCTTTCATCAAGCACTTACAGATGTCCTCATGCATGAAAAAGCATCCCATGTGATCTCAAAAGTCAGCCTCGGGACACCTTAACGGACACCGGGAGACCAGCCAAACTGCGGCACCGGATGCCCGCTCCGGAAGGGCACTCCGCAAGAATCAAATGGTCGGTCAACTCAATTACCATTATTTATTCCCTGCACGCGAAAAAGCCGCCCCGCAAGGTATCAGGCCCAGCAGCACACGCCTGCGAAACTCAGCCGAGACAAGCAAGTTTTCGATGATCAGAGGGAAATTGTCGGAGAGGCAGTCACCGCCGGGAACAAACCAGTCGAAACTTTGCAACCACGCTTCCCATTCAGAAGGTTTCACCCGTTCCGGTGGACGCGCGTTATTGAGTTCGCGCTCGGAATAAATCAGTCGCGCGATCTGCCTTACAATTCAAATCCGCCTCCCGGATTGATGCTGATCACCTGCAATGATATTTGGCGAGAATGCTGCAAGACCGGCCGCCTGAAATTTGGTTAATTGGGGGTATTTACTTGACGCCACCGAACGCAAGATGTAGTGTCCGGGGCTGTGAGCGAGGATTACCCGAGGACATTGCTCGAGGTGGAACGGCGCTTCAGCCGCGAGCAGGCCTGCGCC
>Ga0187856_1002222_pt1 | contig 14504 bp, 14 predicted proteins | sample June2016WEW_8_40_FD_132443 | JGI IMG/M metagenome (GOLD analysis project Ga0187856, IMG submission 132443) | Peatland microbial communities from SPRUCE experiment site at the Marcell Experimental Forest, Minnesota, USA - June2016WEW_8_40 | ecosystem: Environmental > Terrestrial > Soil > Wetlands...
ACGACAACGAAACGCCGCCGGCGCCCGCATCAAATGGATGTTCACAACCGGCAAAGCCCGCGCCAAAATGGGCCGCGCCTATCCCGTCACGTCCAAAGAGTCATAATCACTGTGCAGAGGTACCAGCGACAATTACCCCTAACGATTTACGGCCGTTGGCGCGGCCCTCACAGGGTGATATAAGCGCGTCAGGGCGCCCTGGGGCGCCCTTTTCGCCAGTAATCTAAACGTGCAAATGGCGAATAAAATTCTGGTGGTGCTACGCGGGAAACTCAATATTCATCTGTGTTTCTTGCATTAGGGCGCATAGCTCAGTTGGTAGAGCAGCTGACTCTTAATCAGCGGGTCCAAGGTTCGAGTCCTTGTGCGCCCACCACAATATCTCAATAGGGTCGCGTAATGGTTATCGCGAGTTGGGCCAATCGCTTAACAAATACGCGGCAGTGGTTCATCCTCCAGTTCCTCCAGCAGCCTTTCGCCTCCGATTTCGGTTTGCAATACGACCTGGGAGACCGAGCCGTTGAGCCGCCCGATGATCGCCGCAGCTTCGCCGCCGGGTAATGCGCGCCAGATGTCCAATGCGCATGGCGCGGCTGCGGCTGAAAGCACAGCGACGGCGCGGCCCTCGCAGGCAAGATAGAGCGGATCGTAGCCCAAAATGTCGCAAATGCCGCGAACCGGTGGGTGGACGGGAATAGCATTCTCCTCCAGACGCACCGTGATGCCGGTGGCGTGCGCGATTTCGTGCATCACCGTGACAAGCCCGCCACGGGTCGGATCGCGCATGAAACGCAAACCCGGCAGATCCCACAACGCCTGCGCCAGAGGCAGGACACTGGTCGCATCGGAGGCCAGATCGCCTTTCAGCCCGAAATCCTCGCGGGCCAGCAACACAGCCGTACCATGGTCGCCGACTGGGCCGCTGACCATCACCACGTCGCCGGCGCGGATCTGTTCGAGGCCGAGCCGCAGGCCCGGGCGCCGGATACCGAGGCCGGTGGTCGCAAGGTAAAGGCCGCCGCCCTCGCCGCGACGCAGAACCTTGGTGTCGCCTGCCGCGACCCGCACGCCGCATAGCTTCGCGGCTCGCGCCATGCTTGCAACCAGGCGATCAAGCTGGGAAAATTCCATTCCCTCCTCGATGAACGCATTCAGGCTCAGATAGATCGGCGTGGCGCCTGCAACCGCGAGATCGTTCACCGTTCCATGCACGGCAAGCGAGCCGATATCTCCGCCCGGAAATTCAAGCGGGTGTACGGTAAAGCCGTCGGTGCTGATCAGCACCTCTCCCGGCGGCATCGGCAAACAGGCCGCATCGGCGCTGATGTCGAGCTGCGGATTCGACAGATGGCGCGCAAAAATGTCCTCGATGAGCGCCCGCATGAGGCGGCCGCCATTGCCATAGGCGAGGGTGACAAATTTATCTTCGATCATGCGCGCTTGCCTCGATGATCTGCCCGAAACTGAGACCGGCGTCGTTACACGGTAGCCGTTCCGGCAGCGCCAGGGAAAAGCCTTGGCGCTGGGTGCCGCAAAGGACACGCTCGCACAGCACGCGATTTTGGAACACGCCCCCGGTCAGGCCCAATTGGCGCACGCCATACGCCTCGCGCACCGCGCGAGCCTGGGCCAGCAGCAGTTCAGCGAGCGTCGCATGGAACACGGCAGCCCGGGCGGTCGCATCCTGCCTGGCATCCTGCAAGCAATCGAGCAGCGGTCTCCAGTCGCTCTCCCAAATGCCGTCCGTGCGGCGAAATAAGGGTAACGCGATCGGTTCGGCATCCTCGGCACAGATGGCCTCGAGATGGCTCGCGGCCTGTCCCTCATAACTCGCCCGCGAGACCAGGCCGAGCAAGGCGGCGGCGCCGTCGAACAGTCGGCCGATCGACGACGTCTGCGGGCAATTGAGCTTGCGCGCCCACGCGTGGCGCAAGACGGTTGTCTCCTGCTGGCAGGTCTCCCAGTCCCTTCCGGCGTCCCAGCACAAGGCCAGAGCGCTGCGCCACGGCTCGCGGGCAGCGCGGTCCCCGCCGAGCAGGGCAAAGGGCCGCACCGTCGCCACGCGGCGCCAGTGCCCCGGCCGCCCGAGCAGCGCCTCGCCGCCCCAGATTGTCCGATCCCGGCCGAATCCCGCGCCGTCCCAGGTGAAAACCAGCCAGTCGTCGTTCTGATGAAATTCTCCGGCCAACGCCGACGCATGGGCCTCGTGGTGAAATATCTTGATCACCGGCAATCCTAGCTGCGGGGCGAGACGCGTTGTCGCGTAGCCAGGATGGGCATCGCATAGAACGGCCTCCGCACACACGCCATAGAGCGACTGCAGGTCGGCTGTGACCGTTTTGAGCAAGCCCAAGCCGTAAGGGGTATCCATGTCGCCAAGGTGTGGTGACACAACCGCGCGGCTTCCCCAGCCGAGCGCCACGGTATTCTTGAGATGGCCACCTAGGGCCAACAGCGGTCGCGGCAGGGAGAATGGCAAGTCGATCTCGAGCGGCGCGTTGCCGCGACCCAGCCGTATCGGTCTCGGCTTGCCGCCGATGACGCGATAGACCGGATCGTCCGCCGGGCGAACGATGCGACGGTCATGGTGCAGAAAGGCGTCGGCAACGGCAGCAAGGCGCGTCTCCGCCAAATCGTTTTCAGTCAAGACCGGCTCGCCGCTGACATTGCCGGAGGTCGCGACCAGCGGAGCGCCGTATTCGTCGAGCAACAGATGATGAAGCGGACTGTAGGGAAGCATGGCACCAATTTCGCCGCTGGCGGGGGCGATCTCAGATGCCAGATCGCAGCCGACATTCTTCGGCACCAGCACGACCGGACGAACCGGATCGCGCAGCATGGCCTCGTGGATCGGATGCGGAGCGGTCGCCTTGCGAAGCGAGGCAAGATCGGGCTGAAGCGGGAACATCACTGCGAGCGGCTTGTCCGGCCGGTTCTTGCGCGCGCGCAGCGAGATCACCGCTGCGGAATTCGCCGCATCGCACAGGAGATGATAGCCGCCGATCCCTTTGACCGCGACAATTTTGCCCGACCGCAGGGCGTCGATCGCTGCCGAAAGAGCGGCGGCACCAAACTGCGCATCACTTCCGCATCTGCGATACTCGAGACGCGGTCCGCACCGGGGGCAGGCAAGCGGCTCGGCATGAAATCGGCGGTCGCTTGGATCGGCGTACTCAGCCGTGCACTGCGCACAGAGGGGAAAGTGCGCCATCGACGTATTGGCACGATCATAAGGCAGGCGCTCGATCAAGGTATAGCGCGGGCCGCACTGGGTGCAATTAATGAAGGGATAGCGGAAGCGCCGATTTTGTGAATCGTTCATTTCGGCAAGGCATTCGTCGCAGGCAAAGTGGTCGGGCGGCAGGTGAATATGCTCGGAGAACGCTGCTTCACTGACGTGAATTTGAAAGTCCGCGATAGCCTCCGGCGCGACCGTCCGTTCTGAGAGAACTTTAGGCCGCGCCAAGGGCGGCGCTTCGGTAACAAGCGCGTCGCGGAAGCGCTGCAACAATTCAGGAGCTCCTTGAACGAGCACCTCGACCTCGCCGGCGCGGTTTCTCACCCAGCCCTGAACACCGCAGCGGTGCGCCACGCGATAGACAAAAGGGCGAAATCCCACGCCCTGGACGCGACCGCCCAGTATCAATTTTCGCGCGATGCACGCGGTCACTGCGTTTCCCTCGGCGCGATATTATCGTCGATTACGTTTTCTTGAACGAAAAGCCGAATACGGCCCTTCCCCGAGCATCCTAGGCGTCCGCATGGACTGCTTCGCGCGGCGTCCGCACGCCGCTCGCCCACCAGATCCGGCAGGCTCCTTCATCCGACACCATGCATGGCCCGATCGGCGTGCGCGGCGTGCAGGCACGGCCGTAAAGTCCGCACTGGTCGGGATAGATGCGACCGAGCACCACACGCGCGCAATCGCAGCCGGGCGGCATCTGCCCGGCGCGTTTGCGCATGACATCGTTGAACGACGGATAGAGCTGCGTCGCATCATGCGCGGCGAATTCCGGCCGCAGGGCATAGCCGGACGTCGGGATGATGCCGATGCCGCGCCAGTTGGCGTCGACCACGTCCATCGTGGCGCGGAGCTGGCGTTGCGCGGTCGCGTTGCCGCCGGGCCGTACCACCTCGGGATAGCAATTATCGAGAAAGCACCGGTCCTCCACCAGTTGCCGCAACACCGAATAGAGCGCGGCCACCAGGGTCTCGGCGGTAAATCCCCCGACCGCCGCGGGTATGCCGTGCTTCTCCGGTACGAAGGCCCATTCTTCGGGGCCCATCACGGTCGATACATGGCCGGGCGCGACGAGGGCATCGAAACCGGGCGCCTCCGATTCGAGCAGCATGGCTACCGCCGGCCAGGTGCGGCGCCCGGCCAGCAGCACGGAGAGATTATCCGGCACTCCCTCGGCGATCATCGCGGCCACCGGCGCGGTGGTCGTCTCGAAACCGGCGGCAAAGAAGACAACGCGGCGATCGGGATTTTGCCGTGCGATACGCACCGCTTCGAGCGGAGATGCGATCGGCAAAATCTCAGCGCCGGCGGCGCGCGCCTGCTCAAGCGTGCGTATTTCGCCTTTGCGGACATTGACCGGCACCCGCAGCATGTCGCCGAAAGCGACGAGAATAACTTTTTCTGACAAGGCGAGTTGAATCGCCTGGTGGACAATCTCCTCTGGACAGATGCAAACCGGGCAGCCCGGACCCGGCACCAGCTCGACATTGTCCGGCAACACCTTCCGCAGGCCGGCCATCGCGATCGTTCGCTCATGACCGCCGCACACGTTCATGACTTTGAAGCGGCGCGGAAGATTGAGCGCCCGAAGGCGATCAAGCCACTGCCGAGTGGTGGTGGCCATGATGCGCCTCGTGAAGTTCCTGCGTGGCTGCTTGTCCGAAACGAATTCTTGCGATCTCGTTGCGCAACCATGCAACCCAAGGCTCAAGATTGGTGGCCCTACGTGCCGATAATGGGATGACTGGCGCTGCGTTGGCGAGGTCGCGGAAAGCCCGCTCTGCACGCAGCGGGTCAAAATCTTCGATCACCGGCGCAAGATCCATCTTGGTCAGCAATACAAGGTCGGCGGCACGGAACATCACCGGGTATTTTGCCGGCTTGTCATCGCCCTCAGTCGCGGACAGCAGCACGACATTGCGATGCTGGCCCAGATCAAAACTCGCGGGACAGACGAGGTTTCCGACGTTCTCGATGAATATTATGTCGAGCTTGGACAGCGGCAGATCGTGCAACGCGTCGTGGATCATCCGCGCATCCAAATGGCAGGCGCTGCCGGTCGTAATTTGCACCGCGGGAACGCCATGCGCGCGAATGCGCCGCGCATCGTTGTCGGTCTCGAGGTCTCCTTCGATGACCGCCAGGCGGAAGTCCGACTTGAGCGCTTCGATCGTCACCTCCAGCAGGGCCGTCTTGCCCGCTCCCGGCGACGACATGAGGTTGAAGGCGACAACGTGGTGACTGTTGAAATGTTCGCGGTTGTGCCCCGCCGCTCGATTATTGGCGTCCAGCAGGCGACCCAATACCTCAACAGTACCGGCGTCTTTGACGCTCGTTTGCGTGACCGTACAGCCGCAATCCTCACACACGAGGGGCCTCCGCTTCACATTGGCGCGTTTCGAGCTCAACCCTCAATAACAAGAGTTCGTCACCGGCGAGCAGGTCGGTGTGCCAATCGCCGCACGCCCCACACACGAGGCGATTAGGGGCTGCCATGGTCTCAGCACCGCAGCCGCGACACCGGACGCGCACATCGGTGTGTTCGATCTCAAGCACCGAACCTTCCGCGCGCGTGCCGGCACAGGCCAGCGGATACGCGCTTTCCAGCAGTTGCGGCTCTATTCCGGACAGCGGGCCAATGCCGACCCGAACCTGCCGTACCCGCGCCGTCCGCTGACCGGCGATATCTTCAACTTGCGAGATAAGGGCTTGGCAGATCGCAAGCTCATGCATTGCCGTCTGCTCCTTCGGCGGCGAGCACTTCGTCAAACAGCTCCCACGCGGAGCGAGCCTGATGTGGCGTCATTTTTTGGATCGCATAACCGACATGGACCAAGACGAAGTCGCCGGTCGCCACTGGCTCGTCTTGAAGCAGGAACAGACTCACCTCGCGCTCGATGCCCTTGGCGCAACATCGGGCCAAGAAACCGTCAACGGCCCGCACTTCCATGGGAATTCCGAGGCACATGACCTTGCTCCGATCCGCACCGAATTGATTTACATCAAAGCAGCCGCTCAAAGGCCGCCATACATTAATCACAAATCGGTGCGTTTGCCGTGCGCATCTTACATGCTATCGTTCAAAAAAGAAAACGTTGTGAATGCGCCGCCGCAACTTCAAATGAGGCTACCGCCTTGAAGTTCGATAGCGGAGGTAAGCAATGATCGCCCGCAGCCTCACGCAGGAGCTTGAACATTGCGGCATTTCCCGTCGTGATTTTTTGCAATTTTGCGCGTCGATGGCAGCTGTTCTGGGGCTTCCGGATACGGCCACCCAAGCGATTGCTGCCGCGGTCGAAAGCGAACAGAAGCCGATCCTGATCTGGCTCGAGTTTCAGGACTGCGCCGGCAATACGGAATCGTTCCTGCGCGCCAGCCATCCGACGGTCGCCGATCTCATTCTCGATACGATTTCCCTCAACTATCACGAAACGCTGATGGCCGCGGCCGGCAGCCAGGCCGAGCAGGCGCTGACACAGACCGTTCATGACAATGCGGGCAAGTATATCGCGTTGGTCGAGGGCTCAATTCCGTCCGGCGCCGATGGCGCCTATTGCACGATCGGCGGGAAATCCGCGCTGCAAATCGCGCGCGATGTCTGTGGCGGCGCCGCGGCGACGATCGCGGTCGGCACCTGCGCGGCGTTCGGCGGCATCCCGGCGGCGCGCCCGAACCCGACCGGCGCCTTGTCCGTCGCCGACGCGGTGCCCGGCGTCAAGAACCTCATCAACATGTCCGCGTGTCCCGCCAATGCCGAGAACATCACCGCGCTCATCGTCTATTACTTGACCTTGAAGCGCTGGCCGCCGCTCGACCAGTATCGGCGTCCGCTGTTCGCCTATGGCAAGACCATCCACGACAATTGCGAACGGCGCGCGCATTTCGATGCCGGGCAGTACGTCGAAGCCTGGGGCGACGAAGCGCATCGCCACGGCCTTTGCCTCTACAAAATGGGCTGTAAGGGCCCGGCGACGTCGCAAAACTGCCCGGTGGTGAAGTGGAACGAAGGCACCAACTGGCCGATCGGATGCGGGCACCCGTGCATTGGCTGCGCCGAGCCGAATTTCTGGGACACGATGACGCCGTTCTATCAGCGGCTCCCCAACGTCGTCGGCTTCAATGTCGGCAGGTGGGTCGACCCAGTCGGGCTCGGTCTCACCAGCCTCGTGGCGGCGGCGGCGGTGTTGCACGGGGTTGGCGAGGTCGTGCGGCATCGCGTCGGAAAAGCTTCTTCAACCGAAGAGAAAACGGAGTCTGAGTGATGGCACACGTCGTTGTCGACCCGGTGACTCGGATCGAGGGTCATCTCCGCGTTGAGGCGGAAGTCGACGGCGGCGCCGTGAAAGAGGCGTGGTCGTCGTCAACCATGTTTCGTGGCATCGAGTTGATTTTGCGCGGTCGAGATCCGCGGGACGCGTGGGCATTTGCCCAGCGGATCTGCGGCGTGTGCACCACGGTTCACGCCATAGCCTCGATTCGGGCCGTCGAGAAGGCGATCGGCGCGGTGCCGCCGCCCAATGCGAGGTTGCTGCGCAATCTCATCATGGCGGCGCAGAGTGTCCAGGACCATGTGGTTCATTTCTATCATCTCCACGCGCTGGACTGGGTTGATATCGTCAGCGCGCTCGATGCCGATCCGGCGAAGACTTCGTCCCTTGCCCAATCGATCTCGGACTGGCCGCTGTCCAGCACGACGTATTTTTCCGGGGTGCGCGACCGCATCAAGACCTTCGTCCAGCGCGGCCAGCTCGGCCCCTTCGCGAATGCGTATTGGGGCCATCCCGCCTATCGGCTGCCCCCCGAAGCCAATCTGTTGGCGGTGGCGCACTATCTGGAGGCGCTCGACTGGCAGCGGCGTTTCATCAAAATCCATGCCATTCTGGGGGGTAAGAACCCGCACCTGCAGAGCTTTCTGGTCGGCGGCATGGTGACGCCGGTCGATCCTGATTCGCAAAACGCGCTCAATATTGACACGATCACGGCGCTGGACAAGCTCGTCGCCGACGGCTTGGCGTTCGTCAGCCGTGTCTATCTGCCGGACGTTCTGGCGATTGCTTCCTTCTATAAGGATTGGGCGTCCATCGGCGCCGGCATCGGCAACTATATGGCCTATGGCGATTATCCCGAGGACGACAGCGAGAATCCTCAGTTGTTCCTGCCAACCGGCATCATCCACGGCCGTGATCTGACAAAGATCGGGACGGTCGACCAGGCCATGATTACCGAGCAGGTCGCCCATTCCTGGTATGATTATTCGGTTGGCGATGACAAGGGACTCAATCCATTCAAAGGCGAGACCACGCCTCACTACACTGGACCAAAGCCGCCTTATGAGAGGTTGGAAGTCGCCCAGAAATACAGCTGGCTGAAGTCACCGCGCTATGACGGCGCGGCGATGGAGGTCGGGCCGTTGGCGCGCATGCTGGTCGCCTACGCCTCCGGGCGCCCGGCCCGAGTCAAGGAACTGGTCGATAAAACTTTGTCGACGCTCGGGGTCGGGCCCGCGGCGCTGTTCTCCACCCTCGGCCGCGTCGCCGCGCGCGCCATCGAGGCGCAGGTGCTGGTCGAGTCAATGGACAACTGGGTGCGGGGCCTGGCCGATAACATGGCGCGCCGCGATTACCGCATCCAGGACAATTCGAAGTGGGAACCCGGCAGTTGGCCGAGCGATTGCTTCGGCGCCGGCTTCCACGAGGCCCCGCGCGGGGCGCTCGGACACTGGGTCCACATCAGCAACGGTTCAATCGTCAACTACCAGTGCGTCGTGCCGAGCACGTGGAATGCCGGTCCGCGCGATGCCCATGGCCACCCCGGCCCCTACGAAGTGGCCCTGGTCGGCACTCCCGTCGCCAAGCCGGAGCAGCCGTTGGAAATCCTGCGCACGCTGCATTCCTTCGATCCCTGCATGGCCTGCGGCGTCCACGTGGTTGATGTGATGAAACGCGAACTGGCCCGTGTGAGGGTCGTGTGAGTGTCATGGCTGATACGCGCCGTGCGCCCGTTGCCGTCGAGCGGGTCTATGTCTGGGAGCTGCCTGTCCGCCTGGCGCACTGGTCGCTCTTTTTCTCGATTCTCATCTTATCCGGCACCGGCTATTATATTGGTCATCCCTTCGTCAGCGTTTCGGGTCCGGCACGCGATCATTTCGTGATGGGGACCGTGCGCATGGTGCATTTGTATACCGCGATCGTGTTCGCGCTGGCGGTGCTGGTGCGCATCTATTGGATGTTCGCCGGCAATGGCTATGCACGCCTGACCCAGCTCGTCCCGCTCGGTGCCGAGCGGATTCGCAGCTTCTGGGATACCTTGATGTTCTATTCCTTCATGCGCCACGACGCGGACCAAAGCGCCGGTCATAACGCGCTGGCGGGTTCAAGCTACGCCATGATCTTCTTGATCTATCTTCTCATGATCGCGACCGGCCTTGCGCTCTACACGGTCGACGCTTCGCCCAGCTCGCCGTTTCAAGTCTTCGATTTTTTGATACCGCTGTTCAATGGCTTGCAGATGGCGCGGTTGATCCATCACGTTGGCATGTGGATTGTGCTGATGTTCGCCGTGGCTCACATCTACTTCGTGATCGTAGCCTCGTTCGCCGAGCGCATCGGAACGTTCGATTCGATCGTGTCCGGCTACAAGTTTCTGCGCAGGCGAAAAGCAGGCATCCCGTGAACAACGGATCCGCGGCAAAGTCCGCCGACAAGACGATTGACGTACTCGTTCTGGGGCTGGGCAATGTCCTGCTCGGTGACGACGGACTTGGCGCCGCCGCACTTGCCCGCGTGGAGCGCGACTACTGCGTCCCGCCGGGCGTCCGTCTCGAAGACGGCGGCACGCTTGGTCTTGCCCTTTTGGGTTTGCTGACGGATTCGGACCACGTGATCCTGGTCGACGCCGTGCGCACCGACGATCCGCCGGGAACATTGGTCCGGCTCGATGGTGCAGATGTCATGGATGCGGTGCGGGACCGGCTGTCGCCTCATCAGGTAGGAGTTGCAGACCTTCTTGACGCCGCGCGTCTGATCGACAGTTACCCGACCGCGGTCACGCTGCTCGGGCTGGTGCCGGATGCCATCGATTTGGCGGTGGTCCGGTCGAGTGCCGTCGACCGCGGGCTCGACGAACTTGTCTCGGCTATTGTCCGCGAGGTGCAAAGCCTTGGCTATAAGATGGTTCGGGAACCGGGGGCGTCAGGCCGGCATCGCCCTGTTCACAATCTCACTCGCCATTTCGGGATGTGAACGCGAAGCGCCCAACGTACCTGCTGGACTGCTGGCATCACGCGAGGCCCGGCAGGCAGGCGGCGTCATCTTTGCGGCCAACTGCGCCATCTGCCACGGTGTCAGCGGTGACGGACGCGGGCAGCGGCGAGAGTCAATGAACCCGGCACCTGCGAATCTGACGCTCCCACCGTGGTCGGAAGAGACGAGCGCGGGCCGGACATTTCTCGCCATTCGAAATGGGGTGCCCGGGACCGCGATGCCGTCGTGGCGAATTCTGGATGATCGGCAAATCTGGGACCTGGTGGCCTACATCACGTCGCGCAAAGGCTCGTAGATTCGTCAGGTTGCCGTTCACAACAATTTTAACGAACAACTGCAAGATTGGCATAGGGTTGCTCATTCAACCTTCGGCTCGTCATGGCGGCCCACACCGAACGGCAACATCTGGCGTACACTGCGCCGCAATTGTTCGATCTCGTCGCCGACGTCGAACGGTATCCGGAATTCCTGCCCTGGATGATCGAGGCGCGCATACGCCACCGCAAGGATGGCATGATGCTGGTGGATATGACGATTGCGGCCGGACCACTGCGCAAGCGATTCGCAACGGCGGCGGTGCTCCATCGACCGCATCGGATCGAAATCAGCAGCCAAGATCCTCTGTTCGATCGTTTTGAGCAGCGGTGGACTTTCGAGCCGGCCGCCGACGGCGGCACCAATGTCGAATATCACGTTGATTTCAAGTTCCGATCGCGCGTGCTGCAAATGCTGATGGGAAAATCATTCGCCGAGCGCGCTATGGCGACGATGTCGGCTTTCGAGCGTCAGGCGCATCGGCTTTACGGCGGACAATCGTGACCTCGATCGGACCGCATCCGATGTGCAGCAGTCCGGTTGCGCGATGAACGCGAGAACGTTTCAAGCGTGTTTTGCGTGATCGCCGGCATGGCCCGAAACCACCGTGCCCGGATTCAGCCGCGGTTCGGCGCCGATCCAATACAATATATTGGCCAGGATGCAGAGGCCGGTCGCTGCAAACCAGACCATAGCGGTGCCGACGAAGCCGATGAACAGGCCCCACCATGGGCTGTGCGCCAGGAACAAGATGGACCCGAGGGTAATATTGACCCCGACCGTGAGATAGATGCGCCGCTCGAGATACCAGCTGTCGGTCTGCAGGAAATAAAGGTTCCAGCGTGTCGGCGCGCGCGTCCCGAGCCCCGCCTTGAAACCGAGCAGGCGGAGTATATTGCCGATCGGGCAGAAACCGGTCAGCGCGACATTGATGGAGACAAGTCCGGTGGCGATGACCCCGAAAATCCACAGCGGATTCACCAGCACCGCCAGCAGCGTGCAGGTCAACAGAACCATGCCGGCGATCAACCAGACCGTCCGCTCGATGTACCAGCGGTCGGTGGGAACGACGTAAATGCCTTTGCGCATCGTCATGGCTTCAATGTACTCCGCTCAAAAGCCGACGCAAGTATCCATAGATAAATTTTATGGGAAGATAAATTTTATGGAGTTGCATTGATCTACATCACAGGACCAATCCGACACTGAGCAGCAAGCTGAACAGGGATTGAATTCGCACGGTTTGCAAGAGAATTCGGTTGAAACCATGTCCGCATGGTTCGTGAGCGAACTGGTAAATCAATGCAACCACCAGCGGCAATGGAATGAGCGCCAGCCACACCTGGCCGCGCCCGAGCGCGTGCCCGATCGGAAAGAGCAGCGCGAAGGGGAGCAGCATAAGAGCCGCGTAAATCCAGTTCGTCACAGATGGACCCGCCACGATGGCCAGGGTCCTTCGTCCGACGCGCGCATCGGCCTCGGCGTCGCGGTGATTGTTGACCAATAACACCGCTCCGGTCAGGGAGCCGATCGCCAGACCAACCTCGATCGCGGCCGGACCGAGCGTCGCCGTGCAAAGCCAGTAGGTGCCGCATACCGCACCCACGCCAAAAAACGCCACCACGAATAATTCCCCGAGCGGCGTGTAGGCGATTGGTAGCGGGCCGCCGGTATAGGCCCAGCCCGACAGGATGGACAGAACGCCGAGCAGGAAAATCGGCCAGCCCCCAAGCCAAACCAGATAGGCGCCCATGAGCGCCGCCACCGCAAAACATGCACATGCAGCTCGATTGACCGCGGCTCCGTCCAACAGGCCGGAGGCGGTCGCTCTCGGCGGTCCGACACGATCCGGCCCGTCGCCGCCACGTTTGGAATCAGCCGCATCGTTGTGCAGGTTGGTGCCGAGCTGGATGAACATGCTGCCAATGAGGGCGGCGACGACCGCCGGCCAACGGAGCTGCCTTTCCACCGCCCAGGCGAGTGCGGTCCCGACGATGACTGGCGTCATCGAAAGGCTGAGCGTCTGCGGCCTCGCCGCCATGATCCAGGGTGACAGGTTCATGAGGCCATTCAATATACGATATTAAAGACAATAAAGCTGCGTAGCCAAAATTTCGGTAGTGCCTTGATTGGTTTTTCTGATCGTGAGATTTCGGATATTTGCTTGCGAGTGCCGGGCGCGACGGCCATGGCGTTGCGATGAGACTTATGCAACTGCGATTTAGTGAACCGGTGCCGGGTGGCGGGCTGCAGCGATCTGCGTCAACTGCCGTAAATAAGCGATCTTTTCATCGACGGTGTGTTGGATATGGGCGACCTGCTCCTCGCTCAGGTGGCGGTACTTGCCGATCAGCTTGAGGTACTCCGCAACCGGTTCCGGCCGGTCAGTCGGATGGGTGAATTGCAGCCCATTTCCGGGATCGTACTCCCACAGGGCAATGAAATTCGTGCGAACTTGCATCCGGCAAACTTGCGTTGTCATCGCCGATGGGAAGCGCCAACCAGTCGGACAGGGGGCGTAGACATGGAGATAGGCCATGCCAGTCTTCGCGACTTCGATCGCCTTCTCCAGCTTGGCGTAATAGTCCTCAAGGAATGCGGTCGAGGCGGTGGCGACGTAGGAACAATTGTGCATCGTCATGATCACCGGCAGATTTTTCGCCTCGGTTCGCTTGCCCCGCATTTGGCCGCCGACCGGCGTGGTCGAGGTCCACGAACCGTAGGGCGTCACGCCGGACGACTGCATGCCGGTGTTCATGTAGCCTTCGTTATCGACGCAGATGAATAAAATCGGGTCGTTACGCTCCGCCGCGCCGGAGACCGATTGGAATCCAGCATCGGAGGTGCCGCCATCACCCGCCAGCGCAATCGCCGTGACATTCCGCCCGACGCGGTTGTACTGCATCTTGACACCGGCCAGCATGGTGGCGGTGTTGGTCAAGAGTGAATGAAAGATCGGAACCTTGGCGCCAGTCTGCCCATTGTAGCCGACCGTCCCCATGCCAGGGATGCAGCCGGGCGGCGCGGCAACGACGGCGTCCGGCCCCACCATGCGCATGGTGTGGCGGATCAAGAGTTCGGAGTTGCAGCCGTGACAGGCGGAGAGGCCGCGGCAGAACATGTCCTCCTTGTCGGCATAGGCATTGAAGATGCGCGCCGCCGTGCGATACTCGATCGCCTCGCGCGGACAAGCTTTCACGCAGGCCGGATTGCCGTCGCATAAATCGCATTTGGCGACGTGGCCGACCGCGGTCTCATAGACGATGCCGGCATAGGCACAGCCGGCTGTGCACAACAAACAGTTGACGCATTTGCTCTCGGCCCAGTCGATGACCCCATTGTCGCCGTTTTTCGAAAGAGCTCCGGATGGACAATTCATAACGCAGATCGGATCGGCGCATTGCCGGCAAAGCGCGAGCTCGACGCCGTCGCCAATAGCCTTGGGAAGGATGCGGATGCGCGAGTACGCGTGATCGTTGGAATTCGCTTTGGCCTGCGCGCAGGCGGTCATGCAGTCGCCGCAGCCGTCGCAGCGGCTTGCATGGAATTGCAGGGTGCTGAAGCACTTGCCCACGGTGCGCCCCTAACGCCAGATCTGCGACATCAATTGTCGCCCGGTCAGCTGTGGATTGGCGATGAACTCGGCCTTGACCGAGGAGAGATCGGTGCGTCTGAGGATCAGCTGC
>Ga0187856_1002228_pt1 | contig 14487 bp, 12 predicted proteins | sample June2016WEW_8_40_FD_132443 | JGI IMG/M metagenome (GOLD analysis project Ga0187856, IMG submission 132443) | Peatland microbial communities from SPRUCE experiment site at the Marcell Experimental Forest, Minnesota, USA - June2016WEW_8_40 | ecosystem: Environmental > Terrestrial > Soil > Wetlands...
GACAGTCCATCCCGAGCGGTCTTCGATAGCGGAGTGTGCCGCCGCGCTTTCACCCTCGAAGGCGGCGATCAGCGCTGAGAGCGGGTCGTAGCCCTCCCGGCGACGGTCGTAGATGAGGTCGAGGCAGATGTCGCGGTCGGCCGCCGCGATCTTGTGCAGGGGCTGGATCTTGCCGGCGTGCACGATCGCCGCGTCGAGGCCCGCTTGGACGCATTCGTGCAGGAAGACGGAGTTGAGCAGCTGGCGTGCGGCAGGGGCGAGCCCGAAGGATACGTTCGAGAGGCCGATCACGGTATGCACGCCGGGCAGTTCGGTTTTGATCCGCCCGATCGCCTCGATCGTCTCGATTCCGTCTCGGCGGCTTTCCTCCATTCCCGTCGAAAGCGGGAGAGCGAGCGGATCGAAGAGGAGATCTTCGGGCTCAAGGCCGTAGCGTCCGACGGCGAGATCGTGGATCGCCTTGGCAGCGCGCAGCTTCCAGTCGGCTGTGCGCGCCTGGCCGTCGGTGTCGATGCAGGTGCAGATCACCGCCGCGCCGTAGTCGCGCGCGAGGGTCAGGAACCGGTCGAGCCGGGTGCCGGGGGCGTCCCCGTCCTCCAGGTTCACCGAGTTGAGGACGGGTCGCCCTCCGATCCATTGCAGGGCTGCTTCGGCGACCGGGGCCTCGGTGGTGTCGATGACGAGCGGGATCGACGACTGTGTCGCAAAGCGCCGGGCCACCTCTGTCATGTCCCGTACTCCGTCGGCGCCGGTGTAATCGACGCACACGTCGAGCAGGTGAGCACCCTCGCGGGCCTGGTCACGAGCCATGGTGACCGTCGTCTCGAAGTCGCCGGCGAGCATGGCATCGCGGAAGCGCTTCGAACCGTTGGCGTTCGTGCGCTCTCCTATGACAAGGAAGGACGTCTCTTGTTCGAACGGCGTCGCCGCGTACAGCGAGGCGGCGGACGGCTCGTGCACAGGCGAGCGGCGAGCGGGCTCGAGACCCGCGCAGGCCGCCACGACCTTGGAAAGGTGCTCGGGGGTGGTGCCGCAACAACCGCCGATTACCGAGACACCGAGCTCGCGGACGAATACCGACAGGTGCTCAGCGAGCGCGTCGGGTGTCAGGTCGTAGTGCATCTTCCCGTCGACGACCGAGGGCAGGCCGGCATTGGGCAGGGCTGAGATCGGGGTGCGTGCCTGGCCGGACAGGAAGCGGAGTGCCTCGTACATCTCGACGGGGCCCGTGGCGCAGTTCATGCCTATGATGTCCGGCTTCAGGGCCTCGAGGGTGCAGAGCGCCGCGCCGACCTCGGTGCCGAGCAGCATGCGGCCGGTGAGCTCGATGGTCACCTGCACCTGGATCGGTACCTCACGCCCCGTGTAGTGCATTGCGCGGCGGCACGCCTGGATCGCCGCCTTGGCCTGGAGCACGTCGTAACACGTCTCGATCAAGAGCAGGTCGGCACCACCGTCGAGCAGACCCCGCGCGAGCACTTCAAAGGCGTCCCGAAGCTCTTTGAAGCTGACCTGGCCGAGCGTCGGCAGTTTCGTGCCCGGCCCCAAGCTCCCCGCCACATAGCGCTGCCGATCCGGCGTCGAGTAATCGCTCGCGACCTCCTTCGCCAATCTGGCCGAGGCGCGGGCGAGCTCTTCGGCCCGGTCCGCGATCTGGTACTCGGCGAGCACGATGGGAAGCGAACCGAACGAGTTGGTCTCCACGACATCGACGCCAACCTCGAGGAACGATCGGTGCAGCTCTTGGACGATGGCCGGACGCGTGACGCACAGCATCTCGTTGCAGCCCTCGAGCGACTCGCCGCCGAAGTCGTGCGCACTGAGCTCGCGAAGCTGCAGATTGGTCCCGGTGGCGCCGTCGTAGATGACGACTCGCTCGCGGACACACTCGAGATAGCTTTTCGCGGCGTTCACTGGGGATACAGACTACCTGGGCGCCGTTGTCGGACTGGCGAAGTGGCCGTGGCTAAGAACTTGTTGGCAGCCGGGCGACGGCCCGGCGTGCCTGTTCCTCGACGGCCCAGGCGGCGCACTCAGTGGCGAGCGCCGGGTGGAATCTCAAGCGCCGCAACTGTTGCTCGGTCGTGTGTTGGTCTTCCCCGAGATCGACGAGGCTGAGCGCCAGCTGGTAACCGTGCCGGCGCAGGCTGTCAGCGGGCGGTATCGGCCGGCGCTCGTGTTGTGCGGCCTCGTGCCTGGCCTGAAGCGACTCCGGAAGTCGCCGAAGATGGCGCCGGGCGAGGGGCGGGAGCAAACGCCGGACGGCGAGCAGTCCTGGTCCTCGCCATTCGGCCATGTCGAAGTCGACGCAGCGCTTCAAGGTCCGGGCGAACGGCGCGTTCGGTCCCAGCCGCTCCCCGAGACCGAGGGAACGAGCGGTGTCCGCCACGTCGATTTCGATCCCTTCGGGCGACTCCTCGAGCCGGATCATGAAATGACGCAGCAGCCAGGTCGTCGAGGGACCTAGGACGGGCAACCAAAAAGTCTCCACGTATATCGATCGCGGGTCGTGTCCGACCTCGTCGATGACCGGGTCGGGCCAGGGCTCGACGCGGAGGTGGACGCGTTCATGTCCAGGCGAATGCGCTGGATCGTCGGGGCATGGCGTGGGGCTTGGGTCGAGTTGCACGAGCACCGGTAGACCTCCCTCTGGGCTGGGCGATGCGACTGGCGAGATGCTGGCCTAGGGGATTCCCGTGCTACCTACCGTTTCCCGGCCGTTTAGTCCGGTCGGCAAGTGTCCCTTCCAACTCTGTGGCCACGTCGAGCGGCGCCGGCGTGGCTAGCTCAAGACCATGCAGTGTCGCCCATGGAGTCCTAGCCTTCCCGTCAGCGGAGGAGGTGGCGGATGCGCTGTCCGAACTGCGGAGTCGCGAACCCACCAGGCAGCAAGTTCTGCCAAGAGTGCGGCAGTCCCCTTGCTCGCGTCTGCCCGAGCTGCGGATCTCGAGTCCTGCCGGCTGCGAAGTTCTGCAGCGAGTGCGGTACGACACTCACCCTCGCGGGTCAACCGACACCTGCCGGTATTGCGTCGGAAGCGGCTTCGATGCCCGCAGCTGCCACGACCCCCATCGCCGAGCGCCGCCTGTGCTCGGTGCTGTTCGTCGACCTGGTCGGCTTCACACCCTTCGCGGAGAAACGCGACCCCGAGGAGACAAGAGAGCTGCTCTCGGACTACTTCGCGCGCGCCCAGGCAATCGTCGCCAATTACGGGGGCACGATCGAGAAGTTCATCGGCGATGCCGTCATGGCAGTCTGGGGGGCACCGGTAGCGAATGAGGACGACGCCGAGCGTTCCGTCCGGGCGGCCCTCGACATCGTGGCCTCGGTCGCCGATCTCGGCAGGCAGTCCGGTGTGGAGCTCCTGGCGCGGGCGGGTGTCGTCACCGGGGAAGTCGCCATCACCATCGGCAAGGTGTCAGAAGGCATGGTGATCGGTGACACGGTCAATGCCGCCTCGAGGGTGCAAAGCGTCGCCCCGCTCGGTGCGGTGCTCGTCGACGACTCCAATAGTTGAAATGTACCTCTAAGCGTTCTACACTGGGGCTCTCAGCAGGGAGAACAGCGATGAGAGCGGCCATCTACGCCCGTATCAGCAGCAACCGGGAGGGCGACGCCAGAGGGGTCCAGGTACAGGTAAAGGACTGCCGGAAACTGTGCGCAGCTCGAGGTTGGGAAGTGATCGAGCCTCCCTATGTCGACAACGACATCTCGGCTGCCACACCGGGCAAGAAGCGTCCGCAGCACGAGAGGCTGCTCGCCGACATCCACTCTGGCAAGGTAGACGCGGTCGTCGTCTGGGACGTTGATCGTCTCTATCGACAACCACGCGAACTCGAGCCGTTCGTTGATGCCTGCGAGGCGGCGGGCATCACGACCCTCGGGTCAGTAGGCGGGGACATGGATCTCAACGACGAGAACGCTCTTTTCATGCTCCGCATGAAGGTCAACATGGCAGCGATGGAGGTCGCCAAGATCCGGAAACGAAGCAGGCGGCGCAAGCAAGCTCTCGCCGAGGAAGGCAAGAACCACGGCGGCCCGAGGCCCTTCGGCTTCGAACCCGGTGGCATCGTCATCCGTGAGAGCGAGGCCGTCTACATCCGACAAGCTGCCGACACACTGCTCGAGGGCGGATCGCTCTATCAGATAGTCCGAGACTGGAACCTACAAGGCGTGCCGACTGTGTCCGGGACTCATTGGACCAGGGGTCACCTAAGACAGATCCTGCTCGCGCCCCGGTTAGCCGGCATCCGCCAGTACCAGGGAAAAGAGATCGGAAAGGCGGTCTGGGACCCAATCATCGAAGAGCAGAAGTGGCGACGTGTCGTGGCCTTGTTGAAGGACCCGGCGCGACAACTTCCGAGCCTCAACGAGAAGCCCGGCCGTCTCTACCTCTTGAGAGGCGTGCTGCGTTGTGGTGTCTGCGGAAAGACCTTGACAGCGATGTACAAGCACACACCCAGCTATGGCTGTCGTCAGATGCCCGGCGAGGACAGTGGCCACGTTTTCATTGCGGCGGAACTTGCAGAAGAGTGCGTGAGGGTTCGCCTGGTGCCCTTAGCCGACGATCCCCGCATGAGGAACCTGTTGTCTACGACCGCAGAGTCCCAGGTCGAAGAGATCAAGGCTCTTATCACTGAGAACGCTGCTGACGAGGCGAAGCTGGACGAGTGGGCCGACATGTTCAACTCGGGCGAGACAACCCGACCCGAGTACGTGAAACAGACCGCTGCTATTCGCAAGCGAATCGACGGGCGACTCGCCCGCATCGGTACGATGCGCGGTCAGTCCACTCTCGATGAGTTCGGAGGCTCGGTCGTCGAAGACTGGGACATCTTTTCTCCCGAGGACAAGCGTGCTGTCATTCTCGCATTGGTGGATCACATCAAGGTCGACCCCGTCATCAACAGGTTCGGCTCGATCGCCGAGCGCACCGTACGCAGGATGCGGTTCCAGTGGCGATCAACCGCCATGCTCGAGGACGGCCAGATGATCGACGAGTACGGCAACGTCTACCGGGCAGAGATCCTCCCTGCCGAGAGCGTGAAGTGATGCCGGAGATTCTTAGTGCAGCATGGTCTGGGTTCTTGGGAGGCCCAACACATTGCTATGGCTGCAGACACGCCTACAGCGACCATCTCACCCCTGATGACGGGTGGCGGTGGCCCTACTACCACTACCGCTGCGGGGTCTGTGGGTGCTGCGAGCTCGAGAGTGAGCTGATCCCGGTCCACTCACCCTGGGAGCATGAAGGAGCAGTCTGTGACTGGCTGCAGGACCACATGGGGGGGGCGACCCCATGCCAGCTAACGCCGGGTGGTACGAGATAGTTGAAGGGGAAACGCATTGCGGCTGTGGGCATCCCTTTGCCGAGCACTTCGTTGTGGATCCCTTCGTGACGGAGTGGTACTTCGTCCATTACCACTGCCGCTACTGCTGTCGGGAAATAACCGGCGAATGCTGCTACCTGAACGCTGGCCTTGAGTTTGACGAGCACGACGGTTCATGCCTGATCGAGGACTGGCCGGATTCTTACCGCTACGTTCCCTCACCAGAGGACTCAGGCAACTAGCTTCAACCAAGAACGCCCCGGTGGTTGTTGGTCCGTCGGCCAAATGAGCTAGTAGAACACGTTAAGTGGGCGAGCCTCTTTCCGAGCCGAAGGCGCTCGGGGCAAAATATCCGTTGATCGGGCGCGGTTGGGAGGCCGCCAGCAGCGATATTCTGAGCGGCGCTCGGTGCGCTGCTAGAGGCGAAAGGGGAAGCTCATGATCGCCGTGGCGATTGTTCGTCGAAGGTTGCGAGAGGGCAAGACCTATGACGACTTCCGGAAGGCCTGGTACCACGAGACTGGCTTCGGCACTTCGAACCGAATGATGACCCTCTTGAACGTCGCTGACCCGCGCGAAGTCATCGTCATCGGCCTCACCGAGGCGAGTCCCGAGAACGCCCCGAGCCTCCTTGCTATTGACGCCGCCGAACGGGGTGCCAACCCGCTTGACGATGTGATCGAACCGGCGATCGACCGCACGTTCGGGATCCTCGTCGCGGAGGACGACTTCTCTCAGTCGGGACCCGTCCCCTATCAGCCAGCGGCCGTGGGCACTGCGAAGACCGACTTTGATGAGGTCCAACAGCTTCTCGAGCTTGGAGCATCCCTTCTGGCGCCATACCTTGAAAAGCCTGCAACGCGGTGACTCGACGCGAGTCGAGTAATCAGAACGATGTGATCGCGCGGCCCGGGAGATCAGGCCCTTGCGTGGGGATCGGCGTGCGGAGCGTGACGAACTAGCCGTCGTTCGGCATCCCTGGCTGAGTCAAGGAGTGCGGTGCGGGCAGCGCCAGAAGGAATGTTCTGTCCTGGCTGGCCAAGGTGTACGAAGCCCGCGAACTCGGCGCACGACGACAGCAGTTTCCTCGCGGTGTCGAGGATCTCGACCTCGGCCTGGAAATCGGGCTCGATGGCACTCACGTACCGTTCGACTTCGTTGCTCATGGTCAGCCCCAGTCGGCAAGACCGGTTTGCGCAGCTGCAAACCGTCGGTGCCGGTGTTCGGCAGGTCGGGAGCGAGTAAGCGGAAGAGGGCGGTGCCGAAGACGACTTGACCTGAGCTGATGTGCCGACCCGTGACCGTGTGCCACTCTCACGGTGACGAGCGACTAGAAACGGCAGCGTGAACAGCTCCTCGGTTGCACCGTTCCAGGCCGCCTCGCGCTTCTTCGCCGACTGCGTGGCAGCGGTGCCTGTGGAGCGGTACGAGACCCCCTGGTCAGACGAGTGGCGCGTCCTTGACCTGATCGGCCACGGCAATCGCGCCAACGTACTTCCCGTCGAATATTACGAGCGACCAGTGCCGCTAGCCGGGCCGGACTACATGCTGCCCGAGAACCTCGCCGAGCGCGAACGACAAGCAGTAAGGCAGTTGGGAGGCGACCCAGTGGCCGCGGTGCGTGCCGCCTCGGATCGGGCGTCGGAAATGGTCGCCGCTGCACCGGATGGCGCGATGGTCGGCACCCCGTTCGGCGAACAGATGCTCGATACTTATCTGCGGTCCCGGACAGCCGAACTCGTGCTCCACGGCATGGACCTTGGGACCAATGTCGAAGTGCCGGCCGATGCGTTGGTTGAATGTGGCGGGTTCCTCGTGGAACGGGCGGTGCACAGAGGCGAAGGCCTGGACGTCGTGCGCGCCCTCAGCGGTCGAGGCGCTTTGCCGCCGGGCTTTAACGTCTACTGAGCCACTGTCAGCTGCGAGTTCGCCACCCAGCCAGTGAAGCCAGGCCGGCCTACCGGGGAGGTGCATGGGCGGTGCTGATGGGCGACGGAGCAGCCACAGCTGGAAGTGCGAGTTGCGCCTTCTGGCGCGTACGCCGGCGAGCACACTCCCCTCGATCTGCATCGGCACGTTGCCCAGGAGGGTGGCGTTCGGTTAGCGCCTTCTGTTCGCTCGACTAGGAGCGTGGGTCAGTAACCGGAATTCATGCAAAGCCAAGCAACCGGCAGCATGTTCATGCAAGCGAGCTGGGCCAATGCACGGATAGAGCACCCGATCTGGATACTCATGCAGTCATGCGAACTTCTGACCCACGCTCCTAGGTGGCCCCTACCGGTCCGGCAGCTTGTCCTCGGGTGCGGGGATCGGCGAACCGCCTGCCCCGGCTCGCTCGCGCACGGAGCGGCCGACATCCTCGATCCATTCGTAGATCTCCGTGAGCGATGTGTCTCCGACCCATACGTGATTGTTGTTGAACCAGAATCGCCCTGGTCCCGGCTCCAGGTCGGGCTTCCACTCGCGGAGCTCGGTCAACGACCTGGTTTCGTCGCCCTGTTCCCAATGCTCATCGATATCGCGCAGCAACCGGAGAATCTTGTCTTCGCGAACGCGGGGCAGCCCATCCGATGGGAGCCTGAGCAAACACTTCCGCAGCTGTGCGAGGGCATGTAAGAGGAAGTACCGCTCCGCGCCGACATTCCAGAGCTGATGCTGTGTCAGGTATTGGCTCGCGGCGGCATACTCCGAAGCCCACTCTGGGGGGTCGCCGCGCTCGTGGAAGGCTGCGCGGAACTCGTAGTCCACCCGTGCAGCTGCGTAGGTGTCCATCGCTTCCTCAAAGCGCACCATCTGGTGCAGCGCGGTGTCGGCCCACATGGCCGTCATCCAGCGAACTTCCTGATCATCTGGTTGTTCGGCCATATTGAGCATCTTGGTACTCGATGACGGCGTTCTGCACTCCGTTATCCCGATTGTCCCCGTACGCCGGATCGCGGGCGCACAGAACGCTCAGGCAAAACCGTTCCGGGTTGCTGGTTGGCCGCGCCAGAGTCGGCGTTCGCCGCTCACGCGCTGGTCCGAGGAAGGCGATGCACCGTGATCACTGCTACCACGGACCCCTGCGGTCAACTGCTAGCACTGCCCTGGCCTGAGCCCATGAAACTGTTGACAAGACAGCGCAGGTCGGCCCGGAATCCGTTGCGACGTGGGCGTCGACGTGTCCGGTAAAGGCTGCGGGGTGCCGCACAGCACCTGGCGGTGGGTCCTCCACCCGTGTACCTCGGCATAAGGACCGCTCATGCCGCGGCCACGACGATCCGGCACATAGACCGTGAAGCAATCCATAAGCGCTCTGGCTAGGGCGAGGAGATTCGCGGAGGACTGTCCGGCACCGTGAAGCAGAACTACTTCGGTGCCGTCGCCGAGCTGCCGGTAGCCAATGAGTGTGCCATCGCGCGATGTCACAGATCCAGTGTTGATTGCTGGCGGACCGTCGCTCACATCCGTTGGACCCTCAGCGGGCTCCGACAATTCGTTCAATGTCCAATGTGTGATGGTTTGCTTCGTGCGCTAACACGCAGCGGACCTCGTGAAGCTCAAGACGCCCCTGCTCCGGATGGCGAAGAACAATGCTCCCAGAACCAGCAAGAGCCTCCGCTACTCGCCAATCCTCGAGCGCTCGACCGAGAGACCACAGGACTCCCTGAAGAGGCAATGATTGGTAGCCACGCGCTCGCGCAAGATCGCCTTCTTCGTAGGGGGTCACGAGAGCAGACGGATCGAGTACGACCGCCGCTAGTCGTTCCGACCAAATTCGCAAGTTGTCCGCCATGTGAGCGACATACGCACGAGCGTTCCACTCGAGCTCAGGCACGCTTTCCGATCCGTCGCGGCCCTCCAGCAAGGCGGCCACGCGACCGGGTGATTCCTCGATCATCCCCCGGCACACATCCGCATCAGTGGACCAGGTGTAACCACAACCTCGACATGGATTGCCGTATCTCTCCGTAAGGTACGCGTTCATGAGGGCCACCTCAAAGATTGATTCGAGCTGAGGAACAGCTTCGGCCTGAGGAACTGGGTGTCCCATACGAACGAGATCGAAGCATTCCGAATGTTCCACCGAAGAGTGTCAGCGGTGCAACTCGACGAGTGCCGAATCGGCAGGGAGTATGAAAAGCGGCTGATGTGAGCTCCATCCACCACCGCCAGGAGGTGAGTGGCTACCGTCAGTCTGACTTGGGATTGCTGGTCTGACTCGAGAATCGGCTGACGGTCAGCCTGTCTTCAGAACGATCCGTCGACCGGCGATTCCAGGTGAAATGGTACGAGTCGAGCTTTGAGTACGGCGGATCGCCCTGCGCCAACAGGACGATCGCACCGGCGCCGCACACATCGGGCGACGCGTGCCACCCCTTACCAATTGAGAGAGAAGGGATGGCGATGACCACTGTAGATGCGGCGTGCCCGGTGACGGGTGGTGTGGACACGCACCTCGATGTGAACGTGGCGGCGGCGCTCGACCGGGTCGGGGGCCTGCTCGGCGTTGCGGAGTTCCCGACAACTGGCGCGGGCCATCGCGAGCTCGCCCGGTTCCTGGCGAGTTTTGGCAACTTGACTCGCGTCGGCGTGGAGGGGACCGGCTCGTACGGGGCGGGTCTCGCCAGGTTCCTGCGCGGCTCCGGAGTGGAAGTGGTCGAGGTCGACCGACCGAACCGCCAGGCCCGCCGGCGGACGGGCAAGTCTGACCCGGCCGACGCCATCGAGGCGGCCCGCGCCGCGCTGTCGGGCCGAGCCCAAGGAGCGGGCAAGAGCCGCGACGGCAACGTGGAGGCGATCAGGGCGCTCGTCGTGGCCAAGCGTTCGTCTCGCTCCACGAAGATCAAGACGCTCAATCAGATCCGCCATCTGAGCTTCACCGCACCAGAGGAACTGCGATCACGCTTGAAGGGGATCTCGCGCCAGCACCTCGCCGCCGAGGCGGCCGCCCTCCGGCCACGCGCCGGCGGAGACCCGGTGATCTTTGCCACAAAGACCGCCATCTCCCTGCTCGGTCGTCGGGTGCTGGTCCTCGATGCCGAGCGAGAGCGCCTGAACGTCCTCTTAGCCGAGCTCGTCAAGCAGACCGCGCCTCAGTTGCTCGAAATCCACGGCGTGGGCGTCGACACTGCCGCCACGCTGCTCGTGACCGTCGGCGACAATCCCGGGCGGATCTGCTCGGAGGCCGCCTGGGCCCATCTCTGCGGCGTGGCTCCCATCCAAGCCTCCTCGGGCAAGGTGACCCGCGTGAGGCTTGATCGCGGCGGGGATCGCCAGGCCAACTCCGCGCTCTGGGGGGTGGTGATCACCCGCTTGGGCTCTGATCCGCGCACCCAGGCCTATATGGAGCGCCGACTGAAGGAGGGTCGCTCCAAACCCGAAGTCATCCGAGTCCTTAAGCGTTACGTCGCCCGCGAGGTCTATCACCACCTCCCTCGCGCATAGTTCGCTCGCAGCAGCGGGCCTGGCCCGATAATCGGCTGGCGCCTACGGGGTTGCCCTCAGAACGATCTGTCGGCCTGCTGCTGCGAGTCCACCTTCGCCGTTGAGCGGCCGGACCCTTGGCTTTGTAAGAGCTTGCCCTCGCTGAGTGGCTCATCCCTGTCTTGTCCGAGCTGGCCGCCGACACCAAACCCGAAAGGACACCAATGTCGACCCATCTGCATCGGCGCCTTCTTCGCGGGCGCCCGATCCTTGTCGCCCATGTTCAACAGCCAGATCCGACGGCACCGTAATGGCTGCGAACGACCGGCCGTGTCCGGCGAACTCTGCAACTGTGGGCGGCCTGCCGTCGTCATGTTCCTCACCGATGACTTCGGCCCGGTCGGCTGGTGCGGTATGAGCGACGGCGGCGCGAAGAGCGCGCCTCACGATCGGTCCGAGGCTGAATCGGCGTCGCTGCGCGTGAGCATTGAAGTCGTCGACGCCATCGAAATCGCTGAGATCCTCGAGTTCTTCGCTGACTGGCTACGTGCTGAGCCCGACCATGCCCGCACCCTTCTGACCTCGCGTGACCTCTATGGCGCCGAGGACTTGGCCTCGGATCTTGACCGGCTGGTGAACCTCATCCAAACCACCCCAATTGGGCCTTGACAAACGTAGGAGCATCGATCTGTCGGTCCTCCCCGTCACTGTGACAGCGCGCTCGCGATCCTCGGTCAGCTCGTGCGGGCGCTGCGGGAGTTGAGGCGGCGCGAAACCCCAGGTCGCAGATCGTCAAGAGACACTGAAATCGTCCCGGGAGGGTCCAAGTCTGTCGGCGACCTCGTCAGCACGTAACGGAATTGGCATTGCACTGCCATACGAATCAGCGCAAAATCAAGTGAGTCGGACGAGTTCTCATCTGCCGGGGGGGGTGACAGGGCGGGACAAAGCGGTCCGCCCCTTGTTATGGGTGCTGTGTTCTGGAGTATTCCGCTGTTTGCCGCGGTGATCGTGGTTGCGGTCACCCCCGTTCTGTATGGGACGTTGAAACACCGGCAGTGGGAGGAAGCCGAGGAAGCGAGTTCAGCTCAAAGGGCTGCTAGCGGACACCTGGGCCTCCGAGCGTCAGTGCCGGTCGTCGCCGAGATATCCGCTGACCGCTCCACGCTTGAATTCGCTCGTGAGGAGGCGGCGGCGCTTCTCGCGCGTCTGGAGCAACTGCGAGACTTTCTCGCTCACGAAGAGGCACTTGCGAGAGACCGAATACACACGACGCCAGCGGTCAACGCTGTCGACTGACTAGCAATCGGGCGCCTGCAAGGTGAAGTCCACACCTACCTCTTTAGTTCGTTGACGCTCCGAGCAGCCGACTCCTTGGCCGACATCGGGTAAGACTCACACCCAGTCATCCCAGCCGGGCTGAGCGTGACCGGCGTTCCATCGGCGCCAGGGCAGCCTCGCAGACTCCGAGCGGTCTCAGCCGTGAGCGTGCGCTCGCGATCCTCGGTCAGCTCGTGCGGGCACTGAGGGAGCTAAGGCGGCACGAAAGTCCTGGCACAGGTCGCCAGAACCGTGGCAATCCTGCAGCGGCTCGAACGAGGGGACCGCTCCAGCGAGAGAAAGGAGCTAGCGGCGCCGAGACCTTGGCCCAGCCCGGCAAGTAGGCTTCGTGGGTTGAAGTCTTGTCATCGGACGGGGGGTGGACGATGAAGCAGATCTCCGCAGTACTAAAGAGCAAGGGCTCGTCAGTGGCAACGATCGGCCCAGACGCGACGGTAGCGGCCGCGGTGGCAGAGATGGCGCGACATAACGTCGGTGCCTTGGTCGTTTCGAGCGACGGTAGGACAGTTGATGGAATCGTCTCCGAACGCGACGTCACACGCGCGCTCGACAGCTTTGGAGGCGCGCTTCTCGACAGGCCGATCCGGCTGATCATGTCGAGCGAGGTACGAACTGCCTCTCCTGATGAGAACATCGAGTCCCTCGCCGTCATGATGACCGAGTACCGAATCCGTCACGTCCCCGTGCTCGAGGATGGAGTCCTAGCAGGAATCGTAAGCATCGGCGACGTCGTGAAGAGCCGCATCGAAGAGCTGGAAGAGGACAGGGACGCCTTGCTCCAGTACATACAGGCCCGGTAGCGCGCCCTTCTACGCGGAGCGGCCTCAGTCATGAGCGGGCGCTGAGGGAGCTTCGGCGGCGGTAGCGCTGTGTCTGCAAGGCGCGGGTACGGGTCACACCCGCGGACCGGAACCGTCGATCTGGAGCGGGGGCGGTTGTCGGGGGAGCGTGATTCTGGGCGTCGTTCTGTGCGCGTCTAGGACGCCCCTACCGCACCCTGCGGAAATCCTTGGGCGGTGCTGACCCGTGTTATTGGGCCACGTCAGCTCGGTCGATGGTCAGGGGTTGCTCAAGAGCCGTTACGGCCGTTCTTGGCTTGCAGCCGTCACCCAACCGACGCGCGTAACTCGTGTGCGCCTTCGGTGTGCCCCACGAGCGGACCTTCGGTTCTACTTGCAGAAGAGCCTCACGTTCGTATCCTGACAGCAGAGCACGACGCTGTCGCTGCTCCGGGTCGGTCGCCGAGATGTGCCGACTCATGCACTTAAGCGGCAGTCCCAAGAATGGAGACGACAATGACCGCTACTAATGAAACCGTGACCGCAGGAAAGACAGCGAGCGGCGCCTTCGTGGCGCCGGGGCAATCCGGCAGCGTGGTAGACGTGAAGCCCCGCTACGAGAACTTCATCGGCGGGCGCTGGGTGGCCCCAGTCAAGGGCCAGTACATGAAGAACGTCAGCCCGGTCACCGGCCGGCCCTTTACCGAGGTGGCCAAGTCCACGCCCGAAGATGTGGAGCTCGCACTCGACGCCGCCCACGCCGCCAAGGATGCCTGGGGCGAGGCCTCACTGGCCGAGCGTGCCGCCGTGCTCAACGCCATCGCCGATGCCATCGAGGCCAACTTGACCATGCTGGCCGTGGCCGAGACCTGGGACAACGGCAAGCCGGTGCGGGAAACGCTGGGGGCGGATATCCCCCTGGCCGTAGACCACTTCCGGTACTTCGCCGGTGCTACTCGGTCGCTCGAGGGCCGTTCCACCGAGATCGACAAGGACACCGTCGCCTACCACTTCCACGAGCCTCTGGGCGTGGTGGGACAGATCATCCCGTTCAACTTCCCGCTCCTCATGGCGGCATGGAAGATTGCCCCCGCCTTGGCCGCCGGCAACTGCACCGTGGTCAAGCCGGCATCGCCGACCCCGTGGTCGATCCTGAAGCTGGCCGAGGTGATTCGAGACATCGTGCCTCTTGGCGTGCTCAACATCGTGACCGGCCCAGGCGGCGAGATCGGGAAGGCCTTGGCCTCTAGCCCGCGCATCGCCAAGATCGGTTTCACCGGTGAGACCACCACGGGACGGCTGATCATGCAGTACGCGGCGGAGAACCTCATCCCCTCCACGGTGGAGCTCGGCGGCAAGTCACCCAACATCTTCTTCGCCGACGTGATGGACGAGGACGACGAGTTCTTGGACAAGGCCATCGAAGGCCTGGTGCTCTACGCCTTCAACAAGGGCGAGGTGTGCACCTGCCCGTCACGGGCGCTCATCCAAGAGTCGATCTACGACAAGTTCATGGCGCGTTGCCTCGACCGCATCCGCAAGATCACCCAGGGCAACCCGCTCGACCCGACCACCATGATGGGCGCCCAGAACTCGGCCCAGCAGCTGGAGAAGATCACCGGCTACGTCGA
>Ga0187856_1002229_pt1 | contig 14485 bp, 18 predicted proteins | sample June2016WEW_8_40_FD_132443 | JGI IMG/M metagenome (GOLD analysis project Ga0187856, IMG submission 132443) | Peatland microbial communities from SPRUCE experiment site at the Marcell Experimental Forest, Minnesota, USA - June2016WEW_8_40 | ecosystem: Environmental > Terrestrial > Soil > Wetlands...
AGCCCTAGTAACGCAATAGAATCGAGCCCCGAACTCAAAAAGAGACCGATTTGCACATCGCTAAGTAGATGTCGACGAACCGATTCCTGCAAGATTCCGTGGCCCTCATCCACAATATCTGCAAGACGACGTCCTCGTTGAGACTGCTCTAACTGGGGAAATTGCCAGTATTTTCCTTCCGCCACAACATTCCCATGATCATCGCGTTCCTGCCAGCAACCGCGAGGCAGAGAAAATATGCCATCGTAAATTGTGAGTGGTTCCTGAACCGCCCCATAGGCCAAGTAGCCAGCTAGCGATCTACGATCAATCCGAGAATCTAGAAGCTTGCTTTGGAGTAGCGCGCGCACTTCGGACGCACAGACAAACCAACTGTCTTTCTTTCCCGCATAGTACAAGGGTTTGATTCCCATGGGATCCCGCGCAACCACTAGGCGCGAGCGGCGAACATCCCACAGGGCAAAGGCAAACATACCTCGAAGCCGACTCAGACATTCGGTTCCCCAGCGCTCATAGGCACGCAAGAGAACTTCTGTATCGCTGTGGCCTCGGAATTTAAAGCCGTCGGTTTTCAACAAATCACGCAGCGCGGGAGCATTATAAATCTCGCCGTTGTAAACAAGGATATCGCCGGTCGCTTCGTTCACCATCGGTTGGTGGCCGAGTGGAGAAAGGTCTTGAATAGCTAGACGACGGTTTCCCAGCCCAACCGTCCCGCCGCCAACCGACATCACTTTTGAACCACCGTCATCCGGACCGCGGTGCAACTGAGCGTCGAGCATAGCTCGCACAGCCCCATTCACCTGAGAGGGCGAGAGTGCACCCACAATTCCGGCAATTCCACACATGCGATAAACCCTCGAAGTCAATAACGTTCAATCACTGCGTCATCAGCGGTGATCGTGCACAGCACATCGGTGATACAAGTTCAGTATCTGCTCGGTGACAGAGCGCCAAGAAAACTCCTTCTGCATCCATTCTCGTCCTATCAAGCCCATGCCTTGCAGGGGCATGGTACTGATCCTACGAATTGCATCGGCGAGCGTTTCAGGGTCATTGTCGACCCAGAGACCGCACTTCATCTGTTCCAGTCGACTCCAGGGAGTTCCCTTGCTCGCAATCACTGGAACACCATGAGCCAGGGCCTCGGCTACTACGATAGCGAAATTCTCGGTATGAGACGGCACCAGAGTCACGTCCGAGCTTTCGAATAGTCTTTTTTTGGCTTCCGACAAGACTTCTCCCATCATCTTCACTCGTCCCTCCACTCCTAGCGCGTGAATTTGCTCTTTGAGTTGCGAAACGTACTCAGGCGGTCCCCACCCCGCGATCGTTAGACGCCATGGTGGTGCCGAATCGATGAGACTGCAAGCCTTCAGCAAAGGCTCAATTCCCTTCTTCGGGTCCAAACGCCCGATGAAAAGCAACCGAAGTTCTCCTTTCCTCTCCATTCGGTTGAGGTCGGCTGGGACGTCGACGCCGTTAGGAATCATCGCCATTCGCAACTTCGGGAAACGGGTCAAAGTCTCGCAGCGCTCATGTTCTGAGGTAACGTGTATCGTCAGTTCAGCGAGATCAACTGTGTGATACCACAGAAAATCCCAAACCGCCTTTAGGCCAATGCGCGAAGAGCCTTCCCAGCGCTGAAGAGCCCCGCGCGGTGACCAGATCAGCGGCTTCTTCAATGAACGGATCCGCCAAATAGTTGGAAATGTCGGAAAGTTGTAAACACCGGTGAGATGGACAACGTCAGCCCACCTTATGTACGAGGGTAGTAACCGTATGAGCGTTGGCGAAACTGAATGCCGCTGCCGGCGCGCACAATAGCGAACTCGAAATCCTTCTGAAAGCTCTACCTCCTTGTTCTTCTCCACATCCAGTGTTTGATTTAGGCCGTTCGCGTCTGTGGTCAGGACGCGGACATCGCAGCCCAATTTCACTAGGTTCCGACACAGCTCGAATGTGGAGCGAATTGGGCCGCCATAGAGATAGGCGGGGTGGAACGATGGCACTACGTGCAAAACTTTCATGAAGGCTGCTTGGGAGTCAAAGGACTGTCGATATCTTACAAAAGCTCCTTCACTTTGTCGCCTTAAGATGGTCTAATCTTTTCTTAAAGGGCCAATGTGTGCGACCCAGAATTGCTCTAGTCACCTCCGGACTCGGTACCAGACACGGCGGCATTGGGGTGGTTGCCCAACTGATCGCCTCAGCGCTGGAAGAGCATTCCGATGTGGCATTCTGGGAACACCACGCATTTTGGCCGCGATTTGCACGAATCCCAGCAGCTGTGGGAAGGACATTCTTCGGCAGTTTAAAGACTCCCGATTTTGTTCTGTACGACCACGTCGACCTCGCTATCTTGCACTCTGTCATACCCCATCTGCAAGCCATTCCTTATGCTGTGTTCTTGCATGGCATAGAGGCTTGGAAGCCTATTGTCGGCCGGCGACGGGAAGCGCTCTTGGGCGCAAGTCTTTTGCTCGTCAACTCGGCCACGACGGCAGCCGAAGCCCGCGTTTTTAATCCGTGGCTGCCGAAAATGGAAGTTACTTGGCTCGGCGTCGAGCGCCAGAACGAAATTGCGGACGCCGGATCCAACTCTCCGCTCGGCCTAATTGTCGGCCGCATGGCCGATTCTGAGCGCCTCAAAGGCCATGACGCCGTAATGGATGCCTGGCCCCTGGTCAAGTCGGCCATTCCCGATGCTAAGTTAATGATTGTGGGCACTGGGAACGATAAGAGCCGCTTGCAAAAGAGAGTGGAAGCCGAGCAGTTGACGGGTATCGAGTTCTGCGGTCGGATCGACGATGCAAAGCGGGATCAGATGTATCGTTCCTGTCGTATGCTCTTTTATCCCTCCAAGCAGGAAGGATTCGGACTGGCCGGAGTCGAAGCAGCCAGCTTTGGCGTGCCTTTATTGGGACTAGCCGGAACCGTCACAGAAGAACTTTTTCCAACCGGCACGGGCGCCGTGATCGCCAAAGATCTTTCGAGGGAGAGCATCGCAGAAGCGGCAATTCCTGTTTTTAGAAACGCTCAGCACGCGAGAGAGTTAGGACGCGCCGCATCAGACAGGGTAAATGCAGTCTTTCTAAAAGAGCACTTTACTGACCGTCTTCGGCGAGCATTGGCGCCATTTTTGTCCGTATACCGAGCAATGGCCACAAACACTCCGTGCACAGAACTGAGAGAGAGAAATACTTCGGCGTCCGTTCAAGTAGCCGCCACAAAAAGCCAACAATCTTCGCCAATGCAACTGCGAAAGATGAGGAAATAGCGGGCAAGCGACGGGCGCTACCTATTCATCTCAAGTGCGCCCTCGTTGCGTGTGAACTCACGTGTCCAATTTCCGCTGACATGGCACTCTACGCAAGCTTTGATAGGCGCTAGCTCGCAAGCTGGCCATACTGCTTCATCGACTGTGGGTGAGCGGTGAGGTCTCTGTCGCGGCTCTGATATTTGTTGGGCCAATGCTGCCCGCAGTCTGCCTGTCTTACCTGGACTCCGTCATTGGCCTTTACAGTTCCTATATGCTCGAACACGTGCTGGTGCGGGCAATCGGCACGTACAGTTTGAGCGGCGGACTGAGGCTAGCGCGTGAGAGCCCTCCTCTGACCCGATTGACACTGTACGACCGCAGGGCTTGCCAAGTATCAGAAACCGAGTGACGTCGTCGCGACCAGAAGATAAAACTGCCGGCTGTCGCATACTCGACTTCACAAGTCGGGATTGGCACAATTCAGTGGATATTTAGCACCACACTGTTACCTAATACCTGTACAAGAAGACGAGCGTATTCTGGTGGTGGAGGATCAATGCGCGTACGTCGAAAACTGCGTGAGCAAATGAAATCCGGCTTCCACCGCCTTTTCGTCCTCGGGCAGAGGCTCGGATGGGACGTCCTCCCGAGACACTTCTATTCGGCGATTCCCGATATCCGCGAACTGCTACGTAGCGAGTCGTGGAAGCAACCGTCCAGCATGACCGGCGTTGCCGGTGCGGACATCGAATCGCAAATGTCCTTTCTTCGAGGATGCTGTTTGCCGCCGCTGCCCAAAAGGTTAAGGCAGGGCGGCATTCACGAGTATGCCTGCGAGGAGAATGGCCAACCGGGCTACGGTCCGGTCGAAGCTGATTTCCTATACTGCTTTATTAGGACGAAACATCCAAACAGAATCGTGCAGGTTGGATGCGGAGTTTCGACTGCGGTGATACTGCTGGCAGCGAAGGAGGCGAACTATAGACCTGAAATCATTTGTGTCGATCCATTTCCAACCGGGTACCTGACTCGCACGGCAGAACAGGGACTCATTGAGCTGATTTCGAAACCAGCTCAGGAGATCGACCTTGAAGTATTAACCAGTCTCGATGCCGGTGACCTACTGTTCGTCGACTCCAGTCACACCATGCGCCCGGGTAGCGAAGTTAACCGGATCATCCTGGAAGTACTTCCGCGCCTGCCATCCGGCTCCTTCGTGCATTTCCATGATATCTATTTCCCTTACGACTATCAGTCGAGTGTTCTGACCACGCTTTTCTTCGCCGGGGAAAGCACGTTACTACACGCATTTCTGATTGATAACCAGCGATACTCCATCGCGGTTTCGCTTAGCATGTTGCACCATGCCTGCCCTCAGCAAATGCAATCGCTGCTTACGAACTACCGACCCGCTGCTATGCACTACGGGCTGCATACGATGGACGCGGGCTCAGGGCATTTCCCCAGTGCGACATATCTCTTCGTGGTGTGATGGCGGAGTTGAGCCGGAAAAAGTCGCGACGATCATCCGGATGACAGGTCGCAACTTTCGTTTGTTGAACCGTCTCCTCACCCAGATGGAGCGAATTCTCGAAATCAACGCGCTTCGAGAGGTGACGAAAGCAGTTGTGGAAGCGGCTCGGGAAGGCCTGGCGATCGGCGAGGCCTGAGGCTTTCGCCCAGTCGTGGGAAACGCCAGACACCAGACATCCCTCTACCCTTGCCGACTACCCCGCGAGGAATCCGCAGCGAATCGGGTCCGACGAATCACTTCCACGCGTAGCCGACTTTACGGCCAAGTGGCAATGCAGCTCAACAAGGCTTCGCTGGCGGGATTCCAACAATCGAATGAGCGCCGTCAGTGACGGGCTCTCTTAAGGGCGCGCGTTTTTGAGCATAATCCGGCATCGTCCACAATGTATATCCCGCGCTCATCAGAAGATGCTGCGCCCATCCCTTTCTTCCAGGAAACGCTCTTTCCTCTGCCCAGTCGCAGAACTCAAACACTATGGGAGGTGGGAAAGGTCCACCCAGTAGGTTCTGTGCCCCCAAAAAGACGTGGGCTTCATAACCTTCCGTGTCTATCTTCATCACCGATACACGTGGAGCCGCCTGCGCCACTAGTATTGCGTCCAAAGATTTGGCTCGTACTGTAGTTGGTACCACATCGAACTGCGGAGCGGAGGAGGCCATGCCGAAATGACTCTCCGGCGGTATGTACAGCGGGACAGAATCGCGATCCGACGTGCTGGCTGCACATGCGGCGATCTCCACGTTCGAGAGGCGGTTCAAGGTGACGTTTCTTCTCAGATAGGGCAAAACTTGTGGAGAGGGCTCAATGGCAATCACGCGCTTCGCATATCCCGCCAGTGGAATGGAGAACGCCCCAATGTTGGCACCCACATCCACGAACACGGAATCAGAAGTAATGTGGTTTCGAAGAAACTGCAGCGTTTCGGGTTCGTACACGCCGTCCATCCAGAGAGACAGGCCAACAGGCTCCAGAAGGTTGGGTATCACCATTTTGTTTCCGTCGCAATTGCGGATTAATGCCGGCTTTGATCGCGCCGCCACGGGCAACATCATTCGAGCCAGTTGGGCCTTGCCCCTCGTGCCCGACGGGATCGAACGAAAGAGGCCCGAAAGGATTCGCAAAAAGATCGGACTGGCGGGTAGAGATTCCATTCCACATGGTCCCGAGGTTGAGCGTGAGAGATTCTCTGTCCTCGATCAGCTACAGCAGAGACCATAGGACTCAGCTAAATACAACGTCCGAATTATCTGCGTATTCCTTGGGGCGGCGCAGCCGTGCGCAATATTTATGAAGCGGTATTTATATTTGCTGCGCATCGTACAATACAATCACTTCATACGCGCCGGTGTTCCAGCGTCCTCTGGGAGACAAGGATACTCCCCCTGACATCCTTGACTCCGGCCATCCGGAGGATCGTAACGAGTGCATTCTCCAGTTCCCGGGCGGACACCATCTCCGGGGCTACTACGTGCATGTACGTGCAGGTTGGCCATCAATTACCGTGAGGCGCACGGGATGTTCTGCAGCAATGGAGTGTTATTCAATCACGAAAGCCCCACGACGGGGACCGACATTCGTCACCAGAAAAATTACGCGCGCGGTGGCGCATATTCTGGCAGGCAAGCGCTTAAAGCGCTGGCGGCGGACCGTCATAGTTTTGCCAAAGAAACCTCGCCGCAGTCGAGAGCTTTGTCAGACACTCCTCTGTGTATCCCCCCTCGAACACCCTCCATTTTCGATATTTTCACAACATAAGACTACGTCAAACTGGCCATTCAGGTCAGTACGCATTTCAAGCTGTCGCACATCCAAGCGCTCGAAATTAGCCAGCGCCGTTTTGCACATCTTCGCTCGCTGCCGCGCAACGCTTTGATTCCGCTCATCCCAACTGAGGCCCAACGCTTTGTAACCCAACAGCGCCAAACCAATGGTGAAGGCGCCGCTGCCACAGCCAACATCAAGCAAACGCTTCGAGCCGGCGCGTACCGAAGTGAGGTGTCTTGAAATCCAAAGCCAACGATCCACAAGGGTGTCGCCATGAATCAGTGTGGCCGGGAACCCAAAACTCATACAAGTAGCGATTTCATTTAGACCACCTTAGACGGAACCGTTTTCATGAATCCGATTATGTTTTCGATGTCTCAGCCCGCGTCAAGTCGTCGACCGCGCGCTTGGTGGATGTGCTCTCAAGCTCGTTCGCCCAGTGCTATAGCGTAGCGCATACCGTAAGCTCTCCAAGATAGAGCTGCCCGGCCAGGACCCAGCAAATCACGGAGACCCTTCACTGATCGAGCCTTATCCAGCGCGATTTGCAGAGCGGAGGCCAGTGCTCTTGGATCGTCGGAAGGTACAACCGAAACCAAATCCGGATTTTCAAGATATTCGCGCAAATCTTCCCCGCCAGTTCGATCAGTACAAACGACTGGCAGCCCGCTGGCAAGCGCTTGTGCCAGAACCAGTCCGAAGCCGTCTTGCCGCGAAGCGAGGCCTAAAACGTGTGAACGAGCATAAAACCGGGTTAAATGATGTTGCTCAACTGGTGAATAATGCTTGAAGTCAGGTTCACGCGGGAGCGGCGCGTCGCCAACACTGCCCACATGGATCAGCCCGACGTCACGCAGACGCCGCCACGCATCCACCAGAACGTCGCATCCTTTCTGAAGAGACCATGTGCCCGCCATGATGATCTGAGGGCGTACTTCTAGAGAGGGAGCCTGGGTAGCGGGAAACATATTAAGGTCCACGCCGTAGGGATTGCGGAAGATCCGAGACTCCGGTACACCACGCTCCGTGAAGCTCTGGACAACGTGCTTCGCCGGAACGACGATGGTGTCCGCCAACTCATACTCTGCGATTTCGCGGCGGACTGACCACTCGGAGATAGCTGGAGCAGAACCTTTCCTTCCCGGAATATTTTCTAATATTTCTTTTTGAGAAACGATGTGGCGGCTACCGCGCTCCACAAAGATCCTCGTCTGATATTTCCGGCGGACGGCCTGAATGGTATGAAGGCACATCCCGGACATTCCGATAAACACGTCGCATCGGCTGATTAGTGTGGAGGCAATTCGATCAAGGGCGTCGATGAGCAACTCATTAGCACGGGCTTCGAATACAGTTCCCTTAGCGGCGCGAGCAGCGGCATACAAAGGCGCCACGTAAGGCGCGAGCCACCGGTTACACCTGTTTGGCAATCCAAATTTCTGAGTTCGCCAAGGGGGAACAAGGGAGTAAAACGCGACATCGTGCCCCAGCGAGTCAAGCTCCCGCGCAAGATCACAAACGTGAAAACGACCGAATGTCAAGATGGCAATTCGCATTGCGGTTCAGGACTGGAATGGCTTGCTAGAATTGGAAGCAATTCGTACCACCGAACTCGTTTGTCCCCGAAAAGCTAGCAGCCAGCGGTTATGTTCGATGGGTCTTTGCTCTGGCACAATCCTGCGCCACCACGCATTCTCGACGATTTACGACTGGTAGCCAGCATCCCGAAAAAACTCCAAGCAACCTAATTCCATCGCCTTCGAGTGTGTTTCAACAACCCAGCGAACATCACGCGTTTTTGTCAGACTGGCTGCTCCTTGAAGGACGCTGAGTTCGCCTCCATCCACATCTACTTTAATGACAGAGGGTGACTCAATCCTGTCAATCAGCGAGTCTAGTTTGATTGTGCTCCCATCGTCCCTTTCTCCGACGAATTTTGTCGAGAAGCGTAGGCGTCGATCGTTTTCAAAGCTTGAGGAGCAGATTATTGCAAAAGTTCTGCCAACTCCCCTCGTCGGGATCAAACGCAAACACATGTCTCGCAGAGGTTTTTTGCAAGAAGAACAGAGTTGTACTCACCAAACGGTGACTCGATGTCGACCGCAGTCATTGCATTCCGGGAAAACCGCCTCCTTTGCCGCAAGCAAGGGCACGTTTCAATCCGCCCGCCTTTCCGCAAGCACCGCGAGGCGGTGGTTATGCGGCAGCCAGATTCCGTTATCATGCGAGCTAATCTCGAGGCCGAAAACGCCGGGCCACCATAATCAGGTAACAGACTCGTTACTCTAACGAGGACTTTCAAGTCGGTTAGCGCTCCTCTCCGCAGCCCGTCTCGGGATAACTGACCTTTTCTTATCGAACCTCTTCCATGCTGGGTTCCAAGCGAACGCCCCGACTAGGGCTGCGGCGGAGCCACTGAACAACTCTACAAGTGCCCCGTTCGGCCGAATCAAAGCCACGCAGGGGAGAAAGAAAAGAATTAACCTGCCAAGGTCGCCTCGACGTTCCGCAAGGGCTGCCTTTACATCGAGCATCCCGATGAGCCACCCAAGCACGAAAAAGCCAATGACGACTCCCGGAATCCCAAAGTTAATCTGAAACTCCATCACGTTGCCCACGCCAAATGACGATTTGGGATCAAGCCGAAGCCCAGTCATCTTCGCAACGATTTCGGGACTACCGCCAAAAACCGGCTTCTCGGGCCACAGCAGGCGCGGAACCAGCGAGAGCAGTCCCTCCCAGAGCGAATAACCCTTGAGGTAATCCACTTGGCCCTGTTGAATTCGCAGAGCTGCCAGCCCGACTAAATAATTTTGATTGAGCCTTTGATCAAGCGAGATCAGATGCTTCCGGTTGGTTGGGTCAAGCCATTCAAAGTCTCTAACTGTGTCAATGACGCTATCGATTCGGGCCTCAAGGGGTGCTCCGCCCCACACCTGTTTACGGATGTCACCCCTATGTGCAAAGTAATTTACGAATATGCTCAAACTTAAGAATATAAAGAGGGTCATGCCGACCACCACGCGCCCGAAGCTTCGCGTCGAAATAGTGAGCACGGAACAGACGATAATGATCGCCGCAGACCCATAGCTCAGGAAGCCTCCAAGCAGAAGCATCAGAACAGGGTAGACCATGAGCGCCCCGAGCCAGATCGCTACTCGTTTGAGATCGCCGTGCGAGCAAGCCGCTCGCAGGCCTAACATCACGCCCAGCATCCAAATCCCTCCCCCGTTTTCAACTGCCGCGCTGACACTGGGGATTTGGTAGAGGGGACTGAGGCCGTAGATGAGAGCCCACCCGCCGAGCAAGCAAAACCAACAAAAGTGATCGCGATCCGCCTCTCGGCGGATTGGCATTTTTGGAGTCGAGGAATGGGCCAGCCACACGCCCGCAACAAAACACATTGACCCGAGCGCTGTGGAACGCATGCCAATCTCAATCAGATCCGAGTGGAGTAGGAAATCGCGGCCGGCGATATGGGCAAACGCGCCGGGAACATGGATCAACAACAATGAAAACAAGTAGGCAATCGGAAGCCCTAGCGAAACCCTATCCCTTCGGAGAAGCCATAACAGCCAAAGGAATGCCGTGAGACAAACGAAAATTAGAAATGTCATCGCAGTTGAAAGACCTTACTACGGGTGCGCTCGATGGGCAACCACATCACTCAGAGTCCGCAACCAGTCACCCGCCTTCTGCCAATTCAGGCGCTTGCCTGGTCTTGAGAACCGATAGCCTCCCTGCTCGAGGGCTCGAGGAGACGAATGGACTCGGTGGCCGCACATGTGGCTCCGGCACTTTTAGCCCAATTGAGTTCCATAAAGATGATTCCGATATGACCGGACCTGATCAGCCGTTCCTCCCCTTCTAATGCCGAATGCTCCCGCCCTTGAATATCGAGCTTCATAAGATCGATATGGTTAATCGCATGATCCTGGCAAAACTGATCGAGGCAGACTGTTTGTACACGTTCGGTTCCAGAATCGCCGAGGTCTCGCGAAATGAAGTTCATCGCTTCGTTCGTCCCCAGTTCTCCGCGGAAACGCTTTAGAGGGCAGCCCATCCATTGTTGCTGAAGACCGCTAGCTGCTGGAATGGAGGAATGGAGATGACCAAGCCCATTTAGCTTCGCCCTTGCACGCAGTCTAGCTGCAATCTCCGGGGTAGGTTCGAAAGCGTGGACGGTAGCATCGCGCTGAATAGCCAGTGCGGCCAAGCTATAGATTCCGGCGTTGACGCCGACATCAAAGATAAACCTGGCGCCCTTCGCGGCGGTTTCCAAGCATCCGTCAGATTGCCTGACCTCGTGAGATTCGTATAGAAGGCGCCGCGGTTGGCTGCGGTCACCGTGCCTCCACCGCCGCAAGGATTCGTGTGAGCCGGTGCTTGTAAGTATTCGAGTCGGTGCGAATACGCGTACGCGCGGCGGCTGCTAGTCGCGCGCGCTCGGCTTGGTTTTCAAGCAGCCACCGCGCTCTCACGATCATTTCGTCGATGGTGCGAAAATAGAGGACACACTCCCCGTCCGGCCCCAGGATCTCCCGATGCTCTTCGGTTTCCTCAGTCAGCATGCAGCCGCCCGCAGCCGGAACTTCGAATGTCCGCATGCAATGCCCGTCTCTGTTTGCGCGTCGCACAAGGCACAATGCGATTCGAGCACCAGCAATCGCCTTAGGCAGTTCAGCAATCGGTAACTGCCCGCGAGTTAACGGGCGCGTCTCTGCGAATCTATCCCAATAAGTACCATATAGAGCCACGCGGAAGCCCGCACGTGCCAGGGCCGCAAAATACGGCACGCGATCCGCGTCGCCTCCCCCCGCAAACACGATGTCAGCTCTGTAGTCCTGGAGCTCGTTTTCAGAGTATTTCCGCTCAGGACAGAGAATCGGATCCCACGCGAAGGCAAGGTACGAAACGCGACGGACCCCTAGGGCCTCTAGATCGCTGATATTGGCACGGCGGGTTGTAAACACATGGTCGTAACCGCGAAGAGCTCGCAGAAACCACCTTGACCGTCGCGAAGGATTCCAGGGGTCGTCGGTGAGATAGTTCGCGCAGTAACATCCAAGCTTTCTAATCTCCGCAAGGGCCTCGAGGGTTAGTGGAGCGATACCAATGGTCAGAATTATGCCTGGTTGCCGTGCACGACAGAAGTCAACGACCTCTGCACTAAATTTTCCCAATCTGAGCGGGTGGTGATCCCACAGACGCCAAAGCAGTCGGCGGATCATTGCCGCGCCGCGCATAGCTCCGTCAGACTCGATCTGTACGAACGAAGCGCTCAGTTCAGCGCATGCTCTCGCGAAACTTTCGCCAACATTTGAACCCCCGCGATTTCCGATTATTAACAATCGAAGGTTCTCACTGGATCGAGAGTTGTCAACGCAGGAATGTTGATTTTGCGAAGGCATAAAACCGCGGACGAAGCGAATCAAATAGACCGATGGGCATCGTCAAACCCGCAATAGTGACCCCTAGATACAGGGCTTTCAAAGACAATGAATGTATCCAGCGCAGTGCCGTAGTCCCAAACACATTCCGGGGACGCATACCGAGACAGATGCCGAGAGAATAATTCCAGGACTGCACGCGCCTATACTCTACGATCCAATACGGATATGTAAAAACCAGAATCTGACAAAAGATAGAGGCACTTAAAGCCGAAACGCTCTTATCAGCGTACGGTCGGATTGCGTCAATTACTAGGCGGCCCATGTCGATCAGAGGAATTTTGCGCTCTTGAATCGCACAGGGATCCAGCCGAGGTTTTGCAGCATAGCTGTCCACGCATTGGCCTGGAATCTGAATGCCCTGAACGACTGAGACGTCTGCGATTTCCATCAATGAGTAACCTTCGCTGATGATACGCGAGCCGATGTACATTTGGTACATTTCCGCGCCGTCCCATTCGCTAGTAGCATGAGCCACAGCGCGATCGCGGCGAAGGATGATTCCGCTGACAAAGCTGAAGTTGCGGAAACAGCGCTCGGCGATCGAGGGCCCAGCCCCTACGGTGCGAGTGGCAGGCACACGCCGAAAAATGGCCCGACTAGCTTGGTTCACATAGTTTGTAATGACGACTCCGATGTTGTCTTGTTGCGTAATCAGTTTGTGTAACCGCTCGAGTGTATCAGGATCTGCTACACAATCGTCGTTTCCCATAAGAAGGCAGTAACTCCCACTCGCCAATCCTATGGCCGCTCGGAGATTTGCGTCATATCTTACATTTCTCGGTTGTCGCCGATACACGTGGTGCAGGTCAAACTCTCTTAACGTCTGCTGCAGCTCAGATTGCCGCCCGTCGGTGGAACAGTCGTCGGAAATGCAGACCTCAAAGTCTTTGAATGTCTGTCTTGTAAGGACACGTAAAGCCTCGATGAGGAATGACGTCCGATTGTACTGAGGAATACAAATCGAGAAAAAAGGAGTCGTGTTTTGCATATTTACTCAGAAAGAACGCTAGCAGCGCTGTCCTACCCGTTTCAGCCACCCTCGCGGAAAAACGTCAACAGGTGCCGTTCGCAAGTACGATCCTCAACGAAGTTGGGATCCGTAACCAGAATCCTCTCCACAGCTTCCCAAGGACCAGGCCCATGATCGAGAGCTGCTGGATGACCATTGACCTTCCTGTCTTCGACAACAAGATAGGAATTCTGTGTCACTAACAGAGAGTACAGCTCTAACTCTCTGGGTATGTTATCCTCAGAGTGACCAGAATCTAGTGTCACCATCACAGGTCCAGGTTTATGCTGGAGACTTTCACGAACAACGTTCCTGACCCTCTCAATCACGACGCGATCAGTCGAATACCCAATTATGGACTCGATGCCACATTGTTCAGGATCAAGGTGCCACTTATTATAGGGTTAATGTCGATTGTGATGACCCTTAATAGTGATCCAAGTAATTTCATCATTTCAGCAAAAGTAGAGAGCTTGACGCGCCATGGTGCGTTCCAGTTTCGACCAGAGCCACGGGCTTGATCGTCTGAAGCAACTCCAGGATCGTCCACAAATCGCACGGGTGCTTGATCATTGGCAAGCCCCGCCACTTTAACGTGCCGCCCAAACCTCCATCATAGTAGCGAGCTTGTTGAACCGCTCCACTATGTCGAGTGATTCCGATCTTCCAAGCACCTGGTCAATAGACAGTGGAATCTTCTGCGGCGTGGGTTTCAGAAAGCGAACACGAGCTATTCTTAGACGGGTTGAGTGATTCATAACAGCGAGCTGCTCCGAAGAAAAGCGAATTGTGGTGATTGACTCGCTGACGAATCTGAGAGAGATGGTCGCCAGATTAAAGTTGAAGGCCCGCTTCCCATGTTCTCAAACACCTTGCCGCTCTCCACTCGAACTGCAGTGTATCCAAAGCTCTTCAGTATCGCACCGACGGCACGGTCCTCCTCGGGTTGTGCAGCTCGATCATAAAGATGGGTCGATGTTGCGCTATGACCTCAAAGCCACTGCGCAGCGCGGCACTTTCTGCCCCTTCAAAATCGATCTTTACGAAACTAGGCTGCGGATTGCCGTCCTGGAGTACGAACTTATCCAATGTCGGGGTTGGCACATTGAAGTTGTTCCTGAAGTGACAGTGGTTGCTGATACCAGATGTCCAGCTCCCAGGTGTTGCGCTCGATCGAAACATGCCGTGCCGACGTGATCAGTTACGGCTGTCGATATCGCTTTCCCTGGACACCGCGTGGGTATCCGTTGTAACGATGGCTGACGACTCCCCAGCGCGGCAAAATCCCTTGCGGTGAATCGCACGCCGGAGTGCAAAATGGAGCGCCAGTACAAAGCTGTCCAGAAGAGCAGGTCATGAGGTAACGAGCTCTTGTAAAACGGGCTGGAACTGCGCCTCGTAATTCCATTCGGCGAGTATCCGCTTGCGACCCTGCTCGCCCATGAGCATGCTATCTCCGGGAT
>Ga0187856_1002230_pt1 | contig 14482 bp, 14 predicted proteins | sample June2016WEW_8_40_FD_132443 | JGI IMG/M metagenome (GOLD analysis project Ga0187856, IMG submission 132443) | Peatland microbial communities from SPRUCE experiment site at the Marcell Experimental Forest, Minnesota, USA - June2016WEW_8_40 | ecosystem: Environmental > Terrestrial > Soil > Wetlands...
GTAGCAATCGGGTTTTTGCTGGAAGGGGTTCTTTTCGCACAAGACGAAAAGCCACTGAAGACCACCCCCCCCTAGCAATCCAAGCCCCAGCAGCAACAGGAGCAGGAGCCTCCCGAAGAAGACGAGAGCTTGGCTCCAAAGACATACTCCTTCAATCCGCTGGAAGCCGAGAAAGATCTCAAGGTCGGAAATTACTATTTCAAGAAGGGCAACTACAAAGCGTCCACCAGCCGGTTCCGCGAGGCTACGCTGTGGAATCCCACCTTCGCTGAGGCTTTCCTGCGGCTGGGCGATAGCGAAGAAAAGCTAAAGGACAAGAAAGCGGCCGATGAGGCCTACTCCAAGTACCTGGTTCTTTCGCCGGATGGCAAGGAAGCCGATGCGGTGAAGAAAAAGCTAGCCCACCAGCGGTAACCGTTTGCGCTTGCGATCTTCGTTCTGCGCTTTCATCACAGCAATCAACCGGCTAACGCCAGCTTTCCAATCGGGAAACAGATCCAGGTACTGAATCTGTTTTGAGATGCGGCGCGGGACCAGGCAATCGTCCAGTCGTAGCGGGATCAGGAAAATCTCATCCAGCGGCACTTTCGCCGCGCAAAACAGAGCATAGCGGAGTTCGCTGTGGAAGCTGCCGCGCTTCGATGTGGCCCTGCGCGAGAAGCAGGCGACAAAGAAATCGGAGGTCTGAATGGCTGTTTCTATGGCGCGTGGCCAGTTCTGTCCGGGCATCAGTCTCTTTTTGTCCAGCCAGGGACGAAAGCCGCTCTCTTCGAAGGCCCCGTAAAGCTTCCTGGCAAACGAGAGGTCCTCTTGGACGTAAGCGATGAACACCCGCGGCTTGGTCTGCGCCACAAAGCGAAAACCGCGCTTTCCTCCCGGCGACAATGTGCCCAGCCCATCGATCTCTACCGATCCGCCCCGTTCCAGAGCTTCTCGCAGAACACGGGCGATACGCAGCGTGAGGAGGCCGTCTGAGCGAGCTTCGATCACTTGGAAGCCTTCCTTGTTCTTGGACCCTTGGCGCGCCGAGCGCCGGGCGGCAGGCATTGTTCAAAATAGAACACCGGCTTGGGCCCGGGCAGAAAGGTTCCCAGGCCTGGAAGGGACGCACTCTGTCCGTGACGGATTCGCCGGAGGATCCCGGTCAGAATGCAATCCAGTTGATCGGCGGCGGCGGCGAAGGATATCCCAGACTCCTTGGCCAGACGTTTCGCTAGCTGCTCCTTCTTCATTCACTAACAATGTTAGAGGAGCAAAACTCCGAAACAGAGGGGACGGTCCTGGTCTATGATGTGCAAGCCATTAGCTTTCAATAAGATGAGGGAATATATTCCCGAACTGCACGGTTCGTCACTTGCAACGCAAATGAAGCGCTTTTAATAGGCTCTTAAGGTTGGGTTCATGTCCGGCTGAAATGATAGTGCAGAAGTTATCGATATAGCTTCTGACACCTAAGGAGATCTCAAAATGAAGAAACTCATGACATTGATGCTCGGCCTGTCGTTCCTGATGGGAACCGTCAGCCTGTTCGCGCAGGATAAGCCGGCGGATTCCACCACCAAGACCGAAAAGAAGGCCAAGAAGAAGAAGGCGAAGAAGCCCGCCGCCGACACCGACAAAAAGAGCTAACTAGTTTTTCCATACCGTTAGCCAAAAGTTCCCGTCGCGCATGCGTCCCGTCTTTCGGGTTCGACATGCGCGACAACTTTTTGGGGACTACTTCCTGCGGGACTCCTGATCGGTCCGTACTTGTCAACCGCTCAGAATGCTATTACGCTCGGTAGCATATGAAGTCCATCGTCTTGCTGGTGGCTGCGTCGGCCTGTCTCACGGTTGAACTGTCTGGCCAGCAATACCGTGCATCCGTTGATACCAGCCGCCTTCCGCAACCCATGAATTGGACCGCGGAGCAAGACCATCAGAACATGATGGATCAGCTCGGTATCAAGGCACTGCGGCCTGGTCCCAGCGGCAGCGAGACCGCGCCCAATCACGCAAACTACGACGAGTCCAAGGCGAATCCGTTCCCGAATCTGCCCGAAGTGCTGATGCTGAAGAATGGCACGAAGGTCACTACCCCGGCCATGTGGTGGAAGCAGCGCCGCCCGGAGATCGTCGAGGATTTTGAGCGCGAGGTATTGGGCCGGGTTCCCACGAACGTTCCCAAGGTGACGTGGACGGTCACCAATACGGAGAACACCCTGGTGGGTTCTCATGCGGCGATCAGCAAGCGCCTGGTGGGACACGTGGACAATTCTTCGTACCCACTGATCGATGTGGATATTCAGATGACCGTGGTGACGCCCGCCAAGGCCACCGGCCCTGTTCCAGTGATGATGATGATGACCTACCCGCGGGGCGCTCTGCCGCCCAGGCCACCCACTCCCGGCGCAGATCCGCCTGCCACGGAGCAACTCATTGGCGATGGCTGGGGCTATGCATCCATCACTCCTGTGAGCATTCAGGCAGACAATGGAGCGGGCTTAACCAGAGGCATCATTGGGCTCACCAACCAGGGCCAACCGCGCAAACCGGACGACTGGGGGGCATTGCGGGCTTGGGCCTGGGGCGCGTCGCGCGGTCTGGATTATCTGGAGACAGACCACGCCGTGGATGCCAAGCATGTCGGGATCGAAGGTGCTTCACGCTATGGCAAAGCCGCCCTGGTGACCATGGCGTTTGACACTCGCTTCGCTCTCGTTCTGGTGGGTTCTTCCGGAGAAGGAGGCGCCAAACTGCATCGGCGGAATTGGGGAGAGGCAGTAGAAAACCTCACGGGAACGGGAGAATATCATTGGATGGCCGGCAACTTTCTGAAATATGGCGCCGCTGACGCCACTTTTGGGAGCCAGAACGCCGGTGACTTGCCCGTGGATGCTCACGAGCTGATCGCGTTATGCGCGCCGCGGTTGACGTTCATCAGCTATGGCATTCCTGAAAAGGGCGACACAAAATGGCTCGATCACCAAGGCAGCTTCATGGCGGCGGTGGCCGCAGGGCCGGTTTTTAGGCTCTTAGACGCGAAGGATCTGGGGACGTCCGAGGACTACCACACTGCGAAAATGCCGCCGGTGAATGTGGGCCTTCTGGATGGCCAACTTGCGTGGCGCCAGCACGACGGTGGACACACCGACGGCCCGAACTGGAAATATTTCCTGGCTTGGGCCGACAAATTCACCAACCACAAGACCTCGGCCCGATAGTTTAGCTACAGACCGGGCAACACCGCCCCCTCCATTCAATCATTTCGATTTAGAGTTCAGATCGCGCGACAGCATCAGCTTGAACGTCAATTTGTCGGCTCCGCCCGTCACACCGATTCCGACGCCGGTTTCGATACTCAGGATTTTTCCGGGGTGATCCAGGACGGCCCAGACCTCGTGGAATTGATCGCTGATTGGATAGAACTGGCGCAGCGGCCCGAAGTCGGAATACTCCTCGGCGGCAACCGCCCATTTGTCATTTAGGTTGTAGGCAACTCGAGTTGCCGGAACGAATTCGAGGTTTCCAAATCCGCCCGTGTAATCGGTGTCCACAATCGGATTGAAGATAATGTCCACCGGGTGCAGATGCACCCCTACGATGGGCCTGACTTCGGAGGTGATGCGCCTCGGTTCCCAATAGTGGTAATTGACACTGAACTCGAAATTCACGCCATAAAAGAACGTGTGGTCCTCGGCATGAGGCCGCACGAACAGCTCCCGGATCTTGAAGCCGTTAATCGACCCACCGCGCCCCTGGGAGTAAGCGCTCTCCACCGGTAGATAGAGACCCTGCTCAAACCAATCGGTGACGCCGTAGGCCCATTCGAGCGCGCCGTTGACCGAGTGGTTGGGAATGATGCCGCCGGGGTAGTCGGGAGTCTTTCGGCCGATCGGCGTGTAATTGGTGTGCAGCATCAAATTAAAAATGCCCGGCTCAGCAATCGCGGCATCGTAGACCTGGATCTCGTCCGTCTGGGCCACGGCCACCGCCGGTGTCACAAGCAGAACAAACGCCAGCACAGCGTGGCTGCGACCGCACTGGTTGTTCAACCGCAACTCCATTTTTCCTCCTGGTCCCCAACGAGCATTCACGTAATTACTCTGTCCTCGGACGTTTCAACGCTAGGCTCACACCGCACCTCCAATGCCACCAACTTCGGCACGCGCGTCCGGGGCCCCACAGCCAGACGCCCGGATGGGGGGACATGTAATATGGTGAAACCCGGTTTCGAACAGTTCGGACTTGAATTTCGGAACTTTCGTGCGCCAGGAATCCGTATGAGTCCCAAAGATCTCGCCAGGCGCGACCAAACGGTTCCCGTCCCGCGGAAACAACGCCGGTCTTGATGCAGCATAGCAGGATAGATTCCTTCCGTCATCATGTCCTCTATGACAATGAATGCCGTGACTGTTTGTCTGCCAGAGCTGTGGAAAGTGGGGTGCGGAAGGAGACACGTGTGCCCAAGGAATCACGGCACACGTGATTGAAAGAACTAGTGAGAATCGCCGTCGTGATCGACGTCGCCCGCGGAAGCTTGCGGACTTAGCTGAACCTTATCCTGCGGAGGATTAGCAGGCGGCTTTGCGGCAGGCGCCGCGCTGCGTGCCTGTGCTGCTTCAGAAGCGATGATATTGCTTGAAGTGACTGGACTGATCATTAGAACCTCCGGCTCTATTTCGACGAAACGCCCCTGATACTTGAACAAATTTCCATCGGAAAGCGGCCGGCAAATTGCCCCCAGATCACGAGGATCCGTCCAGAAGAGCATCTCGCGGACATGGAAGACAACGTGCAAGAAAGATTTCTCCAATTCATACCAGGTCGCCGGGATCGATCCCAAATGCGGCGCCGTACACACAGAGCCTGTGGGCGCGGTGGAGTCAAAGATTGGTTTTGTTGCAGTGATAAAGGCCGACATCCTCATTATCGGTGGGGGACCGGCCGGTTTGGCAGCGGCAATCGCGACGCGACGGAGGGGTTTCAATGTAACCGTCGCGGATGGAATTGTGCCTCCCGCCGACAAGGCTTGCGGCGAGGGCCTGATGCCGGACGCCCTAACGGCGTTGTCGGAGCTGGGGGTTCTCATAAACGCTGCTGATTCGTTTCCATTTCGTGGCATTCGCTTCCTGGATCGCGGCACCACTGTCGACGCGAGTTTTCCTGTGGGTTGCGGGCGAGGCGTTCGGCGCACCACTTTACATCGCATGATGATCGAACAGGCCGAAGCCGTTGGCGTTCAACTGCGCTGGGGCGCCAGGGTCGACCTCAGCGCGGTTCGGTGCGGCTGGATCATAGGTGCGGACGGTGAGAATTCGCTCGTGCGAAAGTGGGCGGGACTCGACGCATGTGTCCGCGATCGCCGCCGCTTCGGGTTTCGCCGGCATTATCGGATCGAGCCGTGGACGGACTATATGGAGCTCTACTGGGGACCTGCTTGCCAGGTTTACGTAACGCCTGTGACACCCGAGTCCGTTTGTGTAGCCGCGATCTCGCGAGATTCTCAGTTCCGCCTGGATGACGCTCTCCGGGAATTTCCCGATTTGGAGCAGCGTCTCAAGCTCAGCGCGATGATGAGCACCGAGCGTGGGGCCGTTACGTCTTCACGAAAACTCAAAGCGGTTTATCGTGATCGCACCGCGCTCATTGGGGATGCCTCGGGATCGGTGGATGCGATCACAGGCGAAGGACTGTGTCTCGCGTTTCGCCAAGCCATGGCGCTTACCGAGGCAATCGAGTGTGGCGATTTGGCTAGCTACCAGCGGAGGCATTGCCGGATCGCGCGGCGCCCTGAGTGGATGGCAAGGCTTTTGCTCGCGCTCGGCGATCACGCTCAATTCAGACGTGCCGCGATGTGCGCTATGACCTCCCATCCAGCAATTTTCAAGAAAATGCTCTCTGTGCACGTTGACGCTCTCCACGAAATGAACAGCGCTACGCGGAGGGGAGACGATGCTCAACGAAACCCAAGTCCAGACGGGCGTCGGGTTTAAGGTGGGCGTTCGTTTATCTTTGAGGGGTGAACACTAACAACATTCCCGCAGACACTCGATGAATAACCTTATTCCCTTATTCCTGTCGGCATTACCGCTCTTCCTTGCGACCCATGCTCTCGCTCAGCAACAGAGTTTCAAAATCGATCCACAATCGAGTGAAGTCGCCTTCAGCCTCAGTGATGTCCTCCATTCGGTTCACGGAGTCTTCCATGTTCAGAGTGGCGTTGTAGACTTCGATCCTGGCGTTTCGAAGATCTCCGGATCCGTGGTTGTGGCCGCCGGCAGCGGTAACAGCGGCAACGAAACGCGCGATAAGAAGATGAGCAAAGAAATCCTGGACGTTCCCCACTTCGCCGATATCTTATTTGTTCCGCGTAGCTACCAAGGCACCATCGCTCCGAGCGGCGACGCAACGATTCAGGTCACGGGCACATTTACTCTTCACGGGTTATCGCACGAACTGACAGTCCCCACACAGATTCACATGGATGGAACAATCTGCACCGCGAAGGCCCACTTCGCAGTTCCGTATGTCAAATGGGGCCTGAAGGACCCCAGCACATTCATTCTTCGAGTAGGCAAGGAAGTGGAAATCGATCTCACGCTTACCGGCCGCGTATCGCCCGCGACCTGAACACCGTTTTGTCAGCAAACCTTCGCACGTCCGCCAGACTGGCTAACGTAAGACGGTATCGCAAATTCAGGAAGTGGTTTAAAATCAAAGGAGCTCACATGTCGGGGCGCAGCGCAGCCTGGTAGCGCACCTACCTTGGGCGCACGACGGCCCGCTCCAAAGCTTGCTTTGGTTTACCTCCGGGAATCTGCTTTTCGCTCAAAGGCAACCCAAGTGGGCTCAACGGGAGGGTTTTGCCACGGTTCGGTGATGCTATCTAGGACCACCAGTCGATATTAAGCTCTAGCGATCCTGTTGGTCCGAACGCGGCGACCAACGGCTGTGGGAGGAGGTCTGTCACATGACATCAGCGCCAGCAAGCCGTATTGTAGTTCCAGAGATGCTAGCAACATTTGAGCCTCGCCTGGACATTCTGCCGGAATCCCAGCGCCGTCTTTGGCCCGAACTGGATGCTATAACATCGGATTTCGCCTCTATGGTGGTACGGGTCTTGCACTGCAACTGGGCCACCGGATTTCCGAGGATTTCGACTTCTTCTCGTCGTCAAGTTTCGATCCGGAGCGTCTGCGTTCGCGACTGCCGTTTTTCCGGGACTTGAACCCTAATGACCCAGATGTTTGGGTGCATCGTAAGCGCGACAACTTGGAAGCCTTCGTGAACCGCGGAGGTGTTGTGAAGGTTGCTTTTTTCGGTGGCTTGGACACGTTGCGCCGGGTAGAAGACCCACGGCAAGCGGCCGGATCACGCGTACAGGTCGCTTCGTTAGCGGATTTGGCTGGCATGAAGATGCGGGTTATTCAAGTGCGGGCCACCTGGAAGGACTATGTAGATATTCACACGCTCGTATCGCATGGGGTCGATGTCGCGACAAGTTTAGCCGCAGCCAAGGCCATCGACAGAAGCTTCGATCCCGCGATCAGCGTCCGGGCCTTACAGTTTTTTGGTGATGGGACTCTCAATCGTGTTCCAGCCCCGATGCAACGTGATCTGATCCGCTGGGCACAAGCCATCGACCTGGAGAAGCTGCCGAAGTTGCATCCGAAACCTGGTCTGAGTCTTGGGGGTTTTGAGCGATGACCCTTGTGGCTCCGTATCCTGCCGATTTGGTTCGTGTGGCGAGAAAGGTAGTTTGGTACGACAGTCCAGAAGAAACCTTGGCTGATCTACCAGATTTCCTGACGCATTTGATGGTTTACGGCTCCTCAACGGATGTGGCGGTGGTCGAGCGATATATTCCATTGGAGGAGTTCCGGAAGGTCCTGGAGAACGCTCCTGTTGGAGTATTTACGAAGGAAGTTTGGCGGCGATGGCACGAAAGGTTTGGAATGCCGGTACCACCACTGCCGCGTCGTCGGTTCCCGGACGGTTCCGTCGGTCCGGAGACGGGTGGATTCTTCGGCCGGTAGGCGGCAGCCCTATATTCCTAGCATCTGATCGTTAGTCCCGTGCAATCCAAGCCGTAACCCAACGCTTCTGCATGCCCGCGATAGGGAGGGTCAACCGTTTCTTAATCTGCATCCCGCCAACAAGCTGACCTGGCGTGGCTCTGACTTGAGAAAGAGCGCCATAACACTCAGAAGTGTGTGATTTTACACATCGGACTGGCCAAGAACTGCCTGTCGCGCATTTTGAGCATCTAATTTGCCCCATGCGTACATCCCTCGTCTGGTCAACGACGTGCGAGAAGTTATACAAATTTCGGTTTTCTTAAGCCTTAGTAAGCCGGAGTTGTATGTCCCCAGAGGAGATACTGATGCGACCATCTGGTCTGCGATTCTTTGTGCCGAGCCTCGTCGTGCTGCCAGCGGTTTTCTGTTTGATCGCTCCGAAGGCGTTTGCAATTCCGCCGTTCTCCCGCAAATACCAAACTTCTTGTAGCACGTGCCATCTTGACTTCCCGAAGCTAAACGATTTCGGCAAGGCATTCAAGGACGCGGGCTTCAAGTTTCCCGCGGACGACGAGACGTACGTAAAGAATCCGCCAGTCATGCTAGGGGCTGAGGCGAGTAAAGACCAGTTTCCCAAGTCCATCTGGCCCGGCGAGATCCCCGGCATGCCGCCGGTGGGACTTCGTTACAACCAGTTCTTTCAATACACGGGATCGAATCGTAACCAGTTTAATTCTCTGGCCACGCCAGGCACCGTCCCTGGTCTGGTTCCTGCGACCGATTTCGAAGCCGGCTTCTTCAGCATCTTTACCGCGGGAAACTTCGGAAGTGACATCGCGTGGTGGGTGGACGACGATCTTAGCGTCTCCGGCGACAACAGCGCCGGTGGACTCGGAGACGGCTATCTAAAGTTCGTCAACATCGGACGGGTGATGAAATTGCCGAAGGACTCGCTGTCTCTCCGTGCCGGACAGTTCGAGCTGGACCTGCCCTTCACGCAGGCCCGGACCATCAACTTAAGTCCCTACGACATCTATCAGCAAGCGAACATCGGCGCAGGGCTTCCCGGGGCGCAGCAGCAGAACGTCGGTAACCAATTTACGTTTGCGAATGTGGCACGAGGAATCGAGCTCAGCGGCGGCCATCTCTACGGCGGGTATCACTACTCCGTTGCGATTTTCGATCAGAACACGACTGGAATCTCTCAGGCCGCGAATCTGTTCCCATATGTTCCATCCGCTACCGCGAGCGCGAATGGTGGAGTGGGCTTCAGCTCCGATTCAGGCCTGAAGAACATTTATGCCCGTGCGTCCTACCGTTTTAATCTCGAGCGCGATCCCAAAAGCCGGCACGACATTCAGGCCGCCGGCGCCATGGGTCCGCGGGATCACACATACCTGAACCTCGGGACGTTCTACATGTATGGGGACTCGCTCCAGAGGCTACCTGGAGCCGTGGTGGGCAGCCTCACCACGATTCTCAATAACCGAGAGCCATATTACCGGGTGGGCGGCGACTTCAGCTTCAACTACCGAACGTTCAACGTCTACGGCCTGTATATGTTCGGTCACGACGTCAACAACCTGCCAGTGGATGCGACGGGAGCGCTGATCCCGCTGCCGCTCGGTTCGAGCAGCTCCACGCCCGCCGGCTTTGTGCGCGGCATTCCAGCCACCTTCAGCGGAGGCTTCGCACAGGCCGATTACCTGGTGTTCCCCTGGGTGATGGCGATCATGCGCTGGGATCAAGTGAATTCTTCGGCGGATCGGATCAATGGACTGTTGTTCGCGACGAACACATCGTATTTCGCGCCTTACGATTCAAGCCGGAATCGATTCACTCCCGGCGTGCAGTTCCTGATTCACGCCAACATCAAGCTTTCGTTCGAATATCAGATCCGGCCGCAGCAGTTTGTGACGCTGGGGAGCCTACCCAACGGCAACCCGGTTGCGATGAACCCGTTCCGGGTGAATACGGCGCTAACCGCGCTCGAGTTCGTGTACTAATCCATTTGCCAACCAACCATTGAGGAAAACATGACTGCAATCCAAACACATTTTTCGAAGGCGTTGATTCTTGCCTTGGCCGGAGGACTTGTCGCTCACGGCGCCACGTTGAGCGGAACCATCACGGGCGGCAAGGGCGCGGCGGCGGTCTACATCGACGCGATTCCCGGCAAGACATTTCCGGCGCCAGAGAAGCACGTGGTTGAGGACCAAAAGTCCCTGCTGTTTCAACCGCACGTCATCGTGGTTCTGGCCGGCTCGACGGTTGATTTTTTAAACAGCGACACCGTGCAGCACAATATCTTCTGGCCTTCGGTTTCAGGCAACAAGAAGATGAGCCACAACATGGGTACTTGGCCGAAGGGCGAAATTCGTTCGTTCAAGTTTGATACGCCCGGCGTGGTTCCTCTGCTGTGCAACGTGCACCCCGAGATGTCGGGCTTTATCGTCGTCGTGCCTACGCCATACTATGCCGAGGCGGAAGCATCCGGCGCTTATAAGATTGAGAACGTTCCCGATGGAAGCTACACCGTGACCGCGTGGCGAGAGGGCATGAAGGCGCAATCGAAGCCGGTCACCGTCTCTGGAACCGCGACGGCGGATTTCACGCTTACCAAATAGCTCCCACCTGTACGGGCCGCCATTCATGCGCACACGGTTTCGAGACAAAAAGGTCGATAGCGACTGGCTGAACACAAATTTTCCGTGCATGATGGCGTGCCCGGCGCAGACCAACGCCGGCCGGTACGTGGCGCTCATCGCGGAGGGGAAGTTCGAAGAGGCTTATCGCTATGCGCGCGACCCGAATCCGATGGCGAGCATCTGCGGCCGAGTTTGCGCGCACCCCTGCGAGACGGCGTGCCGGCGGGGCGCGATCGACAAACCGATCGCCATTCGCGCGCTGAAGCGCTTTCTTACCGAGCGGCATGGACCCGAGTCGCGCCATCCGATCACGCCAGTGCAGCGCACCACCGAGAAATTGCCCTACCGCGTGGCCATCGTGGGCAGCGGCCCGGTGGGACTTTCGGCCGCGCACGATCTGGCGCTGCTGGGCTACTCGATCACCATCTTCGAGGCCGCGCCGGTAGCCGGAGGCATGCTGTGCCTGGGAATTCCGGAGTACCGCCTGCCACGCAGCGTAGTGGAAGCGCAGGTACGCGAGATCCTCGATCTGGGCGACATCACGCTGAAGCTCAATCAGGCGGCGGGGCGCGACTTCACCATTGCCGGCCTGCGCCAGGATGGATTTGACGCCGTTGTGATCGCCGTGGGCGCGCATCGCAGCCGCGATCTGGCGATTCCAGGCATCGAGACGGACGGTGTGCTCAAGGGCATCGACTTTCTGTTGAACTCGAACCTCGGCTACAGGTTCAGCATCGGCAAACGCGTGGTGGTGATTGGCGGCGGCAATGTTGCCATGGATGTGGCGCGCTCCGCGGCGCGCGAGGTTCTGCGGCAGCACGCGGGTGAGCAGGACGCGACCGTCCCGTCTGAAGACAACATCGCGGCCGTGGCTACCCACGAAATGATGGACATCTCGCTCTCCGCCTTGCGCATGGGAGCGCGCGAGGTCAACATCGTCTGCCTGGAGAAGCGTCACGAGATGCCGGCCGCGCTGGAAGAGATCGAAGAAGCCGAGGCCGAGGGCATCGTGATGCACGCCGGTTTCGGACCGAAGCGCGTGGTAAGTCGGGACGGCAGTGTGGCCGGCCTCGAAGTGATCAAAACGAAATCGGTGTTCGACGTCAATGGCCGCTTCAACCCGGTGTTTTACGACAACAGCGAGTCCGTCATCCCATGCGACACCGTGATTCTCGCGATCGGGCAGACCACCAAGCTGGATTTTCTGCAATCGGAGGATGGCGTCCAGGTGAGCCCTCGCGGCCTGATTGTTGCCGACCCCAAATCGCTGGCCACCACGGCGCCCGGCATTTTCGCTGGAGGCGACTGCGTTTTCGGACCGCGCCTCATCATCGACAGCGTCGGCGACGGTAAGAAGATCGCCATGGGCATCGACGAGTATCTGCGCGGCGCCCGGCACCCGGACCCGGAGATTGAAGTCGAAGTGCTGGACCGCCATCACATGTTCGCCGACTTCATGGACTACTCCCGCCAGCCGGTGCCGATGTTGCCGCTCGACCGGCGTACCGGCATGACGGAAGTCGAGATCGGATTCGACGAAGAGGGCGCCATGCGCGAGGCTCGGCGCTGCCTGCGCTGCTGGACGAACACCATCTTTGAAGGCAATGAAGACGATGGTTCGCGCTGCATCCTTTGCGGCGGATGCGTGGACGTTTGTCCGGAAAGCTGCCTCGAATTGGTGCCGCTCGAACAGATTCATTTCCCCGATGCGGCGCTGGGGCACATCCGCGACAACGTCGAGCTCTACGCGGTGGAGTTGGACGACGTGGCCGCCGACGAACTGGGCGTCATCACCGGTTCGGCGATGTTGAAGGACGAAACCAAGTGCATCCGTTGCGGGCTCTGCGCTGCGCGCTGCCCGGTGGACGTGATCACGATGGAGGCTTATCACTGGGTGGTGAAGAGTCCTACTGGGTTGATTCCGCCGCAATCGCTCTATCCGCGGCGGGAGGCGGAACAGAAGCAATGAAAGGAGCAGCCATGGAACCAAAGGACACTGGCGAGGTCACGCGGCGCGATACGCTCATCAAAATCGGACTGGGCTCGGTAGCGGTCGCGGGGTGCGGCGCGGCTGCGTTTGGTTATCAATTCCTTTCGCCGAACGTGCTGTATGAGCCCTCGCCCATTGCCAACGCCGGCCCGCCCGATCGATTCCCTCCCGACTCGGTGACTCCCGATACAACAGCGGGAATCTATATCGTACACGCAGCCCAGGGCCTCTACGCGCTGTCGGCCACCTGCACCCATCTGGGCTGTCTCACCGCCTGGAAGCCGGAACTCGGCATCATCGCTTGCCCCTGCCACGGTAGCAAGTTCAATACGCTCGGCGTGAAGATCGCCGGGCCCGCGCCCAGGCCGCTCCCCTGGCTGAAAATCTCGATCAGCGATGAAGGCGACCTGCTGGTAGATCGATCCACAATCGTGACGCCGGACCAGTTCTTGAGGACCTAACGAATGGCCAAGGCTATTGAAAGCTATTGGAACGATCTGCGCGGTACGAAGGTTTGGCGCTCGGTGTTCCGCAGCGGCTCGGGCGCCGGCAATTTGCACAGCGCGCTGTCGATCCAGCAGAATGTCTTCCTGCATCTGGCCTCCGTGAAGATGCGGCGCCGATCCCTGGAATTCGGCGTCACGTGGTACCTGGGGACTCTCACGCTTGCCACCTTCCTCATTCTCACCGGCACAGGAATCCTGCTCATGCTATATTACCATCCTTCCGTTCCGCAAGCGTACGCGGACATGAAGGACCTGCAGTTCGTCGTCTCGGCCGGCGTGTTTCTGCGCAATCTGCATCGCTGGTCGGCGCAAGCCATGGTGTTCCTGGTGTTCGCGCACATGTTCAAGGTGTTCTACCGGGGCGCATATCGCACGCCGCGCGAGTTCAACTGGGTGATCGGCGTCGTCCTGCTGATCATCACGCTATTCCTCAGCTACACCGGCTACCTGCTTCCGTGGGATCAACTGGCTTTCTGGGCCATTACGGTGGGCTCCAATATCATGTCCGCGGTTCCTGTGCTCGGCCAGAAAGTACGATTCCTCATGCTGGGCGGCAACACCGTGAACGCGAACGCGCTGCTGCGCTTCTACGTGCTGCATTGCGTAGTGCTGCCACTGGCCGCGGCCTTTTTCATCGCCATTCATTTCTGGCGTATTCGCAAAGACGGCGGATTGCACACCGGCAAGGCGGCGCCTCATGAATGAGCCGAAGGCGTTCGAAGCGGTAGTGGAATCCGACAGCCGCAAGACGCCCGTTCGCGTTGCATTCTTAACACGTCGAACGTCGCCTCAAGTGAAAGCGGAAAGCGATCCGTTCGTGATGACGTGGCCCGAGGGCCTCTTCCGGGCTGCGGTTGCTTGCGAAGTGCTGACCATCGTGCTCGTGTTGATGGCACTGTTCTGGAACGCACCGCTCGAAAGCCTGGCGGATCCGATGCAGACGCCGAATCCAGCCAAAGCGCCATGGTATTTTCTGGGCCTTCAGGAGTTGCTGCACTACTTTCCTCCCGTGGTGGGAGGCGTGTTGATCCCTACGCTAGTGGTCATCGCCCTGATCGTCATCCCGTATTTCAACGTCAACGTTGAGGCCGAAGGCGTGTGGTCCCGCAACCGCCGCAATCGGCTTCAGGTTTTTTCCGTCGTTTCACTGGCGCTGATTGCCCTGTTGCTGGTGTTTAAAGTCTGGGCCGTGCTCGCACCCACGGTCATCATCGGCGTGGCCATGCTCTACGCGGCTCGGGAATCTCAGCACTCGGGCCGCGCCCACCGCTGGCTCTCCTCGCATCCGCTCTCGTTCTGGATCATGACGTGGTTCCTGGTGACCGCAACCTTGCTCAC
>Ga0187856_1002231_pt1 | contig 14480 bp, 10 predicted proteins | sample June2016WEW_8_40_FD_132443 | JGI IMG/M metagenome (GOLD analysis project Ga0187856, IMG submission 132443) | Peatland microbial communities from SPRUCE experiment site at the Marcell Experimental Forest, Minnesota, USA - June2016WEW_8_40 | ecosystem: Environmental > Terrestrial > Soil > Wetlands...
CGCGAGCACCACGTGCCGGTCGGAGACAATGACCGCATTGGTCGGATCGAGCCCGATCCAGCCGGCTTCCGATCCGCACCATACCAGCACCCATGCATGCATGGCGTCGGCGCCTTGCAATCGGGTCGGGTCGGTCCGGCGCATCGTGCGCAGATAGCCGCTGACATAGACGGCCGGCAGCCCGATGCCACGCAGGCCGGAAATCATGATGTGGGCGAAGTCCTGGCAGACGCCGCGCCGCAGCGCGAACGACATTGGCGGCGTGGTGGTGACGGTGGTGGCGCCGATTTCGTAGACGATATCGGATTTGAGGCGGTTCATCAGCTCGATGGCGGCGTCGAGCACCGGCCGGCCGGCGGAGAAACTCTCCCGCGTGTAGTCGCGGATCTCCGGATCGAGCGAGACCATGCGGCTCGGAAACAGGAAATGCGCCGGCGACAGCGGGCCGATGTCGTCGGTCGCAAACGCCTCGTCGCGGACCGCTTCCCAGGCCGGCGTCGCGAGCGCGTCCAGCTCGGCCGCGGCGTCGACCGTGACGCGCGCCGCCAATTTGACCGTGATCTTCTTGTGTGGCTCGGCGATTTCGACCCAGGTCAGGCGGTTGCCGAAAAAATCCTGCCCCTCGCGCCGCGACAGCGGCTCCGGCACGATCTGCAAGGCGGCGACATGCACACGCTGGCCGGGGCGGGGGATCGGCGTCAGGCGCAAGACATGGCGCGCATGCGCGACCGGCGTGGCGTAGCTGCAGGTCGTCGTCTGCCTGACGTCGTAGATCACGCCAGCGCCTCCCAAGCCGATTCGGAGCGTTCGTTGTTGGTGAGATAGGAGGCGGTGATCGCATCCGAGAGTTTCATGAGCGATTGCTCGGTGTCGATGATGAGTGCGTCGTCGATGGCGGCCGCGTCGACGGTGCGCAAGCGCGTTGCGACCGAGGCGGCGATCTGCTGCACCGGCGACAACCGGCCGGCGGCGTTGCGTCCCGGCAAGGCGGACAGATGCGTCTCGATGCGGTCGAGCTGGAATGCCACGGAGCGCGGATTGTTGGGATCGAGCATGACCAGGTCGATCACCGGCGCGCGGGCGGCGACCATCACGTAGCGCTGCCGATAGGTGATCTGGCTGTCGGCCAGTTCGAGCAGCAATTCGAGGCCACCGTCGGGCGCGCCGGCTGGCGCGAAGCAGCGGACCAGCCGGCCGGTCAGGATGGCGCGCTCGATGCGGCGGCCGAGATCGAGAAAACGCCAGCCCGCGAGCTGCGTCATGTTTTCCTGCGCCAGGCCGGAGAACGATGAAATGATTCGCAGCGCCCCTTCGACGCGCTCGATCATCGCGCTTTCTGCCGGACCGATCGTCAGCGGCATGGCGATCATGGTGGCGAGATCGTTGATCGCGCGCCAGGCGTCCGGAGAGAAGCGATCGCGGATGACGGAGGCTGCCGATCGCGCGGCGCCGGCAAGATGCGGTAGCGACCCAGCCAAATCCCCGCGCGTGAGGACCGCGCGCGCGGCGAACGCGGCCGGTGCGCCGCCGGTGTCGCTCGGCAGGGCATTCCAGCTTTCGAGCAGCGCGCCGATGCCGGCGATGACCGGCGCGGCCGCTTCGTCTGCCTCCGCCACCCGGTTGATCACGGCGCGCGTGAGCCGCAGCGTCGCTTCCGCGCGTTCGACGTAGCGCCCGACCCAGAACAGATTGTCGGCGGCGCGGCTCGGCAGCAGGCCGGTCGCGCGCTGGACGACAATCCGCTCCGGCGTCGGCAGCAGCGTGGTTTCGGCCACCGGACCGTGCGCCAGCACCCAGGCGTCGGCCGTGGCGGCGCCGCGCTGCAGGCTCACCGCCCGCGCATCGGCATTCTCCGCGATACGCACGAAGCCGCCGGGCATGACCTGCCAGCGCTCGCTGACCTTGGCGAGGAACAGCCGCAGCGTGAAGGGTCGCGGTTGCAGTCGGCCGTCGCGCCACACCGGCATGCTCGAGAGCGTCACCGCCTCCTGCATCACGTAATCGACGCCGCGGTCGCGGATCGATTGCATGAGCGCCCGGCGCTGCGGCTCGTCGAGCTTGGCTCCCAGCACTTCGCTGGCACTGCGTGCGTCGGTCGGCGGCTCGAAGGCCGAGGCAACGACCATGTGGTCGAGTTTTTCGAGCATCTCTTCGTGCATGTCGGCGCGGCCGAGCCACCAGGTCGCGACGTTCGGTATCGCCAGATCGGCGCCGAGCACGATCGGCGCCAGCGCCGGCAGGAACGCCAACATCGCGCGCGCCTCGACCAGCCCGGCGCCGAGCGCATTGATGATAACGATCTTGCCGTCGCGCACGGCTTGCAGCAGGCCCGCCGCGCCGAGGCGCGAGGCGGCGTTGAGCTCGATTGGATCGGCAAAGTCGGCGTCGATCCGCCGCAGCAGCACCTCGGTGCGCCGCAAGCCGGAAACGGTGCGGACGAAGACGCCGTCGTCGCGCACGCTCAAGTCTTCGCCTTCGACCAGAAGGAGCCCGAGATAACGCGCGAGATAAGCGTGCTCGAAATAGGTCTCGCTCAACGGTCCCGGTGTCAGCAGGCAGACATGGGCGTCGTCCTGGCGGCTGAGCGCGGCAAGCTCGGCCTGGAAGGCCTGAAAGAACGGCGCGACGCGTTCGACGCGCGTGGTGCGATAGATCTCAGGGATGGCGCGCGACAGCGCCAGGCGGTTCTCGATCGCGTAGCCGGCGCCGGAGGGCGCCTGGGCGCGGTCGCCAAGCACCCACCAGCGGCCGTCGGCGCCGCGTCCGATATCGACAGCATAAAAGCGCAGATGCGCGCCGCCGGGAGGGGCGACGCCGACCAGCGGCCGTAAGAATTCCGGATTGCCGGCGAGCAATGCGGCGGGCAGGCGGCCATCGCGATTGAGCCGCGCCGGGCCGTAAGCATCCGCAAGGACCGCTTCCAGGAGCTCGGCGCGCTGGATGAGCCCGGCCTCCAAAAGCTTCCATTCAGAAGGCTCGATGATGAGCGGTACATGGCTGAGCGGCCATGGCCGCTCGATGCCGGCCGCATCCTCGTAGACGCGATAGAAAACGCCGGAGCCGCGCAGATAGCGGTCGGCCGCGGCGAAGCGGCGATTGATCTCCTCGGCGCCGAGCGCCGCCAGCATCGCCAGGAACGGCCGCCAGTGCGCGCGCACGCCGCCGTCGCCATCCATCATCTCGTCGAAAATGCCGGGCAGCGGCCGGTAACCCGCAACGAACTGTTCCAGGCCTGCGGTCTCTTGTTCGACGTTTGTATCGAGCTGCATTGCCATGGCGGATGTTTTACATCGAGCGACGCAGATCCAGGGTGGTCGGATATTCGAGGGAGACGTCGAGCGGTGGAATGTCGATCAGCCCGCCGGTATGGCCGTGATCCTGGAACCGGGCGCGGCGGCGCGCCTCCGCCTCGTAGGCATTGACCGGAAAGGTCTCATAATTGCGTCCGCCGGGATGCGCCACGTGATAGACGCAGCCACCGAGCGAGCGTCGGTTCCAGATGTCGACGATGTCGAAAGTCAGCGGCGCATGGACGCCGATGGTCGGATGCAGGCCCGAGGGCAGATTCCAGGCCTTGAAACGCACGCCGGCGACAAACTCGCCGGCGCGGCCGGTCGAGGTCAGCGGCACGCGCGCGCCGTTGCATGTCACGACGTGATGGCCTTCGCTCAATCCCTCGACCCTGACCTGCAGCCGCTCGACCGAAGAATCGACAAGCCGCACGGTGCCGCCCGGTACGCCTTCTTCGCCCAAGACGTACCAGGGCTCGATCGCCTGGCGCAGCTCGAGCCGCACGCCGCCGTGCTGCACGCTGCCGCAGACCGGGAAGCGGAATTGCCGCTGCGCCTCGAACCAGGCCGGATCGAAGGCGTAGCCGGCGCGCTCGAGGTCGTCCAAGACCGCGAGGAAATCCTCCCAGACGAAATGTTCCAGCATATAGCGGTCGTGCAAAGCTGTTCCCCAGCGCACCGGCTTGCCGTCGAGCGGCGCGCGCCAGAAGGCAGCAATAAGCGCGCGCAGCAGCAATTGCTGGGCGAGACTCATGCGCGCGTCCGGCGGCATTTCGAACGAGCGGAACTCGACGAGACCGAGCCGGCCGGTCGGTCCGTCCGGCGAAAACAATTTATCGATGCAGATTTCGGTGCGGTGGGTATTGCCGGTCACATCGACCAGGATGTTGCGGAACAGGCGGTCGACCAGCCAGGGCGGCGACGGCTCATCCGGCCCCGGCACCTTGCCGAGCGCGATTTCAAGCTCATAGAGGATGTCCTGGCGCGCTTCATCGATGCGCGGCGCCTGGCTGGTCGGCCCGATGAACAATCCGGAAAAGAAATAAGACAGAGACGGCCGGCGCTGCCAGTAGAGCACCAGGCTCTTGAGGAGATCGGGGCGGCGCAGGAACGGGCTATCGGCGGCTTCGCGGCCGCCGAGGACGACGTGGTTGCCGCCGCCGGTTCCGCTGTGCCGGCCATCGATCATGAACTTGTCGGTGCCAAGCCGCGAGAGGTGCGCCTCCTGGTAAAGGCCGCTGGTGATGGCGACCGCTTCCCGCCACGACGACGCCGGATGGATATTGACCTCGATGACGCCGGGATCAGGCGTCACCTTGATCACATTGAGCCGCGGGTCGGAGGGCGGTTCATAACCTTCGATATGCACCGGCAGGCCGATCTCGGCGACGGTGGTCTCGACCGCGGCAAGCAGATCGAGATAGTCGGCAAGCGTTTCGCCCGGCGGCATGAAAACGCACAAGCGTCCGTCCCGCACTTCGACCGTCAGAGCCGTGCGCACCGGCACACCTGAGCCATCGGGTTCGGCGGCTGGGTTTGCTCGCTGCATGACCAACGTCTCGGGCGCGAGTGGCGGAGCTATCTCCTCACTTGTGGAAGCGGCCTTGGCTCGGAGCGGCTGGCTGACGCGGGGATCGGGCAACGGCCGGCGTTCGGCGAACGGGTCGGCCGTGAGATGCAGATAGTCGGCGGGATCGACCTTGGGCAACGACTGCAGCGGCAGCCGGAAGCCAAGCGGCGAATCTCCCGGCATCAGAAAGAGCCGGCCGGCAGTGGTCTGCCACAGCTCGCTCAGCCACGGTTTCGTCCGCGCCGTCCAGCGTCGCAGCGGCAGCACGAACCCAGCCGGCTGGCCGAGATGATGATCGAACGCGCTCAAGATGCGCGCGCGCTCATGGGGGTCATCGATCTTGGGATCGCTGGGATCGACGTTCTCCGGGATCAGGCCTTGCTTGAGCATCCGGTCGGTCGGGTCCTCGTAAGCGGGCTGCACGTAATCCGCCATGATTCCCAGGCGTGCGGCAATCCCTTCGGCCAGTCGCCGCGCAGCATCGGGCGAGGGCTCTTGCGCGGCAGCCTCCCGCGCGATCAGGCTGTCGTCGCGCCAGATCGGCACGCCGTCGCGACGCCAGTAGAGCGAGAACGCCCAGCGCGGCAGCGGCTCGCCGGGATACCACTTGCCCTGGCCGTAATGCATGAGCCCGCCCGACGCGAACCGGTCGCGCAGGCGCCGTATCAGATCGTCGGCGCGCAGGCGCTTCATCGGACCAAGCGCGGCAGTGTTCCATTCCGCCGACTGATAGTCGTCGACCGATACAAAGGTCGGCTCGCCGCCCATGGTCAGGCGCACGTCGTGCGCGGCAAGATCGGCGTCGACTTTCTCGCCCAGCGCGTCCAGCGCGGTCCACGCCTCCTGGGAAAACGGCGCGGTCACCCGCGGCCGTTCGGCGATGCGCTTGACGTTCATCTCGAAGGAGAAGCGCACCTCGCTTGGTTCGACGAGACCGCTGATCGGCGCGGCGGAGCGAAAGTGCGGCGTCGCGGCAACCGGCAGGTGGCCTTCGCCGCACAACAACCCCGACGTTGGGTCGAGTCCGATCCAGCCCGCGCCCGGCAGATAGACCTCGGTCCAAGCATGCAGGTCGGTGAAGTCGTGATCGGTGCCGGCGGCGCCTTCGAGCGGTTTTATGTCTGGCCTGAGCTGGATGAGGTAGCCGGAGACGAAGCGGGCGGGCAGGCCGATATGCCGCAGAAGCTGCACCAGCAGCCATGCGGTATCGCGGCAGGAGCCGGCGGCGGACGCCAGCGTCTCTTCGGGCGTCTGTACGCCCGGCTCCATGCGAATGAGATAGCGGATCATGCGCTGCAGGCGCTGATTGAGATCGACCAGAAAAGTGACGGTGTTGTGCGGTTCGCGCGAGATGGATTGGACCAGCTCTTTCAGCAGCGGGCCGGCGGGTTCCGGGTCGACAAAGGCGGAAAGGTCCTCGTGCAGATCGGGCGGAAAGGCGAACGGCCACGTCTCCGCATACGGCTCGACGAAGAAGTCGAACGGATTGATCACCTCCATGTCGGCAAGCAGATCGACGGTGACGGAAAATTCCTTGGTCTTCTCCGGGAAGACGAAACGCGCGAGCCAGTTGCCGTGCGGATCCTGCTGCCAGTTCACGAAGTGATGGGCGGGCCGCACGGTGAGCGAATAGCTCGGAATGCGGGTGCGGCAGTGCGGTCCAGGCCGCAGCCGCACGACCTGCGGCCCGAGGCTGATCGGCCGCTCGTAATCGTAGCGCGTGGCGTGATGGAGCCCGACAAGAATCGACATGCTGTGACGCGTTGCGGCCTATCTGCCCAATAATCATGCAAGTTCTGGGCCGCCGCCATCACTTTCACTGGGCGCAGCCCGCGGCGTTTTGCTCGCCTTGCGGCTGGCAGTTTTGGCTGTTCTTGGCGGACATGTCGACTGGCGCCGGAGAATCGCTCGCGAACGCAGGGTCCCGTCGCTATCGTGGTGTGAAGACCCTAAACGATAAATACGGGAATGTGAGTGGACTGGCGTCCGCAAAACATAAAAAGGCGGCGCGGGTGCCCCCCATCCGCGCCGCCACTCGCGACAAGCACATATTCACGTCATTGCCGCAAGTGGGGGAACTATGCGCGATGGCGGTGAGCCGAGCTTTGATTTCGATCAATCCCGCGCATGGGTCGGCGCGGGAACTTCACCGGTTCACGGCCAATACGAGCCTCGATCCGGCCGCTGCAAAAAGTGCACGACGCCGACCCGATTGGGCTTAATCCCGCGCCGGCGGCGCCTGCAGCGACGGGCGCGCGATGGCATCGCCTCGGGCGAACGACCTGTCGCCAATCGACACGGCCGTCGCGGCAACGACGAGCGACACGGTAAGCGCGACGGTCGCGATCAGTTCGAGCGCGACCGCGCGTCGCCTCGACAGCATCTGCTCGGCTCGCGGCGGCGCGAAACCGGAATTGCTGGTCAGCTCTGCCATGGTCGTCATCATCCTTCGCGAATCAGCTCGCTCATCACACCATCGCTGTCGATGCCGGCGCCCGTTCGGCCGGATTCAGGCGAAGGCATTGAAGAACAAAGGCGATTTGGTGGAAGTTGGTTAACAGACGGTTAATGACGCGGGCGGGCGATGACGGCTTCTATTGGGCCGCTGACCGTGACTCGGCAACGACGGCGGTCGGCGCTTCGGGCTCCATTGTCACGTGGCCGGGCTCGGCGGCGACGCGCGCGAGCCAGGCGCGTAGCGCCGGAAACCCCGCGAGGTCGTAGTCGCACAGGTGCGCGATGTGCGTGTAGGCATACAGCGCAATGTCGGCGATGGTGTAGCGGTCGGCGGCGAAGAAGTCGTGCAGCGCGATGTGCTTCTCCATGACGCCGAGCGCCCGATAACCCTCTTCCATCCAGTCTTCGAACGCGTGGCGCTGCAGGTCGCGCCCGCCCTTGACGAGCGTGAGCCAGAAATAAGCGGCGCCCAGGTTGGGCTCCAGACTGTGTTGTTCGAAGAACATCCACTGCAACGCTTCCGCGCGTTCGATGCGGTCCTCGGGCGCCAGCGGCGTGCCGCCGGCGATGTACCAAAGGATGGCGTTGGATTCGGCGATAAATCGGCCGAGCGCCACTTCCAGCAGCGGCACCTGACCGTTCGGGTTCTTTGCCAGGAACTCCGGCGTATGGCTCTCGCCCTTGAGGATATCGATCTCGATCAGCCGATAGGGAATGCCGAGCTGCGCCAAAGCAAGCCGCGCCTTGTAGCTGTTTCCCGAGCGCTGCATCGAATAGAGCGTGAACATGGCCTCCCCGAACTCCCGTGGGCCGGGATCTTGCTTGCGGCCGTACTCCTTGAACGCGGCGATGTCGTGACCGCACGATATGCCGCTTGCGCCCCGCGCTATTTTAGAAGAAACGCGCCCGGAAAAGCCACCGGTGCGGCAAGTTGGACTGTGCTGCGCCGCAACAGCAGAATGAAAACTGCGAGCATCGCCAATACCCCGATGGGAATAAGAGTGGCGTGCGCCACGCTGCGGGCGACGAGCGGCGTCAGCCAGAGTGCGGCAAGCGCGGTCTTTTCCCAGGCCCCGAAACCGCGAGCCAGGCCGTCGGCGGCGACGAAGGTGATGGCGGGCGCCAGCGCCATCATGTCGTAGTCGAAGCTGTAGGGCGTGGCGAGAATAGCGGCCAGGCAAAGCGCCGCCGCCTTGAGCGGATAGGACGCGGTGCCGCGCCACAGCCAAATCAGCGCGCCGCCGAGCGCAACGGTGACGGCGCCCTGAAGCGCATAGGCGAGCGGGATTGACCCGCCCCACATGCGCGCCCAGGCGAAAATGCTTTGAATTTTGTACCAGCCGGTATTGCCCTGTTCGAGCGCGACGAGGCGGGTGAAGCGGGTCGAGTCGAGGAACGCCTGCCAGACGTGCGGCCCGAAAGCGATGGTGGTCGCGACGGCGAGGAGAGCGACCGTGGCGGCAGCGGCGGCGAACGAGCGCCAGCGGCCGCTTGCCGCGAGCGCGAGCGGAATCATCAGCCCGAATTGCGGTTTGTAAGCGAGAAGGCCGAACAGCATGCCGGCAACGAGCGGCCGGCGATCGAGCTGCACGAGCGCCGCCCCGAGCAAGGCGGCTGTGAGGAAGCCATTCTGGCCGTGACCGATATTGATCAGCACGGCGGGGAAGGCGAGCGCCAGGAGAAGCCAGGGCGACGTCATTCCGGAAGCCGCCGGATCCGTTGGCGCGCCCCGGAATGATGCGTGGAGGATGGCGCGGATCGCCAGGAGATAAAGGCCGAGGGTGACCGCCTGCCAGAATACGAGCGCGACCCCGTAAGGCATCAATGCCAGAGCGGCAGCGACGAAGAGAAAGAATGGCGGATAATGCCAGCCGTAGAACGGCGCCGCTTCGCCGAAGATTCTTTGCTCGCGTGCGTGCTGCCGAACGGTGTCGAACGGCGCCTCGGCATTGCCGTCGAGCACATAGGTGCCGGCCGCGTAGACGTTGGAAAAGTCCGTTCCCAGCGGCTGACCTTGCAGGTCGATGAGACCGTGCGAGGTGACGGCCAAATAGAGAAGGCCGGCGACGGAAGCGACCAGGAGGGCGACCGCCACCAGCCGGATGCGCTGGCGCGTGAGCCAGGCCCCGCTCCGCAGCATATCGCGCGTCCGGCCCATTGCGGCTTCCCTGTTCGGGTGGCGGCAGGGCATTAGGCCAGCGCAGGCTTAACGGAGAATTGACCCGGCGTTCCCGCGCTCGCCCTTGCCTGTGCCCGAACGGCGCTTTACGAAGCACACGCCTCAAAGCGGGCACTTTGGAGGTTAGCAATGGCCTTTCTCGCGGACCGGATTGCGCGCATCAAGCCGTCGGCCACCATCGCGGTGTCGGACAAGGCGCGCGCGCTCAAAGCGGCGGGCCGCAACGTCATCGGGCTTGGCGCTGGCGAGCCGGATTTCGATACGCCGGAGAACATCAAAGAGGCGGCCATCAAGGCCATCCGCGACGGCAAGGCGTCAAAATACACCGCCGTCGACGGCATTCCGGAGCTCAAGGCGGCGATCGCGCGCAAGTTCAAGCGCGAGAACGAGCTCGCCTACAAGCCCTCGCAGATCATCGTCGGTACCGGCGGCAAGCAGGTGCTCTACAACGCGCTCATTGCGACCATCAATCCGGGCGACGAGGTGATCATCCCCGCGCCCTATTGGGTGAGCTATCCCGACATGGTGCTGCTCGCGGGCGGCGAGCCGGTCGCGGTCCCGACCACGATGGAATCGGGCTTCAAGCTGAAGCCGGAAGCGTTGGAGCGGGCGATCACGCCGAAGACCAAGTGGATCATCTTCAACTCGCCGTCGAACCCGACCGGCGCCGCCTATACGCGCGCCGAGCTCAAGGCGGTCACCGACGTGCTCGTGCGGCATCCCCATGTTCGCGTGATGGCCGACGACATGTATGAGCACCTGGTCTACGACGATTTCCAATTCTTCTCGCCGGCCCAGCTCGAGCCGCAACTCTATGAGCGCACGTTGACGGTGAACGGCGTGTCCAAGGCCTATTGCATGACCGGCTGGCGCATCGGCTATGCCGGCGGTCCGGAGCCGCTGATCAAGGCGATGGCGATGATCCAGTCGCAGTCGACCTCGAACCCGACCGCGGTTGCGCAATGGGCGGCGGTCGAAGCGCTCGACGGCCCGCAGGACTTCATCCCCAAGCACAACAAGATTTTCAAGGAACGCCGCGACCTCTGCGTTTCCATGCTCAACCAGGCCAGCGGCATCCAGTGCCCGAAACCGGAGGGCGCGTTCTACGTCTATCCGTCCTGCGCGGGGACGATGGGCAAGACCGCGCCCACGGGCAAGACGCTGGCGACGGATGAGGACTTTGTCACCGAGCTATTGGAAGCCGAAGGCGTTGCGGTGGTACAGGGCGCGCCGTTCGGGTGGAGTCCGGCCTTCCGCATCTCCTACGCCACCGCCACGAGCGCGCTGGAGGAGGCCTGCACGCGCATCCAGCGTTTCTGCGGGAATTTGCAGTAGCCCGGTTGCGAGCCGCGGCCTAGCTCCGATCACTTGCCGATCCTGCGAAAGGGCAAGAGACGCCGCCGTCTTTCTCGCCTACAATCCCTCCCGGCTCATCGATGGGCCGGGGAGGGAGAATCCATATGTTTCGCACTGCCTGCGCTGCGGCGGCCGTTGTGGCCGCCGCGCTTGCGATGGTTGTAGGGCCGGCTGACGCGCAGCCGAGACAAATCCAGGTCGGCACGCTGACCTGTTCGATGTCGGCGAGCATTGGCCTGATCGTCGGTTCGCAAAAAAACGTGAATTGCGTTCTTAAGGGCCAGCCGGGTGAGCCGGAGGAAGCTTATTCAGGCACCATGACCACGATCGGCCTCGACATCGGCGTGACTTCTGGCGGGGTGATCGTTTGGACGGTGTTTGCAGACACCAACCGCTATGCCGGAATGCTCGCCGGTACCTACACCGGAGCGACGGCTGAAGTGTCTATCGCCGCCGGCCTTGGCGCCAACGTCCTCGTCGGTGGATCGAATACGACGGTGGCGCTGCAACCGTTGTCGTTGCAGGGGCAGGTCGGGCTCGATATCGCGGCCGGAATCGGGCAATTGGAGCTGCATCCGGTGCGGTGAGTTCCGGCGCGGCTGTGCTCGACGACGCACCAGGGTAATGACTGCCGCGCGCGGCGCGCAATAATGCGCCCTTGACCAGCCCCGCCGCCGCCTGAAACGATGGTGTCGTGCGATCCGCTCTGGAGCGGCGGATCTGCGCCGGGAGGAATTTATGGCAGCAAACGGAAACAACGCGACACGCGCGACCGGCCCCCGCTGTGTCGCGCTGGTCGGTCCCTTCCAGAGCGGCAAGACCACGTTGCTCGAGGCGATCCTCGCGCGCACCGGAGTGATCCAGCGCCAGGGCGCCGTCGAGGCCGGTAATACGGTCGGCGACGGCAGCAAGGAAGCGCGCCATCATCGCATGAGCGTCGAGCTGACTGTCGCCACCACCAATTTCATGGGCGACTCCTATACTTTCCTCGATTGCCCCGGCTCGGTGGAGTTCGTCCACGACATGCGCGCGGTGTTGCCGGCGATCGACGCGGCGGTGGTCGTGTGCGAAATGGACGAAAAGAAAGTACCGCAGCTGCAGCTCATTTTGCGCGAGCTGGAAGACCGGAAAATTCCCCGCATTCTGTTCCTCAACAAGATCGACAAGGGCGATGCCGGCGTCCATGACGTGCTCAAGCTGCTGCAGGGCGCCTCGCGCACCAAGCTGATCTTACGTCAAATCCCGACGTTCTCCGGCGAACTTATCAGCGGCTTCGTCGATCTCGCGCTGGAACGCGCCTTTGTTTACAAGGAGCACGCTGCCTCGGAAGTCGTTGTGCTCGAAGGTGACGCCGCCGATCGCGAGAAGACGGCGCGCTTTTCCATGCTAGAGACGCTCGCCGACCATGACGACGAGCTGATGGAGCAACTGCTCGAGGACATTCAGCCGCCGCGCGACAAGGTTTTCGACGACCTCACGCACGAGCTGCGCGAAGGGTTCGTCTGCCCGGTACTGATGGGCACGGCGACGCGCGCCAACGGCATTTTGCGGCTGCTGAAGGCGCTGCGCCATGAATCGCCCGGCATCGCCGATACGGCGAAGCGCCTCGGCGTCAAGGCGAACGGCGATGCCGTCGCCTATGTGCTCAAGACGCTGAACACCGCCCATGGCGGCAGGCTGTCGATCGCGCGCATGCTCGCTGGCCAGGCCGGCGACGGCACCACCTTCCAGTCCGGCGACAGCGAGGCCGGCCGTGTTGCCGGCGTCTTCAAGCTCGTCGGCCAAACCAGCGAGAAGCGCGGACCGGCCAACGTCGGCGAAACCGTTGCCTTCGCCAAGCTCGATAAGGCCAAGACCGGCGACACCCTGACGGCGGGCAAGCAAGCCCATGCTGCGGTCGCCAAGATCGAGCCCTATCCGCCGGTGCTGGCAATCGCCATATCGGCGAAGGAGCGCAAGGACGACGTGAAACTGGGTCAGGCGCTGAACAAGCTCGCCGAGGAAGATCCCTCGATCACCATCGTGCACAATCCGGAGACGCACGAGGTGGTGCTGTGGGGCCAGGGCGAGATGCACCTGCGCGTCGCCACCGAGCGATTGAGCGACCGTTACGGCGTCGCCATCGAGCGGCGCCAGCCGAGCGTCGGCTACCGGGAGACCATCCGCAAGGGCATCGTCCAGCGCGGCCGTCACAAGAAGCAGTCGGGCGGCCACGGCCAGTACGGCGACGTGGTCCTCGACATCAAGCCGATGCCGCGCGGCGCGGGCTTTTCTTTCGAGGACAAGATCACCGGCGGCGTGGTGCCGCGCAACTACATCCCGTCCGTCGACGAAGGTGTCATCGATGCTCTCAAGCACGGCCCACTCGGTTTTCCAGTGGTCGATCTTCACGTGGCGCTGATCGACGGCTCGTATCACACGGTCGATTCCTCCGACATGGCGTTTCGCACCGCCGGCCGCATCGGGATTGTCGAAGGTCTACCGCAATGCCAGCCGGTGCTGCTCGAGCCGATCCATCTGGTTGAGATCGTCTGCCCCAGCGAGGCGACGGCGAAGATCAATGCGCTGATGTCCGGACGGCGCGGTCAAATCCTCGGCTTCGATACGCGCGACGGCTGGGAGGGCTGGGACGTGGTGCGCGCCAAGATGCCGGAGGCGGAGATCGGTGACCTCATCGTCGAAATTCGCTCGGCGACCGCCGGCGCCGGCACGTTCACGTTCAAGTTCGATCACATGGCCGAGCTCACCGGCCGCACCGCCGATCAGATCATCGCCGCACGTCGCGCGGCCGAGTGAGTCAAACAGTACTGGTCATAGCCGGATTTGTTCCGGCCATCCACGTCTTTAGTTTTTCGCGATCGACATCTTCGACGTGATGCCCGCGACAAATGCGGCTATGACGAGAATGGATGATTCAATGCCAGCCTATTGGGTCGCGCGCCAAGATCAACGATCCCACCGAGTACAAGAAATACGCCGATCAGGTATCGGCCATCCTCGCCAAGTACGGCGGCAAGGTTCTGGCGCGCGGCGAGCGCTTTCAGATCATGGAGGGTCCTGAGAAATTTCAGCGCTTTGTGGTGATCGAGTTTCCGGCGTTCGAGCAGGGTGTCGCCTGCTTCACCTCGGATGAATACAGCAAGGCCGCCGCATTCCGCCGCAGCGGCGCCGGCGAGTTCGAGACCGTGATCCTCGACGGCTTTGAGACGCCGCGTTGACGGATTGGTAAGGTCGATTAAGAGCGCGTTACTGACGGTATTGCTGAATACGCGTCGTGCGCAGGCCGGCCAAGCCGTGTTGGTCGATGGAATACTGCCAGGAGAGGAATTCCTCGACGGTGAGCGTGTAACGGCTGCACGCTTCTTCCAGTGAAAGAAGTCCGCCGCGGACCGCGGCAACGACTTCTGCCTTGCGGCGAATCACCCAACGTTTCGTTCCCGGCGCCGGCAAATCGGCGATCGTCAGGGGCGAACCGTCTGGCCCGATGACGTACTTGACCCTCGGGCGATGGGGCTCGGTCATTGGATACACTCACAAACTCGACACTACAGGACTGGACCTTACGCACCGCGACTTAAAATTTGCCTAAGCGCAAAGGTCGATTAGAGGCGTTTGCCCAAGAAACGTA
>Ga0187856_1002232_pt1 | contig 14478 bp, 13 predicted proteins | sample June2016WEW_8_40_FD_132443 | JGI IMG/M metagenome (GOLD analysis project Ga0187856, IMG submission 132443) | Peatland microbial communities from SPRUCE experiment site at the Marcell Experimental Forest, Minnesota, USA - June2016WEW_8_40 | ecosystem: Environmental > Terrestrial > Soil > Wetlands...
GGACGCGGGCGACTAGTACCCGGAATCACCAATCCGCGCAGGCAACGATGCGAACAAGTGTCTCATCCGACTCTCGAATTCACTGCCCGCGCGAATCACGTTTCTATGAAAGTGGGTACTAGCAGGCCGCGGCGCTCTGTGTCGGCGCGTGCGAACCCCATTTCGTCACCCTGCGGCAGCCGCTCGTTTCAGAAAACCGGCGAGGCCATTCGGCGCGCGGCCGAGCAGCCAGCGCATCGTGTTGCGATTGCCGATAAGGCTGTGATTTGCGTAGTAGCGGAACATCGCGGCGAGCGTGACCCGTTCATGGTCGCCCATGCCGGCGGCGCGGGCACGTGCTTCCCACGCCTCGACGGTTTCTGCTACGGCGCGCACGTCGCGCCCCAACGCCGCGCTGATCGCGGCAGCGATCTCGGCTTGGCTGATGGGTCCGATGCCGACCAGTTCGTAGGTCGCGCCACTATGGCCGTTTTCCGTGAGCACCAGCGCGGCGGCCTCGGCGACATCATTTAAGTCCACCAGGCTCAACCGCGTCGCGACCGGATAGGGAACGCGGAACACGCCGTCCGCGACGATGCCGCGCCAGGCGCCGAGGATATTTTGCATATAGGCCGTCGGTTGCAGGATGGTCAGCTCGAAGCCGACAGCAACCAGCATCTCCTCGACCCGCATCTTCTCCCAGTGATGCGGCATCGCCTCGATCTGCGGATGCAGGACCGAGTGATAGACAAAGCGCTCGACATTTTGCGCCTGCGCCGCGGCCGCGACGGCCCGTGCATAGGCGACTTCGTCACGACTGACATTGGGGCAGATGTGATAGATCGCCCGCGTTCCGGCTGCAGCGAGCGCGAGCGCATGAGCGTCTTCAAAGCTGCCGATACTGACCTCGGCAGCGCCCAGCGTCATGAGCGCGCCGGCATGTTCGGGATTGCGCACCAAAGCGCGCACGCGCACACCCTTGGCCGCCAGCGCCTTGACCACGGCTTTGCCGGTCTTGCCCGCGGCGCCGGTGACCAGAATCATCGCGACTTTGCGGGCTTGGCCGTCAGCTCGAACAAACGGTTGGGGCTGAGCGGAATTTCGTTGAGCTCGATTTTTTGCGCCAAGAGTCCAAGCGCATCCTCGATGGCCTGCGCGAACAGCGGCCCGACGGGAATGGCGCCGGCCTCGCCGGCGCCTTTGATGCCGAGCGGATTGAGCGGCGAAACCGTCACCGTATGGGCGACTTCCATGCGCGGCACTTCGAGCGCGGTGGGCAATAGGTAGTCGGCGAGCGAGGCGTTGAGCAACTGCCCGTCGTCGTCGAAGACGAGCTGCTCGTAAAAGGCATTGCCGATTCCCTGCGCGACGCCGCCGTGGATCTGGCCGGCCAGGATCAATGGATTGATGATGGTGCCGCAATCGTGCACCACCACATACTTGAGCACTTCCAGCATGAAGGTCTGCGGATCGACTTCGACGATCATGGCGTGCATGCCGCTTGCGGTGGCGCCGCCGGGCGGGCCGAAATATTGCGTCGATTCGAGTCCCGGCTCCGTTCCGGGACGGACGGCGCCGCGCATCGGATTGGCTTTGAGCGCCAGCGTGCCGAGCTTGACCGCCTGGCCGGGAACGCCGACGACCGAAACCTCGCCGTTGGCGATTTCAAGGTCTTCCTCGGCGCATTCGAAATGTTCGGCGGCGTGCCGCAAGATTTTCTGCCGCACCGCCTTTGCCGCCTCGTTGACGGCATTGCCGGCCACCACCGCGCCGCGGCTGGCGAAGGTGCCGGCGCCCCAGTAAAACTGATCGGTATCGCCGGTCACGACATCGACGTCGCGCACCTCGACGCCGAGCTGATCGGCGGCGATCTGGGCGAAACTGGTGAAATGCCCCTGCCCTTGGGTGCCGATCCCGGTCGCCACGCTCACCTTGCCGTTGGCCTGCACCTGCACCTTGGCGCCTTCGTAAGGCCCGATGCCGGTGCCCTCGACATAGCAGGCGATGCCGATGCCGACGTGACGGCCTTGCGCGCGCAGACGCGGCTGCTCTTCGGCGAGGAAGCGATCATAGCCGATCATCTCCAGCGCTTTGTCGAGGATCGGCTCGTAATTGCCGCTGTCGTATGAAAGCGGCGCAAAGTCCTGATAGATGATCTCGTTGTTGTAGGGGAATGCATCGGGCGGGATGAGGTTGCGGCGGCGGATCTCGGCGCGGTCGAGCTTAAGTTCATGCGCCGCGATGTCGAGCAGTCGCTCGATGACGAAAACACCATGTTGCCGGCCGGCGCCGCGGTAGGGCGTGACGATCGGCTTGTTGGTGAAGATCGCAGTAAAGGTGCTGTCGTAGCTGGGTATCACGTAGGGTCCGAGCAGGGTGCACTGGCTGTTGATCGGCACCGTCAAGCCATAGGGATTGTAGGCGCCGGTATCGTGCAGAAACACGTCCCTGATGCCGAGGATGCGGCCGTCGCGGGCGAGCGCAATTTCGGCATCGTGGGTCTGGCCGCGCTCTTGCGTCGTGGCAAAGAAATGCTCGAGCCGGTCTTCGATCCATTTGACCGGGCGGTTGAGCTTTATTGCCGCCCACGGGATCACCACCTCTTCGGGATAGAACAGCATGATCTTCGGCCCAAAACCGCCGCCGACGAACGGCGCGATCACCCGCACCTGCCGCTCGCTCAAGCCGAGCATGCCGGCGAGGCCGTTGCGCAGGAACACCGGCCCCTGTGTCGTATCCCAGATCGTGAGCTGATTGGCGCGGCCGTCCCAATTGGCGACGATGCCGCGGGTCTCCATCGGCGACGACGCGCCGTGATCGTAGAGAAAGCGGCGGCCGATGACGTGATCGGCGCGCAAGCGCGCGGCGGCATAGTTGCCGCGGATTTGCCGGACATGAGCGGCGATGTTGCCGCGCACGTCGTCGTGCACGCGGGCGGATGTGTCCGCCAGCGCCTTCTCCAGATCGACGATTGCGGGCAGCGCATCGAGCTCGACGGCGATGTCAGCGAGCGCATCCTCGGCCAGATAGCGGCTTTGCGCCAAGACCACGGCCAATGGCTCGCCGACGTGACGCACTTTGTCCTTGGCGAGCGGCACCTGGGTGCGCTGGTTGAAGATAATGCCGGGGATCGGCGGCGGCGGGACCAGGAGCGGGCCGGGAGCCCAGTATTCGCCGAGGTCGGCGGCGGTATAGACCGCGACGACGCCGGCACGCGCGCGAGCCGCCGTAACGTCGATCGAACTGATGCGCGCGTGCGCGACATTGCTGCGCAGGAAGGCCGCGTGCAGCATGCCGGGAAGTTCGACATCGTCGACGAACAGCGCCTGGCCGCTCAGCAGCCGCGCGTCCTCGTTGCGTCTGATCGGAGCGCCGAAATTTCGCGTGGCCACGGCGATCACCTCCGCAGCCGTTCGGCGGCAAGCTGCACGGCCTCCACGATGTGCTGGTAGCCGGTGCAGCGGCACAAATTGCCGGAAAGCGCCTCGCGGATTTGCGCCTCATCCGGCGCCGGAGTTTCGTCAAGAAAGACTTTCATCGTCATCAGGATGCCGGGCGTGCAATAGCCGCATTGCAGTCCATGGCAGTCGCGCATGGATTCCTGCAACGGATGCAGATGCTCGCGGTCCGGAGCGAGGCCTTCGACCGTCATGATGGCGTGGCCATCGGCCTGCGCGGCGAACATCAGACAGGAGCGAACGCAAACGCCGTCGAAGATCACCGTGCAGGCGCCGCATACGCCGTGCTCGCAACCGACGTGAGTCCCCGCCAACAACAGATCATGGCGCAGGAAATCGCTCAGCAGCAATCGCGACTCCACATTGCGCCGGTATGGAGCGCCGTTCACCGTGACCGTGATGTCGTGGGTGTCAGTACTCACGCTGGGCCCGTTGGTTCGCGGCGGCCACGGCGCGCGCAGTCAGCACGCCGGCGACATGACGCTGAAACTCCTTGCTGGCATGGATGCTGCCGCCCGGATCAATCGCGCCTTGAACGAGGTCGGCCGCCTGATTGATCTCGGTCGGGCCGAGGCGCCGGCCAACAAGCGAGCCGCTGGCGTCGGCGGCGAAGATCGGCCTGTCGCCCGCATTGCAGAGGCCGATCCGCACCGCGCTGCAGCGCCCCTCCTCATCAACGCGCACCGTGCAGGCCACGCCGATGATGGCGAAGTCGCCGCGCCGGCGCGACACTTCCAGAAAGCAGGCGCCGGAGCGCGGCTGTGCGGTCGGCAGTTCCACTTCCATCAGCATCTCATCGGGCTCAAGCGCCGTTGACAGCGCTCCGACAAAAAAATCCGACGCGGCGATCCACCGTTCGCCTCTGACCGATTGCGCGCGCAACTTGCCGGCGAGCGCCAAGACGATGGCGGGCATTTCCGAGGCGGGGTCGGCATGCGCTAGATTGCCGCCAATGGTCCCGCGGTTGCGGATTTGCGGGTGCGCGATGTGCGGTAGCGCTTCATCGATAAGGGGCAGGTCCCGGGCAATCCCGGGATCGCGCTCGAGGTTCCCGAATCGCGTGAGCGCTCCGACGCGGAGCCGGTCCGCAGCGCAATTCTGTACGCCTGAAAACTGCGTGAGCGGGTTGATATCGATCAGCACGGCCGGCTGCGTCAGCCGAAAGTTCATTGTCGGAACAAGGCTTTGACCCCCAGCCAGAAATCGCGCCTCGTCGCCGTATTCGGCCTTCAATTGCAAGGCTTGCTCGAGGGTCCGGGCGGCAATGTACCGAAAGGGCGCGGGCTTCATATCGTGGGGAGGGTAGCAGAAAATGGCCTCTGCGGGTCGGCGCAAAGTATGGAAAAGATCGCGGTGGCGAGTCAAAATATTCTGCGCAGGGCGGGCAGCCAAGAAACCTGTTGACATTCGAGGTGAGTTGGCATGCCCAATATTCTGCCAACGTGAATAAATCTTGGGCGCGGATTCAGCGCGGAAGTCTGTCAATATTTTGCAATGGACCAACGCGTGGCAAGGCGGCCGGGCCTGACGGAGCAAAGCGTGGCATTCGGGTCTTCGCCGAAAGTTACGATCCGTCCGGTTGAGCGCGTCCCGCCGCCGGAGACTGCGACCGGCGCAGCCGGCGCCGCCAGCGCCGCCGCCGCGCCGGCATTGACGGTCGACGCGCGCGGCGTCTCGCTGACCTTCCAAACGAACGACGGCGAGGTCGAAGCGCTCGCCAACGTCGATCTGCAAATCAGCGACGGCGATTTCGTATCGCTTATCGGCCCGTCCGGCTGCGGCAAGACCACGCTGCTGCGCATCATCGCCGACCTTGAGCGGCCCACGGCGGGGACGATTCTGATCAATGGCATTACTTCGGAACAAGCGCGCTTGCAGCGCCACTACGGCTATATTTTTCAGGCGCCCGCGCTCTATCCATGGCGAACCATCGAGCGCAACGTCGCCTTGCCGCTGGAAATCATGGGATTCGACGCCAACGAGCGCCGCAAGCGCGTGGAACGATATTTGAAGCTGGTGAATCTTTCTGGCTTCGAACGCAAATTTCCCTGGCAACTCTCCGGCGGCATGCAGCAGCGCGCGTCGATCGCCCGCGCGCTGTCCTTCGATCCGGCGCTGCTGTTGATGGACGAGCCGTTCGGCGCGCTCGACGAGATCGTGCGCGATCACCTCAACGAGCAGCTGCTTCGGCTCTGGGATCAGACCGGGAAAACGGTGGTCTTCGTCACCCATTCGATTCCGGAGGCGGTATTCCTGTCCACCAAGATCGTGGTGATGTCGCCGCGGCCGGGACGGATCATCGACGTTATCGCCTGCGATTTTCCGCGCGACCGCACGCTCGAGATTCGCGAAACGCCGGAGTTCATCAAGATCGCGCAGCGCGTGCGCTCGGGCCTGCGTTCGGGTCATTCGTATGACGAGTAGCACCCTTGTTCTGCCGCGGGCGGCCTGGCGGCCAGCCTGGATAACCGAGCGGGCGCCGGTTCTCGTCATCGTCGCGATCCTGATCGTGATCTGGTATCTCGCCGCCATTCTGATGAACGCGGCGCTCGTGCGTGACGCGTTCGAACGCAACGACACCAAGTATACCGTTTCCGAACTCATCGCCGGAACGCTGGATGCCGAGCGGCCCGTCGTGCCGGCGCCGCACCAGGTGGCGGTAAATTTCTTCGACACGGTGTTCGACTATCCGCCCGATTCGCCGCGCAGCCTCGTGTACCACGCCTGGGTGACGCTCTCGGCCACTTTTGTCGGCTTCGCGATCGGCGCCGGATTCGGCATTCTGCTCGCGGTAGCAATCGTGCATGTGCGGACGATGCAAAAGAGTCTGCTCCCCTGGGTCATCTGCTCGCAGATGGTTCCGATTCTGGCGATCGCCCCCATCGTCATCGTGGTGCTCGGCGCCATCGGCATCCGCGGGCTGCTGCCGAAATCGATCATTTCCGCCTATCTGTGCTTTTTTCCGGTCACCATCGGCATGGTCAAAGGATTGACCTCGCCGGATCCGATTCAACTCGACATGATGCGGACCTGGTCCGCGAACAAGCTGCAGGTGTTTTGGAAGCTGCGCTGGCCGTCATCGATACCGTTTCTCTTCGCCAGCCTCAAAGTTGCGGTTACGATTTCGCTGGTCGGCGCCATCGTCGGCGAGTTACCGACCGGCGCCCAGGCCGGGATCGGCGCGCGGTTGCTGACCGGCTCGTATTATGGACAGACCGTGCAGATCTGGGCCGCGCTTTTCGCCGCGGCGATCATTGCCACGGTTCTGATCGCCATGATCGATGCCGTCGGCAGATGGACGGCGCGGCGGATGGGGGCAGCCGCATGATCTCCCGAGGGCAAGCGATCGGATTTTGGCTGGCTGCATTCGGCTTGCTGGCGGCGTTGGCGTTGCCGCTTTCGAGCGAAACCGTGCCGGGCCTCGCCTCCCGTCCGGCTCTCTTTGCGGCGACGCTCGCCGCCGCGGTTCTGTTCGCGCTCGCTCCGCGTTGGGCGGCGCTATCGGCTTCGTTCGGTCTCCTTGGTGTAGTGCTGGGTTGCGCCGTCACGCTCAATTTGCTCGCGGATCCCGATATCGCCGGCTTTGCCGAATGGGGCTTTTGGCTGCTCACGCTCGCGACCTGGCTCGGCGCGGCGCTCACCTTGACCCGCCTCGCCGCAATGCGGACGGCCGGCGGCGCCATGCATTGGATTCAGGACCTTGCTATTCCGTTGCTGTTCGGCGCCTTCCTTATTTATCTTTGGGAAGTTGCCGTGCGCGGCTTTGGCGTTTCGCCGGTATTGATGCCGGCGCCGAGCTCGACGGCCAGGCGGCTTGTCGCGTCGCTGCCGGTCCTGCGGGAGGATTTCGTTCAGACTTTCCTCCGCAGCGTGCTGGCGGGTTATGCCATCGGCTGCGGCGCGGGCTTTTTCGTTGCCGTTATCGCCCATCGGTTCGATTTTTTGAAACGAGGCCTGCTGCCGCTGGGGAATTTCGTCTCGGCGCTGCCGGTCGTCGGTATCGCTCCCATCATGGTCATGTGGTTCGGCTTCGATTGGCCATCGAAGGCCGCCGTCGTCGCCGTGATGTGCTTCTTCCCGATGCTCGTGAACACCCTGGCAGGACTTGCCGTCGCCGGGCCGATCGAACGCGACCTCATGCGCTCCTACGGCGCCCAACCCGGACAGACTTTGCTCAAGCTGCATCTGCCCGCGGCGATGCCGTTCATCTTCAATGCATTGAAAATCAATTCGACGCTGGCGCTCATCGGAGCGATCGTGGCCGAGTTCTTTGGTACCCCCCTTCACGGGATCGGCTTTCGCATCTCGATCGAGGTAGCCCGCATGTCGCTCGATATGGTATGGGCTGAAATAGCTCTCGCCGCCGTCGCCGGGATGGCGTTCTACGGGATCGTCGCACTGGCCGAGCGTGCGACAACCTCTTGGCACCCGTCGTATCGAACCTGACTCGGTAGCTTTAAGTGTGGAGGGACGACAAATGATGAAGACGTTTGTGTTTGCAACCGGGCTCGCTTGCGGCGTTTCGCTGGCGAGCGGCGCCTATGCCGCCGACAAGGTCACCATACAGCTCAAATGGGTGACCCAGGCGCAATTCGCCGGCTACTACGTCGCCAAGGCGAAAGGCATCTATAAGGACGCCGATCTCGACGTCACCATCAACGCCGGCGGTCCCGACGTGGCTCCGCCGCAAGTTATCGCCGGCGGTGGCGCTGATGTTGTTATCGATTGGATGCCTTCGGCCCTGGCGTCGCGTGAGAAAGGCGTGCCGCTGGTCAATATCTCGCAGACCTTCAAGAAGTCCGGCCTCGAGCTGACCTGCCGTAAAGACACCGCCATCAAGACGCCGGCGGATTTCAAGGGCAAGACGATCGGCGTCTGGTTCGGCGGCAACGAGTATCCATTCCTGGCGTGGATGGCGAAGCTCGGACTGAAGACCGACGGCTCGCCGGGCGGCATCACGGTGATCAAGCAGGGCTTCAACGTCGATCCGCTGTTGCAGAAGCAGGCCGACTGCATTTCGACGATGACCTACAATGAGTACTGGCAGGTGATCGACGCCGGCTACAAGCCGGATCAGCTCGTCGTGTTCAAGTACAGCGATGAGGGCGTGGCGACGCTGGAGGACGGCCTCTACGTGATGGAGCCGAAGCTCAAGGACCCGGCTTTCGTCGCCAAGATGGCCAAGTTCGTGGGCGCTTCGGAGAAGGGCTGGGATTGGGCCAGAAAGAACGACAAAGAAGCCGCCAAAATCGTGATTGCCGCGGACACGACCGGCGCGCAGACGCTGCATCACCAGGAGCAGATGATGGGCGAAATCGCTAAGCTCCTCGACCCCGGCAACGGCAAGCTCGATCCGAAGGACTACGAGCGTACGGTGTCGGAGCTGCTCTCGGGCGGTTCCGATCCGGTCATCACCAAGAAGCCGACGGGCGCCTGGACGCACGCGGTCTACGAGGCGATGAAGTAAGGGCGCGGCGTTTGCGGCGGTCGCCGCGCGCCGTGCCCGCGATTGTCCCGCAAGGGCGTCGCAGACTTCCTCGCAGGCTGCAATGAAATGAACGGCATGGCCGGCGCGTGGCCGGCCATGCTTCGCCATCCGGCGGCTCGTCCCCATCGGGTGCGCCATTGCCGCAAGTCATTGCGCCGAAGTCGAACCCGGAGACCATGCGATGCGCCAGCCCCGCCAGCCCCTCATCGCCACGATCCTGTTCCTCGCCGCCGTCACGACGGTGACGCTTATTCCCGAACGCAGCCGCGCGCAGGGCCAGTCGCAGCAGGTGCCGATGCTGCCGGGCTTCAAGCCGCTGCCGATGGCGCCGGTCAAGCCCTACCAGGCGGTCGCGGTCACGCCACCGGGACCCTACAACGATCCAAGCTTCGTAGCCTTCCGCAAGCTTCTCGCCGACATCGCCCAGCACAAGGACCGCGCCGCGCTCGCCAAGCTGGTCGTGGCGCAGGGCTTCTTTTGGATGCAGGACAAGGACCTGGCGGACAAGAGCAAATCCGGCATCGCCAATCTCGCCATGGCCATCGATCTCGATGCGAAGGACGGATCCGGCTGGGAGACATTGGCCGGCTACGCCGACGATCCAACCGGCGATGCATTGACCGACCGTCAGGGCGTGATCTGCGCGCCGGCGGACCCGAATATCGATCCGAAGGCGTTCGAGGCACTCGTCCAGGCAACGCAGACCGAGCCGTCCGATTGGAGCTATCCGACCAGGGACGGGGTTGAAATGCGCAGCGCGCCAAAGCCGAACGCTCCGGTTGTCGAGAAGCTCGGCCTTAATCTCGTGCGCGTGCTGCCCGACAGCGCTCCGCCGGACGACCCCAGCCAGCCGCCGTTCCTGCACATAGCGGCGCCCTCCGGCAAAGCCGGCTTCGTCCCCATGGAGTCGGTCTCCGGGCTCGGCGGCGACCAGATGTGCTACATCAAGGACGCCGGCGGCTGGAAGATTACCGGCTATTTCGGCGGTGCCGCCCAATAGCCCTACCCCCTGCCCTTGTCGTGAGGGGAACAAAGCTATTGAACGCGGCTAATCCGCGGACGACAATGCCGGCATGATGCGACCGCGATTGGCGAGGGGCGTGGCGAGGCGCGTGCGCGATTTGGCGTGGATCGGCGCCGCGATGCTCTGCATGCTTGCTACGCCCGTTCCGGCGCAGCCGCGACCGCAGTTGCACACCACTTATCAGCCGACGATGGAGGATGTCGCGCCCGGCGTCGATCACGGCAATGCGGACGACGATCTTCCGGAGCAATTTCAGCGCCAGGCAGTGTTCTATCGCTCGCAACACCCCGTCGGCACCATCATCATCGAAACCGCCGAGCGCCACCTCTACTTGATCGAGAGCGAGACGCGCGCGTTGCGTTACGGCATCGGGGTCGGCCGCGACGGCTTCACCTGGGCCGGCCTGCTACAGATCACGCGCAAGTCGGAGTGGCCCGATTGGCAACCGCCGCCGGAGGTGATCGAGCGCCAGCCGTACCTCCCCCGCTTCATGGCGGGCGGCCCCGGCAACCCGCTCGGCGCCCGCGCCATGTCTCTCGGCAACACCGTCTACCGCATCCACGGCACCAACGCGCCGGAGACGATCGGCCAAATCCTCTCGTTGGGCTGCTTCCGCCTCGTCAACGACGACGTGATCGACCTCTATGACCGCTCTTCCATCGGCACGCGCGTCATCGTGCGGCAGAATTAAATTATCGCGACGCCAGGCTTTCGACGGACTGCGCGGTCTGGCCGAACAGAATGGCGCGTTCCTCGGCGGTGCGAACGCCGCCCTGGTTGGGATTGATCTTCGGCGTCCATTCGTAAGCCTTGACCACCGCGGGCCGCGCCGCAATCGCCTCCAGCCAGCGCTTGAGGTGCGGGAAATCCGCAATGTTCTGCCCTTGCCGCTTCCAGGAGACGAGCCAGGGATAGCACGCCATGTCGGCGATGGAATATTCGCCGGCGAGATATTGGCGGTCGGCGAGCCGCTTGTTCATCACGCCGTAGAGCCGGTTGACCTCCTTGACGTAGCGGTCGATCGCATACGGGATTTTCTCCGGCGCGTAGATGCTGAAGTGATTGTTTTGCCCGGCCATGGGCCCAAGTCCGCCCATCTGCCAGAACAGCCACTCGATCGTCTCGGTGCGCGCGCGTAAATCCTTGCCGATAAACTTGCCGGTCTTGTCCGCGAGATAGAGCAGGATGGCGCCGGATTCGAACACCGAGATCGGCTCGCCGCCGTCAGCCGGCGCATGGTCGACGATGGCGGGGATGCGGTTGTTCGGCGAGATCGCCAAAAAATCCGCCTTGAACTGCTCGCCCTTGCCGATATTGACCGGGATGAGCTTGTACTGCAGTCCGGCCTCCTCGAGAAAAATCGTGATCTTGTGGCCGTTCGGCGTCGTCCAGTAATGCACATCAATCATGACAAGCCTGCTTTGCTGCGGAATAAATGCCAGTCTAGCGCATCGCCTAGCGAACATTTAACCCTCACCGAGCATGTCTGTCATGTGTCTACAACCGCTACATCGGCCGCTTCCGGCGGGGTGTGGCAGCTGGTGGCGACCGGTCGCGGTTTCTGGCTCGCCTTCGCGCTCGTCGGCGTCGTGGCGGCGGGGTAGGCGAAGCTGACCGGGCTATTGCTGACGGCCGCGATGGTGAGTACCGCCGTCACCTGTCTGTTGTGGCGCGGGCGAATGCGCTGGACCTGGACGATAGCCGCCGGCTTCGCGGTCGCGCTCGCAGCGGCGCCATACGTCATCTACGTCATGCAATACGGCAGCCCAACGCCGGAAACACTTGCGCAGATCGCGCTCATCGAGACCGGCGCGCGCGCCGCCGGCTGGACTGACCTTCCGCGCAAGTCTTTCCCCGATTACCTCGCCCATTTCATCGTTGCCTTCATTCGCGACTGGATGCCGGCGCTGGGCACGTGGAGCGCATTCAATTACACCATGTTCGCTGTTCCGGTGGCGGCGCTCGCCGGCGCCGTGGCGGGCTTCGCCGCGTCGCTGCGAAGATTGTGGTGTCGGGCGGAAACGACGCTCGAAGTGGTCGTGCTCTCCGGCGCCCTCGCGCTCACGGCGACCTTCGCGCTCCATGTCGGCTATAGCTACGGCCGCCACCTTGCAACCGGATGGCTCCTGGGACGCCTATCCGCGCTACTACTTGCCGCTCGCCGCGATTGTGCCGCTCGCGGGCCTGTCGCTCCTCGCCGCGATCGAAACTCCGCGCTGGCGCGCCGGATTGCTGACATTCCTCATCGCCGGCCCGGTTCTCTACCGCATCTTCGGCGCGCCGTCCGGCTAGGCTTGACGCCATGGCGCATGTCCTGACGCGCCTTCCCTTGGCCTGCGGCGCGGCCCATATTCCGGACGATGGCCAACCCTCCCGGCAAGCCGAAAAAACCCAAGGACCCGGCCAAGCCGACGCGCGCCAAGGCGGCGCGTCCAGATTCTTCGCCGCTCGATCCGGCGCTCGCGGATTTGCTCAATCCCGCCATCGGCCAGGGCCGGGCGGGAGTTGGATCGCAGACCGGCGCGGCAGGCCAGCAAAAAGCTTCCGGGCTCAAACCGCCGCCGGACAACTCGTTCGATCGCCGCGCCGATTTTGCCAACGCTCACAAAGCGCGCGCCTCGGTGGCGCGCGGTTTTGGCGAGGTGCCGCAGCAGGGCTATATCGGCAAAACGCCGGTAAAGTCGCGAGTGCCTCCGGGCGAACTCGATCCCGACCTCGCCCGCGCGCTCGACATCGATGAACAAGAAGGCGATGCGGAAGAAGACGTGCGGAGCGTGATCACGCCCGATATGGGCCCTGCCCGCTTGCGACTCGCGCGACCGGCTGCTGCGGAGGTGGGAACGGTCGCCGGCCTTGCCAGTCAGCAATCACTGGACAAATTGCTACGCGAAGGCCGGGCGGAATTTCGCGAGTACGATGGCGGCAACAAAATTTGGGTGCCGCACCGGCCACCGCGGCCGGAAAAGACCGAAGGCGGCCGCCGCTTCGTTATCAAATCCGACTTCGACCCGAAGGGCGACCAGCCGCAAGCGATCGTCGAACTCGTCGAAGGCGTGCGCCGCAATGACCGCACGCAGGTTTTGTTGGGCGTCACCGGCTCCGGCAAGACCTTCACCATGGCGAAGGTGATCGAGAAGACGCAGCGCCCGGCGCTCATCCTCGCGCCCAACAAAACGCTGGCGGCGCAGCTCTACGGCGAGTTCAAAGGCTTTTTTCCCGAGAACGCGGTCGAATATTTCGTTTCCTATTACGATTATTACCAGCCGGAAGCCTACATCCCGCGCACCGACACCTACATCGAGAAGGATTCCTCGATCAACGAGCAGATCGATCGCATGCGCCATTCGGCGACGCGCGCGCTGCTCGAGCGCGACGACGTGATCATCGTCGCCTCGGTGTCCTGCATCTACGGCATCGGCTCGGTGGAGACCTATTCGGCGATGACGTTCTCGCTCAAGCGCGGCGAGCGCATCGACCAGCGTGCGTTGCTCGCCGACCTCGTCGCGCTGCAATACAAGCGCGCGGCGGGCGATTTCTACCGCGGCTCGTTTCGCGTGCGCGGCGACGTCATCGAGATTTTTCCCGCGCACTACGAGGATCGCGCCTGGCGCGTATCGCTGTTCGGCGACGAGGTGGAATCGATCCACGAATTCGATCCGCTCACCGGGCAAAAAACCGACGAGCTGGAATTCGTCAAAATCTACGCCAACTCGCACTACGTGACGCCGCGCCCGACGCTGTTGCAGGCGATCGCCGGCATCAAGATCGAGCTGCGGCAGCGCCTCGACCAGCTCAATGCCGCCGGCCGCCTGCTCGAGGCGCAGCGGCTCGAGCAGCGCACCCTCTACGATCTGGAAATGATGGAGGCGACGGGGGCCTGCGCCGGCATCGAGAACTATTCGCGCTATCTCACCGGCCGAAAGCCCGGCGAGCCGCCGCCGACTTTGTTTGAATACGTCCCCGACAATGCGCTGGTTTTCATCGACGAAAGCCACGTCACGGTGCCGCAGCTCGGCGGCATGTACCGCGGCGATTTCCGCCGCAAGGCGACGCTCGCCGAATACGGCTTCCGGCTGCCTTCGTGCATGGACAACCGGCCGCTGCGGTTCGAGGAATGGGACGCGATGCGGCCGCAGACCACGTGTGTGTCGGCCACGCCCGGGCCGTGGGAGATCAACGAATCCGGCGGCGTGTTCACCGAGCAGGTCATCCGCCCGACCGGCCTGATCGATCCGCCGGTCGACATTCGTCCGGCGCGCACGCAGGTCGACGACCTCGTCGGCGAGGTGCGCGCGGTGGCGCAAAAGGGCTACCGCAGCCTGGTCACCGTGCTCACCAAGCGCATGGCCGAGGATTTGACCGAATATTTGCACGAGCAGGGCATCCGCGTCCGCTACATGCATTCGGACATCGACACCATCGAGCGCATCGAGATCATCCGCGACCTGCGGCTGGGCGCCTTCGACGCGCTGGTCGGCATCAATCTCCTGCGCGAGGGCCTCGACATTCCCGAATGCGCGCTGGTCGCC
>Ga0187856_1002241_pt1 | contig 14445 bp, 14 predicted proteins | sample June2016WEW_8_40_FD_132443 | JGI IMG/M metagenome (GOLD analysis project Ga0187856, IMG submission 132443) | Peatland microbial communities from SPRUCE experiment site at the Marcell Experimental Forest, Minnesota, USA - June2016WEW_8_40 | ecosystem: Environmental > Terrestrial > Soil > Wetlands...
GACGGTGCACCTGCCGCCCTCTGCGCCCTGGCCGAGTCTGTCCAGAAATTTCTTCCGGTCGACGTCGTCAACGAAGAGGTCGCCCTTATTGATACCCCGCAACATGATGTGGTGGAGGGCTCCCGTTGCATCCAGGCGGGCATGACGCGGCATAAGGCTACTTTACTATGACGAGGGAGGGGCTGTCAAGAGCAACGTAACGAATGAAACAACGTCCCTACCGCTCCCCTAAGGGGTTCAAAAAGCGCTTTGTGGTGCCAAGAACTTTTTCAACGTACCTATCTGCCTGAAATAGCTAAACTATTTTTTGGCAACTGTTAAAGATCAGTCAAAGCTACCTCTCGCGTACCGTCGTTGATGCAACTCGGAAGCGCCCGGGGGCCGATTGATAATAGTCAGGTAGGTTCTCAAAAAAAGGTTAGTGTTTTTGGCGGTAGCCGGTCTCTTTGATCATTTTTTTGCCCCCTTGTTCGGCTCTTAGCCGTTCCCTGTAGTATGCTTCTCGCCGCCGCTCCATTTTTTCTAAGGTTTTTTTGACGTTCTCTACTTCTTCTTTGTATCTCTCAGTGTTTGGCAGCGGAGCATCGATAAATGTGATTAGGGGGATGTAGGCTTCCAGGATTCTGAATACTCTGTCCCTACGGACGAAATAATGAATGATTTTCTTTATTCCCCACACCCGCAGGGTCTCTCTCGAAATGCCGAAGGCTCCCGAGATACCCCCAGGCGATTCCATCTGGTATTCATAGGCATCGAGTATCAGATACATGTCAGCGTTCGAGACCGAGTGATAGCCCCTCGGGTACTTCGTCAAGACCCATTGAAGCTCTTCGGTCATCCGTAGCATACTGTCCTCACCCTTTGCCCTTTGGCAATTGTCAATGTCCATTGTAAAACGGGGAGATTATGGTTGTCAAGATATTTTTTTTGGGGGAGGCATTTTTTGCAGCCGGACTCTCACTACCGACCGCGAAACATCATCGCACCTGAAGGCAACGTCAGTTTGACAGATAAGGAAGTCGAGATTGCCGCCGCAAAGCTGACAATACGAAAATCAGCCACGAGCGTAGCGGCTCAGCCGGACTATCCTTGTTCGCACTTCATTGCTCCTCGTATTTAAGTCCGATCTCCAGTATGTCTTTCATGAATTTCGGGTCCTTCAGCATCCTAACAGCTTTCCTTGAGTCTACTTTCATGACCATTTTCTCGATCAAGAGTTCGGGATTTTGCAAGCCCGATAACGTTCTGACAACCATTCCGATATCATCATCACTCAATGCCTTAAACCGAGGGGCTTGACGAAGTTGCTGAAGTGCGCTTTGCAGTGCGTCGTCTCGGGACACGCCACTGTTCACTGACCTCTGGTATGTAGCAACGAAGGCGTGCAGCTGTTGCGCAATTTTCCAACCCCGCCCCGCACCTCTGGCTAAGGAGACGACAATAAGGATGACTATAATGATGACTATAAGGATGGCTATCCCGATGATGATTGACATCTGGCTGTCCTCCATGCTCCGGTCATTCTTCCTTTTACAAAGACAGTAGGTGAGGACTAGGGTACGGCCCCTCTCCGCTCTTTTTCGAGAAACTCATTAAGGTCAAAATCGTTAATTTTCACAGGAAGTTTTCGGTACCCAGATGCTATGCTCAGATAGAAGCGGTGAAAGCCATCCCTGACAATCAGTTTTGTTGAATTGGTCTTGGCTCGGCTCCAAACCTCCACTGGTTCCAGTTTTTGTCCTGAGCCTATTTTTCTGAGAACATCAATTACCGAGTCTCGATTTCGGAACCAGAAGCCATCGTATCGTAACGGCGGCTCCACTTCCTCAAACGCTACGACTTCAGAACAAGTCGACAAATCAGTGTCGTAATGCTCGGCAGTTGCGACGAAGTGTTCCATTCCGGCGCTTCTCCACCATTCGTCGGGTACTTCAAATTCCCTTGTAGTGCCTGGAACCGCAAATCTCATCTGCACCTCTCGATAAATCGTCGCATCGTAGGCCTGTTGCAATACTCCACTATCAGCCCAATGGAAAGTCCTATACCATCAGGCTATCCCGCCCACAGATCGTCTCGTCAAAGCAAAGATCCTCAGCTATGTTCTTCCCTTGTTAATTCCCGAAGTCCCTGCCCGTTTTCAAGATAAGTCAACGTGTTTGATAGCTTGCCAGCTAAATCAGGCGTTATCGGTTGGCTCTTCAGAAACAGATTCACCAAGTTTTTAGCTGTATTGGTTAGGGTTCCGTCTTTATTCCTCATCCCATCAGGCCAGTCGACGCATAAGGTCTCGAAAGACCCTCCAGCCTTTACCTTCACCTTATAAGGACGCACGTAGTCCGCTCCTATCGAGCTATCCAATATAGAGTGAAGAAATGCAGAAGGGGCGTAAATCACACCTATCCAGTCCACCGCTTCGTACCACGATGCAACTTCGTCAACCGCAGGACCCACCAGCATGTTGTCTTCGGAATAAAACCATCCATAACTTGTGGCCCCTCTGAGCGCAAACTCATTAGTCAGAGAGAAAGACAATAGCAACCTGGAGATCATGGCGTGAAACGGCAAAACTAACGAAGCTTCTCCGTAGGTCGTGAGAGCGATAGTATCCGAGATTCCCCATATGGCCGGAGTTAGCCCGGCGTATCTGCTATTATCACGGACCTCCATTTCTTGAATGTCTCTTATCAAATCGATAGTGCCCCTAAGAGCCTGAATGGCGTCGGGTCTTCGTTGCCATATGCCTTTCCATCCCAGCACATCTAGGAGCGTGACTGCTCCCTCCTTCATATTGGGGTCTCCATTCACACTTGAAATATTACACAATTCCGTTAGAGAGTAAAGCAAATCGTTCAAGAGGCTATACGTGTTCTCGCTTACGGACCTACATCTATTTGTCTCCGTGAACCAGGTGGAGAAACCGCCGCACAGTCTCGCCCCGGATCGCGACGAACCCGACGAACCTGGGGTTTCTCAAGGACTTCTCGTATCTCCGCTTCGGACGGACCATGACCACCGATCCGTCTTTCAGCTTTTTCTTGCGCTTTTGTGAACCGTGCAGATACCGCCGAAGGAATCTCTTCAATCGGACGACCTCTCCATCCGTAACCTTTTGCTCTTCCCCTTCCGCCTGCTCGACCGGTCCTATCATGCCCCAAAACCGCCCTATGCCCTCTCCCTCGATGGTTGACTTCTTGGAGACGTATTTCGCAAAATACGCGATGTACCGGTCATACTCCCTGAGAAAGCCGAAGCTCTTCCGATGCATGATAACCGCGAGTGCTTTTCCTACCTCTTCTGTCTTGCTGTATCTGATCCATTTCAAGGCGACCTGAGTGAACATCTCCATGTATTGTTCATCCGTCCAGCCGGGACCATAAGCCATGAAGTGATAATGCGGGCAAAATTCCCCCTTGTTTCTCCCGGATTTCCTTTCCTTCCATTCCCTCTTGTAGACGATTTGGAGATCGGGGTATCTTGCTTTTATAAGGTCTTGCGTCCTATGAAGCACGGTATAGCCGTATCTCGCCTTCTCTTCTAAGCTCTTTCCTTCCATCATGTCATCGGCGAAGCCGAATTCGAACCTGAAGCGCCACGTATGGGGGAACCTGCATAGCATCTTTATCAGCCTGTTTCTTGCCTTCGTGGAGAGTTGCCTTATCTTGTCCCTCTTGATCCAGGCTGACGGCTTTCCAGGAGCGTTGCAGGCGCTTATGAGGTTGGTAGCCTTATAGAAACCGTCCTCATTCTCGACGTATGCCACGCCCGAACGGACACGTTTCTTCTGCCTTGGCTCTATGGTGACCATGCCGGGATAGAGCTTTACGGTATGATTTGAATTATTACCGTCAGTTAGCTTTTTATTCTCTGCTAATATGGCCCTTAAATAAACAAGCAGGGCCATATGCACTGCCTCGGGACTTCGCGTCGCGCGCTGGCCTGTGTGAGTGTCCCCGCGCTCCTTGGACCGGGGGAAAGAGCGTGTGTTTGATTGTGGCGGGTATTTTCCGGCGTCGGCCCGGCCCCCGTGCTCATCCTTCCGCGCGGGAGGCCGGAGCCTTGCCAGACCAAGACCGTCAGGTGTTCTATGGCGTGGCTGCACCTACCCCCGCACCCTTCGGATGAGCCGCGAGAGTTATCATGTCTCGCATGTCCGCCCATGGGCAGGGGGAGCCTGTTACTTCTATTCCACTTCTAAAGTGTCCGGAAACCGAGGAAAGAGAAGGAGGGAGTAGGGTTCGAATCCCTCTCCCTCCGCCATATAGTGGCATTGATAGGTGCCGCCGTCACGAATAAGTCCGACATTATAGAGGCGATACTACAAAAAAGAAATGGAGCTTCTCTTCTGCTGCCCATGAGTAGGGCCTTTCTGGCGGAAAGCCCGAAATAGTTGTTGTAATCTTACGCTATTTCTCTGATAATTGAGGACAAGGAAATGATAGTGGAAAGGCCGGCAGATCAAGTAGTGAAGAACGGGTCGCAGGCGACGTGAGCCCCATCGATTGAGGAGGAAACGGCATGGATGTGACGCTCTTATCACGGCTGCAGTTTGCTGTGGCGACCTATTTTCACTTTCTCTTTGTGCCCCTGACGCTCGGTCTCTCCATCCTCCTTGCCATCATGGAGACCGCGTACGTCAGGACAAAAAACGAGGAGTACAGGGAGATGACGCAGTTCTGGGGCAGGATATTCCTCCTCAACTTCGTCGTCGGCGTGGCCACCGGCATTACCCTGGAATTCCAGTTCGGGACCAACTGGTCGCGCTACTCGCGCTACGTGGGCGACATCTTCGGGCCTCTCCTCGCCATTGAGGCGACGGTGGCCTTTTTTCTGGAATCGACCTTCATCGGCGTATGGGCCTTGGGCTGGAATCGGCTCTCCCCGAGGCTCCACGCAGCCTCCATCTGGCTGGTCGCCATCGCCTCGAATCTCTCGGCAATCTGGATACTCATCGCGAATGCCTGGATGCAGAACCCCGTGGGGTATGTGATGAAGGCCGGCCATCCGGTCCTCTCCGATCTCGGGGCGGTCGTCTTCCAGGGCTACGCGGGCCTTGCCATACTGCACACCCTTGCCGCGTCCTATGTCACCACGGGCTTTTTCGTCATGGGCGTGGCCGCGTACCACATCGCACGGAAACAGTTCCTCTCCATTTTCATCAGATCATTCAGGATCGGCCTCTCTATGGCGCTCATCTTTGCCCTTTTCGTCGTGATCGAAGGCCACATGCACGGGGCCAATCTCGCGCACATACAGCCCGCGAAGCTGGCCTCCCTCGAAGTGAACTGGGTCACCCAGGCAAAGGCGCCCATCTTTCTCATCGCCCTGCCTGACGAATCTGCGGCCGCGAACAGCGTTGAGATAGGGAAAATACCCGGCGCCCTCAGCCTGCTCGCCTTTCACTCACCTTCGGCAAAGGTGATCGGCCTTCGCGACATCCCGAAGGAAAACCGGCCGCCGGTACTCATCACGTACCTTGCGTTCCGGCTTATGGTGGGTCTCGGCGGCGTTCTGCTCCTGGTCGCCATAGGCGCGTGGCTCCGGCGGAACCGTATCGAATCGAGCCCGTTCCTGCTCAAGGTGCTCCTCTACGCCATCCCCCTCCCCTACGCCGTCTCTTTGTTAGGCTGGACCGTTGCAGAGGTGGGAAGGCAGCCGTGGGTCGTCTATGGGCTTATGAGGACGACGCGCGCCGTCTCCCCCGTGGCCTCCTCGCAGGTGGCGGTCTCGCTGGCGGCGTTCGTCGTCGTCTACGCCCTGATCGGCATCACCGCCTTTTGGCTCATCGCACAGGCGGTGAGGAAGGGCCCCGGCGCAGCCGACCGGCACTACGCTTCGTAAAGGAGGTATGGCCATGCTCGAATCCATATGGTTTCTCTTGTGGGGTATATTATGGGCCGTCTATTTCATGCTCGGCGGCTTCGATCTTGGCGTCGGCATCCTGTCGCCTTTCGTGGGGAAGTCCGAGGCCGAGAAGAATGCTCTTCTCGGCTCCATAGGTCCTTTCTGGGATGGGAACGAGGTATGGCTCATCACGGCCGGGGGCGTTACCTTTGCGGCCTTCCCCGCCGCCTACGCGACCCTTTTCAGTGCCTTCTACACTCCCCTCATGTTCGTGCTCTTCGGCCTCATCGTCCGGGCGGTCTCGATCGAGTTCAGGAACAGGCGGGAGTCCTCGTCGTGGCGGGGCCTCGCCGACGCCGGGGTCCTCGTCGGCAGCTTCCTGCCCGCCCTGCTGTTCGGGGTGGCCTTTGCGAACATCTTCAAAGGGATACCCATCGACGGAGACGGCGTCTTTCAAGGGAACCTCCTCACCCTCCTCAACCCCTACGGCCTTGCAGGGGGCCTCTTCTTTCTCGCCCTCTTTCTCGTGCACGGAGCCCTATGGATCATCCACAGGTCGACAGGCGTCACGAGAGAGCGGTCGCGCTCCCTTGCCCGGTTCCTGTGGCTCCCCCTCACCCTGCTCGCGGTGATCTTTCTCTTCCTCACCGCCTTCTACTCGAGGCTCTGGGATAACTACACGACCAGGCCCATCCTGCTCGTCATCCCGCTCCTCGCCGTGGCGGCGCTGCTCTCGATGCGGTACCTCATGGCCAAGGCGTTGTGGGGAAGGGCGCTCCTCTCATCCTTTGCCGTGATTTTCTTCTCTGTCCTCTTCGGGGTGGTGGGTCTCTATCCCTACCTCCTTCCTTCCACCCTCGACGGGGCGTACAGCCTCTCCATAAGGAACGCGGCCTCGAGCCCCTCGACCCTCGCGATCATGCTCGTGGTTGCCCTCATCTTCGTGCCGGTGGTGATCATCTACCAGGCGTGGGTGTACAGACTCTTTTTGAAAGAAGGGAGCGGCAGTTGAGCCCTTGGGCTACAGGACGGAACTCGCGACGGGGCGCGCCTTAGGGCGCTGTGCGCCAATCTCCCGGTCATGCCCTGGATGCACAGGCGGCGACCTGGTGAAGCGCGCTGGACTTTACAAGGGCGTGCCTCAAAGCTAAAAGAGGATGGTATGGCTCCAAAACAAATATTTCATTAGGGAGGTGTGGTAGTGAGATCAAAAAGGAATATATTAGCTGCTGTATCGGTCATGTTTTTACTTTTTGCCTGTGTGTCATTGGTTCTTGGAGCCGACCCCGTCGGTCAAACGGGCGTCGGTTACGATGCCATTCTCAAGGCCAATCCTATGCCGCCCGGAGAAAAAGCCCAGGCGATCCGAATTGGCGGCGACGCAACGGCAACCTTGTTTGTCGCACGATTCGCTCAGGGGGCTGAAGTAAAACCTCATTTTCACAAAACCCACACAGAGGTTCTCTATGTCATTGAAGGGACCGGACGCATGATCATAGATGGAAAGGAGATTGATATCAAACCGGGAAGTATCCTTATGAACCCGATGGGTAAAGTCCACTCCATGAAAAATACGGGCAGCGGCGAGATAGTCTTTTTGCAGATCTTCACGCCGGAATGGAAAGAGCCCGATCGCGTCTTCGTGCCGTGATGCGGGCGGGGCGGGACATGATGGAGGAATGAAAAAGGGAGCCCGAAAGAGTGCGATTGCATTCCTCTGGGACGAGTCTTTCCTCTGGGGCATCATGGCATATAAGGCGCTCAGAGAGGCCGGTTTGCCTTTCCGGCTCCTAAGGGCTGCCGATATAGGGAGCGGTGCGCTGCTCGACTGCTCTGCCCTTGTTGTGCCGGGCGGGTGGGCCTCAAACAAAATCAAAGTGCTCGGTGAGCCGGGTATCTCCGGGATACGCCAATTCGTGAAGGAGGGCGGCACGTACATCGGCTTTTGCGGAGGCGCGGGACTGGCCACGAGCGATGGGATAGGACTTCTCGATGCAAGAAGGACACCAACCGACCGGCGGGTGCCCAGCTTTAGTGGGAGAATTCGGCTTGTGCTGCGACATGATCCCCTTTGGAAGGGCATTGATGACCCTGTTTTCCGCGCGTGGTGGCCTTCGCAGTTAATCGTGGGAGAAGGTGTCTCCGTCCTCGCCAGGTACGGAGAGGCACTTGCCGATGCCTTCAGCTCCGATCTGAACGTGGGAGACGCCCTTGCCGCGGGCGGGTGGGAGGAGTTAGAGGAGTATTACGGGATCAATCTCGATCCGGGGCGCATGCTGAATGAGCCCTCGGTGATGCGCGGCGCCTATGGCCGGGGGACGGTGCTTCTCTCCCTCGTTCATTTTGACTCACCTGGCGATGCCAACGGCAAGGTCGTCCTCGGCAACTTATGGAGCAGCCTTGGAGAGCGAGGCAACCTCAAGACAGCGCAGGATGCGGTCTTCCACGCGGTGGATGCGCGTCCCGCGCCCCTCGTGACGGCTCGACCTGCCCTCGTGCATGAGGTGAACGACCTGAAGCGGAAAATCGACGGCTTAATCGAGCTGGGCGTACGAAATTTCCTCTGGTTTAGACAGGATCCCTTCTTGCTTCACTGGAGAAGGGGCGTAAGGGGGCTCGAATACTGCACCCTGAAGGTCATGATGGACGAACTGGCGCAACTCATCACCGGATCCGGCATGGTCCCACCCTCCGGGGTCGCTCTCACCACTGAATCGGAGTTGGAAAAGCGCTCGGCGTCGACTGAGGCGGCCCTGGCAGACATCAGAAAACGCCTCGTGCCTTTTTTAGAAGAAGCGCGCCTGCTCCTTCTGCGCGAGCGTCGGGCCATGGCTCGGGAGAAGCTTACCTTCGAACACAGCGTCGATCCTCACATCCGTGCCGCAAGAGAGCGCCTCTTTTCAACCTCCAAGAGTCATGGGGGACTCTTCAAGCAGGTGATAGACCGTATGGATTCCCTGCTCTGGTCGCTCCTGGCTTACCGGCATCCAACCGGACTTGCATAGTAGCTGTTGCGCGCCGCCTCTCATGTCACGGTAAATTTGACTTCCCTCTCCCCGCCCGTGTACAATGGTGAGAATAGCCAGGGAGGAAGCGGACATGGCTTATCCACACGTATTTTCCCCCGGACGGATTGGATCACTGACCGCGAAGAACCGCATCAAGTACGCTGCCACGGAAAGCAACTTCAATACCCAGGACGGCTTCGTCACGGACAGGGAGATCGCCTACCTGGAGGCACAGGCGCGTGGGGGCGCGGGTATCGTCACGACACAGGGTGCCTACCCGGATAAGGGTGGTGAAGGCAAAGGCTTTCGCGGCACCATGTCCATCTCGGACGACCGGTTCATCCCGGGGCTTGCGCGGCTCGCAAAGGTCATAAAGGATAACGGGGCCCTCGCGGCGTGTCAGATCCTCCACTGCGGGAGGGAGGGCGGCGTTGACTTAGGTTACTGCCTGATGCCGTCCGTCGTGCCGCAACGGCTTTCCTATTTTAAGCCGCCCCGTGAAATAACACCGGCCGAGATAACGCAAGCCGTCAGGGATCACGTCGCGGCGGCAAAGCGGGCGGTTGCCGCAGGCTACGACATAATCGAGCTGTCCGGCATCGTCGGTTACCTCATCTCGACGTTCATCTCCCGGTACACGAACAAACGGCAGGACGAGTACGGGGGAGAGGCGGTGCGGGAAAGGTGCCGCCTTATGGTGGAAATCCTGGGCGGCATAAAGGCAGAGGTGGGCGATAAGGTGCCCGTGGGGATTCGTCTTTGCGGCGCCGAGATCCTCGATGACCGCGGCGGCAATACACTGGAAGAAAGCATTGAAAGTTTCCGTATTGCGGAAGGAGCGGGCGCCGACTACGTGAGCGTCACGGTTGGCTGGCATGAATCCTCGATATCCGTCATTACGAGAGACGTGCCCATGGGTCACTGGCTGTGGGTGGCCGAAGCGGTGAAAAAGGCAGTGAACGTGCCGGTTATGATGGCTTTCAGGCTTTTTCTGCCCGACATTCCGGAAAAAGCCATTGCCGATGGTGCGATCGATTTCTGGGAGGCATGCCGGCCGATGATAGCCGATCCCGAGCTGCCTCGCAAGGCGGCGGAGGGAAGAGAGGCAGAGATCATCCCCTGCATCGCCTGTAATCTTTGTTTCTCCCGTCTCTACTACCACCAGCCTATCATGTGCACGGTGAGGCCGTCCCTCGGCCACGAAAAAGAAGAACCCTGGGGCTACCGCGGTTTTGCACAGGCGCCGAAAAGAAAGAGGATCGGCGTCGTCGGTGGCGGCCCGGCCGGCCTGCAGTACGCGGCGGTGGCGGCCCGGAGGGGGCATGACGTCTTCCTGTGGGACACGCATACGTCCCTGGGCGGCAGCATACTGCTTGCGTCGCAGATCGACCGGGGGGAGGAGGAGTTGCTCCGGCCCATCCGCTATCTGGAGGGGGAGTGCCGGAAAGCAGGCGTGGAGATCGGGCTCGGGCAGGAATGCGCGCCGGAAATGCTGCGTGATCGGCATCTGGACGTGATGACGGTCGCGACAGGCGCCCGGTTCAAGACCTTGCCGGCCATTCCCAGCCTCACCCCCGAGCAGATAATCAGCCAGGGGAAGAAACCGGGGGAGGCAGTGCTCATCGTCGGAGGAGACGGCGTGGGTCTGGCTGTGGCTGTCTATCTGCTGCACCACGGCGCCTACCGCATCACGTTGGTTGAGGAATCGGGGAAGCTCGGCCGTGACGTGAGCCCCTTTTACCTTTGGCGTTTCTTGAAGCTCTTCAGGGAGAGAGGCGTTACCCTCCTTACAAGGGCGCAAATCGCGAAAGGGCCGGGGAAAACATGCTCCATCTCCTCGCCGAAAGGGGAGAAAATGATCGAGGTTGACGACGTCGTTGTGGCGCTGAGGCAAGCCCGTGACGACGCGCGGGCCGTATTCGCGGATTGCGCGCCGGAAGTCTACGTTATAGGTGATGCCAGGCGGCCAAGGCGGCTCCACAACGCCATTCACGAAGGCTATCGCTCAGGTATGCGGATATGATACCCCTTATCGATGAAGATGCCTGCACCGGGTGCAAGAAATGCCTTGAGGTCTGTCCGCCGCAGGCGATCGTGCTGAAGGACGGGAAGGCCCGCGTAGAGGAAGACTTTTGCGAGGAGTGCGGCTTTTGCGCGGCGGAATGTCCGGCTGCTGCAATCTGTATCCCCTTCGAGAAATCAGGCGACTGATCCGGCAAAGGCATCATTCGTGGATACAGACGTCGATGCTGCCTCATCGGACTCTCCCTTGATAGTTTCGCGATTTCCGGGTATAATAACACGTTCACAGACAGATCCGTTTTCCCCTTTTCGGTACGTCGCGGAGGATGCATGAAAGCAGAAGTAGAAAGTCTGGATAGGGTCAGGAAGAATATCAAAGTGATCCTGGAGGAAGCCAAGGTCGACGAGCTGCGAGAAGGAATATGCCAAGAGCTGAAGAAAAGCGCGAAAATCAAAGGCTTCCGGCCCGGGAAAGTTCCTAACTCCTTGATCCGGGCTTACTATAAAGAGTACATCGATGGCGAGTTGAAGAGGAAGATGGTCGAAGAGACGATGGAGAAGGCCCTTGCCGAGACGGACGTCAAGCCGGTGAGCGAGCCCAAGATTGAGTTCCTTGAGGAGGATAACCGGTACGGATACAAAATCGAATGCGAGACTGTGCCGGAATTCGAGCTTCCAACGTATGAGGGTATAGAGGTCGAGGTCGAGTTGGTCAAGGTGACCGACGAAGAGGTGGCCGGGCGGCTTGAGAGCATGCGGCAGATGCACACGGAGATGACCGACAGGCCGGAAGGCGAGGCTGCCCGAAAAGGCGATGTTGTGATCATCCGTTATGAGGCCTTCCACAACGGCAAGCCGGTGGAGGGCGTGAAGGCCGATGCCTACCCTCTGGATCTGGGCAGCTCCCACCTGATGCCGGAATTCGAGGATGCCGTGACAGGCATGAAGGCAGGCGAGGAAAAGGAAGCAGAGATTAACTTCCCTGCCGATTATCCCGATAAAAAGATAGCGGGGAAGAGACTGCTCTTCAAAGTGCTGGCAAAAGAAGTCAAGGAGAAAAGGTTGCCGGAGCTAGGCGACGAGTTTGCAAAAGACGCAGGTTTCGAGGATATGGATAAATTGCGGTCCGAGGTGATAAAGGGGTTGGAAAAGGCAAAAGAGGTGCAAAGAAAGGATGCGATCACCGAGCAGATAGCAAACTTCCTGCTTGCCAACACGGATATCCCGGTGCCCGCGAGGCTGCTTGCGAGGCGCGTGGAGGTGCTCGTGCAGGAGGCGCGGTCCCGGATGAAAACAGGTGTTCTCAGCGATGAGGAGGACAGGAGCTTTAACGCTGCCTTGCAGAAGGAGTACGAACCGGAGGCTGAGAAGCGGATCAGGATGGGAATGATACTCGCGCGGATCGCCGATCGGGAGGGAATACGCGTAGAGGACCACGAGACGAACGAACGGCTCAAAAGGATTGCGGAAGAAACCAAGAGAGCTTATGATTATATAAAGGAATTCTACGACAAATATGACCTGAAGTCGAACCTCACGGAAGGTATACTCCACGAAAAAACAATCAGCCTTCTCATGGAGAAGGCAGCGGTGAAGGAGAAAGAATGAACCTTGTGCCCATGGTCATTGAGAAGGACGGCCGGGGAGAACGCGCCTATGATATATTTTCGAGGCTGCTAAAGGAGCGTATAGTTTTTCTCGGCACGGGGGTGGATGATGTGGTCGCCAATCTCACCATCGCCCAACTGCTCTTCCTTGAATCGGAAGATCCTACGAAAGATATCTATCTCTACGTCAATTCGCCCGGCGGCATAATTACCAGTGGACTCGCAATTTATGATACAATGCAGTATGTCAAGCCGGAGGTTGCCACGATATGCATAGGACAGGCCGCGAGCATGGGGGCCGTACTGCTTGCAGGCGGCGCCAAAGGGAAACGCTACGCCCTTCCCCATGCGCGGGTGCTTATCCACCAACCCCTCGGAGGCGTCCAGGGGCAGGCAACGGATATTGACATACAGGCGAGAGAGATCCTGAGGATGCGGGAAGAGATCAACACAATTTTTACGAAGCATACGGGACAGGACATGGAGCGGATCAAGCAGGATACGGAGAGAGACCTCTTTATGACGGCGGAGCAGGCACTAAGGTACGGCATCATAGATCAAATAGTGGAGAAGAGAGCATGACAGTAATGAAGAAAAGCAACGGGAGAACGATGAAGCTTCATTGTTCCTTCTGTGGAAAAAGTCAGGATGAGGTGAAAAAACTGATCGCAGGTCCGATGGTCTACATCTGCGATGAATGCATAGAGTTGTGCAACGAGATCATTCAGGAAGAGGCAAAGCGGGAGAGATTCGAGTATATCAAGACTTCCATACCGAAGCCTCACGAGATCAGGAGGATACTCGACGAGTATGTGATCGGCCAGGATTTCGCGAAAAAGGTGCTTTCAGTCGCCGTCTACAACCACTACAAGAGAATCGAATCGAAGACGACTTTCGACGACGTGGAAATTCAGAAGAGCAATATTCTCCTCGTCGGACCGACGGGCTCAGGAAAAACACTGCTTGCCCAGACCCTGGCGAAGATACTGCACGTGCCTTTTACGATCGCGGACGCGACGACGTTGACAGAGGCCGGCTACGTGGGCGAGGACGTGGAGAACATCATACTTAACCTGCTCCAGTCGGCCGACTATAATATTGAAAGGGCGGAAAAAGGCATCGTCTACATCGACGAGATCGACAAGATCTCGAAAAAAACCGACAGCCCTTCCATTACACGCGACGTATCGGGTGAAGGGGTGCAGCAGGCGCTCCTGAAAATTATTGAAGGGACGGTTGCCAACGTCCCGCCGAAGGGCGGCAGAAAGCATCCGCAGCAGGACTACATCAAGGTTGATACGACAAACATCCTCTTTATCTGCGGTGGAGCGTTCCACGGGCTTGAGTCGATCATCGCGAACCGGATCGGCAGAAAGGGTATCGGCTTCGGCGTGGATGTCGAAGGTGGAAGGGATAAGATGTACGGCGAGCTTATCAAGGAAGTTCAGCCTGAAGACCTGCTGAAATATGGGTTGATCCCCGAGTTCATCGGCAGGCTGCCCATCACGGCCACGCTTGACGAGCTTGCCGAAGACGTGCTGGTCGAGATATTGAAGAAACCGAGGAACGCCATAGTCAAACAGTACAAGAAGCTCTTTGAGCTTGAGAACGTGAAGCTTACCTTCACGGAAGGAGCAATCCGCGGCATAGCCAGAGAAGCGATGAAAAAGAAGACCGGGGCGAGGGGATTGCGGTCGATCATGGAAAAGGTCATGCTCGACGTGATGTATGAGCTGCCATCGATTGCCAATGTGAAGGAATGTGTGGTAAGCGAAGAGGTCATTGCCAATCATGAGAAGCCGATCCTTATTTATGAAGAAGAAGCTGAGATCGCCTAAAGGCGTTTTTGACTTTTGCCCGGCAACTTGGTATAACTAGTGGATACGGGCGGGTAGCTCAGCGGGAGAGCATCGGCCTTACAAGCCGGGGGTCACAGGTTCGAACCCTGTTCCGCCTACCATAGAGGA
>Ga0187856_1002242_pt1 | contig 14437 bp, 17 predicted proteins | sample June2016WEW_8_40_FD_132443 | JGI IMG/M metagenome (GOLD analysis project Ga0187856, IMG submission 132443) | Peatland microbial communities from SPRUCE experiment site at the Marcell Experimental Forest, Minnesota, USA - June2016WEW_8_40 | ecosystem: Environmental > Terrestrial > Soil > Wetlands...
CTGCAAAAAATGCCTCGGCCACTGTCACGGCGGATGCGATCCCCACGCGGCCCTTCGGGTTACCGAATGTCACGTTTGCATGAACTGCATCGAAGACTGCCCTGAGGGCGCGATCCATTACGGCCTGTCAAAACCCGCAAGTTCTGCCCAGATGCCTCTGGACGTAAGCCGCCGCCGGCTGATCGAGAGCGCCCTCGCAGGGGCGGTTCTCTTTCCCGTGATGCGAAGCACCATCACCTCCAAAACGTCACCGCAGTATCGCGTAATCAGGCCTCCCGGTTCCATCTCCGAAGAGGACTTCCTCCGACGGTGCGTTAAGTGCGGGGAATGCATGAAGGCCTGTCCAACCAACGCGATCCAGCCTGCTTTACTGGAGGCAGGATTTGAGGGGATCTGGACACCGATCCTGATCAACAGGATCGGTTACTGCGAGTACAACTGTGTGCTCTGTAGTCACGTATGCCCTACCGGCGCCATCTCCCCTCTCACTATTGATAAAAAACTTGGTAAGGGTGCCGGACAGAGGCCGCTCAAGATCGGCATTGCCTTTTACGACCGTGGAAGGTGCCTGCCCTGGGCGATGAATATCGACTGTATAGTCTGCGAAGAGGTCTGCCCCACCTCGCCGAAAGCAATCTGGTTCCAGACCTATGAGGTGGAACTTCGCGACGGAACGACAAAGACGCTGAAGCGCCCTTATGTGGACCCGAATCTCTGTATTGGTTGCGGGATTTGCGAAAACAAGTGCCCTATCCGCGATCAAGCTGCTGTCCGCGTTACCTCGATAGGAGAGACGCGGTCATCAACGAACCAGATGATACTCAAGTCCTGAAGAGCAGACACCTTGGTGAGTGGTATTCGTGAGAAAGGATCCAGATACTGAGCGTCTGTATATAGACTGCCGATTTTTCGATACGGATACCGCGTCGCGCATGGTTTCCGGTTTTTTTATCGATAAAGCGCCGTAAAAGTCCCTGGAGTCATCCATGGGGATATAAGACGTGTAGTTAATTCTTTTAGTTGTAGTGCATAACATCATCCTGTATAGTATTGATATGAGCAGAACGAAGCAGCTCAAAAACCAACAACAACGCGGTCTATTCCTGCAAGTACCATGTCATCCGGTGTCCAAAATACCGGAGGCCGGTCCTTGTCGATGCCGTTGAAAAAAGGTTAAAGACTCTCATCTTTTTGTAACCTTTTAGCCGTTTTCGATGTCTTATTCTATAGGGAAGGAAAGATTCGCTTACGGAGAGGAAAAATGAAAAAAACCATTTGTCTTGTTTTTGTCGTTGTAGCGCTGCTTTTATCAAGCGTTGTGCCTGCCCACGCCCACTATGGTTACTGGGGTGGGGGACACTTCTCTGTCTGGGTCGGTCCGGGATGGGGTCCATGGTGGTGGGGCGCACCTGGCTATCCGTACTATCCCTACTATCCGTCCTATTATGGGGCACCACCTGTTGTGCAGGAACAGACTCCGGTATATGTCGAACCGACACCACAACAACCAGAGGAACAGTATTACTGGTATTTTTGCCCTGATTCCAAGAACTACTATCCTTACGTGAAAAGTTGTCCCAGCGGCTGGCTGAAGGTTGTACCTCCCGAGGCCCCGCAGGACAGGAGGGAGTGAAGAAATGATGAAGTGCAGGGGTATCGGAATTTTCTCAGTTTTGGTATTGTTGGTGCTGGGGGGATGCGCGACCATGCCCACAGGTCCGACCGTAATGGTGCTGCCACCGCAGGGAAAGTCTTTTGAGCAATTCCAGGTCGACGACTCCATCTGTAGACATTGGGCTGCACAGCAGATTGGTTTGAGCCCTCAGCAGACGGCCAATCAGAATACTGTCCAGGGAGCTGTCATCGGCACTGCCGTGGGGGCAGGAGCCGGCGCGCTCATTGGGTCATCGGTAGGAAGTCTGGGCGCTGGCGCGGCCATTGGGGCCGCAAGTGGACTGCTTGTTGGAACGGCCGCAGGCGCGAATGCAGGTCAGGTTTCTGGATGGCAGGCGCAGCGTATGTACGATAACGCATATCTGCAGTGCATGTATGCCAAGGGGAACCAGATACCGGGGGCGTCACCCAGTCGTGTGCGGAGGATGGCACCGCCACCTCCTCCCCCGCCAGACCTCAACTCGGCACCTCCGGGCTATTCTGCACCTCCGGGCTATTCGCCTTACTCGACTCCGCCATCGCCGCCGCCACCACCCGTACAATAGTCACGTGAGCTAGGTGGCAGCGGAATCTGCCTATTCAGACAATGTGCGAAAGTCGCCTGGAATCCTCGGTATTTGAATGCCGAGATGAGAAGCGGCGATCGCACATTGTTTTTCTAAGGACATCACGATCTCCTTTTTTTCAAAGCACACCAGAAAAAAGATGTTCTTTGCATAACGCAGGGAAGGGGCTGCATGGGGAAAGAGCCTGCGGAATACTTTTTCAGGCATGCAAATAGCACTGATTCAACATTGCCCACCGTATGCCGTGTGGCACGGTCTGTCTGCGCTTGTATGAGGCAGTCTTGCTGGCGCTGCTGACAAACGCAGCCGGGAAAACCCGTCCATCCTGAACTATCAGGGTGCTCGTGGTCTCTTGACCATGAGAGGATGTCACTGGTTCCGCAGTGGGAGACGACATCGTGTAGAGCAAGTCGGACATTAACCTCTTGATTGCAAAGGCGTAGAACTCAAAAGGCGCTTCATCTGGCTTCTGAGGAATTGGGCAGGTTTCCCCACGTCGGTTTAATAATGATATCAATAAATGTGGCAAGGACAAGTTATTGTAAGCAACACGGAGACAACCCATGACAAGGAAACAGTTCTTAAGGTTGTTTTTTACGTTTACTAATCCCGGCCCGGATTTCAATCTCGAAAGTGGTGATGCTATAAAGAGAGGAGGGATGTCCCTCCTCTCTTTATAGCCTGCAAGTCATGCCAGGAAATTAAAGATGTTCGTCGGCGTTTGGGTTGCGGTTACGGCATAAGGGTTCACTGTTGAACCAGAAACCGTGCTGGAACTATTCGTGGAGCTTGAGGCCGTAGAGCTCTGTGCGCCGCCGCCGTGATGGTGGTGGTGATGATGGTGGCCCCCCTTCGCCTGAACACCGGAAAGGTCGTTCTGCACCGCGTTCTCGGCGCTCTGAATCAGACTCTGATTTCCCGACTGTAGCGCACTCTGAAGGCTCGCGAGGTCCTGGGTAAGAGTCTGAAGAGGAGATACTGCTGCTGTATTGGAACCAGTGCTGGTACTTGCGGTGGTGCCATTGGTCGTGCTACCATTCGCCCCGTTCTGCAGACTGGTAAGGTCGTTTTGGAAAGCAGTCATCGCCGTCTGAAGCGCATTTTGAGAGATCTGGATCTGATCCTGAGTTCCTGACTGCTGTGCGTTTTGGGCGGAACTAAGAGTCTGGCTAAGAGTCTGAAAATCACTCTTCATCGTCTGCCAAGGAGAATTAACACCGGAAATTGATTGGATAGACATATGTTTCACCTCCTTTCGCTGTAAAGTCTTCAGCAGGGAAGCAACTTATGTGCCATAAAATCCATAGCAGCTGGCAAAGCCGGAAACGTGATAAAAATCAATCTGTTCAGTGACTACCCGCCTTGACAGTCTTATTTTACTCCGAGAAAATCTTGCCTAATCACGTTCAATTGGAGGAAATATTTTCCAGCCCTATTCCGTCAGAGAAGTAATTACGGCCGGGCTGGCCTTGCCGGCTACTGTCCCTTGGTTATCCTGTTTTTTGCTTCCTTCGCTTGAACAGGTCCTGGAACGGGATGGTCGGAAATATTTGAGGTATTGCCGTCGCCATAGCTTACTTTCTTACGACTTTTTTTGCGTTTTCGGTCTGAGCTGCCGAGATTCTACTCGGTATTCTTCTTGTCGGCTCTTCGGACTCATACCGTATAAAGTCCTTTTTATGGGTGCAACACCCGACCAACAGGGGCACCAACCCAAATGCCCAGGTGTATTTTAGAGCGCGGAAAGACAGGACAGCAGGGTTTGTTACAAACATAAGTTTTAGGACGAGTGAATCCGCCAGTGAAACGAGCAGTTACTCAGCGCTTCCAAACAGCTTTTGGGGAAAGTCGCCGTCCGCACGCAGCAATCCTGCTGCCGGTCTTTGCACGGATAATCGTCGAATGGATGTTCCTGAGCCTTTATCAACCACCCTCGTTGTAACCTTTCGCCTGTCTCCAGCGTCTTTCACTTAGAAGGCTGGAATTATTCGGAACGAAATATATTCCGAGAAAGCTGAAACCATAGGAGGTTTGTATGAGAAGAGTCTTAGTTGGTCTTTTTTTGGGTTTTCTGGTTCTGGGTTTTGTCTCGCACAATGCCTATGCTGAAATGTGCGGTTGCATGGGCAAAATGGAGAAGGGTACTCATGAGAAGGGTATGCCGATGATGCGGGGGATGGACCGTCACGGCATGGAAATGATGGGGGCTGAGCGTCGTATGTGGAGGCGTCTCAGAGGCCTCGGCCTCGATGAACAACAGAGAATAGCGATAAAGGATATCGAAAGCGGGATGATGAAAGATGCCATCAGGAAGAAGGCAGATATCCGTGTCGCAAGCATTGAGCTACGCGATATCCTTGGTAAGGATCCCGCAGATATGAAGGCGGTCGAGGCAAAGCTGAAACAGATAGCAGCGATGCAGACTGATTTGCGTCTCTCCCACATAAAAGCAAGGGAAGAGATCAAGGCAAAGCTTACGCCTGAGCAGCGAAAAAAATTCAAGGAAAGTTTCAAGAGAGATGCGGAATGGATGCACCGGGGCGGGGGAATGAACGCAAGACGCGAGAAGAAAGAGGAGATGGAGCCTCAGCGGTAGGTCTTGGAATGGAAGCGAGATGACTGCACTCGTGGAGTTGTCAACTGATGAACGCCTTATCAGGGCGGTTCTTTTCGGCGATGACGAGGCGTTCGCTCAACTGATGCGGAGGCATGTGGGAGTGAAGGGCGAGTGTTCACCATTGTTGTCCCGTAAATGGGGAATAGCGATGAACTCACCATGTCTGCCAGGAGGTATTCATTAAAGATGTATCAGAATCTGAAAAGATCCCGCGGTGGTGCGCCATTTGAGAATTGGCTGCCGAAGATAGCGGTCGATGCCTGTTACGGTGCGCTTGGAATGCAACGACGCAAAGCATCCGAGGCTCCCCTGGGGGACATCGCCCTCTCGCCAGGAGATTCGCGGGAGGAGATCGGGAGTGATAAGGGGCTGGCCATTATTAAGATTGTCCGGCCAGGTTGCGTCCGAGGACCGGTTGGAGCGAGGCAAAGGTGAAGGTGTGGGCATTCGGGGAAGGAATGAACTGAGAGGAATCCTCCGGGGGAATAACAGTGGAAACTGACCAGAATGATAAGAGGCTTGACAGGCTTTTTGCTGCTGGACGCGGGGCTGAACTGTACGATCCACAGAAGGAATACGGGTTTGAGAGCCGTGTCATGGCGGAGATTCGTGCTAAGAGTGAGGGTCGGACGCCGTTCCTTGTATGGGCGTGGCGGCTCATCCCTGTTTTTATCTCCCTGGTTATCTTCCTTGGAATCTGGACCTATATGTCCGAATGTCGTTATACGACCGATCTGAGCGTTGTTACCAGAATCGGGAGTGAGGAGGCGATGCTGACCGCCTCTTTGACGGGACAATGAAATGAAACGGTGGAAAGCGATAGTCAGCATTCTGTTGGTGTTCGCGCTTGGCGGGCTAACGGGTGTTCTTGTGACCTACAAAATCTACCAGCAGAGGATAGAAAACATAGTCGCGAATGAACCGAAGACGATGAGGGAAGTTATTGTCCAGAGACTGAACTATGAGCTTCACCTCGACTCAGTCCAGGTCGAGCAGTTAGGCCTCATCGTAAAAGAAACACACGCCGCAATGAGAAACGTACGAAAGCAATTCAGACCTCAGATTGAAGAGATCCTGGCCCGTTCCCAGAATAAAGTTCGGGCGCTGTTGCGTCCCGATCAACTTGAAAAGTATGAAGGGATAGTATCCCGGCATCAGAAAAAAGAGGAGCATGAAGACAAGAGCAATTAAATTGACAAAAAAGCTTCAAATCCATACTGGGAGTTGTGAATGCTGCAGAGAAGGGCAGGCAGGAACTGAAATATCGTTTCTTCCCCATGAATCAACGCGGAGAGATGAATTTTAAAATGCATCATACAAAGGGAATGAATCATTGAGGAAAGGTTCAACGCGACAAGGCGTGCTATGCTGCCGGCAGATCAAAGGGCAAAGAACTCAAGGATGAACTTGCTTTCCCCCAGTGCCTGGGACGACCCACCCCTCCGGGCCGTTCCAGGCACCACTTAGAGTCGGATGTGAAGGCGGTGATGGAAGAATGAAGAAGGGTCACAAGTTGCATGCCACAGGCCGAAAAACAATCAACTTCCTATCCGCGGAGCCCATCCTGATTTTCATGACTTCAGGTGTTATCGGGGCATACCACGAAGATGTGCAAATATCCGGCAATCCTGTGCGAAAAGCTTTTTTGGGGGATGCCTTTCCCCAGCAAAAGAGCAACACACTGCCAGAGGTAACGCAAGCCGCGGAGATGAGCGTAATGTCGGCAAAGAATCATACAACGACCGGAGCATTTCTCGTTCGGAAAAAGGCCAATGTGACGGTGCTATCTCGGATTTCAATAAGGCCGTGGAGATAGACTCCGGCGATGCTACGGCATGTCTTGGTCGAAGAGTGTATAATATATAAAGGAGATCTGTGTGGACTGGAAGCGGCTTGTAAATTCAGGGAGTGCGATTCCATCAAGCAGGCACCCAGAGCAGCTCTCCATAGGGAATGCCGTGGTTTAGAAAAAACAATCTTCGTCTATTTTGTGACGGAAGGAGATACGATGCGATGAAGAGAAGAAAATTATATGCCCTGTGGATTGCACTTGGACTTCTGGTGGCCTTCCAAGCTACCGCTCCGAGGGTCCAGGCTACGCTTGGCGGATCCATTGAATCGGTAGATTCCGACGGTAAGGCCCTCTCTGCCGCGCGACGGGCCGCAACGGTTCGTAATGGGTATTCAGTCCGGGAGATCAACTCTGATTCGGTCGCCGTAAGGGAATACGTCTCGCCGTCGGGAGTCGTATTCGGAATTGCCTGGAACGGATTGATCCACCCCGATCTCGCGCAACTTCTTGGCTCCTATGCCGGCGCATACCAGGAGGCCTTGCAGCGGACCCCTCGGGAACCGGATCGCAGGCGGCTCAGGGTGAAGACAGATCAAATCGTTGTCGAAAAGTGGGGACACATGCGGAACCTTCAGGGTCGGGCCTATGCACCTGCCCTGATCCCCAAAGGAGTGAGCATCGATGAAATCAGGTAAGGTACTGTTTTTTTCGCTTGTCCTTTTCTTCGCGGGCGACACCATTGCGGTAACAGTCAGTAGTGCCGCTTCTTCAATAGCCGTGCCGGCGGGTCAACAAGTCTTCTCTTCCAGTTTTGTAGCCTCACCGATCGTGAGCGGAGATCCCTCACAGGCTCTGCCTGTCGGGGTCGGTGCCGTCTCCTCTGGAGGAAGTACGGTCAGTTTGCAAATCGCTCTTGGGCAATTCTCAGGACCGGTGGATATATACTTCGGGATTTACGCTCCCCCCATAGACCCCAATAATATGTACCTCTTAACGCCAACCGATACATTGCAGCCCGTCTCGGTCCAGACCGTGACGTCGCAGCTCATCCCCTGGGCAGCCGGCGGCTCCGGTAATATCAATACCCCTTTATTCGGGGACATACCTGTCTCGGCGTTGCCATCAGGGACCTATTACTTTTACCTTCTTGTAACACCGGCTGGCAGCCTTGACAGCTACTATCTCTGGACAACTTCCGGATATATCGGCGGACAGGGACTTAGCACCGTTCAACCGGGCAATGTGCTTCCCGTCACCGTGGATGGTGCTCTTTGCTCGGCCAACTCTTACTCCAACAAACCGTGCATCAGCGTCACGGTCTGTACGCCAGGTACATCATCCTGTCAGACGATCAACGACATCCTGTTGGATACCGGAAGCTCCGGCCTGCGAATCTTCCAGCAGGTTCTGAGCGTTCCCCTCACGCAGGAGACAGACGGTGCTGGCGCCATCGCAGAGTGTGTGGAGTACGCAGACGGCTCATCGGATTGGGGGCCAGTCCAGATGGCAAGCGTCATTCTTGGCAATGAGCCGGCTGTGCTGGTCCCGATTCAGGTTATCGATTCCACATTCAGCTCCTCTCCCTCTGGATGCTCAGATGCGGATATAAGTCCCTACGACGCCGGATTCAATGGAATTATAGGAGTCGGCCTCTTCGCACAGGACTGTGGTCCGATCTGCTCAAGTTACGCCCAAAGCGGGGTATATTACGCCTGCAGCGGAGCGAACTGCATTGGAACCACTGTTTCACTTTCCGGTCAGGTTCAGAACCCGGTAGCGCTTCTGCCCCAGGACAATAACGGCGTGATAGTGCAGCTTCCGAGTGTTCCCCAGGGTGGGTTGACTTCCGTTAGCGGCTACCTTGTGCTCGGAATCGGTACCCAGTCCAATAACATCCCTTCCGCAGTAACGATGTACACAGCCGACCCCCAATACGGCGAGTTCCTTACAATGTTCGGAGGGACCATGGTCAGCAGCTTCCTAGACACCGGCTCGAATGGACTTTTTTTCCCCTCCCCATCCGCGAGTCTGCTTCCTGACTGCGCCTCTCCAAATTCGTATTGGTACTGCCCCTCCTCCACAACAAATCTTTCCGCTACCAATGAAGGGGCTATAGGTTCGCCGAGCGGCGTAATCTCTTTCCAAATAGGCAACGCCGACAGTCTCTACAATTCGCCCAACAACGTTTTTCCCGATATCGGCGGGACGAATGTTGGCCAGTTCGACTGGGGACTGCCTTTCTTCTTCGGACGAAACGTTTATGTGGGACTGGAAGGAACACTGTCCAGTCTCGGCAGCGGTCCTTACTGGGCATATTGACCGTGATAAAGCTGGGTATGTACGAGTACAGAAAAATTTCCATATAACCATCGGGGAAAATAAGGCGTATAGCAAAAACATATCGCTACTAGCCCCTCAAGAATCTGAAACAAGACAGGTGGGACACAAGCAGCTCTGTGATATGGTGATGGCCACCTTCATGGGAAGGGCAAATTTCTTAGCGTCGTTTTTTTTTTCGTTTGCCGAATCCACCCCAACCGTGATCTGATCGAAGGTAACAGGTTAGATTCCGACCATTTCACATGCGGGATCAATTGGTGGGGATGTTTATTATAATTGTGGTCCCTTTGTTTGGAACGCCGTTTATTTCCAATTCTCCGCCAAACGAATGAACACGTTCCTTCATTCCGATGAGTCCAAAACATTTCGATTTGGAGATGTCTTTTTCCGAGATTCCTCTCCCGTTGTCTGAAATGCTCATGACTATATTGCCGTTCAACTTTTCAAGACGTGCTGTTACCTTAGTTGCCTTCGCATGGAGGGCTACATTCGTCAGCGCCTCCTGGAAAATACGAAAGACCGCAGAAGAACGCTTCTCATCCGTCACGATATCCTTAGGGGAGACGGTGACCTCGCAGTCAATGCCGGTTCTCTTCTCGAACACCTTAGCCTCCCACTCGACCGCAGCAGAAAGGCCGAACGTGTCGAGTAAGCCTGGTCTTAGCTCGGCACAAATTGTTTTTACCGACCGGATGGTCTCATCTATGACTCTGGTCATTGCTGCACTTTTTTCCGTCAGCACTGCATCGTCTTTATATTTCTTTTTGAGCCAAGAAAGATCCATCTTAACCGCCATGAGACCCCGCCCCAGTTCGTCGTGAATCTCTCGGGCTATCCTCGCCCTATCTTCTTCTCTCGCAGCTTGCAAATGTGAAGAAAAATTGCGAAGCTCTTCCCGGGATCTTTGCAGTTCTTCTTCAGCCTCCTTCCGTTTTATTCTCTCCGTTGCTTCCCTTAAGGACCGGCGCACTGAAGGCACAAGCCTCGAAAGCCCGTTTTTCAGAACATAATCCGTTGCACCGCTTTTAAGGGTTTCGATAGCGCGTTCTTCCCCCATATTCCCTGTTACGAAAATGAATGGGATATCGGGACATTTTTCCGTTGCGATGGCAAGTGCCGAAAGACCGTCAAAGCTGGGCAATGAATAGTCGGCAAAGATTATATCGAAGTTGCCCTTGTCGATCGCCGAGATATAATCAGCACGTGTTTCTACCCGCAGCATATCGCAGGCGATACCTTCTTCCTCAAGAGTCGTCTTAACGAATTCGGCGTCAAAAGCATTATCCTCCAGGTGTAAAACCCTCAAAAGCGATTTCACCGGGGAAATCTCCTTCTTTGCACGAAGCCTACTTTATTTTGCATCCGTCGTCCGGCGGTCGCTCGCTGACGATCGCCCAATACGCCCCAATAAGTTTGATAGCATCAATAAACTGATGGAAATTTACCGGCTTTACCACATAGCTGTTTGCGCCGAGCGAGTACCCCTGCACTATATCCTGATCCTCCTTGGATGAGGTGAGAATTACCACAGGAATGCACCTGAGCTTTTCGTCGGTCTTGATTTGCCTGAGAACTTCGAGGCCGCTTATCTTGGGAAGTTTAAGGTCCAACAGGACGACGGCAGGATTGCCGTCCGTCCTGTTGGCAAACTTTTCACGGCAATTGAGATAATCGAGTGCTTCGTTGCCGTCATGAACAGCTACAACCGCATTGGCGAGATTGTTTTCGGCAAGACCTGTTATGATGAGTTCCACATCGTTTGGATCATCTTCGATCAGCAAAATATGTTTCAGCTCCGGCATGCGTTATCTCTCCTCCGGGGCAGTCCGCAGTCGTTGAGAAGCAACAAAGTTATGGGGTATCGGCAGCAGTGTCTATTTGTTGCGCCCGTTACTTTTTTTGATTTTCCTATGCGCCGTCTTCATGCCTTTAACTCTTTTCTTTGTGGGACTTGCGGCTGTAAAAAGATCTCCGCTGAGACGTCGATCGATAATTCTCTTTGTTAAAAAGGTTACAACGCTCCTAAAATCATCAGGATCGATTTTCCCGTGGACCTTGGCAACATTTAAAGCGTTTCTTGTGATCCCGGCAAGATCGGCAACATCCTGCAAGGTATAGGTATACTCCTTCTTGGGCTTATAAGGTACTTTAGAGCCTTTTCTCGGCATAGTCGTGTCTCCTTTTCTTTCTTAGTCTTGAATAATCGAGATAGCGGAAAACGTGGCTATGAAAGAGCGGTAACTCATCATCTCCATAGCGCGCCGCGTTTTCTGCTGCTCGGTTTTTGTTGTCACCGGGATTATTATAGCACGTTCAACGCAAAAACGGAGCCTTCGAATTGCCTCATCTAAAATCTATTCGAAACTGATTCGTTGCCTCATTTAAGAATCTATTCGAAATAATTTCATACTGTCTCTCTAAAACAAGTTCTGGGAGGCAGTAATGGGTTTAGAGTTTGCAAAGTTAAATCCGGCAGAACTAAAAAGGCAGATAAGCAGGCTTCAGAAGAAGCTCTTAAAAATAGCATCGGCAAAAAGGAAACAAAACACCATGTAAAAATGCCCCCTATTTCGAATAGATTTTAGGTGAGGCAACGCGGCCTTAACGCCCGGCCTGTTTGCGACCCGTTTTACGTGGCTCAGAGAAAACCGTGGCTCTTCATTTAAGGTCGGCGCGTAAGAGAGACTTCCGAATAATCAACGACCATTAGTCCAAGACCTAACGGAGGGCTCCTGAGCGGCAGGCTGATATTTTTTTTGAATAACCACGGAAGACCCGTCGAGTCTGAAACTCAGTCTCAGATATTTGGCTGCGGGTTTCCACGGTATCAAGGGACTTGATTGAATGCAGGGCCTCAACAGGAAGACTGAGGGCATGCTCTTTCGCTTGAATGCGGTCGCTCTCAATAGATGCTATAATGACATTAAACGGGAAATAAGGAGGTACACATGACAGTATGGAAATGTAACAAATGCGGTAATACGATAAATGCTGATCTCCCCCGGGACATTTGCCCCTCGTGTGGTGAAACATGTGAATATGTTGACGTTACCTGTTATATCCCTGAGTGCGGAGGACCTGCATCTGGCAATATAAATCCGCAAGTGTTCGAGGAAAGCGGTGATTCTGACGTATAAAACTCTTTACAGGGATAGGCATGATGCGGCTTCTTTGCTGAAATGCGCAGCCTTCACGATGGGAAAATACCGGAATTCAAATTGAAAGGAAAAGACGTTGAAGTGCAGAGACTGGAGCATAGTGGTTGCAGAGATTTCTGGAAAACATTGGTCGAGCGTTGTTACTAACCGTGGTGAAAATCTAAGAATTATTTCGGTACGAATGTCAAGGAAGGATGAGGTCAAGATACATGACGGTTACCGCCGTGAAACTTTTGAAAGCTGCCCAATCCGTTCGGTACAATTCTACCGGTGACAGGAAATTACTGGGGGGCGGAAGAGGCCATAGACTTGATCCCTAAGGTCTCTTTTTGAGAGTAGTGACTGTACTTTTATCAGACTTGACTGCGCGATATGGCATCAAAATTACATTGATTAGTTTGGATGGAAACGCGATAACTGATTGATGCTGTTGGTTTTCCCCAAACACTGACTGAATTAATTATGACGTTGAGGATCCTGGGAAAATCGGTGTCAAATATGCCTTTCGCCATATCGTTACGGAATTCCTGGTTTGTTCCCCTCTTGCTTGACAAGTACCTTTTTCCGTCCTAACATATAATTAGAAGGACAGACGGGAGTGCTCTTGTGACTGAACTTCAAGGGCTACTAACATACAGAGGAAAGCTTCTGAAGTGTAAGGTGTTTGTCTTACACGGTAAAGGAGGCGAAAGATGAAATCGCTCAGAGCAGTGTTTATTTTTGCTGTTTTGGTAATGACGCTATTGGCGAGCGGCATGGCTTCCGCTGCTTCTCGAGGGAGTGGCTATGCGGGTGGAGGCCATTACGGGTCTTACAGGGGTGGCTATTATGGAGGTTACAGGGGAGGATACTACGGCCCTTATAGGGGGGGCTACGGCTACTACTGGGGCAGAGGTGGCTACTACTACGGTGGGGGCGTGGGCGTGGTAATCGGGGCGCCGTTCGGGTATCCATGGTGGGGCTATTATCCCTATGGCTATTACCCTTACTCCGGTGGTTATCCTTACTACGCTGCTCCTGCCGTCGCCGCGCCATCGACTCCGCAGGTGTATGTCGAGCCGTCCCAAACCCAATCTTCACACCAATACGGAGATTCAGGGGTTTGGTACTTTTGCCCAGACTCAAGGAGGTATTACCCCTATGTCAAGGCGTGCCCCGGGGGCTGGCAGACCGTTCCAGCGCAGCCACCCTCAGAGCAGTGACGTGATGCCGTGCGTCGCTTGGTGATGTTTTCGCTTTTCGTTGTGCTTTCAACGCTCTCAGCGTGCGCGACGATCCCCGAGCGGGCCCAGCGTCATGGTTTTACCCGGTACGGGCAAGAGCTTTGATCAGTTCCGTTTCGACGACGCAGCATGCCGTCAGTTCGCCTACGGGCAGGTGGGCGGAATGACTGGACAACAGGCCGCGCAGAATGCGGCCGTGGGAAGCGCCGTTGCAGGGACGGCTCTGGGTGCCGCCGCAGGCGCGGCTATTGGCAGTGCCTCGGGCCAGGTGGGCGCTGGAGCGGCGATAGGCGCAGGCAGCGGGCTGATTCTCGGGAGCGCCGCGGGCAGTGGCTATGCGTCGGGATCGTACTCCACCGTTCAGCGTCGCTACGATACCGCATATTTGCAGTGCATGTACGCCAAGGGGAACCAGATCCCTGTGTATGGAGCGCCGAATGGATGGACGTCTCCTCCCACCTACTATGCTCCGCCACCGCCTCCTCCCGACTATGCTCCACCTTCAGCGTCACCCGAGTAAGTCTTCATAGTCGGCTATTGCGGCTTTGCCCCCTTATTTACTGGGAAACTGGAGTCCTATCCACGACAAAACGGCCTCAGGTAGTTTCTGACTTTGCAAATGAGGGTAAGCTCTGGAAATCGTAGGTTTTCTGTTCACATGCCCCCGCTGGTCCAACGTGTCACGTCACGAGAAATGACAAAAAAATGAAAAGGGATGGTTCATGGTTTCGACCCATAATTGCTCTGCGAAGCCTGGATATGAACCACGATGCCTCAACGATGTTATGTATCCAGAAGCTACTGGCGGGGAGCAAAGAGAAGAACAAAGTTTTCGAACACTTCTTTATGAAAATGATTTACCATTTCTTCCTTCATGACCTTCAATGCCTCGAAAGTACCGAGTTTTTGCTTGTAGGAACGTTCGGAAGTCAATGCATCATATACGTCAGCAATGCTGCAAATGCGTCCGTACATGTGTATTTCGTCGCCCTTAAGGCTGAAAGGATAGCCTGTCCCGTCAAACCTTTCGTGATGCTGCAGCACAATTATTTTGCTTTCTTCTGATA
>Ga0187856_1002243_pt1 | contig 14436 bp, 13 predicted proteins | sample June2016WEW_8_40_FD_132443 | JGI IMG/M metagenome (GOLD analysis project Ga0187856, IMG submission 132443) | Peatland microbial communities from SPRUCE experiment site at the Marcell Experimental Forest, Minnesota, USA - June2016WEW_8_40 | ecosystem: Environmental > Terrestrial > Soil > Wetlands...
ATTCACTGTCCTCGGAAACCTGGCGAGCCACATCAGCCTCCTATCCGCTGAAACGTGAATCTCACCAAGTAACTGATTCTCAATAGCAATCGATTGCGACTTTCTGACTCAGTCCAACTAGCCAGCCTCGACATGATCACTTTGGAGATGGAGAACGCATGGTTATGATTCCGCAACGTATCGGTGTCGTCGGCGCCGGCATGATGGGCTCGGAGATCGCGCTGGTATTTGCCCTCGCTGGTCAAGAGGTGAGGCTAAGCGATACCAATGAGGAGCGACTGAATACGGCCATGGGCAATCTCGCCAAGCTGCTTGAAAAGGGCGCAACGCGAGGCTTATGGCCGGCGGAGGAAGTTGCTCCGACGCTTGCCCGCATTCGCCCGACTCTTGATCTTGCCGACCATGCCGACCGTGAGATGGTGATCGAAGCAGTATTCGAAGACGAAACGATCAAGGCCGACGTCTTCCGACGCCTCGAGCAGGTCTGCGCAGCGGACTGTATGCTGGCCAGCAACACGTCGAGCATTTCGATTACCGTTCTGTCCGGCTATGTGGCGCCGATGCGACGACAATATTTTCTCGGCACGCACTTCTTCTCGCCGGTATCGCGAATGAAGCTAGTCGAGATCATCCCGGGCCTCGACACTGCCCCGCAGACAGTCGAGGCGGCCATGGCCGCCTGCCGCGCAGCAGGCAAGACGCCGATTCAGGTCAAGGATGTCGTCGGTTTTGCGGTCAACAGGCTGCTGCACGGCTTCTTGATCGAGGCGATGCGCTTGGTGGAGGAGGGGGTGGCGAGCTTGGCCGATATCGACACGGCTTGCAAGTTGGGTTTGGGGCATCCAATCGGTCCGTTCGAGATGATGGATATCGTGTCAAATAGCTTGGTGCTTCAGGTCCAGGAAGTGATGGCAGCCGCCTATGGCGATCGCTTTCATCCGTCGATGTTGCTGAAAAAGATGGTCAAGACCGGTTACGACGGAAAGAAGGTCGGCCGCGGCTGGCATCGCTGGGCAGGGGAGGAAAGTGATGGCGTTGACCCACCTGCTGGTCGAGGATGACGGGCCAATCCGCGCGATCACCATTAACCGGCCGGAGCTGCGCAACGCGATGCGGCATGAATGTAAGCGGTATGTAAGCGTGGACCCGTAAATTCATGCATTGTGGGGGGAGAATGGTCGCTTGGGAGACGGCGCGGCTCATTCCCATTAGCGGCCACGCGGTACCAACAACCGGTTTTTCAAAGATGTCGAGGGATTGACCCCTGTGCAGGCATCGAACTCGAAGAAGCTGTCATAGAAATGCACAGGGGTCCTCTAGGGGAGAGTACACAATGTCCAAGGCTGAGACGGTCGCGAGTTCTTCGGGTAAAACCGATAATGCGAAAATGATCGGAGCGATCTGCGCATCTTTGTTTGGTTGGTCGCTCGACCTCTTCGACCTGTTCATTCTGCTTTACGTGGCCCCGGTGATCGGAGCGGCGTTCTTCCCGTCGTCTCAACCAACACTGTCGCTCGCCGCGGTCTATGGTTCGTTCGCGGTGACGTTGCTGATGCGACCGGTAGGTTCGGCTGTTTTCGGACATTATGCCGATACCCACGGTCGCAAGGGGGCCATGACTTTCGCGGTGATAGGAGTGGGGCTTAGCACTGCGGCCTTTGGTTTGCTGCCGACCATTCAACAGGCCGGCTACATCGCGCCGGTCATCTTTCTTGTCCTGCGTCTCGTGCAGGGCGTGTTCGTCGGTGGAGTCGTGGCGTCCACGCACACGATCGGAACTGAATCCGTGCCGGCAAGTTGGCGTGGGGTGATGTCGGGCTTGATTGGCGGCGGCGGCGCCGGAATCGGAGCGTTGCTTGCATCGCTGGCGTTTTTCATCACGTCATGGATTTTCCCAGGCGATGCTTTTGCGGTCTGGGGATGGCGTTGCATGTTTTTCTCGGGTCTGCTGAGTTCCATTCTGGGAATTTTCGTGGCGACCAGTCTGGAGGAGTCTCCATTCTGGCAGGAGCTCCAGAAAGCCAAGGCTGCAAGGCAGGCCGGCACTCGCTCGGCCCCGCTTCGGGATCTTTTTGGCAGCCGGTCCCGCAATGTCCTGTTGATAAATGTTCTGATTACATTTGGCGGTGGAGCGGCTTACTACCTCACTTCCGGCTATATGCCCACGTTCTTCAAGGTCATCAACGGAATTCCGAACAATGTCTCCTCGGTGATCTTAATGGCGGGCAGCATCACCACCATTATCGCCTCGGCGGCTGCTGGTGCGTTGAGCCAACGCATAGGCCGCAAACTGACATTTATTCTGGTCGGAATTGTTGGCGTCCTCGCATTACCGTGGCTGTACAGTCAGCTTGGTGCGACAAAGGACCTGACGACAATCACGGTTTATTCGCTCGTAATCATTTTTATCGGCAACGCGACCTATGGACCGATCATGATTTTTCTCAATGAGCGTTTCCCGACGGAGTTTCGCGCCACTGGCACGGGCCTGTCCTGGAACATCGGCTTTGCCATTGGCGGCATGATGCCGACATTGGTCACTGCGGCAAGTGCCACCATGGCCGACATTCCACGCACCCTGGCGATGTTCACTGCCGGCATCTTTGTTGTCTATCTGATCGGAAGCTTCCTCATTCGTGAAACGAAGGACCAGATGCAGTAGCGAGCCAAGTCGCCAAGAGCATCGAGCGCGAAAGGGGCCGCCATAAAGGAAGCGATCAAAGCGCTCTATGGCCGAGTTGCACGGCACGTCAGTGCGCGCAGAGGCGCCTGTCGCGCTGTGCACGGTGGCGGCGAACAGCCAATCGCCCCGCGTTTATATGATGCGTCGCAAATGCGCGCATTGCCCGAGGGCGCCGTCCTTGCCTCGCTCGGATGCGGCAACCCTGTCGTGCTCGCAAAGCTCAAGCCCGGCGAGATCGTGCTCGACTTGGGCTGCGGAGGAGGCATCGACGTGTTGCTGTCGGCCCGCGCCGTCGGGCCGACCGGTAAGGTTTACGGACTGGATATGACCGACGACATGCTGGTGCTCGCACGCGCTAATCAGCGGGCGGCCGGTCTAAACACCGTCGAATTCCTCAAAGGCGAAATTGAGAACATTCCGTTGCCCGCGAATTCGGTCGACGTCATTATCTCGAATTGCGTCGTTAATCTTTCCATTAGTAAGGATCGTGTTCTGCAGGAGGCTTTTAGGGTGCTCAAGCCCGGCGGTCGATTCAATGTCTCCGACGTTGTCACTCACGGTCCGATCGAGCCGGAATTGCGCGAGAGCTTGCTGCTGCGGGCCGGCTGCATCGCTGGCGCGCTGGAGGATGCCGAATATTCGGCGAAGCTTCGCCTTGCCGGTTTCGTTAACGTCGAAATCGAACCAACAACGATATACAAGCTTGAGGATGCGCGAAGCTTTCTTGAGACCCAGGGTATCGATGCCGATGCCATCGGTCGGAAAATGCGCGGAAAATTGCTGAGCGCCTTCGTGCGGGCAGAAAAGCCTATGATCGTCTGAGAGTCCGCCCGCGAGGGGACGCGAGTTCAAATAGCCGGTGGTGGATTCAACGCACGGCAATCGGGTGAACAACTACGGAGGATTCCATGGCCCAGGTCAATGAGCAGCAACTGCCCGGCGTGATGGCCGGCGCGCGCGACGACGACGCGGAAGAAGCGGCGGTCGTTCGCAAGGTATCCCGCCGCCTGATGTGGTTTCTGTTCATGGTTTCGGCTTTATCCTATCTCGACCGGATCAACATCTCGTTCGCGGCGCTATCGATGAACAAGACGCTCGGCCTCACCGCCACGACCTACGGCTTGGCGATGACCATCTTCTACGTCGGCTACGTGATGTGCGAGGTACCGAGCAACGTCCTCTTGGCCAAGTTCGGCGCGCGCCTGTGGCTATCGCGCATCATGATCACCTGGGGCATCGCTTCGGCGGCTACCATGTTTATCTATGATGCAACTTCGCTCTATGTGATGCGGTTCATCCTCGGCGTTGCCGAAGCCGGCTTTACGCCCGGCGTGCTGTTGTTCCTGACCTTCTGGTTCCCGCGCAAATACCGGGCGCGTGCCACGGGCTATTTCATCATCGCGCTCGCTTTCGCGGTGGTCAGCGGCTCGGTGATCTCCGGCTTCATCCTAAAGATGCCGCCGTATTTCGGGATCGAGAACTGGCGCTGGCTATTCCTGATCGAAGGATTGCCGGCAACGTTCTTCGGCCTGTTCGGCCTCTATTACCTGTCCGATAATCCGCTAAAAGCCAAGTGGCTGACCACGTCCGAGAAGGCGATTCTCCAGCACGCCTTCGACCGCGACGAGGCGGCTGCCAAATCGGTCAAGGTCGCAGGGTATGACTCGATCTGGCGCCAGATGCTGCGCAAGGAGAGCGTGCTGCTCGGCCTCGCCTATTTCGGGTTGGTGACTACGATCAGCGCAAACGCGACTTGGGTTCCGTTGATCGTCAAGGAAGTGATGAGCAAGTACTCGATCTCGGACGTGGCCTTTGTGTCCGCGATCCCGCCGACCATCGCGATTCTGGTGCTATTGGCCTGGGGGCGGAGTTCGGACCGCACGCGCGAGCGCGTCTGGCACACGATCGCGGCATTCGTCGTGGCGGCAGTCGGCTGGATGCTGGTCGGCTATGCGACGGGGCCGGAGATCCGATTCTTCGGGCTGGTGCTTTGCGCGATCGGCGCCTGGTGCGGCATGACCATCTTTTGGACCCTGCCGCCGCTGCTCTTGCCCGAGCGGACTCGGCCCACCTGCATCGCGTTCATCAACTCGATCGGTCTACTCGCCTCCGCGCTCACGCCGTCGATCATCGGGATTCTGCGCGACAGGACGGGGAACTTCACGATCGGCGTGAGTTACTCGACGTTCGTGCTGGTGATCGCGATCGCGCTGATCCTGTTCGTGACCGGACCGAAGAAGGCGACCTTCGGATAGGCCGCGGCCCATAGAAGGCCGCGGTGTCCGGTTTCCGTTTGGATTCGACGTGCTCGACCATGAAGCGCGCATAACAGAGACTATTGAATATTTGGCGAAGATTTCCTGGTTCACTCCGGCTTGATATTTGCCGCCCGGATCACGTTGCCCCACTTCTCGGTTTCCTCGGCGATGAGCTTTTCGAAGTCGGCAGGCGAATGTGCATTCACCGTGAAGCCCAGGTCGGCAAGGTGCGCCTTGTTCTTAGGATCAGCGAGAGCCGCATTCGTCGCCGTGTTGAGTAGCTCAATGATCTCGGAAGGCGTGTTCCTGGGTGCGCCGATGCCATACCACGTCGTTGCCTCATAGCCCGGCACAAAATCCCCCAAGGTCGGAATGTCCGGCAATGCGTCCTGTTGCGTCGCGGTCGTCACAGCCAGCGCCCGCAGCTTGCCGGCTTTGATATACTCGATCGAGGACATGTCGGCGACGACCAATTCCAGCCGTCCTGCGAGCAGCTCGTTAATCGCCTGCGGTGTACCCCGGTATGGCACGTGCACAATGTCGATTCCTGCCATCATCTTGAACAGCTCGCCGGACATATAGGGCGTCGTTCCAGTGCTGCTGGACCCCATGTTGATCTTGCCTGGATTGGCTTTGGCATAGGCGAGGAACTCGGCAACAGTCTTGGGCGGGAATGATGGATTGACCACAAGGACGAAGGGCGCGCTGGCAACGCTTGCGATGGGTGCGATGTCGCGAACGAAATTAAGCCCGGAGTAGAGCGTCGCATTGATTGCGTTCGCCGAAGTGACCTGGAGGAGCGTATAGCCATCGGGAGGCGCCCTGACGACCACCTCGACTGCGATATTGCTGGCGCCGCCCTGTCGGTCTTCAACAACGAATTGCTGGGCGAGCCGCTCCGACAACCATTCAGCTGTCAGACGCGCGACGATGTCCGGCCCCGTGCCGGCGGCAAAGCCGACGATCAAACGTACCGGCCGCGTCGGATATGTTTGCGCGGTCGCAACGCGTGACAAGGCCGGCAGCGCGGCGGCGCCCGCGGCGAGGTACAAAAGCTTACGGCGTGGAAGTTTCATCGTGATACCCCATGAGCTTGAGCTTTTCCCGGTAGGCAGAATGCGCCGCGAACGAATATTGGTTTAATTTCGGAATGCTCGCCTGCCGGAGGCACAATCGCCTCATTGACGCTTAATCCCCGCCGCCTGCACAGCCTCGGCGTAGACGCTCTGCTCATTTTGAATGAGGTCGCTGAACTGTGCAGGAGTCGTGCTTGTTGCCTCGACGCCTGCAGCGGCGAGCTTCGCCACGATGTCCGGCTCCTTGGCGATGCTCGAAATCTCCTTCGCCAATCGATCGACGATTGGCTGCGGAATGTGCGCGGGTCCGAGAAAGCCTTGCCACGCGCTCATCGTGAAGCCCGGGATGGCCTCGCTGACGGCCGGAATGTTGGGAAGCTGCGGCATCCGCTCCGGCGTGGAGACAGCAAGGATCCGGATGTGCTCATCGTCTTCGTGCGGCAGCAGGTCGGCCGAGTTGCCGAAATAGAAATCGACCTGACCGCCGATGAGGGCAGCCGTCGCCGGGCCGGCACCGCGGAACGGCACATGCAGTGCCTGCAGACCGGCGCGGGCGACAAACAGCGCGCCGACGAGATGCGCCACCGATCCGATGCCGGCGGAAGCATAGGTGAACTTGCCGGGGTTCGCCTTTACGTAGTCGACGAACTCCTTCAGCGAATGAACCGGCATGTTCGCATTCACCGCAAGGATCATCGGTCCGTTGCCGGACGCGCTGATCGGTGTGAGGTCGCTCACTCGGTAGTTCACCGTCTCCGTCATCGGCACGCTGGTCGTTTGTGCCGATGATCCGAACAACAGCGTGTAGCCGTCAGGATTCGAATGAATGACATATTCAGTCGCAATGATCCCGGACGCGCCGGCTTTGTTTTGAACGACGACCGGCTGGCCGAGCTTTTCGGACAAGCGCGCGCTCATGATGCGCGCTTGAAAATCGACCGTTCCGCCGGGTGGATAAGGCAAAATCAGCATGATAGGCCGTTGCGGCCAGTCTTGCGCAGCAGCCTGACAGAGGATCAAACCGAGAGTAGCGGCAGCCAAACCCGCCAGCAGCGCCAATCGCGAGAAAACGCCACTTTTCCGATTGCGGCGCCTCAGCGACGATTGGAAGTCGTGTGTGGCGTTGGTGCGCATCCCTATTCTTTGCCTCCGCAAAATCAACTGCATGACCGATCTTTCTCTTGTAAGCAATCTACTCAACCGCTCTAGGCCGAGCAATCGGAAAATGATCTGCAGATCGGCCATCGCGAGCCGCGGATCAGGCTCGTTTCGGGTTATGCATCGAGCCGCTCCGCACCGATTGGGCGACGCGGCATGACACGACGCGATGCTGTTGCGTGTCGGTCGCGACGCCGTTCCGAACGGCGTCTTGACGTTTTGATTGCGAGGGCGTTAAAGGGGCGACAACCACTTCACTTCGAGACTCACGTGATCGACAAAAGCTTGGCGACCTGCGCGGAGGCGGTGGCGTCTGTCTTCGACGGCGCTACCTTGATGTTCGGCGGCTTCGGAAATGCCGGAATGCCGGGCCGGTTGATCGAGGCGTTGCGCGCGAAGGGGGCGCGGGACCTTGTCATCATCAGCAATGGTGCGGGCACCGGAAATTTTGCGCTTGGAGCATTGTTCGGCGACGGGTGCGCGCGAAAATGGATCGGATCGTTTCCATCGCCTTCAGCAGCGCAGTTCCGAGACCGTTATCTGAAGGGCGATGTCGAGATCGAGCTGGTTCCACAGGGGACCTTGGTCGAGCGCATTCGCTGCGCTGGCGCGGGCCTCGGCGGCTTTTTCACCCCGACCGGCGCCGGGACGGAATTGGCCGCGGGGAAAGAGACCAGGGTCATCGACGGACGGGAGTTTCTGGTCGAGAAGCCGCTCTCGGCTGACTTCGCCTTCCTCAAGGCGCATCGCGGCGACCGGCTCGGCAATCTGGCCTACCGGGGCACGATGCGTAACTTCAATATGGTCATGGCGACAGCGGCGAAGGTGGTCGTTGCCGAGGTTGACGAACTCGTTCCGGTCGGAGCCCTGAATCCGGAGGATGTCCACACGCCGGGCATTTTCGTCGACCATGTCGTGCAGGTTGCGCGCCACCCGCGACTGTTGGAGGTCGAAGCGCGCGATGAGGAGAAGGCGTCATGACGCTGACCCGCGATGGCATCGCTTATCGCGTCGCGCAAGAATTGCCGGAAGGCAGCTACGTCAATCTCGGCGTCGGCATTCCGATTCTAGTGGCCAATTATCTCGATCCGCAGAAGGAGATCTTCCTGCACAGCGAGAACGGTATTCTCGGGGTGGGACCGCGAGCTCTGCGGGGACAGGAGGACCTCGACCTAATCAGCGCCGGCAAAGGATATTGTACTCTCATCAGCGGCGCTTGCTTGTTCGATCAGACCATCTCCTTCATGATGATGCGTGGTGGCCACCTGACGCATGCAGTGCTGGGCGCCATCGAAGTGGCGGCCAATGGAGACTTCGCAAACTGGCGCGTGCCCAGCCAAGCCGTTCCCGGCGTCGGGGGTGCAATGGATCTCGCAGTCGGCGTGCCGAATACCTTCGTTGCGATGAATCACGTCACCAACAAGGGGCAGCCGAAGATCGTCAATCGATGCACCGCGCCGCTCACGGCACGCCAATGCGTAAAACGGATCTTCACCGACATGGCCGTGATCGACGTGGCGCGCGATGGGTTGGTGTTGCGCGAAGTTCTGCCGGGGCTCAGCCCCGATGAAATTCAGAAAAACACGGAAGCTCCGTTGAAAGTGGCGGCAGATTGCCGTGAGATCGATGTGCCGATGACATTCAAGGGCATTCAACTGCGTCAGTAACCGATAAGCCGGAGTTCACCCGGTTGACCAAGAATTCGCGGGACCTGAGCGACGATGAGGTCCGGCAGATCAGCCGCGTCATTGAGACCCCGAATGAATCGAGTTTCGATTATTTGCAGATAGAGCTCGGTGAACTCAAGCTGGCCTTGTCAAAGGGGCCGCTGCAGGCTGCCGTCCCCGTCGCCACGACGGCAGGAAGGCTGCTCCGGCATCCGCTCCCGCGCGGCAATGATTCCTATGCCGGCGATGGTGAATTGCGCGAGCGCGCGAGGAATTCCCGCACTTCGCGATGAACCAACCTGATTTCGTTGCTGGGCGAGTCAACACCCAGCTGGTCGAGAACATGATCGCGGGAATGGCCGAGGCCCGGCAGCAACGCGGAAGCAAGGGATGAACATGGCCCGCTGCTTGGAGGAGAGATGAACGAGATCGCGATCGTCGACGTCACGTTGCGCGACGGGCATCAAAGTCTGTGGGCCGAACGGATGACGACGGGCATGATGCTGCCTGTGGCCGAGCAGCTGGATCGCGCGGGATTCGACGCGATCGAACTGCTGTCGCCTTCGCACCTCGGCAAGTGCGTGGTCGAGCTCCGTGAGGATCCATTTGAGCGCATACGCATGGTGGCACAGCGCATCCGCAACACGCCGCTGCGTCTCAATGCCGGCGGCCTCAACCTGTTCGGCGTCGACCAGCCTGCCATGTATCAGCTGTTCTGGAACCTCATGGCGAAGAACGGCGTCCGACAGACGCGCATCTCCGATTCGTGGAACAATCCGACGGTCTGGAGAGCGCGCGCGTCGGCCGCACGGAACGCCGGTGTCGCTCCGATCATCAACGTAACCTATTCGATTTCGCCGCGTCACACCGACGACTATTACATCGAATGCACGAAGAACGCGGTGGGGCTTTCACCCTATCGTATCTGTCTGAAAGATCCCGGCGGCCTGCTCACTCCGGAACGCACCCGCGCTCTGGTGCCCTTGATGCTCGCGCACAGCCAAGGCATTCCGATCGAGTTTCACACCCATTGTACGACCGGATTGGGTCCTATCTGCTGTCTCGAAGCCGTGCAGCAGGGCCTGCGCATCGTCAACACGGCGATCCCGCCGCTGGCCGACGACGCCTCGCTGCCGTCGGTTTTCGATGTCGCGAAGAATCTGCGCGCGCTCGGTTACGAGGTTGCCATCGATGACGGAAGTCTGCGGCCGATCGCGAGCCATTTTTCGATCGTCGCGCAGCGCGAGGGATTTCCAGTCGGCGCCCCGGTCGAATACGACTATGCGCAATATGTGCACCAGGTGCCCGGCGGCATGATTTCCAATCTCAGCCATCAATTGCGTCAGGTCGGGGCCGAGGGGCGGCTACAAGCGGCGCTGGAGGAATCCGTGCGGGTGCGCGCCGAGTTCGGCTATCCCATCATGGTCACCCCACTGTCGCAATTCGTGGGCAGCCAAGCCGCTATCAACGTCATCGTCGGGGAGCGCTACAAGCAGGTGACCGACCAGGTGATACTCTACGCGCTCGGCTATCATGGAGAAGACGCCGTCGCGCTGATGCATCCCGATGTGCGTGGGAAGATCCTGGACCGGCCGCGCGCACGCGAACTTGCCGCCGTCGAGCGCCCAGTTTTGTCGCTCGGCGATATCCGCCGCGATCTCGGCGGCGAAGGGGTTTCCGACGAGGATCTGCTGCTGCGATGGCTCGTCCGCAAGGAAGATATTGCGGCCATGCGGGCTGCCCCGCCGGTCAAGCCCTACTTGACCGACACCGTACCGCTCGTCACGCTCGTTGCCGAGTTGGCGCGCCTGACCGAACTCGACGAGGTGCGGGTCAGAAAGCCTGGATTAAATATCACGCTTCGCAAGAATCGGCCTGCGGCATGAAAGAGGATGCACGACGAGAACGCTCCTCGTCGAGGCGCTGGGCGTTGCCGGCCGCATCAACACGGCGCTGCAAAACGCTGCAGCTTCCATCCGCCTACTGTCGAGGAATCCCGGCTTGCTCGATCACCCGCCGCCACTTCTCGATGTCGGCCTGCAGCCGCGACCGTAGTTCCTCCGGCGTACTGGGCTTGGCCTCGATGCCGAGCTCCAGCAGCCGTTCCTTGACGTCGGCATCCGCCAGGGCTTTGCGCAAACCTTGATTGAGGACGGCGATGATCTCCGGCGGTGTCCCGGCGGGAGCAAACAGCCCATTCCAAGAGGTCACTTCGAATCCTCCTATTCCATTCTCCCGGACGGTCGGAACATCCGGCAGGATTTCCGAGCGCGTGGCGGAGGAGGAGGCGATCGCGCGGATCTTGCGATCCAGCAGCGCCGATTTCAATGCGGCGTAGCTGTCGACCACGACCTGAATATCATCGCGCAGCAGAGCGACGATCAGTTCCGGCGTGGTGCGGCAATGAACGATGGTGAAGTCGGCTCCGCTTAACGACCTGAAAAGCTTGGCGGTCAAATGCTGGCTGCTGCCGACGCTGACGGTGCCGACGTTGAGCGCTCCGGGCTTCTGCGCGGCCGCCTTCAAGAAATCGGACAAAGTGCGGACCGGTGACGCCGCGTTGACGGCGAAGATCCAATCGAAATAGCCGAGCGTCGAGATCGGCGCGAAATCCTTGACCGGATCGAAGGGGAAGGTCTTGAACAATTGCACGCTGATGGCCGTGCCGTTGGTAAGCAGGGTCAACGTGTATCCGTCCGCGGGCGCAGCTATTGCTGATCGTGCAGCCGAGATGCCTCCCGCCCCCGGCTGATTTTCCACGATCAAACGCTGATCGAGGATCTCGCCGAGTTTTTCGACGACGATGCGCACCGTTATGTCGGCGACCCCGCCGGCGCCGAACGGCACGATGACGCGGATCACCCGATTCGGGAAAACGGCGGGTGCAGACTCGGAATTCGGCGGCCAAAGCGCCGCAGCGGCGATGATCGCCAATCCTAAAAATAGCAGGACCCTCACGCGTCTGCGCGCGCCTGGAACGACCGCCTGAACTCGACTTATCCGGTTCATCGGCTATCCCCTGTCGCTGCAGGCGCACCCTTCCTGCTGGCAAGTCGTAATGATCTTCGACCGACTCAAACACGCCGGCCGCCCGGCCGCCCGGCCGCTGCCGCCAGGCCGACGGCGATCCGGGTAAGGCCGACGCTGCTATGGGGTGGCCGGGGCCGCAGTCCGCTCGCCGAGCCCAAGAAAAGCGCGAACGTCGCTGAAGCGCGGCGGCAGCTGGCTGGAATCTGTCACGACGTCCAGGACCGCCGGCCGATCGGCATCGAGCATGCGCCGTAATGCGGGAGCAAACATGTTGGGATCGGTGATGCGCTCCCCAAGGGCGCCGTAGACCTCCGCAAGGCGGCCGAAATTCAGGTCGCTCAGTTCCGATCCGATGGATCGTCCGCGATAGCGCGCACGCTGGAAGGTTCGCAGCGAGTTGAACCCGTGGTCGTTGGAAATCACGCACACGACATTGATCTTCTCGCGCACGGCGGTGTCGAGATCGGGAGTGGTCATCGAGAAATCGCCGTCGCCAGTGAGCAACACCACCTGCCGTTCCGGGAAGGCGAGCTTGGCTCCCATCGCCTGGGCGAATCCCACGCCCATCGCCCCGAGACCCATCGATTTGATGAAACTGCCCGGCGTGTAGATAGGCACCTTATTGAAGAACAGCGGATGGAATCCGGAGCCGAGCGTCACGAAGGCGTCGCGGCGAACGGCCTTGCTCACCTCGCGAACGATGAGCTGAGGCTTGATGGGCGTATGGTTCGGCGGCACCTCGAAAAACTTTTCCAGCTCGGCCTCGCGCTCGGTCCGGGCCGTCCGCACCCGCGGGATTGCCGCAAGCGCCGCGGCACCGCGAACGCCCGGCAAAAGCTGCGATTGCGCGGCCATTTCGCGGAAACTGTCGAGAAAGCTGCCGGCGTCGGACACGATGCCAAGCGTCACGGGATATTGGCGCGCCATCTCGTTGTCGTCGATATCCACCTGGATGATCTTCGCTTTTTCGTTGATCAACGACCAGGTCAATGTGGAGTTGTCCGACAGCCGCGCGCCGATCGCGAGCACCACGTCGGCGTCGAACAAGAGCTTGTTCGCCGCCACGCTGCCGGTCTGCCCGACCACTCCGAAACAGAGCGGATGGTCTTCCGGCAGGTTCCCCCGCCCTTTGGGCGTGGTCACCACCGGCACGGCGAGAGCGTCCGCGGCCTTGGTCAAAGCGGCAGCTGCCCCGGCCCAATAGACGCCGCCGCCCACCATCAGGATCGGGCGTTGCGCATTGAAGAAAATCTCGCACGCCCGTTTCACCCCGTCCGGGTCCGGCCATACCCGGCGCGAGACGAAGCTCGGCTTTGTCGTCTCTAGGGCTTGCGGGTTGTCGATGATCGCTCCGGACACGTCCTTCGGTATATCCACATGGACCGGTCCGGGCCGTCCGGTGCGCGCGCGCACATAGGCATTGCGGATGATACGCGGAATATCGGCGGGGCGTTCGATGCGCACGCTCCACTTGCAGATCGGCCGGAAAATGCCGAGCTGGTCGAGCTCGTGCCACTGATCGCGGCCCATCTTGTCCTGATCCTGGTTCCCGGTAATCAGGACCACGGGTACCGAGTCCCGGTACGCGGCCGCCACGCCGACCACGGCTTGGCAGGCGCCGGGGCCGACATGGGTCATGAACGTGCCGGGATTTCCGGTGGCCCGTGCCCACCCGTCCGCCATGCCCGCCGCCACTTGTTCGTGGCGTACCGTGAGATATTTGATCTCCGGACGGTCGTACATAGCGTCCAGAATATCGAGGACGGTATTGCCGCTGATGCCTGGCAAAATGCGCACACCATGATCGATCAACGCCTGGACAATGACATCTGCGCCGTGCATAGAGATCTCCTTTGCAAAAGGGCGCGTAAACCTAACGATGCATGGCGCGATGTAATTGATTTGGATCAAATCCGTGGGCGCCGCGCCGATGCGCATGAGTGCATCATGGCGCGATCCTTTGAGTGTCGGCAATGATGAGCCTGATCGAAGGCAACGTGTTGCACGACGTTCGCTGACGACGATCGTCTATCGCGAATGAATTCCTGCGCCTGGAAAAGGAAACGCGCCCTGGATTCTTCGCCGCGGACCACTACGAACTCGGTGCGCCCGTCGATTGCAGAGATCTGCGAGGAATTAGGCGCGCTTATTGTGGATGAAGCGCCAGACTTTCCCATGAAAGGCCTCCGGCAGGTCGGCCATGCAGGCCTCACTCCTTGCTCACTACGCAAAGACATCAAACAATTGCGCTCTTGATCGGGATGCCAAGGCCGCGTAATGTCATGCTTGGCAGCGATCGCTTCGCCAATTTCAACAGAGCTTGGAAGAGTCGCGGGAGTTGAACCATGCCGTTCAGAGACATGAGAGACTATTTGGCTGCACTTGAACAGCAAAACCTTGTCAAGCGCGTTATTCGAAAAGTGGATCAGAATTGGGAAGTCGCCTGCCTGGCAAAATGGATGTTCCAGGCGCTTCCGATCGATCAACGATTTGGGTTGTACTTTCAAAACATCACGGGCTCTACAATTCCCGTCGTCACCGGCGCGCTGGGGGCATGTCCTGCA
>Ga0187856_1002247_pt1 | contig 14419 bp, 13 predicted proteins | sample June2016WEW_8_40_FD_132443 | JGI IMG/M metagenome (GOLD analysis project Ga0187856, IMG submission 132443) | Peatland microbial communities from SPRUCE experiment site at the Marcell Experimental Forest, Minnesota, USA - June2016WEW_8_40 | ecosystem: Environmental > Terrestrial > Soil > Wetlands...
GCGGCCGCAGGCTGTGCTGTTCCCATACGAATCGGAGTAAATGCAGGTTCCCTGTCCAAAAAGCTCCTCGAAAAATACGGTCATCCAACTCCTGAAGCCCTTGTGCAGAGTGCAACAGAACATATCGCTATCCTGGAAGGGTTGCGATTCAGGGAGATAAAAGTATCTCTGAAAGCATCCAATGTCCCGACGACTGTGGAGGCTTACAAACTCTTTGCCCGCAGATTCAGCTATCCCCTTCACATCGGGATATCAGAGGCGGGGCCCGCATTTGCCGGCACCATCAAGAGTTCGGTCGGCTTAGGGATACTCCTGTCCGAAGGCTTAGGTGATACGGTGAGGGTCTCGTTGTCCACAGATCCGATCGAAGAGATCAGGGTCGCGTATGAGATCCTCAAATCGTTGGGCCTCAGGGAGAGGGGAGCCAATATCATTTCGTGTCCCACCTGCGGCAGGTGTGAGATCGATATCAAAGGGCTTGCCTCTCGTGTTGAGAACCGCCTGAAGGATGTCCGCAAACCGATCACTGTTGCGGTCATGGGCTGTGTTGTCAATGGTCCGGGTGAGGCACGAGAGGCGGATATCGGCATTGCAGGAGGCAAAGGATTTGGGCTCCTCTTCAAAAAAGGGAAGGTCGTAAAAAGAGTGGAAGAGGACGAGCTGCTCGATGCGCTCATGAGCGAGGTGGGCGAGTGAGTGTTGCTCAAGAAAGACCTCATGCGGAATCCTTTGATGAGCCAGAGCTTTTTGCAGTGCCTATGGGTGGAGATTCAACTGGATAATCTGCAAAACAGTGACTCAGAAAAGTGTGCATGACTTCGCCCAGCGAGTCGGCGTAAAACTGCTTCCATGCTAACGCATCAAAATCATCATCTTTACATATGAAGCTGCAAAGGATCCGGCGAGCCGTGTTATGCTATGGAAAATGGAAGGCGAGGTGATTATATGGGACAAATCGCTTTGCGATGGGTCGGGGAAGACAGCAGGATGTTCATCGGGCGAGATAGCTTCGGGCGCACGGTCGTGGCCGGATTATGGCCAAAGGAAGCTGGCGAACAATCGCAGGAGTGGAAGGGCCTCAAGCCCTCTGACTTGCTGGTCATTAGCCTGTGCTCGTGCTCGGCCTATGACGTAGTGGAAATCCTCAAGAAACAGCGCCAGAACCTGATCGGCCTAGACATCACTGCGGATGCCAAACAGGCCTCTGATCCGCCATACCAATTCACCGACATCCATCTGCATTACGTGATTACCGGACAGAACATCTCTGCCCAAAAAGTGGGAAAGGCGATCGAGCTTTCACAGAACAAGTATTGTTCTGTCGCGGCTACAATTCGCGGTGTAACGAAGATTACGCACAGTTTTGAAGTGAAAAGCAAATGAGAGCCGGCGGGCACTTAAAAGGCTCCTGGTGAGCGTCTGTGAAGGCATGAGCGCGCGACCTCATCTAGGCGACCTCGGTGGCTTGAGGTCGGCGTATCTCGATTCGTGTGATAATCTCAAAACCTGATCTTTCTTATTCATCAATTCTACCTTATCTTTTATTCCTCCAGTGACGAGAACCTATCCATGTTTGTGCACTATGACTGCGTCCATGCCCAGCTTCTTCAAAACCTCCTAACCGCAGTTATTAGGCTCAAACTGCGGAGGGCAGGCTCATTCTTTGTGGACCAAGGACAAATATGCCTGTGAAAAATCTATCCGGCATAATGGCATCTCTTGCCATTATGCTTCCGCTTTTGCCGTCATAACCGGGGTGGCCATTTTTCGGAGTTGGGGGGCGGATTCAACGTCAACCGCCAGCAGACCGTTTCGGCGTCTCTGACCGAGCGGATGTTACCTCTTCCTATAGCAGAGGCAATCCCAAGTCACTCTATGAACCTGGTAACTATTTTGCCAGAACAGGGAGAAGTTGAGCAAGTCCACCGACAATGAATTCGACAGCTATCGCGGCTAGCAGCAGTCCCATCAGGCGCGTCGCGATATTAATACCTGTTTTACCCAGCATCCTGCTTATAGGGGTGGCGACATGCAACGCACCCCATGTCGCCAGCGCCACTAGCATACTGATGAAGATGATCAAAGCGATATGCACAGGCTGAAAGGAAGCATGCGCGTAAATAATTACCGTAGATATTGCTCCCGGTCCCGCCAGCAGCGGTACTGCAATCGGCACCACAGCAATGCTCTCCTTGTCCTCGGCTTCTTCAGCCTCTTCAGGGGTCTGGTTGGTCTGGCTCTGCCTGCCCTGCATCATCGTGATCGCCATTAACATTAAGAGGATACCACCGCCAACTTTGAACGAGGCAATGCTGATACCGAAAAAGTTCAATAGCAACTTACCGATCAGGGTGGCCACAACCAATACCACGGCAACGGCGACGCTTGTCGTCCGCACGATACGGCTACGTTTCTGTGCGCTCAGACCATCGGTAAGACTGATGAAGACGGGAACCGCTCCAAGCGGATTTACTATCGCAAGAAGAGCGGTAAATATTTTTATGTAGCTCGTCCAATCAAGCATTGAGTATGGTGTGCATTTATTCCTGGTCAGTCAGACTCCGAGTATTATTTTTGTTACGAGGTAATTGCATAACATTCATCGTGACATCCTCTCGTAGTCAAGAGCCCCTGAGCATCCTGGTAGTTCAGGATGGAAGATTTTTGCTAGTTGTGTTTGTCAGTAGTGCCAACAATACTGTCGCACGCAAGTGCAGACAGACCGTGCCACGAGGCATACAGTGTGCATTGGTGCACTGCTGCCCTTTGTATAGCTGACAAGGTCTTACACATACCGCAGGCTCTTTCCCGTATAAAACCCCCTACCTGTGATATGAAAAAGCATTGTTCCTGGTGTTATCTTAAAAAAAGAGAGAACGTGATGTCGAGAAAAAAACAAGGTAAGATAATCGCTTCTCATCCCGGGCATTCAAATACCGAAGATTTCCAGCGACTCTCCTAAAACCTGTAGCCCAAGAGCACATACAGGGAGTCTATCCCTTCATTGGGCTTAAAAATGCCGGCGTTCGAGTGATGCAGCCACCGCATAAAAAGGCTTGCTCCTCGGTCTGACCTTCCAAACTTGACGCCTGCACCAGCCGTTGGGCTGAAGAAAAAGTTGCTTCCAAAATTTCTATTAAGAAGCGTTTCCCTTGAGCCGATGCTTACCCCTACGCCAGCATCCAAAAAGGGATTTAGGTTCTGACCGTGACTGCTAACCCTGAGAACAGGGTTTACGCCGCCCAGGAACAGTGATTTGCCAGCTCTGGGCACAATGACTTCCACATTTGGCTCAATCCTGAGGTCCAGGATGGTGGAAAGCCTCGTTATCCACGCTCCGAGAAGTATGCCCTCGTTTTCGGACGATCCAAGATCGTTTAAGCTCGTTCCGGCCCCGCCAGCGATCTCATAGCCGTTATCAGAGGCCTCGGCAGACAGCATTAAAACAGCAGCGACGATGCCCAATGTCAAAACCGAAATACATATGTTCTTCCACTTCATAATGGTCCTTCCCTCAAGTCCCCGAACTCAGTGACGCTCCGGGGGAGATCATCGTGCCCTCTGGAGGCTGTCAGGTTCATGTCCGTTAAATGCATATCCCCCAAGATAAGAGGATCCATAAACCTGCGGATGTGGTGTCTACTATACAATAGATCAACGTGAGTAGAAAAGAGGAAGCAGCCGGTCCTCTGAAACGGACGATCGATCAAGGAACGGACAATACGTCTCTCTTCGCCGAAAGTCTTCCCTCGACCGAGTGTTCCGGAGGATCATGAAAAAAACGGGAAGAGCCTTGTCATAATGCCTAATGTCATCGACTGTCACGCTGGTTCCATTTAGAGCCAGTTGCCGTCAGGAAAGAAGATCGCCCCTCGCCAGACAGTAAAGGGCGATCTTCGATAAACTAAAAAGATGCGCTTATCTTACTGCGTCCTTCAGGGCTTTACCAGCAGAAAACTTGGGCGTCTTGTGCGCAGCGATTTTTATCGTCGCCCCGGTCCTTGGATTTCTGCCTTTCCTGGCCTTTCTTTTCCCGACCGAGAATGTCCCGAATCCGACCAGTGTAACTTTGTCGCCTTTCTTAAGTGCCTTTGTGATCGTATCGATCATCGTGCTCAGCGCCTCTGACGCGCCCGCTTTGGTCAGCCCGACCCCCGATGCAATCTTGTCAACAAGCTCCGTCTTTGTCATATACTACCTCCCTCTCTATAAAATGTCGCCCTAAAAGGGCCTTACTGCCTCAGCAATGCTACTGATACTGCCCTCAACGAAACGATTGGAGCGACAGCCGCTACCAGGAATCTTCGACACGGCCTTCCGGTTCCTCCTTTTTCCTTCATCCCCGCATGCCTAGAACCTATTTTTCAAGAGACTGATCGACAGTTTCATTACACTCGCAATTGTCGTCAAATTTAAAAAAGACTTCATCGGCGACGTAACGGAACATTTCACCATTTGCTTCGAAGATATTCGCGTCCTTTATAGAATCCACGCTTTTTTGACCGTACGTGGTGAACCTTATCCATTCCGCTTCAGTAAGATATACGCGTTCAACCAGCCCGTTTATGATCTCGTTAATGCCATGCAGATATATTTTATCGGCAACAGCTTCGTAAAAGGGGGCGATCGGAATAGCAAATGCCTTGCACTTCGCGCACCCGTAGCTGATCTTCTTCAGCAGAACATCAAGAATGCCTAACTCCTTTGCCTGAGCCATGAAGTCCGAATACTCATTCATATTCAGACGCATCTTATTGCTTTCCCCGTCAAAATAGGTTTGTCCGTTCGTGAGTTCCACGATAAAATATTTCATCGCCCGCCAGTCCTTTCTTCAACTTACCCGCAGGGTTCTCGTCTCGTCATAACCCCAATCTTTTTCATTGAACGGTATTGTGAAACCTATGATACACGCTGAGATCAAGCAATTCAAGAACTCTGTTGTTTTTTCGAGCAAGGTCGATGACGCGTTTATTCGCGGAGCCATGGCAAAATGAGCTATCAGGTAATTTCTCACAAGATCATTTACCACAGCTATGATCTTGTATGATTTTCTGTAGCACAGCTGAAAACCGCGTCTTAATCAATACAATTGTTCCGAGTTTTGTCCCTGGAAAAGTGCAGATGAGAAGAGGTGATTCACAACTTTTCCTTTCTGCGAAGATTCCCTGCGCGAAGCGGCGACGCTGCAATCAGGAGAATAAAAGAAGGTGTTGACTACGAAGAAGTTCGCACCGGATGAACGATTGAACATTTTACCATATGTCCACTTGTTTCACTTTTGTCACATTTTTTGAAACTACACTTACGGCAAATATTTCGCCATCCGATCCCTTGATCGGGCTCAAAGTACGAAGGAAGTATGTATCGTCCCTTTGACTTCTATGTTCATGTTGCAAGGATTCTCCTGTCGTAAATACCTTCTTCACTTCTTCCGTAAAGATTTTTGTTTCTTCCGGGGAATGAAGCTCGCCATATGCTCTGCCAACATATTCCTCGCTGAAAAAACCCATTCGGGATCGATGCTTGGCGTTCATAAATAAGTACTCACAGTTCATATTAACGAGATATATTGAATCATCGGTGGTCTCCACCAATGAACGATACTTTGCCTCGCTCACTTCCAGTGCTTCTTTTGCCTGCTCGACTTCATCGATGTATGACGTCAATGGCTCAAACACAAAATAATAAATCACTGGGAACAGTAAGAACGTCAGCAATCCCGCATCTAAAAGAGTGAACTTATCGAGGGATAAGAGGGGGAAGATCGACAAAATGAGATCAACGAGAGTCGCCGACGCGAATATCGTGGCCGTAATAATAAGGAGAAGAGTTATCGGCTTAATAATTATCCCGGACCGTTCATCGTTCTTTTTCATCATGACCTCCCTGCGCGGACATCCCATCCATGAGAGCGGGGAGGAGCTCCATTTGTGAAATATGATAACCGCACCCGTCGGCCTTCCGGACGATCCTGCGGTGCCAGCAGGAGCCTCCCTGGACAACGCCCGGTGGAGGGTGAACGTTGGAATAACCAGATGTCCTGACCGCCACCGTTTTCCTTCGAGCCCTGATCAACTTTGCGCGCACCACGGCTCGTCTTTTCCCCAGTGGTTCCCTTGCCTGCGCCGGATGGCAGGGCATAAGCTGCTTTCCTTTTTTGCCGATCACCAAAACCATAAGGGCTCCGTATATCTACCATAAGCTTTTCTCTGTCGAGCAGTGGAGTTTTGAGATTATCCCCTGTACGTGAGAATACGACCCCAAAGGTCCTTCGTTCCCCAGATACCGGAACGGAGACATTCCAGCTGGACGATTTGACTGTGGTCCACAAAGAGGTTTGCCTCAGGGCCGTAGTTTTTGATGTACCATCCGAATACCTCAGGATCTGACGCCTCGAACATCGTCTTCTCCAATCCCAGTTCGCGAATAAACTTACTGATCACATCCGTACGCCAGGTTCTGACGCTTTCGGTGATCCCTTCTGACTCCATCATGATCATGTATGCACCCGCATCGATATGCTTCTTCGCCCTCATAATTGCCCAGTCAGGATCGCTAGTACCTTCAGCTTCCAGCTCTTCCACAGTGCTTGCGCCGCCGGCACCGAACTGGATGCCAACTTCAGCCTTAACCTTCAGGCCTGCCTTCTGCACTTTCTCTGTCAGTCGAACGAGGTCGTCCGCAGGCACGCTGAGAAAGCCGCTCGATATCTCGATGATATCAAATTCGAGACGCCTGCACTCCTCGATATATTGATCGACGGCTCCGGACCCTAGGGTAAGCACATGCTCGATAAAGCCGCCGGTATCGACCTTTACATCAAAACGGTGACAGAGGTCGATGAGCTCTTTGACCGTCTTTCGCGGCATGAGGATGAAGGAACCGCCGGCAAATTTGAGGATGTCGACATAAGCACCCACGGTCTCGAGGATATCCTCGAGGTACCGTTTTCCCATAGGGGTGTAGTAGGGTCCCCGTATTTCCGTCACTCCGCGTCTTCGCGGTTTGCCTTCGCGGTTATTGAGGGAAAGAAAGGGGAAGGCACGTTCATTCGCAGTCTGTTTCAGTTTTTTGCTCTCTTTTTCTGCCATCTTTCCTCACTCCTTTCAAGTTATTATGCCGCACCTGTTCGCTCAAAAATCTAGGAATGATCCCCATGAACGCATGGACCGGCCGGGGGAAGCTTCCTCGCCATTTTGTGTTCCCTCTATCCAATCAGTGCCGTCTGGACCTCCCGCTAAAGTCTCTGAAGATAACCTTCCACGTCGTGAACATATCTAAAGCGCCACCCCTTCCACCGGCCTCTCTCTGGCCTATTCCGCTCCTTTTCATCCCACCGAAAGGCAAGTGAATTTCGGCTCCGATGGTCGAAGCATTTATGTAAATAATCCCGGCATCGAGATCCCTTTCGGCGATGGCAGATTTGTTAACATCCTGGGTGTAAATGGATGAGGCCAGACCATACTTTGTGCTATTCGCAATTCTTATAGCATCCTCCAAGTCCTTCGCTTTCAAGACGGAGACCACGGGACCGAAGATCTCTTCCTGGGCAATCCGCATCTGCGGCTCTACATCAGAAAATATGGTGGGCTCTATGAAGTAGCCATTGACACACGCATTTTCCCTGCATGCCTTTCCGCCGGTAAGGAGTCTTGCGCCCTCCTTTCTGCCTATCTCCATATAATGGAGAACCTTTTCCATCTGGGCGCCGCTGATCACCGGACCCACATCTGTCTTGTTATCGAGGCCATTACCGAGCCTGAGCCTCGCGGCACTTTCGGTGAACATCTCTAGAAATGTACTATAGACACCCTCCTGAACGATTATCCGACTTGCCGCTGTGCATCTCTGCCCTGATGTGCCGAATCCGCCCCAAATCGCTCCTTCAACGGCAAGTTCGAGCCTTGCGTCATCCATCACAATTATGGCGTTCTTGCCGCCCATCTCACAGGACACCTTCTTGCCCAGCCCAACACATATCGCAGCAAGCCTCTCCCCCACGGAAGTGGAACCGGTGAAGGAAATACCGTCTATCTCCGGATGGGTTGCAAGATACTCACCGATCTCCTCGCCTCTGCCATGGACAAGGTTCAAGACACCTCCCGGAAGGCCGGCCTCCTGCAGGATCTCAACGAGCCTCGTAGCGGATAAGGAGGTGTAACTGCTCGGCTTAAAGACTACCGTATTTCCCGTAACCAAGGCAGGCATTATCTTCAAAGCAGGAAGGGCCATTGGAAAATTCCAGGGGGTTATGAGCGCGCATACACCGATTGGGACGCGAATGGATTTGCAGTCCTTAAGGGGCAGCTCCGAAGGAAGCGTCTCTCCCGAGATCCTTCTTCCCTCCCCGGCCATGTAATAGGCCAAATCGATCGTCTGCTGCACATCTCCGAGCGTCTCTGGGAGCACCTTGCCCATCTCTCTTGTCTCGAGTTCTCCCAGCTCTTGTTTCCTCCTAGCAAGGAGCTCTCCCGCCCGAAAAAGTATCTCACCTCTTTTTGGCGCGGGGACAAGCCTCCATTCTTTGTATGCCTCGCGTGCTGCCTTAACAGCCTTATCCACGTCTGCCTTTCCCGACATCGTGACAACCCCCACTGATTCAGCGTTATCAGCAGGGTTCCTAATCTCCAGGCTTTCCCCCCCGGAGGCACCCTCCCACTTTCCGGCGATCAGATTTCTTGTGAGCTCAGCCACGCTCCCTGCACCACCTCTGCAGCGTCTGCACCGATTTGCCAATCAACTCCACAAATTCATGTGGCCTGCATATCTCCATCATAAAAACATAGTAATCCTTTTAAGCACACTTTTCAATAACTATTGCGTGTTTCTTGTCGAATGAATATCGTGGATGGGTCAATAGCGCACTTGGTCGACATGTTCTTTTGATGAAAATAACACGGTCCGCGAAAAAGAGCATGATTAGTATCATCGACCGTTTGACAAAAGTATCCCTCTTTGGATACGTTATACGCACAACGGGCTTATATGAGCATATCCTGAGCAGCTTTGATATCCGACGAGGTGTGAGTGTGGAAATTATTCGTATGCCGAGAATAATGAAGGACACATCAAAAGGTCACATCCTCCATAGCAGGTCAGTCGGGTTCGTCCCGACCATGGGCTCTTTGCACGAGGGGCATCTCGGTCTTGTCAGGATGGCTAGGGAGGAGAATGATATCACAGTTGTGAGCATCTATGTGAATCCCGCTCAATTCGGTCCCTCAGAGGATTTGTCACGATATCCGAGGGACCTTGAAGGTGATACGGGCAGTCTGAGGAAGGAGGGTGTCGATATACTCTTTCTCCCCGATGATGCCCATATGTATCCCCGCGGTTTTTGCACCCATGTGGACGTGAGTGGTCTTTCGGAAAAGCTCTGTGGAGCTTTCCGGCCGGGCCACTTCAGGGGTGTGGCCACCGTGGTTACAAAACTCTTCAATATTGTCAGCCCGACCAGGTCATATTTTGGCCAGAAGGATTACCAGCAGGCGCTGATCATAAAAAAACTTGTCAAAGACCTCGATATGACAGGGGAAGTCGTGGTCTGCCCAACCGCGAGGCAAGAAGACGGCCTCGCACTCAGTTCACGAAACCGGTATCTCGCAAAGGGAGAGAGGGATGCAGCTTCCGTCATTTTCAAAAGCCTCAAAAAGGCGTCTGAAGCAGTGAAATCTGGTATAATAAATGCTACGAGTATAAAAGAAATAATGCTCGACACGCTCAAGTCTGAGCCCTGTGTCTCCGAAATACAGTATTGTTCTGTGTACGATCCTGAGACACTGGATGAGATGCAACGAATAGACCGCGAAGCGTTGCTTGCCGTTGCCTTGAAGGTGGGAAATACCAGACTGATTGACAATATTCTTGTTGATCCTGGCAAGTAATCGGGAGGATAGATAGAGATATGTTACAGAGAGTCCATATTCAGATACTGGATAACCCCTTAGAAGATGTCATCCTTGATGCGGAGGAGTTTGAAGAACCGATAAAGAACAAGATTCTTGCAGATGAGCTTCGCAAGGAGATGAACTACTGCTATCCGAATGTCGTATCTGTTGAGTATATCGACCTCTTCCTGAATGATGATCTGTATTTCCCCGAGATCAGGGATCTGCTCAACCAGGGAGCGATAAATACACCGATTATCCTCATAAACGGCATTCCCAAGATTCACGGGGGGATACCAAGGACGATTATAAAGGAAGAGGTAGAGAAGCTCCTCTCTGCCGGCCCCGTGCACTGATAGCAAGCGGGCAATCCCCGACAGCGGACTGTGCTCTGAGCACTGCGATGGAGTAGAAATCCTTGTCCCCGCTACCTTCCGGACATTCGTATGCTCGGGGATTTATGAATGTTTTCTCTTGAGTAATGCTTCCACAGTGGGGAATCGCCCCATATCCGTGTGAGGCAGGAACAGGGCGGACATATATTCGTCCATGAAACCCCTGGATACAGAAAGTTCCGTGTACGTCATCTTTGAAGCGATGTCTTCGGCCTCCTTCCGGAGTTCCTCTGAAAGGAGGCAAAGATAAGCCCCGGTGATCGAAGTATTTCCGAGGAAAGAGAATTTATCCATCGGAAGATCAGGTAACATCCCGAGGATGATAGCTTTATCGACATTGAGATAGTTGCCGAACCCTCCTGCGATATAGACCTTTTCGATCGCATCCATGCCAAAACCGACCTCCTTTAGCAACAGAGAGACACCGGCGTATATCGCCGCCTTCGCCCTCAGGACATTCTCTATATCCGTCTCCGAGAGCACCACATCTCTATCAGTACCTCTGTAAAGCACAAACTCAATTCCTTCATCGCCTTTCCGTATTCTGTCCGTCCTTTTTCCCTGAACCATTTTGCCCTTTTGGTCGATGACCCCGAAGAGAAACATCTCGGATATTGCATCGATCATCCCGGAGCCGCATATTCCGATCGGTGTTGCATTCCCGATAACGCCCACGACCGGCTCACAAGTGTCAGGGTTTATTCTGACAGATTCGATGGCGCCTTCTGTTGCGCGCATCCCATGCTTGATCCCGCTGCCCTCGAAGCACGGGCCAGCAGAACATGCCGCGGTCATGAGCCACTCATCGTTTCCTATCGCGATCTCACCGTTCGTGCCGATATCCATAAGGAGGGCAGTCTCGCGGTTTCTGTGCATTTGCGATGCGAGTACCCCGGCGACGATATCACCGCCGACGTAACTCGCGACACAGGGAACCGTGAAAACCGGAGCCTGAGAATTAATCCTGATTCTGGCGATCCCGGCCTTCCATGTGGGAAAAAAACTTATGGTCGGGATATACGGTTCCTCTCTGATGGAAGCGGGATCCAACCCCCAGAACAGATGGGACATCGTTGTATTGCCAGCGATAACAATTGATTCGATATCTTCCTTGCATACCTGATGTCTCTCGATGAGGGGGGCGAGGAGGTCGTTGATATCGGATACGATGGCATCCCTGAGATCATCAAGCCCTCTCCCCTCGGTGGCATGGATTATCCGTGTGATCACATCGTCGCCATATCGCATCTGTGAATTATACGTGGAACCCACGTCAATGACGCGGCCGTCAACGAGATCCACGAAGTATACGACTACCGTCGTCGTGCCGATATCGATAGCGAGCCCGTATTTCTCTTTGTTTTTGACATCAGATATCAAAATGGCCTCTAGACCATCCGTGTACCCCAGTGCGATCTTCCATCCCGCATCCCTGAAAGCCTTTCCCATGGAGGTGACGAATCCGTGGGAAAAGCGCATTGCTCGTATGTCTTTTTTTTCCAGCGACATTTTTAGTCGTTCGAGGTCGCTGATATTGTCGTGAATGGTTGGCGGAGGGATATCGAGGAGCAGTCTTTTCACGATCGGGGAAAGCTCAACGCGAAAAGACTGGAGGAGCTCAAAGAAATCGCGCGATTTCGACAGCGCAATCTTATCACCGACAACAAGCCTTGATTCCTGAGGGATCTCGATGAGCATATCCTGTGACGGGAAAGTCTGGCATGCGAGGACAATGCTAGCGTCCCGGTCGATCGAGGAAATCGTTCCAGAGGAAAGTACTGCAGCGTTGCCTTTAATGATTCTGAGCTTGCATTTGCCGCAAGTCCCCTTTCCTCCACAAGAGGATATAAGATACTCACCCTGCCGCTTCAAGGCGGCGTAAAGACTTTCTCCTTCCGAGACGAAAAGGGTTTTGCCTGATGTCAGCTTTGCTTCCATATCTCTTCCCTCTGTTACCCCTCCGTACGGGGTCTGGTCCGGGGCTTCACAATCTTTTTTATTATACACCATCGAAATGCACGGATAATGAGCAAAGGGTTCAGAGGATAGTGTCATTCCCCGGGTGCATGTTGTTAAAAGTAGGGGAAGCGATGTATAGTAATATTCTATGGAGAAGTATCTGAAGTTCGGCAGGTTTCTTATGGACAGGGGACTCATCAACGAGACGGACGTCCTCAAAGCGAGGATTGCCCAGAAGAAGAACAATCTCAGGATCGGAGAAATCGCGAAAGCCAAGGGGATGCTGACTGAAGATGAAATACAAAAGGTGCTGATTATTCAGGAGGATACGTTCGAGAAGTTCGGCCAGATTGCGGTGCGGGAACAGTTACTTTCTCGAGAACAGGTGTCAGCCCTCTTAAAGATGCAGGATGATACCTATCTGCTTTTTGGAGAGGCCCTGGTCCTCATTGGGGCGATAACGGAAGAAGAAGTCATTGCACAACTCAAGGACTTCAACCAGTTAAAATTCCGGAGCACTCTGCCGTGACAATGCTTTTCTGGAAAAGGTTTTGTGATGGTGGCAGGGTGTATTGGTCTTGGACATCATGAGCGGAAGAGGGCACAGCTGCTCATCTTTTAGGGAAGCCACGGCGATAAAAATTTTCTGGCCGAGTGCAGGAACCTCCATGCCTCTGAATACAAAAAAAGGATGCCTCTTCCCGGAAGATTTCTCAACCCATTCTTCCCTACTCGAATCCGGAGAGACCTCCAGTGTCTGTGGAAGCGGCGAGAACGCTGAAGTGGCCGGTTTTTGCAGGAAGCCACGCCAAGGTACTCTTTGGGATGACATCCTTCAGCGATTTGGATAACCTTGATTTCCGGCATATGCGGGAGATGATGCAGGAGTCCTGAGGTCTCATCAACTCTCCATCCCCCGGGTATGCCTGAGTATTTCTCTAGTGCATGATTGACCTGAAAACAAAACTGAATCCGTCACAGTATGCAGCGGTTACCACTACGCAAGGACCCCTCCTTGTTATTGCTGGTGCCGGGTCCGGCAAGACGAGGGTCATCGAATATAGGGTTCTGCACCTCGTCCAGAATAAAATCAATCCCAATGCTGTGTTGCTCTTAACCTTCACCAGGAAAGCAGCACAGGAGATGCTCTCCCGTGCATCAAGGCATGAGCCGAGATGCAAGAATGTCGAGGGCGGAACGTTCCACTCCTTTGCTTACAAGCTGCTGAAACGATATGCAAAAATCATCGGTTTCCCTGATTCATTCAGTCTCCTGGACGAAGGTGACGCTGAAGAGGCGATTCACCGGTGCGCCGCGAGAAGGAAATACTACGAACGGGAGAAGCGATTCCCAAAGAAAGATACCTTGCGCAGTATTATCAGCATGTCCGTCAACAAGAATACGTCCATAGGAGAGATTATCAAAAAGGGATATCCCCATTTTCTCGAATCCGCGTCGGATATAGAGACGCTGGGGAAGGACTACGCTGCATATAAGATTCAGAAGAATTATTTGGATTATGACGATCTGCTCGTTTTCGTGAGGCTTCTCCTCGAGGAGGATGAGGTCAGGGACAGGCTTTCAAAGAAGTATCAGTTCATTATGGTGGATGAGTATCAGGATACAAACAGGCTTCAAGGAGAGATTGCTTATCTGTTGGCAAAGCAACACAGGAATATCATGGTTGTCGGAGATGATGCACAGAGCGTCTATGGCTTCAGAGGCGCATCTCACGAAAATATTATGGACTTTCCGAAGAGATTTCCCGAATGCAGCATAATCAAGCTGGAGGAAAACTACCGCTCTGTACAGCCCATCCTCGATGTTGCCAACGCGGTCCTCGAAAACATGAAAAACAAATACTCAAAATGCCTCGTCTCCGCAAAAAAACAGAGTGGGCTGAAGCCGCAGCTCCTTTTTTTTAGGGATGCGTATGAAGAAGCCGAGTGGGTAGCAGAGAGGATAAAAGAACAGCGTGATGAGGGGATCCCCTTCAGCCATCAGTGTGTATTATTCCGCTCCCTTTACCTCTCTATCCCTCTCCAATCGGAACTGAGCAGGAGGGACATACCCTATGATACGTACGGCGGCATTAAGTTCTACGAGACCGCTCACGTAAAGGACGTTATGGCCCATCTCAAGGTGATCGCAAATCCAAAGGATGAACTGGCGTGGAAC
>Ga0187856_1002256_pt1 | contig 14378 bp, 15 predicted proteins | sample June2016WEW_8_40_FD_132443 | JGI IMG/M metagenome (GOLD analysis project Ga0187856, IMG submission 132443) | Peatland microbial communities from SPRUCE experiment site at the Marcell Experimental Forest, Minnesota, USA - June2016WEW_8_40 | ecosystem: Environmental > Terrestrial > Soil > Wetlands...
AGGGCCTCCATCTCCGTGATAAGTTCCGCAGCCACCTCGTCCCCCTCAATTAGGATCTTAACGGGCGTCAGTGTTTCCTTGATTTTGCCCTTGCGGTGCGCGAGATCATTGATATAGGTGATGGCATCGTTCGGAGATATCAGTTCTCCTCGATCCCATTTTATGCAATGGCCGTGCCGCCGTCCTTGAGTATGCCGGAATTGAGAGATATTTCCTACGATGTTTTGCTTACCTGCTCGCAATTTCATAGGCGTTGACAATGAGAAGGGATTGGAAAAGGTTGACTGAGCGATGACTGATTTTGTATGTAGTTAATACACAAGAGAAGCCAATATCACAGAATTGGCCAAGAAAGATAAAAGCATTCTATAATGCATTGATCTGTGGACATGTATATAATTGCCTCCACATCGGGATTGTGTGGCTAAGTGCTTTATATTATTGGTGCCTAAGGCGGGAATCGAACCCGCTTCTGCCCTTGGTAATACTGGGTTTCCAGGCACTTTAGAAGCGAAATAGAAGCGAGATGGTTTTGGGCTGGTTCTCCGGGTCGCGCGCTTGTCACCTTTCGTTTGTGCAACTTTGTCTCAGAGGGTCTTTGACAGTCGGCGCTTCCCCAGTGACGCTGACTGGCAGGTCTCAAAACCGGTGGTCTATGCAGGTATCCGCGCATAGCTATGCCCTTACAATCAAAAGCAGTCTAGGTAAACCCTTCGGAATAAGCCATAGTTGAATAACCGGATTCAGCTTTACCCGCCTCCACCACAACTCACAGGAGCTTCCAGTGGTCAGTGCCTTTCCGTGGTTGCTCTCTAATCCGCATCCGGGTATAATCAAGCATGGCGAGAATAATCGTCTGCGTCGACATGGACGCCTTTTTCGCTTCCGTAGAGCAACAGGACAACCCGGCCCCCGGGGGCAAACCCATCGCCGTGACCGGCGCCGGAGAGAGGACGGTCATCATGACCTCTTCCTATGAGGCTCGTGCCTATGGGGTCAAGACGGGAATGACGGTCTATGAGGCAAAGAGGCTCTGCCCGCACATAATCCTCATTGTGGTCCGGCAATGTCCAATGCATGGAAAGAAAAGGTTTTTCAAGCAGGAAAGAGATGCGTCCTGTGTCAGTGACTCCCCCCTCTATTCCACCATGTACGGCGTGCCCGGCCCGGTAGCCGTAGGAAACGCAGAAACGATCACAGCATGGAGTCCGTTATGGACCCGGTAAAAGAAGAGCAGGAAAAAGCTTACTAAATGCAATGCTGGGACCTCTATCGAACTAAGCACATAACATATTGTTATCATGGCAGTTTAACATGCCGCAAAAAGAGACATACCCCCAAAACTACCCCCAAAAGTGAAAGTACCCCCGGTTATGAACATTCCGGCAGGTCGAAGGGGATAGGAGGATCGGTCACGTGATGTTACCGATCTATTCCCGCTCCCGCGCGGAAGGATGAGCACGGGGCGGGGGAGGAGGTACCGCTTTAGCTGTTATAGGGTCAGATTGTTTCTATTCTGCCGTTTGGCCGGGAAATTCTTGATTATAGGCTCACTCAAGGAGAAAATGAGAAGGCCCCTTTCGAGCATGTTGGAAATAGCATCGGAGCCGGTCGTGTGGGCTTGTTAATTAAGACATATCTCAACACCACCTTATTTTAAAACCTCACGAGAATAATAGTCATAGTAAAAACAGGGAGATATCCGGGGAAGAAAAAGAGCTTTGACCTATATCACGGGAGGGGTGTATAAGGTGTGTATATGGGGAAGCAAAGAAAATTGAGAAGGGCGCAAGAGAGAGCGGCGACCCTGGACCTAGAGCAGGGTAAGCGTCCCTACAAGGTGCACAGGCGACGGCTTCAGTTCTCGTCGGCCTGGCAGGTATCATCGTTTGTCAAGTCTTCCAGCGCCTCGGTTATGCCGTCCCGCAACGCGTCCTGCACCTCGGCAACGGTTTTTAGCCGGTGAATCCTTGGTGCCAGTTCAGAAGGGATGGACAACAGGCGCGTCCTGACCTTGGCATACTCTTCCCCCACTTCGCGGGAAACGTCAGAAGCCATGACCACGAGTTCAGCTTTCGTCTTATATTCCAGTTGGGTCAGTAAGGCGAGATAGCTTTCTTTTTATGCGCCTGGCTTCCTTGATCGACATTGTAATGTCCACATCGGTGATATCGAGATCCGGCATGGTGAGGTCTATGGCGTCGAGGTCCTCAATAATCCGGTCTACTGCCCGTGTGAGAGTCTTACCAGAGAGGATAGCTTGTCCTTCGGTTATCCCTGCGGACCTATACCGTTTAAGGTTCTTATTCGACGCCTCGACGTTGACCTTATCGCCCTGAAACACCAACCAGCCACGCTTTCGCCATTTAGTTACGGCTGCTTTGGATACTCCGTGAGAAGCGCCATATTTCCCCATCGATAAAAATTGTTCCATAATTCACCTCCAGGGTAAACCTAAGCTGAAAAATCGAGTAGCTGGACACACATCGAGACGCGCAATGCCCGTTTGGAAATAACCCCCTGGGAAGGACCCGCTCATAGGGTAGGGTCTCACGACTTGGCCGCCTCTGCATATCGGCATATAAGGGGCGGGCCGCAGGCGGGGATGAGACCGCAGGCGGCCGCCTGTAGGAGGTAGTGGGCGGCTCCCTGGCAAGTGAGGAGACGCCCAGGAGAAATAGCGTATTACTGCAAGTACTTCTCAAGAAGCTCGCCCCTTTGCTTTTCCAATTTTGGCGCGCTCCGGGCAAAGAATATCCGCGCAAGGTGATCGCCCGTATCGTGCGAGACATACCAGCCGGCCAGTTCGCGCGCGGCAAGGCATTGTCTCACCAAGTCGCCTACGACGCCCCGCGCCTTTTCTTCAAGAGTCTCAGCCACGGCCGCCCAAAACTCTTTTGTGCTCGTCGTAAGTCGCTGGCGCAAATCGTCAACCTCGGCTTTCATGCGAAGTTCAACCGGCCCATGAGCGGAGACGACCGCCTCAAAGTCTTTGATTTCGCTCTCCAACTTCTTCACGGCGTTGCGGGCGGCCTTCAGGTGCTCCGGCGTCGCTGTCCCGCCTGCGATCTCGGTAAGCACCGTTTCAACGCACTGCTCGGCGTTGATAAGCCTGGCCCTCGCCGCGCCGAGATCAATCTCCGTTTTTGCTCGATTTTGCCCGACGTTCCTCGACTTTTCCTCGGCCTCTGACAATTTTCCTTCAAAGGTCCGCAGGGCCTCTTTCGCCAATTTCACGTGATCCGATAATTTTTCCATTTAGCGGCCCTCCTGAGCCTGGCGAAACGCGTGGTCCCAGGGCGGAAGCGTGGTGGCCTGCCTTGTCTCCGCGCCGGTGTCGGGCCTGCCCAGGGCCTTTAAAAATGCCCTGTCCCATTCTGACGCAATTCGCGGATCTAGGACACCAATCCCAACCCCGTTCAAGTGCTTGAAATCCAACTCTTCGTTGACTGTCATCGTTTTATACCTCCATGATTAAGTTATCGGGCCTTCTGCCCGTTGTTGTGCCGCCCCTACAACCATCCATCTACAACCAACCATCCCGCTCAAGTGTGTCGTTTCTGCCTGTCTGTCGTAAGGTCTCTGCCTTCTCTTGTAGTTTCGGATACTCAGCTTCCCATTTTTCTTGTGAATCCGGCAGAAGATCAAAAACTTGTTTAGCCCTTTTGTACTCTGTAGCATCCTCCCGCTCTGACAAAAAGATTACCGTTCCCATGCTTCACTTACCTCGCCTGTCTGCTTTGCGCTGCCTGGCCTCTTCCCAGGACAAAAGCACGCCGGGCCTGGCCACCTTCATCCTGCCGTCTCAAGAATCGCCCGCGCCGCCGCCATCCGACTTATCATTGCTGGCCCGCATTCCTGCGCCTGTAAATGCCTCTCCCTTGCCCCGTTCGCTCGATCACGCCCTCACTGGCAAGCTGGGCAAGAACCACGTTGCAAAGGTGCTTTTCCCTGCTTTCGGTCAATCCCAAGGCTCTTTGACTATCTTTGACTGAGAATTGACTACCATTGATTGACTCCACGAAGGCCCGCACGCGCTCCGATATGTTGCGGCCGTCTGCCTTCGGTGCTCCGGCCTCTGCCCCTGGCCGTGGTTGCCTGCGGGCAGGTATAGGTGAAAGGGAGTCCTTCAGGGCCGCATTGCCTTTCCGCAGGGCCTCGATAACCTCATCGATGGTATCGGCGTTCAAAGAGATGCCCTTCCGGGTAGGCTTCAATTCGCCCTGTGCATCCTCGTAGTAGACGCGGCAATCGATGAACCTGTGACCGTTGTAGTCAGTGAGAATGACCTTGATGTATTCTTTCGTGTTCTTTTGGATGACAGCTATTTCAGTCAACTCGTCCTCCTGTGGCTTCGGCGGCATGGACTCCTCGAAGGGGTCGAAAAAAAGTCATCGCGATCTTGAGTGATTTTGAGGTATGGACGCACCTGGAGGAGACTCCCGAAGGAGGTAAGATGCATCGTGGGGGTGATGCCTCTGGTATATATATAGAAAAGAGTGTCCTTTCTGCCCTTGGGGAAATATGCGACAAGTGTCTTTTCTGCCCTTGTAGCGGGTGCCAGATTGGGGGACCCCAAAATGACAAGTGTCCTTTCTGCCCTTATCGTGTGCAGTTTTTGCCCTTGACGATGAATTTGCTCACCCACGGAAAGACTCCCATCTGATTTCTTTGAAGGCGACAGTTCCATAAGCCTTCCACCGCTCCGATAGTTTAAACTCACTCTGTCCGAGACCCTTGAATGATCGCAGACCGCCTTTCTTCACGCCGTCAACAAACCCGTGGCTCATCAGGGTCTTTATCACACCCGCAAAAGTTCTCCTCGGGCATCCGTTGTTTTCCGCCTCGGCATAGCAGAAGGTGAATATTGCCTGATAGTGTTCCTTCTCCCAAGAAGGTATCTTGACCTTTCGCAAAAAAAACGGGAGCATCTTACAGGACGCTGCGGTGAGTTCCTGGTATGCCTTGCTGTCCATCATGTCATATGTGACCATTACATAAGGTCGGACCCATATCTTTTTTTTCTTCTTACCTTGTGCCTTCTTGATTTCCATACCGCCCCCTGTCGCGGCCCGGATAGGAAACAGGGAAGGCCGGCCGGGGGACCGGCCTTGTCGGGTGTACACCCCTATCCCTGAAAGGTTTCGCAGTCATGGCCCTTACGCCTCCCGCTTATCGCAAAGCCGGTCAATATCGCTCTCTAACCATGCCGTTGTCCGTGGCGAGAGCTTGACGGGCTTTGGAAAACGGCCTACCTTAACGCCCGACCACCACGTACTCTTCGAGACAGGGATGCGCTCCAGCACCTGCCGAAGACGTAAGAAACGGCGATTTCGTTCCGCACTTCGGCTCGGTGAATCCGGGGCCTTGGCCGTGCTCTTCTTGGATTGTTTGGGCATGTCGCTGTTCACCTCCGTATGAGTTTGTTTCATACGGTATGATAAACGCGGGATGGGAATTTGTAGATTGATGTTTAAGGGAAACGCTAAACGTCAACCAGGGATGTTGGAAGATTTTGTGGCCGGTTCTTCAGAGCACCAGCTTTCTACTTCAATAGACGCAGCGCCGATCATTGTTACGGCCCTTTTGTAAGCTGTCTCAACCCGCTTGTAAGGGGGCCATAGCTCGGGAGTGTAGGCCGGGGTTCTTTCCCCCCGTGGAAGCTCTTCTCCGCTAAGCCTACGAGCTATTTGGAGTAAAGAAAGTCCGTCCTTGACATGAAAATCGTAAATTTTCCACAGGTCATACTCGCGCTTCTTCCTGATCGTTCTGCCCTCCGATATGTCGGGGTTCATTACCTTATCCCGGTACATATCTTCTTTTGCATTGTTGATGATCTCCATAAAACATCTTTTCAATTCTTCGTCGTTTGCGTTCAAGTCGATTGAGAGCCGCATATACATTCGGTTCTTGCGCCACGTCCAGAGACTATCCGGTAGACTAATCGGTATGGGTCCATTTTCCCCCCATTCCCCTTGACCTTCTTTCATCAAAACAACAGCTTCTCGTTCAAAGAGTTTCAAGAGTGCTTCTCTGATTCCGTCAAACGCAGGTGCGCCCGGAGGCATGGTGAGGTAATGAAGCTCCAAGGGGTTCCATGGAAAACGCGGCTTTTTGGATAGCTTTTTCTCAGAGTCAGACTGTTTGTAGTACTCCTCCAGAGCCTTCCGATATTCAAGATATTTCGGGCATCGGCTTATTGCCTCGAGTCTGTCTCGCGTGGTCATTCTCATTTTCGCTTCTCCCTGCGATTTCTCCGAAAAGAACAGGGGAAGGGGCGGAGAATACCCCTTGTCGCGTCGCGAACGCTATCCCCCAATGGTCTATCCTCCACTAATCGATTTTAATTGTATGATTGCGCGGGTTATACGCCCACACCCCGGCGCCGTCATGGCCATACATAGCGTCTGCATCTCGGTATACGTCACTCCGCTTGGCATGGACAAGTCCCTCTTGCGGGTACTCGATCTCGTCGGTGTGCGGCAATATCGCTATCATTCTGTACCCACTGCCGACCTTTTGCGCCCTGATTTTCGCTCTCATCGCCTCCCCCTGTTGAGCTCTATTTCGTTTCCTTCCTGTGCAATGGCAACACCTGTGCCCCCTGCTTCAGCCTGTCCAGGTAATCGGCCCATGTCTGCATCATCTCGCGTCGTCCTTCGAGGTGCGCCGTTCGGTTGTATGCTCGGCCGTTCGGATCCCTGACGGCATGGGCAAGCTGATGCTCTATGTAGTCCGGCCTCACCTGCAATACCTCGTCAAGGATCGTGCGGGCCAACGCTCGGAAGCCGTGGCCGGTCATGGTGTCCTTATCGTATCCCATGCGCCGTAACGCTGCATTCACGGTGTTGTTGCTCATTGGCCTTGCGAAGGACCTAACCGAAGGAAACACGTACCTGCTCGCGCCGGTCAACTGCTTCAGTTCCGTCAATATCTCTATGGCCTGAGCGCAAAGCGGTACGATATGCGGTTGTTTCATCTTCATCTTATGCGCCGGTATGTTCCAAACCCCCTCGTCAAGGTCCATCTCCGCCCATTCTGCCTGTCTAAGCTCTCCAGGACGCACAAAGAACATCGGGGCAAGTCGTAGAGCACACTTCACCACAAAGTAGCCCTGATAGCCGTCTATGGCCCTGAGAAGGGGTGCAACATCCTTCGGGTCCGTGATTGCGGCGTGGTGTTTTTCTCCGGGTTGTGGCAAGGCCCCCCGCAAATCCCCTGAGCAATCGCGTTCCGCCCGGCCCGTGGCGACCGCGTACCTGAGCACCTGGCCGGCTGTGGTTCTCACGCGGTGTGCGGTGTACAGAGCGCCCCGGCTTTCTACCCGTCGAAGGACAGCCAAAAGCTCGCGGGCCTTGATGTCATTAACGGGCTGCTTCCCTATCCAGGGGAAAAGGTCATGCTTCAATTGGGCCATAATCACAGCGGCGTGGCCTTGCGTCCATGAAGGGGAGAATTTCGCGTGCCACTCAAGGGCGATCACCTCGAAGGTCTCAGTCTCTACAGTCTCTGCCTGCTTCATGGCCTTGCGGACGGCCCCCGGATCAATGCCGTGTTCGATCTGTGTTCGGGCCTCCTCTCTCTTCGTTCTCGCCTCTGCAAGGGAGATTTCAGGATAGGGGCCAAGCGCAAGAAGTTTTTCTTTGCCCTCGAAGCGATATTTGAACCTCCATAGTTTCCCCCCGGAAGGAGTCACGAGAAGGAATAAGCCGCCGCCGTCAAATAACGTGACCTGTTTCCCCTGAGACTTCGCTTTCAGGACCTTCATGTCTGTCAGTGGCGTAATGCGTTTTGGCATGGTCAACCTCCCTTTTGGGTATACGGCATTCGGTTGGGTATACGCTACTCCTCAATCGTATACCCAAAATCACTGGATTTCAATAGATATTATAACACGTCTTCGGACAATCAACAACAAAAAACCCGCTATTTCTAACGGGTTTTGTACTTCATTGGATTGCCTCAAACACTAATATTATGCCTGGGACCGGAATCGAACCGGTATGGTGGGTAACCACCGAGGGATTTTAAGTCCCTTGCGTCTACCTATTCCGCCACCCAGGCAGCACCCTAACTTATAATAGGAATCACCATTTTTGTCAATATTTAAAGGCGCTGCGCAACAAGCCCGGTCTCTTCCGGGTCGCAGTCAGGCAACTCGGTATCAGGGGGCGGCGACGAACTTGAAGGGCGAGGAAAAAAGCTCATTTATCAGCTCTCTCGAAAGGGCGCCGAAGACCCATTTCGAGAAGGAGAAAGGCTTCTCCGCGTAAACCAGGGTCGGCTTCCCCTTGATCTTGAGGCTGGTCTTGAGGGCATCGACGGTATCATAAAAATTCCCTATGCCGTCGATGAGACCCAGCTCTTTTGCCCGGTTTCCCGTGTAAATCTTGCCTTCGGCCAGCTCCTTCACCCTCTCCGGGTCCATGTTTCTTGCCGCGGCAATGTCCTTGATGAACTGCTCATAAATGCTCCGGACTATCCCGTCCATATACGCTCTTTCGGCCTGGGTCATCTCCCTGAAAGGCGAGCCCGCATCCTTGAATTCGCCTGCTTTGATGGTGTTGCTTTTCAGGCCTATTTTTTTGAGCACGTCCTCCACTATCATGAGCTGCATGATCACACCGATGCTTCCTGTGATGGTCGATGGGTTTGCATACAGCTTTTCCCCGGCCGAGGCTATATAATAGCCTCCCGATGCGCAGGTGGAGCCCATAGAGACGTACACCTTCTTCTTTTCCTTCAGTTTTATCACTTCCCTGAAGATCTCCTGCGTGGGGCCTACGCCCCCTCCGGGCGAGTTTATTCTCAGAATAACCCCTTTTATCGAAGAATCTTCCTTGAAGCGTATGATATCCTCCATAGCTTCCCTGGACCCGGATATCAGGCCCTCTATCTCGATGACGCCTATCTGGTCGCCCGAGGGTCTGCGGGCGAAGCCGGAGATGAGGGACACACAAAAGATGAGAACGATCAGCGAGAGAATAATGACCAGGGCTTTCTTTTTTCGACTCCACGGCATGGTTTCACCTTCTCTTGAGTAGTATAGTCCCGAATGGCCGTTTTTGCGAGATTATCGCTTTTCTCAGCTTGGCGATCTCCAGCATCGCCAGGACTGTTGCAACCCTGTCGCGCAGGTCCTGCTCCAGGTCCATGCTCCAGGCATATCTCCCCTCGCGCGCGAGCTGCTCCCCGATCTCTTCCAACTTCTCTTCGAGTGTCGGCCGTATCTCCGCGACGGTGAGGAATCGCTCCTCTTTGCTCTTTATCAACTGGAAAAACAGGTCAGCCAGGGAGAACGCATCTTCCTCTTCCTCTTCTTCGATGACGGAATTGCGGCTGAAGATGTCTCTCCCGAGCACGGGAAAGTCACCAAGGCTCTTCGCCATAGCCTTGAGCTTTTCGTATTCTATGATTTTTTCGACAAGCTCCCCTCTCGGGTCCTCACCCTCCACAGGAAGGAGCATCCTCGATTTGATGAAAATCAAAAGAGACGCCATCTCGATGAAATCCTCGGCGATCTTCAGGTCCATCTCCTGCGCCAGATCGACATATATAAGGAACTGCTCGGCGATTTGGCCGATGGGGATATCGAAGATATCGATCTTGTTTCGTTTGATGAGCGTGATCAGAACCGGGAGTGGGCCTTCGAAACATTCGGTCTGCAGTTCGAGGGTCGAGGCGCTGAAAGTTATCAAGGCGTCCCTTCCTCCACCCCGACATGGTGTTCTTTCATATACTCAACCACAAAGGCCGACTCCTGCTGTTTGGTCGTAAAGTTCCGGTCGATTTTGGCTTCTTTGAGCGCCTCGAGGATCTCCCTGAAGACGGGGCCTTCCTTGATGCCTATGGCCAGCAGGTCAACTCCTGTCATGAGGGGACGGAAGCCCTCCGCGTAGGTGATATAGTTCGAGACCGCCTTCTTTACCTCCTCCGAACGAGCTTTGGCCATGACGAAAAGGCGACCTTCCTGGCTCACGAGTTCAAGCTGTTTGTACACCTCGCTCTTCTTCATGAAACGGATAGCTGTGATAAGCCTTCCCGTGACCTCCCCCACAGCGGCCACCTCATGAGGAAGTTTTTTTCTCACGGATTCAGACGCCACGAGCTTTCTCGAAAAATCGCCCGCATCCGCAAGGGACATACGGTCCACAAGGCCGAGGAGGTAGTAGAAGACCCTGTTGTACTTGTCCTTGTACAACAGGTTGTACCACTTGAGGACCGTATCCATCTCGCCGAAGAGCTTCTCCTTTTCGTGGTCGAACGTCAGGGAAGGGTAGATGAACCTGAGGAGGTCGAGCTCCTGGAGCCTCTTCATGATCCGCCCGGGGTCGGCCTCCGAGAGGATCAGCACAAGCTCCCTCCATATCCTGGGACCCCCTATTTTCGACAGAAAGCTCATTTTGACGGCATTCTTCATGAGGTTGACGGTGAACTTGCCGATCTGGAAACCGAAGCGCTGCTCGAACCTGACCGCCCGGAACACCCTGGTCGGGTCCTCCACGAAGCTGAGGCTGTGCAGCACCCTGATGCTCTTCTCCTTTATATCCCCCTGGGCGCCGAAAAAATCGATAAGCTCGCCGAAGGTGTTTTTGTTGAGCGAGACGGCGAGGGTATTGATGGTAAAATCCCTGCGGTAGAGATCGAGCTTCAGAGAACTGTGCTCGACAATGGGCAGGGCCGCCGGGGCTTTGTAGTATTCGAGCCTGGCTGTTGCCACATCCACCTTGGACCCGTCGCCGTAAAGGATCTTTGCCGTCCCGAATTCCTTGTGCATGCGGGTCTTGATGCCGAGGCGTTTCCCCAGCTCCTCCGCGAACCGGATACCGTCCCCCTCGATCACGACATCGATATCGAAGTTCTCGTTGCGCAGCAGCAGGTCCCGGACGAAACCGCCCACCAGGTAGGCGTGGAAGGCCATCTCATCGGCGAGGCTGCCGATGGTGATGAGGCGGTCGAGTACGGGCAGGCCGATCCGCTCCTCCATCAGCTTCTTCACGTTTTTCCGTTTTTCGTACACGTCGTGATAGTCGAGCTTCCCAAGGACACTCTTTCTGATCTCATCTTCGAGTATGCGGAGGAGATCGGTCCGCGTCACCGCGCCGATCAGTTTCCCTTTCTCCGTGACCGGGAGAAACCTCTGGTTGCCGCCTATGATGATCTCCTTCACGCGCTCTATGGAATCGGTGGGCCGGGCAGTGGAGAAATCGGTGATCATGTACTCCCTTACGGAAAGCTCTTCCAGCCTGTGAAAAACGGCCTTCTCGACGATCTGCCTGGTGATGATGCCCGTCACCTTATGGCCGAAAGTGACCGGCAGGGAATTGATATTATACTTGGTGAGGATGTCCCTCGCCGCGCGCAGGGGCGCATCCTGGTCCACGGAGACGACGGGGAAGAACATGATGTCCCTTGCCGTCCACAGGGGCTTGACCAGAGTGGCCAGACTTTCGAGCAGCACTGATTTCGCTTCTACAAGAGTAGCCTCCTTCAGTGTGGCGGAGGCGGCCTCCTTGTGGCCGCCCCCTCCCATAGGGGCGAGGATCCGGCCCACATCCACTTCCGGGACCCGGCTTCTGCCGACGATATATATCCTGTCATCCATGCGAAAAAGGGCAAAGATCGCATTCAGGTTCTCCATGTCGCGGTATTTCTGGACGAGGGCGGCAAGGTCGCCCACGTAGTGCTCGGTGCTGCCCTCGGTGACCACCACGTCTATGCCGTTGATGTTGTGCACCGTTGCCGCCTCTATAAGATCGTGGAGCACGTAGACCTGCTCCGGCGACATCTCCCTGACGAGGATATCGGAGACGATATCCACGTGCGCCCCTTTGGAGAGGAGGAACGAGGCTGCCTCAAAATCGCGCTGCGCTGTTGACGGGTAGTGAAAACCGCCTGTCTCCTCGTAAATGCCGAGCATCATAATCGTCGCCTCTTCAGGCGATATGTCGCAGCCCTTTTCCTGCAGCAGCTCGACGAGCATGCTCACGCAGGCGCCGCCTGTCCCTATGACGTTCACCTCGCCCACGATGTCGTCCTCGGCGGGCGGGTGGTGGTCGTATACATGGACAGAAACGCGCGTTGAACCGACGAGCTTCGCGAAACCCCCGATCCTGTTCTTCTGTCTTGTGTCCACAAGGATGAGCGTCTCCACCTCGTCACAATTGATGTCCCTCATCTTCGCTATGTTGAGGAAATAGAGGGTTGAGCGAATGAGGAAGTCCCGGACGGTCTTTTCCTGAGAGCCGGGAAACACGAGGACCGCGTCGGGATACAACTTCTTGGCCGCCACCATGGAAGAAAGGGCATCAAAGTCTGCGTTGAAATGGGTGGTAATGACCTTCATTTCCGGAAAGATTAAAGCAAGGGCACGGTGATGTCAACCATGTGGCTATGCAGAAAATGTTTCTTGAAAAATCCCTCATAAGCTGTTCAAATGTAGATGAGCGAATATCGAAACTCTTTTAGACGTGCGAGAAGGCATGAAAGCTGAAAAACCGGACAATGCGAGTCGTCCTTTTGCCCTTCACAGGCTTCGGGAGAGTGAGATCATGTACCGGACACTCTTCGACAACGCCACTGACGGGATATTTCTCACGTGGTAATGGTACATTTTATGTACCATTAATGGACCATATTACTATCATTTTTTTTCCGGTACCTGTGATATTAACTTCTACCATCGGAAAGGGGGTAAAGCATGAATATTATCGACGTGATCGCAAAACAGGCGCGTTTTGTTCCTGAGGGGCCGGCGTTCGTTGAGGTCAGACCGCTATCCGGGGTGAGAGGGGAGATAAGCTGGAGAGAGTTCTATGAGAGGGTGAACAGGCTTGCCGACAGTCTTCTCGGGCTTGGCGCCGGAAAGGGGGAGAAGGTTTTTCTCCTGGGCAAGAATTCATTGAATTGGCTGGAGGCGTATTTTGCAATTCTCGCGACCGGCGCATGGGCCGCTCCCCTCAACTTCAGGTTCACCGATGATGACATCCGCTTTTGCGCGAGAACGGCCGAGCCGGTGATCTTCATTTTCGATGAGGAGTTTGCGGACCGCATTCAAAAGCTTCGGGGTGACCTGCCCACGGTGAGGTCCTACATCGTTGTCGGCGGAAAAGGCACCGAGACCGTAAGGGCCATGGAGGGCCTCATCGAAAAGGGTTCACCAGGCGCCCCGAATATCGAGCTTGAAGACGAGGCCGAGGCAGCCCTCTACTTCACGTCGGGCACGACAGGGGCCCCGAAGCCCGTGCTCATTCAACACAAGAGCCTCATGTCTGCGGCCGTTACGGAGGCGATGAACCATAGGCTGGTCCAGTCCGATCGTTTTCTCATGATGCCGCCGATGTACCACGTCGCTATCTCCCATGCCCTCGGCGTCATGGCGGCGGGCGGATGCAGCGTACTCCTCACCGAGCAGATAACCGCCAAGGCCATGGTAGAAACCATCGCAAAGGAGCGCATATCAGTGGTGTTCCTGCTCGTACCGTGGGCCATGGACCTCCTGGAGGCTTTCGACAACCACCGGATAAAGATCGAGGAGTACGATTTGAGCCGGTGGCGCCTGACCCATATGGGGGCGCAGCCCATCCCCCCTAGCCTGGTGAAGCGGCTCAAGACGTATTTCCCTCACATGCAGTATGACACGACGTACGGATTGAGCGAAACCATGGGCCCTGGGGTCGTCGACCTGGGCATAGAAAACGAGAGAAAAGTAGGTGCTATCGGGAAGCCCGGCCTCATGTGGGATGTGCGGATAGTCAACGACGCAGGAGAAGACGTCCCGCAGGGAGAGGTGGGCGAGCTCATCGCGAAAGGACAGGCGGTCATGAAGTGCTACTACAAGAATCCGGAATTGACCGCCTCCACCATACGAAACGGGTGGCTCCGTACGGGTGACCTTGGGAGATTTGATGAGGAGGGCTTTATCTATCTCGTGGACCGGAAAAAGGACCTTGTCATCAGCGGTGGAGAGAATATCTATCCCGTCGAGGTGGAAGGGGTCATCTTGAAGCACCCCAAGGTCCGTGATTGCGCGGTGATCGGCATTCCCCACGATCGCCTCGTGGAAGCGACGTGCGCGGTGATCGATCCCCTCGAAGGGGAGTCTCTGACCGAGGAGGAGATCCGCGCGTACTGCGAGGAGCACCTGCCCCGGTATAAAAGGCCGTATCGCATCGTTATCGATAAGGTGCCGAGAAACCCAACGGGGAAAATAGAGAAACCGAAGCTGCGGGAAAAATATAGCAAAGGAGCGTAGGAAACGAGGAGCAGGAGAAGAGGTACGGGGAATTGGAGTCGAGGGTCAAGGACGTGACGGAGTTCATTATCGACGTCCTGAAGATCAAGCCGGAGGAGCTGACCCTGAAAAAGGCGTTCGAGGG
>Ga0187856_1002262_pt1 | contig 14366 bp, 16 predicted proteins | sample June2016WEW_8_40_FD_132443 | JGI IMG/M metagenome (GOLD analysis project Ga0187856, IMG submission 132443) | Peatland microbial communities from SPRUCE experiment site at the Marcell Experimental Forest, Minnesota, USA - June2016WEW_8_40 | ecosystem: Environmental > Terrestrial > Soil > Wetlands...
CGCCGTGGGCAAAATTGATCATGGTGAGAATGCCGTAGACCATGGTATAGCCCAACGCGATCAGGGCATAGATGCTCCCGAGCTGGAGCGCGTTCAACACCTGCTGCAAGAGGTAGCTCATCGAAGGTCCGGGCCCGGCACGTGCCGCGGGGACAAAGGGGAGGAGGCCTCATGGATGCGCATTGGCGAAGTAGACAAAACTGCCATCCTTGATCCTGAGGACCACGGCGCTTTTTACAGGATCGGACGAACCTTCCCTGAACTGCATGTCACCGGTCACCCCCTCGTACTTCTCGATTTTTGCGAGGGCATCCCTCACGGCCTGCCGATCGATCTTGCCGGCCTCGCTGACTGCCTGTCTGAAAAGACCGAAGGAATCATAGGTCAGGGCAGCCACGTCGTCGGGCATGCCGCCGTAGGCCGTCTTGAAGGCCTGAATGAACCTCCTCGCCACCGGGGCCGCCGCATCGGGCGCGTAGTGCGTGCTGAAGTAGCACCCTTCGCAGTCATTGCCGCACAGCGTGATCAGCTCCCGGCTCCCCCAGGAGTCGCTTCCGAGGAAAGGCGCCTTGATGGCCAGTCTCCTGGCCTGCTGGATCTGGAGGGGAACCTCGCTGTAGTAGTTCGGAAGGAACACCACATCAGGCTCGGCTTTCTTTATCTTGGTAAGCTGCGCGGAGAAGTCCCTGTCGTTGGTCGTATACGTTTCAAAGGCGACGACCTTCCCCCCGTTTTGCTCAAAGGTCGCTTTAAAAAATTCCGCGATCCCCTTGTTATAATCGGATGCGACATCGTAGAGGACCGCGGCCTTTCGCGCCTTCAGGCCGTCCATGGCGAAGCGGGCCAGCACGCGTCCCTGAAAAGGGTCGGTGAAGCAGGCGCGGAAGACGTACTTCTTCGGGGCCCCCGTCCGCGCGTCGACTGTCGTCTTGGGGTTCGTGGACCACGGCGTGATGAGGAGGACTTTCGATCCCTCGGCTATCTCAGAGGCAGGGATGGCGTAACGGGTCGCGTTGGGGCCGATAATAGCGAGCACTTTCTGCTGGGTGATCAGCTTCTGGGCGGCGGAAGCGGACTGATCGGCCTTTCCCGCGTTGTCCTCTATGAAGAGCTCCACCTTGTAGCGCGTATCGCCCACCTGAACGCCGCCGGCGTCGTTCATTTCCTTTACTGCCAGTTGAGCGGCCTTCTTGCAGGATTCCCCCACGGCCGGCATATCGCCCGTCAATTCGGCGATAACCCCCACCCTGATCGTGGAAGGGGCCTTCTCACCGCAGCCTGCCGCACCCAGAGCGACCAGCACACAGATGCACCACACAAGGCCCGCTCTCTTCATGACCTTCTCCTCTTTAGCAGGTATCTCGTTTTCCGTTTTGTGCCGAGGGCTTATAATAGCAAAGAAGAAGCAGGAATGTCCACCCCCTTCACTTCTTCCTGAAGAGAAGTCTTATCGGGGCGCCCATAAAGCCGTATTTTTCTCTCAGCGCGTTCTCGAGATATCTCTTGTAGTGCTCCGGAATACGGTCCGGGTAATTCAAGAAGAGGATAAATGTGGGAGGCACCGACTTGAGCTGGCTCACATAGAAAATCTTCACCTGCTTCCCTTCCGCCATGGGGGGACTCAGCCTCCGGGTGAACTCCTCGAAGGCTCTATTCAGCTTCGGCGTGGATATCCTCGTTGTTAACTGCCCGTAGACGGCGGTATCGATGTCAAGTATGTGCTCCACCTGCTCCCCTGTGAGGGCCGACGTGAAGATGACCGGCGCGAAGTCCGCATGGGGGAGACGCTGCCGGACCATTGTGCGATACTCGTCTTCAGCGACATCACGGTCCATCAGATCCCGCTTGTTCACCACGATCCCGATCCCCTTGCCCGTCGAGACGATAAAATGGGCGATGGTCCCATCCTGATGGCCGATCCCGAGCTGTCCGTCGATGACGAGATTGACGACGTCTGCCCGCTCGATGCTCCGCAGGGCACTCGTCACTGAATACTCCTCCACTTTCTGGGAAATCCTGCTCTTCTTTCTCAACCCGGCAGTGTCGATCACCGTGAACGTTTTCCCCTCACATTGGATGACGGAATCGATCGCGTCTCTCGTAGTCCCCGGTGCGTCGCTCACGATCATGCGGTCCGAGCCGAGCAGCCTGTTCACGATGGACGATTTGCCCGTATTCGGTCTGCCCACGACGGCGATCCTTATGCCCTGGGGTGCCTCCGCCTCCGGACCGGTATCAGCTATCCGGGCAATGTCTTCGAGCAGGTCGCCCACCCCGAGCCCATGGGCAGCGCTGACCGAATAGAGCTTCTCCACACCCAACCGGTAAAAATCGGCGGTCTCCGCCTCCCTCTTCTGCGAATCCACCTTGTTGACCACGTAGAAGACGGGCTTGTTGTAGCGGCGCAGAATTGACGCTATCTCGCGGTCGTCGGGCAGCAGGCCGTCGCGCGCGTCCAGGAGAAATATGATCATCGACGACTCTTCCACGGCCCCGTAGATCTGCTCTTTCACGAGAGACGTGATCTTTTCAACGCCCTCCGGCTCAAATCCCCCGGTATCGACGATCACGAAGGATTTCCCCCCAAACTCGAACTCGCCGTAGTTCCGGTCCCTCGTGACGCCGGGAATATCCTCGGTTATGGCCTTCCTGCGGCCGATAATGCGGTTGAAAAGGGTGGATTTCCCCACGTTCTGCCTTCCGACGATGGTGATGACCGGTTTCATGCCGGCCCACCCTGCCCGGGCGCAGATCTCACTATCAGGCCCGGCGCCGACCCGGCAACCGGCAGCGCCCCCTGGTAGACATCGACCGTCAGGCGGCCAAGGGAGAGCGAAACCGGCACCTTCAGGTTAAAGGGCCTCATCCTTCGAGGATCCGTCTGAGCTGCAGGAGCAGTTTGCATGTCGCTCCCCATATCCTTTCGCCTTCGTAATAGATTACGGGAGCTTCTATGCTCTTCCCCCGGTGTTCCACCGTTGTCGTCTCCGGCGCATAGTCCATCAGGTAGCGGAAAGGCAGGCAGATAAGATGGTGCACCTCATCGGGGTTGAGCTTGAAGTCATAGGGATAGGGTATGAGGCCCACATACGGGGTGATCACAAACCCGGTTACCGTCTCCATATCGTCCAGCCGGCCGACGATCTGGATATCGTCAGGCTTTACGCCGATCTCCTCGTCGCATTCCCGTAGTGCCGTCCGCACCGTTTCCTGATCACCCTCCTCGTACATGCCGCCGGGAAACGAGATCTCCCCTTTGTGGTACCTTAACGTGGTCGTTCTTTTCGTCAGGAGGATACGGGTATCATCGCCGTCGGCAGCAATCGGTATGAGCACGGATGCCCTCGCCCCGGCGTCGGAGTGCAGCGAGGAGGGGCTATAGGCCGCCAATTTCTGTGTAAGTTGGGGAATCATGGGTTCTATTGTAGCAGGAAGGCCCGCGGTAATCAACTGGGGCACGGTCTTCGGCCGGGCTCTTTTCGCGCCTGGCTGCAAAAATTTTCTTGACATTTATGACTCCCTTTAATTATGCTTGAATAATAATAGACTGGGAGGTCAGTCTGTGCGTAAATGTAATCACCGGGGGAGAGACTTTGCGTAATAAACAAGACAATGTGAAGGAAAGGATTATCGACGCGGGCATAAGACTCTTCCTCGCGAAGGGTTTTGCAGGTACCACCACGAAGGAGCTGACGGACGCAGCCGGAGTGGCCAAGGGCACACTCTACTGGCATTTCACCAGCAAGGACCGGATCCTTGAGGAAATTCTGGAGAAGTTTTCCTGTGAATTGTATGATGCGGCTTTTGAGAAAGCCAATAACTGCCAGGGGGATTTCATTGCGAAATTCAAGGTCTTCTACAGGTTCATCACTGAATTCGCCCGGGAAAAGAAAGATTTGCTTCTCGTATCGAGTACCATGCTGGGGGAGATTGCGGGGACCGGGAGTAATGCAGAGCTAAAGATGCGGGGCATTCAGAGAAAAGCGCACGCGTTCATCAAGACGCTCCTTGACCTCGGACAGCAGGAAGGGGCCATCACCAGGGACCTGGACACCAACATCCACGCGCATATCATCATGGCGAGTTTCGTTGGTATGCACCTCCAGTGGTGCCTGGAGGGCGATTCCTTCGACGCGGTCGCATATGCGCGGGCCTACCGGGCGACGATTCTTCGGGGATTGGGGATACAACAATGACGTGCCGCTAATTCGTTCAAGGGCGTGAAGATGATCGGCTGCCAGTTTCGCGGGAACGAAGGGGCCGATGAGCCATGCGCGTGTGTGCGCTGTTATAGACCGGGCGGTCGGTCTATCATTCGCGAGCTGCCCTTTCATATGGAGGAACTATCATGGATTTTCAGCTTACGGACATTCAACTGGACATAAAACGCGCAGCCAGGGAATTTGCCGAGGGAGAATTTCCCAAGATCGCGCAGGAGTGCGACCGGGAAGAAAAGTTCGACAAGGCGCTTATGGAGAGGGCGCGGGGCCTTGGCTTTGTCGGTGTCTTCATCGATGAGGCATACGGGGGCATGGGCCTCGGTTTCCTTGAGGCATCGCTGGTGATGGAAGAATTCTGGCGGGTCGACCCGGGTCTTGGCAGCACCATTTGCTGCATGTCCTTCGGCAGTGAAATGATACTCCTGTTTGGTACCGAAGAACAGAAGGATCGGTATCTTACATCGGTGTGCCGGGGGACCAAGATCGGCGCCGTCGCCGTCACCGAGCCCGATGCAGGGAGCGACGTCCTCAATGTCTCGACCAGGGCTGTGAAGCAGGATGGCGGGTATCTCATTAACGGCTCCAAGATGTTCATCTCGAATGGTGATATCGCCGATTTCTTTGTCACCCTTTGTCTGACCAATCCTGACAATGGCTCCAAAACAGGCCGCCACAGCGTCATCATTATCGACGGGGACAGGCAGGGCATAGAGCGGAACAAGATACGGGGGAAGCTTGGCATCAGAGCCCACGACACGGCCGAGATTACCTTTAACAACGTATGGGTGCCTGAAGATCGCCTGGTCGGTCAGGAGGGCAAGGGGTTTGAATGCTTTATGGCGTTTTTTAACAGGTCACGCACCTATATTGCCGCTCAGGGAGTGGGCGTGGCTCAGGGAGCAATAGAGATGGCTCTGCGACACACAAAAAAAAGGAAGGTCTTCGGAAAACCGCTTGCCGCCAGTGAGCTCGTCCAGGTGAAACTGGCCGAAATGGCCACGTGGACCGAAGCTGCCCGGAATCTCACGTACAAGGCCGCCTGGAAAGTAGACAAAGGGGAGATTGACCCGGCGCTTACGTCCATGGCCAAGTGGTACGCCGCAGAGGTAGGGGTAAAGGTGGTCAACGAGGCCCTCCAGCTCCACGGAGGCTACGGTTACATCGACGAATACGACATCAGCCGGTTCTACAGGGACGCCAAGATCGTGGAGATATACGAGGGAGTCAAAGAGGTAGAAAAACTCGTGATCGGGCGTCAACTGGTCAAGGGTCAGCTCACGTTCTGAGCATTATGCCCCCTCGGGGGATATCAGGTCGGGGAGAAAAGGAGGATAAGCATGCGGGTATTCGTCTTACGTCTGTGTAACGCTATGACCATAATCGCGGGCATAATCCTGCTCGTCATGATGGTCGCCACATTTGCTGATATCATCATGCGGTTTTTTGGAAAACCGATTGTAGGGGTGTATGAAATCGTTGCCTTCCTGGGAGTGGCCGTCACCGGATTCGCCCTTCCCCGGGCATCCCTCATGAAGGCCCAGGTGTATGTGGATCTCGTGATTGACAAGCTGCCGCCGGGACCGCAGAAGGTGCTCACGATCATCACGAGGGTCCTGGTATTCTTCATGTTTTTGTTTGCTGCCTGGTATTTCATCATTATGGGGAAGAACTTTATTACCACGAAGACGGTCACCATGAGCCTCAGGGTCCCTTTCTACCCGATCGTGTTTGGAATGGCGGCAAGCTGTATTGCCCAGTGCCTTGTAGCCGTATCCGACATTCTTAACGCCGGGAGGAAACAATGAACGAATTCGTATTAGGCATCGGCGCATGTGTTTTTCTCATATTCTTCTTTCTTACCGGCATCGAGATCGCTTTCGGCATTGCCATGATAGGCATTGCCGGTTACGCCCTCCTCTCCGGCTTTGACGCTGCCTACAACCTCATGGTGCAGGACTTCTTCGACGTCCTATCCTCCTACAGCCTCACGGTCGTTCCGCTCTTTATGCTTATGGGCCAGATCGCCTATAACGCGGGAATTGCCAAGAGACTGTACGATGCTGCATATAAACTGGTCGGCCGCGTGCCCGGCGGCCTTGCCATGGCTACTGTTGTCGCAGCGACCCTCTTCAAGGCAATGTGCGGATCTACCCTTGCCACGGCCGCAACGTTCTCAAGCGTTGCCGTTCCCGAAATGACGAGATATAAGTACAGCAAGAAGCTCTCCACGGGCATAGTCGCAAGTGTCGGCACTATCGGCATTCTCATACCCCCCAGCATCACGATGATCATATACGGAATCATGACCGAGCAGTCCATAGGCAGGCTATTTCTTGCGGGCATGATACCGGGACTTCTCATCTCCCTCTTCTTTATCGGCATAATCTACGCCTGGTGCAAGATAGATCCTTCCCTCGGTCCGAGGAGCACGGAAACCTTTACCGCTCGGGAGAAACTCCGTTCCCTTCCCGAGTTCATCTGTGTTGTCATCATTTTTGGCATCGTCATAGGCGGGCTCATGGCAGGCATATTTACCCCTACCGAATCAGGGACGATAGGGACAATCGCAGTCCTCATCCTGGCGCTCTCCAGAAAGAGCCTCTCCTTCAAGGGTTTTGTAAAATCGATCGACGAATCCCTGAGAGCGGCGGTGATGGTGCTCATCCTTATCGCATGCTCGGCAGTCCTCGGACACTTCCTTACCATCACCCAGATCCCGCAATTTGCAGGCGATTGGCTCGTCTCGCTTCCCCTTCCGCGGGTGCTGATCATGGTGGTCGTCTTCATGTTCTACCTCCTGGGCGGCTCCTTTATAGACGATCTTGCCTTCATGATCCTTGTCACCCCGATCCTCTTTCCTGCAGTCCAGAAGCTCGGGTATGACCCCATATGGTTCGGGGTGATGATAGGGGTAACGCTTATGGTGGGGACCATCATACCTCCCGTGGCCATCAGTGTCTTTGTAGTGAAGAATATTACCGGGGAGTCCTTCAAAACCGTTTACACCGGTGTGGTCCCGTTCCTCGCCAGTTTTGTCGTTGCCGGAGCCCTGCTCTTTATATTCCCCGGGATAGCCACCTGGCTCCCGACCCTGTTGATGGGCAAGTGACGGGGGAACGCGCTATGGCTCGGGGGCTCACGATTCAAAAGAAACAATCTATCCGGGATAGCTGCGTCACGTGACGGACGGCAGACTGAAGCAGGGGGAGAAAACCAAAGGGGGGGTAATGATGGAGCGCAGATGGCACAAAGTGTGGCCCGTATGGGTCCCAAAAACTCTTGAAGTGGAGAAGCCTACGTCGGAATATGTGCGGGAATGGGGGAAATATACGCCTGATCGAGCCGCCTTAACGTTTTATGGCAGGGACATCACGTATGCGGAGCTCAACAGGATGATCGACAGACTGGCATGGGGTCTCGTGGAATTGGGAGTCGAGAAGGGTGATCGCGTCGCTATCCACGCGGAGAATTGCCCGCAGTTCGTGATAAGTTATTTTGCCGCCCAGAGAGCCGGGGGAGTAGCGGTGGCCGTCAATCCCATGTTTAAGTGCCTGGAGCTTGAGCACGAGATCAATGACGCGGGAGCGGAAACGTACATCGGCCTTGACACCCTCTACCCGGAAATGGAAAAGGTGAGGAGCCGCACGCCGCTGAAGAGAGTGATCCTCACCTCCATGAGCGATTTCCTTCCCGCCGACCCGACTTTGCCGCTGCCGGATGGGGCAGGGGAAAAGCACCATGCATTCCCGGACACAATCGCGTTCATGGAGCTGATGGAGAGGTCCCGGGACGACGCGCTCTGCAAGGTAAGCGATCTGAAAACAGAGCTGGCGGTTCTCCAGTATACCGGCGGCACCACAGGCATTCCCAAGGGGGCTATGATCAGCCATTATGCACTGGCCGCTGCGGCTCTTGGATTGATGCACTGGTACCATCACAGAGAGGATGATGTTCACCTGGGTGTGACGCCCTTCTTCCATGTCATGGGGCAGCTAGCGTTGATGTGTACTCCTCTGGTGTCAGGCGGGCGGGTTATTATTCTTCCACGTTTCGTTCCGGACGTGGTTGCTCGCACAATTACACAGTATCGTTGTACATTTTGGGTAGCCGCAACAACTATGGTGATTGCCCTATTGGGTCTTCCCAACATCACGGATTACGACTTCACCTCTTTTCGGTGTCTCTGGAGCGGGGGCGCCCCTATCTCCGTCGAGCTTCAGAAGAAATTGAGCGAGCTGGCGCCGAAGGCGGCCATCGGCGAAGGCTACGGGCTCTCGGAGACTATCATTCAGGGTGGCGCCTGCACTCCATTGCATCGATACAGGCCCGGCTTTCTAGGCATACCGCAGATCGACGTGGACATCAAGATTGTCGATCAGGAGACTGAAACAAGAGAGCTGGGCCCTGATGAGGAGGGAGAGATAGCCATCAAATCGGCGGCCATGATGCTTGGCTATTGGAACAAGCCGGAGGAGACAAAACAGGTGCTCCGGGACGGCTGGCTCTATACCGGAGATACGGGGCTCATGGATGAGGACGGCTACGTTAAATTCTTAGGCAGGACAAGGGAGATGATCAAGTGCTCGGGCTTCAGCGTATTTCCCGCCGAAGTGGAAGATCTGCTCTACAGATATCCGGCAGTGAGAGAGGCGGCGGTGATAGGAGTGAGCGACGACTACAGGGGCGAGACGCCCAAGGCGTTTATTGTGCTGAAAGATGGGTATACGGGTAAAGTCACGGAAAAAGAGGTGCTCGATTGGTGCAAGGAGAACATGGCGGCTTACAAGCGACCTCGCTTCATTGAGTTCACGGAGGACCTGCCGAAAAGCAGCGCCGGCAAAGTGTTGAGGCGGCTCCTTGTCGAGAGGGAGAAACGCACGCGTGCGGGTGCAGGTGCGTAGTGGAACGTTTCCAAAAGAAGCTGCGAAGCTTTACAAAACCTGAAAAGAGGGGTGGAATTATGAAGAGGTATGGACGTGCATGTTTCGTGTGGGTGTTAACGGCGCTTTGTATCCTTGTCTTCATCCGTCCGGCTCAGTCGGAAGAGAAAACAGTTCGGCTCAAGTTCTCGACCTTTTCGCCCCCTATGAGCCGCCTGGCCGGCCTCGCCGAACAGTGGTGCAAGGAGGTGGAAAAGCGGGGTAATGGAAAGATCAAGGTCGCCTTTTTCCCCGGCGGCACCCTGGTGCCGGCCAATCAGTCGTACGAGGGCGCCGTAAGAGGTATCACCGATATCTCTTTCACCTCCCAGCAGTGGACGGCCGGACGGTTCCCCCTGACCGAGGGTGTGGCCCTTCCGATCGGCATCAAGAGCTCGACCCAGGGGACAAAGCTGATCAATGCCTGGTACAAAAAGTTCAAGCCCAAAGAATATGACGATGTGAAAGTCCTCTACATGTTCACTTCGGGTCCCAGTCATTTCATGACCCTTAAACAGTTGACTTCCATAAACCAGCTCAAGGGCTTGAAAATAAGGGCTGCCGGCGAAACGAGCAAGATAGTTATTGCAATGGGCGCCGTCCCCGTTTCAGTACCCATATCCGACGCCTACGAAGCATTCCAGAGAGGTGTCTGTGAAGGCGTGCTGTTGGCTGCCGAGACCTTAAAGTCTTTTCGGTGGGGAGACCTGTTGAGGGGGCTTCAGTCGAATGACGGGATCGGAAGCGTATCCACCTTGTTAGTCGTCATGAACACACAGAAGTGGAACTCCCTACCCCCTGATGTGCAAAAGATTATCGAGCAGGTGAGCGAGGAGTGGGCGGAAAAAACCGGACCCGTCTGGGACGATATCGATAGGGAGTCAATAGAATTCGCGCGGTCTCAAGGCCTGAAAACCGTGGTTATCTCGAAGGAAGAGGTGTCGGCTACCGTCCAGAAGATGAAGCCTCTTCTTGACGCGTATGTGGCGAAAATGAAGACGCTGGGGCTGCCCGGAGAACAATCGTTGAAATTCTGCACAGACTTTCTCAGGGCCAATCCATAATCACCCAACGACCTCTCGCTGCGATATACGGTCCCGGCCACAACCGGGACCGTATATCCCTTATGCGCCGTCATCGAAAACCACACGGTAGACGAGGACGCCTTTATATTCTATGTCTATCAGGTCATTCATGTTCCGCATAGTACACCTCACTGCCTCTGGGGGGCGACGGGGACGTGGTTCCGTTTATTCCGTTCACAGATGATCCTGAGTGGACTCTGCAAGGAGGACAAGCTCAGGCACCCGCTGCCCCTTTCATGGGAAGGGATTTTGCCTTTTCTGAAGAAAGCCGTGCAGCATAACGCAGCGCCTGGCTGATGTCCGCCCCCTCCAGCTCCGGATATGCGTCGACAATCTCCTGCGGAATGCTACGTCTCTTCCAGGATTTTGATGGAGCTACCCTCTGTCAGACCCTTATCCTTTTCAAAGTATGCCGCGATGCGGGGAGCGGCAAGATGGCTCCGGAGCGCCTCTATGTCCTCCCACTTTTCGAGGATCGTGACCACGTCCTTATCGAAGACCTGCGGCGGCAGGCCGCTGTCGAAATCCATGGCGGCCACATACTGGACGCAGCCCTTCTCCTTATCTTACGAGGGGTGCGACCGATCCGAATAACCGAAGGAACTCCGGCAGCTCACCTGCCTTCACGCGTACGGAGACAACTACGTAAATCATCGCCGTACCTCCTGATAGCTTGTATGAGCATCTGCTATTCTACGAGGATAAGGGCATAGAACTCCCGCTCTTCGGTGCGACTCGTCAGAACCTTGATCGGCATTCCTTGTTCCTGAGCGGTCTTGAAAACGTCTATACCACAAGCCTCCATAGAGGGTCTTGCCGCTTCCGGGTTCAGGCAGGTCCCCGACACGTTGCACTCCTTGCATATGTCGCATGGCCCATGGCCCATCGCCCATGCCTTGTAATACCCGTCGAGAAAGATGGCCTTTTCAATATCGACGGCCATGTCCTTGAGGGACGGGACGCTGCCCTGCGTCCCCCGACGATGGAGAAGAAGCGCCATCGTGTATGAGTCGAGCACGGCTCGCATCTCCTCCGGTGTGGGCGAGCGGGGCGGACAACAGAGGCTCGTGTTGTAACGCCTGCATCCGAACCTGCACTTCAGCCTCACCCACGGCGCCGTATAGACCTTCGAGGTATCCACGACCACCGCGTGATCTGCGCCTCTTTTCAGTGCCATTTCCCTGTAGATAGTCAGTTTCTTCGATCGTGGCCCCATTTTCGTTTTCATGTCCTTCACCCACATTGCAGCACGGAAATTCCGCTGCTCCTGTTCACCACCCCACGCGCTGTTAAAGCCGGTGCCGGTTGGCTCTCTCTCATTATAGAAGAACCTCAAACTTCCTGCAAGCATGCGCCACTTAAGTCATTACCCGGTCTGCGCAACATCGACGAATGCCAATCGCTATCGTGCACGAGGCTTGCCGGAAAGACGCCGTGTTCTTGATCTTCAGGAAATGAATAGGTATATTACTACTGGCGATGGGGTTCGCCTTAACTGCCCTCCGGGCGCTAATGACTCCTACCTTGATTCGATCTCCGGCAGGGGCAAGGTTTCAAATCCTTGTCGGAAGGCCAAAAGGTGGAGTTTGAAGTTGTCCAGGGACAAAAGGGGCCGGCCGCGGCAAATGTCAGAAAGATAAAATAGCCATAGCGCCTCCTCGAAAAGTCGTGCTTCCTCTCTCGGTACCGAAGCAGATCTGTCCGGGCAGCCTCTTTTTGAAAGTGGTCTCAAGGGGAAGAATAAACCCGTTTATGGGAATAGGGGGATTTCTACTCAAAGAGTCATGACTTGACCCAGTTCTGACGGTACCACTGGCCCGTGATCAGATCCTGAAAGACGGTGAACCTGGACCCGGTGGTAAACTCTAACAGGTAGTAGAGCCGGGAGATCGGTTTTCGCCACCATTCGTCGTCTATCCGCCAGGTGTTGACAACCTCATTCACCTGCAGCAGCCTGTTCCTGAACTTTACGGCCTTTGGCGCGATAACCTCTATCGGTTCTGGATCGTAGGGGGAACCCATGAGTGGTAATATAGAACATTTGTTCTACTATGACAAGATACCTGATCATTCGGCTAATGCCTTAATCTTTTTTACAATAGGGTTATCCGCCGAGAATATGTTGGTGGTTTCAGTCTCATCATCAAAAATGAGAACTGCCAGTCCTTTTTCAAGTTTGTGTTTTACCTGTCTGAACTTCGTTTCCGGAGAAACCTCTCTCTCACCATAATCAGTGCCATCCCTTGAAATGAATTCACTAATAACGCCCTGCACGGCTTCAGGGCTGAGTCTATTGACTGGAATTATATGGATAGACATTTACCAGCTCTCACTTGAGGCGAAGTGACCGCTTTCCCCGGGTGCCACCGGCAATGTGGCGAGTTCTGTCGGCACCGGGGGATATCCGGCTACACATCGCTCTTCCTCACTCCCTCCGGGCGCCAGGCAGGAGAAATGACCTTATGATCCTTTTCCTCACCGATCGTTGCCGCAAAGGTGATCGAATGCTCGCCGAACTTGTCGTTAACGGTATCCATCGCCTTTGCCATGGCGACCCTTTTGTCCTGCTCCGGGTCTTGAAAGAGAGACATCTGAGTGTCGTTTTTCCCAAGGGAGGAAAGGGAAATGCCGAAGAGCCGCACGCTTTTGCGCAGGCGTATGCCATCGAGGATAGCCACAGCTGAGCGGTAGATTTCGCCCGTATCATTCGTGGAGGCAGGCAGGGTGATCTGCCTGGTAAAGGTTCTGAAATCCGCATACCTCACCGTAAGTGCGATCTTCCTGCCTTTGTAGCCGTACCGTCTTGCCCTGCGCCCGACCCTTTCGCTTAAGGCAAGAAGGCAGGGGAGCATCTCGTCACGTTTCCATATGTCTTTTGGCAACGTCGTGCTATGACCGATGGATTTCGGTTCCTGGGGCACTATCTCCAAAGGCCGTTCCAACTTTCCGTTGCCCATCGCCTTGAGACGTTCCCCGATGATGCCGAACTTCTTGGTCAGAAGGGGAAGGGGTGCTCTTCCCAACTCGCCGCAGGTGGTGATGCCCATGGCACGGAGCTTCTCCTCGGTATGGGATCCGATGCCCCAGAGTTTCTTCACAGCGAGGGCATCGAGAACGGATGGCACAGTATCCTCATCTATCCAGCGCAGACCATCAGGCTTTGCGAGGTCGCTCGCGAGCTTTGCGATGAGAACATTCGGCCCGATACCTACCGTGCAGGTGATGCCCAGCTCACTTCTTACTGTTCCCTTGATGGCACGGGCCAGATTCTCCGGACCCTGGAAAAGATGGTGCGAACCGGTGACATCCAGAAAAACCTCGTCTATTGAGTACGTCTCGGTATCTGGGGTGAACCTAAGGCAGATCTCCTGGAGTCTGGCACAGATCTGGGCATACCTCTGGTTATTGCCCACAACGAGGATTATATGCGGGCAGAGCCTCTTCGCCTCATAGACCGTCATCCCCGTTTTGACCCCATATGCACGGGCCTCATAGGAAGAGGTCGTGATGACCGTCCTCTCCCCGGCGCCTGTGACGGCGATGGGCTTACCCCTGAGGGCAGGGTTGTCCTGTTGCTCGACGGAAGCGAAGAAGGCGTCCATGTCGACGCAGATGATTGTCCTCGCCATGCTTGATTATACCCGGATGAGGTCTGGAGAACAACATGGAAAAGGTGCTGGCGCAGAGGAAGCCCCTGGGAGTTGCGGCTGGGTTAAAAACATCCATTCATCCCTTTATCACCAGCATATCCTGGTTTATAATAACGGGTCATGAAAACATTGATCGTGGACATCGACAACACTCTCTGGGACCTTGCCCCTGTGCTTTATGAGCGGATGCGCAAGGTGAACCCGGCGCTGGTTCCACCCTCAGGCGGCGGTGGGGACATCGTTGTTTCATTCGTTACCTTCTAGACACCGCCCGCGTCTCCGCCTACTTACATCACTATTACCATTTCTATTGCAGCCGTGCAAGACAAAAGACAAAGTTGAGGAGTAGAGGAAGAAGGTAGGGACAGCTCTGGGTCCGGCCACCGGCCCTCTGGGGCCATGGTGGAGTCATGTTTTCCAAAAAACCGCCTCAGGTGCTTTTTGTCATCCGTGGTTGTCATGCCTCCTTGTCACCCCTGGTTGACACCCCCG